>Ga0193721_1000354_pt1 | contig 13336 bp, 9 predicted proteins | sample U2s2metaG_FD_145078 | JGI IMG/M metagenome (GOLD analysis project Ga0193721, IMG submission 145078) | Soil microbial communities from a riparian zone of the East river system, Colorado, United States - U2s2 | ecosystem: Environmental > Terrestrial > Soil > Riparian zone | place: USA: East River...
CAACTCCGACTCCGACTCCTACGCCGACCCCAACGGCAACACCTACTGCAACACCAACATCTACACCGGGACCGACTGTAGCATGTCAACGGTCACTGACGATCGACCATACCAAGGTACCCAGTACACAGTCTAATTTCACGGTGCTAGTCAGCCTCACTGATCCTGCGCTTAAGACGGTTGCCAATGGCGGTCACGTAGCCAATGCCAACGGATACGACATCGGGTTTTACGCTGACTCTGGAGGGACTACAAAGCTCAAGTGGGAAGTAGAGAAATACGATGGTGTAACCGGTAACCTGATCGCATGGGTAAAGATCCCCTCTGTATCCAGTTCAACCGACACAGTCTTTTACCTGATGTATGGCGATAGCTCGATCAATACAAACCAGGCCGATCCGCCAAATACCTGGGATTCAAACTTCAAGGGTGTATGGCACATGGCCGATAGCGCGGCGAACACAACCATTAAAGAGTCCACTGTCACTGGCGCCAATGGCATCAACAACGCCAACACAAGTAGTAAGACAGCAACAGGGCAGATCGGCAACGCTCTATCTTACAACGGCAGCACTGATGGTTCATTTGCGGCCATTAATCTAAGCGCCACCAATATCGCCACCCTATCGTTCTGGATGAAGTGGACTACCAACGCAAACGACGATCATTTGGCCTTTGAATACACGCCCAACTATAACGTGAACGCTGGAGGATTTATAGCCGACTGGAATTCCAGCAGCCTGGGTGGCGGAAGATTCGAGACCGGCATGGGCAAGGGAGGCACCTACTGGACCGATCTTTTTGCCAGACCCTCAACCGTGACATGGCACCTTGTCCACCTGGTGTTCAATCGCTCCGGACCAACCAACAAGGTGTATGTGGATGGCTCCTTACAAACGTTAACAACAGGCGCACACAGCGCTTCGGGCCTGGGCAATTTTTCCAATAGCTCACTTTATTTCATGTCCCGGGCAGCGAGCGCGCTCAATGCCGCCGGGACGCTGGACGAAGTCCGGCTCTCGACAATCGAACGCAATGCCAGCTGGACTGCAACCGAATACAACAATCAAAGTTCGCCGGGAACATTTATCACCATTGGCAGCGAGAATTGCTCTACGCCAACACCCACACCCACTCCTACTGGAACTCCAGTTGCAACTCCCACTCCAACTCCGCCACCACCTACTCCAACGCCCACTCCGCCGCCACCGACTCCTACACCCACGCCAACTCCGACTCCGACTCCAACCGCCACCCCGACGCCGACACCTACTGCAACACCAACTCCTACGCCTCTAGTCGTGGCAGACGACTTTAATCGCCAAGATGGCGGATTGGGGCTCAATTGGACAAAGCCTGCCGCGTCGGAAAACAATCTGGTTATTTTCGGCGGCCAGGTAGAAGTGGATGTGGAGAATAGCAACAATTTCGCGTTTTGGTCAGCCAACAACTTTACCGACGATCAGTACTCCCAAATTGCAATCACGAAGATTGGGTCGTGGCCTGGCGTAACCGTGCGGGCGGATGGGATTTTGGACCGCTTTTACCTCGGGGTTGTTGCGGGGCCGAACGACTATCGGATCTATCGAAGATGGGACGGTGGTTATTTTCTGCTGGCCACTGGAACGACGGAGACGTGGCAAGTTGGCGATGCGTTAATGATGGGGGTAACGGGAAGCGTCAATCCTGTGACTGTGACGCTTTACCATAACGGAAGTGCGGTATTGAATTGGACGAGCAGTTCGAACGCGGAGGTAAAAACGGGCGGAAGCCCGGGGATTGGAATTTATTCGCCCACCGGCGAGGATCTAACACTGGATAACTGGCAGGGTGGGAATCTGCCGGCGGACACGCAACCGCCAAGTGCACCGACGAATCTGGTTGCGAGTACATTAGGTGTGGGTCAGGTCCACCTGAGTTGGATCGCATCAACGGATAATGTAAGGGTTACGGGCTATCTCGTTGAGCGGCAGGATCCTGGGAGCCCGGGCTTTGCGCAAGTGGGGACAACTACTACCGCTGGCTATAATGACACAGGGTTAGCAGCTGGCAGCACCTACAATTACCGGGTCCGCGCGGTCGATGCCGCGCAGAACCTGAGTCAGTATTCGAGCGCCGCCAGCGCGACAACGCTGGCGGGTATTGCGGCTAGTGATGATTTTAATCGGGTGAACGGAGGGCTGGGTCTAAACTGGGTCAAACCGGTACCGGCGTCGGAACAGACGTTGATCATTCTCGACAACGCAGTGACGCCCGACACGGACAACGCACACTGTTACGCGTACTGGGTGGGGAGCACGTTTAACCAGGATCAGTATTCCCAAGTGCAGATGAGAAACGTGAAACCATGGAATGGAGTGATTGCTCGGGCGCAGGCCGGAATCGATCGATTCTATATGGCCTTTGTATTTGACGTTAACGACTACCGTCTTTATCTGCGAAAGGATGGGCTTTATTATTCCTTGGCTTCGGGCAGTACCGAGACATGGGTGCCTGGCGATATTATGAGGCTGGAGGCGGTGGGGTCTAACCCCGTGCAGTTAAGATTACTGAGAAACGGAAACCCGGTGCTCACCTATACCGACCCAACAGAAAACCTCGCTGGAGGCAGCCCCGGTATAGGGATATTTTCGCGAACCGATGCTAATCTCACGATCGATAATTGGGAGGGCGGCAATCTGGGACTCATGGGGCCTCTAATGCCATATACGCCGCTGGAACCAAGTGTGCCCGGTAATCTTGCGGCCACGGCAGTAGGAGTAAGCCAAGTTAAGCTGACTTGGGTGGCAGCATCTGACAACTTCCGTGCGACCAAGTATGAAGTAGAGCGGAAGGACCCGGGAAGCACGCGGTTTGTGCATCTGGGTACGACTACAGGAACGAGCTACACTGACACGGGATTGGCAGCAGGTGGCACCTACAGTTATCGCGTTCTGGCGAGGGACGCGAAAGGGAAGCTCAAAGACTATTCAGGTGTGGTAAGCACGACAACAGGTTCACCAACAATTGTTCCTCGCAGCGCACCGTAATGAGTGGAATGCCCCACTGGGAAAGGGCAACGCAGTTGGCGACGCATAAATCATCGCTAGTAGTTCACTTATTAAGCTCGGACGCGAGCAACTTCACGCACCGAGTAACAAGATTTAGAATGGCTCATGCAATTCACTGAAACAAAACTCCGGGGAGCCTATATTATTGACCTTGAACGTAGGGAAGACTCGCGAGGTTTTTTCGCGCGCGCCTTTTGCCAGAAAGAATTCGCCGCCCATGGACTAAAGTCACTTATCGCGCAGGCAAATGTGGCCTACAACTTTAAGAAGGGGACGCTGCGGGGGATGCATTTCCAATTTCCCCCGGCAGCGGAGACCAAACTGGTGCGTTGCACACGCGGCGCGATTCTTGACATCATTGTAGATCTCCGCTCGGAAAGCCCGACCTACCTCCAGAATATTGCCGTCGAGTTGAATGAGGAGAACGGCCGCGCACTCTACGTGCCAGAACGTTTCGCGCATGGTTATCAGACGTTGTACGACAACACAGAGACGAGCTATCAGGTCGGCGAGTTCTATGCGCCTGACTATGAGAGCGGCCTCATGCATGACGATCCGCGTCTTGCCCTCGAGTGGCCGCTGCCGGTAGCGGTAATTTCGGAGAAAGACCAAAAATTCAAGTTACTGGATCACATAGAGCCAGAGCTCAGGCGGCGCATGACCGTTTAAAATAACATATCCAGGAGTAATCATTCATGATCATCGTCGATAAGGCTTTGGAAGCACGAGCGGAGCAAGGGAAGCCAATCAAGGTCGCGATCCTGGGCGGCGGGTTCATGGCGCAAGGGCTCACAAACCAGATTGTGAACAGCGTCCCCGCAATGAGGATGGTGGCCATTTATAGCCGTAAACCGCAGAAAGCAATGCACGTCCTGAATTATTCCGGGCTGGAGGATCCGATCGAAGCCATCACGCAGACCCAGTTGGACGATGCAATCCGCGACGGGAAGCCGGTCTTTACACAGGATGTCATGTTACTGGCGCGCTCGGAGCATGTGGATCTAATAGTGGACACCACCGGCTCTGTTGAGTTTGGGGCGCACGTCTTACTCGAGGCATTCAAACACGGCAAAGATGTTGTGCTGCTCAACGCAGAACTAGACGCGACAATCGGCCCGATTCTCCAGACCTACGCTGATAAATACGGAGTCATTCTCTCAGCGTGCGACGGCGACGAACCGGGCTTGCAGATGAATCTGTATCGTTGGGTTAAGGGACTTGGCCTTACGCCGCGCGTCATGGGTAACATCAAGGGGCTGCAGGACCCCTATCGAAACCCGAGTACGCAAAAAGGGTTCGCCGATAAGTGGGGCCAGAATCCTGCGATGGTGACCAGCTTTGCCGACGGCTCAAAAATCAGCTTCGAGCAGGCGATCGTGGCAAATGCGACCGGAATGATTGTGAAATCACGTGGCATGTCGCGGGGCGCAGAATATAAGGACGACGTGATGAAAATCGGAAACCTCTATGATATTGAAGAGCTTCGCAGGCTCGGAGGGATTGTGGATTATGTCGTCGGCACGCCTTTTACAAAAGTCTATTGCTTGGCCGAGCATCCCGATGCAAAACAGCGGCATTACCTGAATCTTTATAAGATGGGCGAGGGTCCGCTCTACTCGTTCTTTCTCCCGTATCATCTGGTCCATTTCGAGGTACCGAATGCTATCGCTCGGGTTGCGCTCCTGCGGGATTCCGTTGCCAGGCCGCTCGGTGGGCCAGTAGTTGAGGTTTGTGCGGTTGCTAAACGCGATTTGAAAGCGGGCGAGGTGCTCGACGATTACGGGATGTACATGACATATGGCGAGGCCGTGAACACGGACGAGATGAGTAATGGCCGCTACCTGCCGGAAGGATTGGTCGAAGGCTGTAAGCTCAATCGCAACATTGCGAAGGATGCCGTCCTCACGTACGACGACGTGGAATTGCCGCAGGGTCGGCTTGCGGATCAGTTGCGCGCCCAACAATATCGCCACTTTCGCGGCGAAACCTGGCTGGAGGAAAAAATCAAGAGTCGCAACTGAGTCGGCGGCTTGTTTCAAAGGAACTCTATGCCTCAAAAACCGGAGAAGAGACTGTGAAAGTGGTTTTGTTTTGCGGCGGCTTCGGAATGCGTATGCGCGAATACTCCGAAGCTTTGCCCAAGCCAATGGTGCCGATTGGATATCGCCCCATCGTTTGGCATATAATGAAGTATTACGCCCACTACGGACACAAAGATTTTATCTTGTGTTTAGGTTACAAGGCTGACGTTATAAAAAAGTACTTCCTCGAATACGACGAGTGTGTGTCAAATGACTTTGTCCTTTCCAGCGGAGGCAAGAATGTTGAATTGCTGAGTAGCGACATCGATGACTGGAACATCACTTTTGTCGACACAGGGCTTACGTCGAACGTTGGTCAGCGTCTGAAAGCTGTCCAAAAGCAGCTTGAAGGAGAGGAGATGTTCCTTGCCAACTACACCGATGGTCTTTCGGACGTACCGCTTCCCGCAGTCATTGAATCTTTCAAGGATAGCGGCAATATCGCCTGCTTTGTGGGTGTGAAGCCGCGGGCCAGCTTCCATCTTATCACGATGAAGTCCGGTGGCGTTGTGACGAGCATTGAGCACATCGCTAAATCAGGGGCACAGATGAATGGAGGGTTCATGGTGTTGAGGCCGGAGATCTTCCGTTACATGAAGGATGGCGAGGAACTCGTAGAAGAACCGTTCCGGCGGCTGATTGGCGCCGGCCGACTGATGGTTTATCCACATGACGGCTACTGGGCCTGCATGGATACTTTCAAAGAAAAGCAGGACCTTGAAGACCTCTTCGGCCGAGGCAGTGCTCCTTGGGCAGTGTGGAATCACCAGCACGAAATCAAGAAATGATTTCGTGCAATCTGAATGGTGTGAAGCGCGTGCTGTGTCTGGGGGCGCACAGCGACGATATCGAGATCGGCTGCGGTGGCACAGTGCTGCGGATGATTGAGCAGTCGGAGAGGATCGAATTTTACTGGCTCGTGCTGTGTTCCAACCCAACGCGAGCCAAAGAAGCCAAGCGCAGCGCGAACGCCTTCCTGAGCGGCGCAAAGGGCAAAACGGTTGTTGTGAAATCCTTTCGAGATGGATTTCTCCCCTATGTCGGTTCCCCGGTCAAAGAATGCTTCGAGGAACTTAAGAAAGTCTTTACGCCTGATATGATCTTCACGCATTGCCGACACGATCTTCACCAAGACCACCGTCTGGTGTGCGAGTTAACGTGGAACACGTTTCGAGATCACGTCATCCTCGAATACGAGATCCCGAAATACGACGCTGATCTGCGCTCACCTAATTTTTTCGTGCCGCTGAGCGAGACCCAAGCGCGCAAAAAGGTGAAGAGCCTGATTCGGTACTTTAACACGCAACAAAATAAGCAGTGGTTCTCTGAAGAATTGTTTTACGGTTTGATGCGGTTGCGGGCCGCTGAGGTCGCCTCGCCCGCCCGTTACGCGGAGGCTTTTTGTTGCCGGAAAATGCTTCTCGGAGCGGTGACTTGAGTCGCGCGGGGGGCCTCGGGAAGTTCGCCGCTCCAATTCTACCCATGCACGAGTATGTAATCATTGGAGGGGGAATCGTCGGATTGGCGACGGCTGTGGCGGTGGGCAAAAAGTATCCCAATGCAGGGATCCTCGTCCTGGAAAAGGAGCAGGATGTTGCGCAACACCAGACCGGTCGAAACAGCGGTGTCATCCATTCAGGTATCTATTACAAGCCGGGAAGTCTGAAAGCCAGATTCGCGCGGGAAGGCAACCGTTCAATGGTTGAATTCTGCGACGAGCACGGCATCAAACATGCAGTCTGCGGAAAAGTGATCGTTGCCACCAAACCGTCGGAACTCCCGCTCTTGGAGAGCTTGTTTCAACGCGGCCTCGATCACCGGCTTGCTGTTACGCGGCTCTCGCCTGAACAAGTCCGAGAAACTGAGCCGCATGTGCGCTGCCTGGCCGGCATCAACGTTCGCTCTACCGCAATCGTCAACTATCGCGAGGTTTCTGCGAAATATGTTGAACTGGTTAAATCAAATGGCGGAACTGTGCGAACCGGTATCCGGGTTGACCGCTTGCGCACAGTGAATGGGACTCAAGTCGTCGAAACGTCTCATGGAGACTTTGAGGCCGGATTCATCATTAACTGTGCAGGTCTGTTTAGCGATCGCGTGGCTCGGCATAGTGGCCTCGATCCAGCCGCGAAAATTGTCCCGTTCCGAGGCGAGTACTACGAATTGGTCCCTGAAAAGCGGTATCTAGTAAAGAGTTTAATTTACCCGGTGCCCAATCCCAACTTTCCGTTTCTTGGTGTTCATTTTACGCGCATGATTGATGACTCCGTGCACGCCGGACCCAACGCCGTGCTCGCCTTCAAGCGCGAGGGCTATAGCAGGACGGACATCAACTTTGCCGACTTATTTGAAATCCTTACGTTCCCGGGTTTTTGGAACCTGGCGAGGAGATATTACCGAGATGGGATCATGGAGATGTTGCGTTCTTTAAGCAAACGTGCGTTCGTCAGGAGCCTTCAACAACTCATCCCCGAAATAACTGAAGATGATTTGGTTCCGACGCATTCCGGAGTGCGGGCGCAAGCGTTGATGCCCGATGGAAAATTGGTGGACGATTTCCTGATTGTGAAGGAAAAAAATTCTATTCACGTCTGCAACGCCCCCTCGCCGGCGGCGACCGCGTCACTTGAAATCGGGCGCTTCATTGCGAATCAACTTCCGAACGTCACGCTTGCTCGGATGTGAGCTTCTCAGCTTCAGAGCAGGGCAAATCGATCGCCCCGGCATCGCTTGCTGTTTTAAAAACGGTCTTTAACTATTCAAAATGAAAATAGCTGTCATCGGTCTCGGTTATGTTGGATTACCACTGGCAATCCAATTTGCGCGTGCGGATGTGACGGTTCTGGGGCTCGACATTGATGCCGCGAAGGTGGATTCGATCAATCAGGCGCGCAGTTATATCAAGCACATTTCGTCAGAGGCCATCAAGGAAGTCGTGAAGCGAGACAGGCTCTGCGCATCCACCGATTTCAATCGGGTCAGGGAAGTTGAAGCGGTGATTATTTGCGTGCCGACCCCTTTAAGTAGAAATCGGGAGCCGGATCTTTCATTTATTCTCGATACAGGCCGAACCATAGCGCCGCATCTGTCAAAGGGAACGTTGATAGTGCTCGAATCAACAACCTATCCGGGCACGACAGATGATGATTTACGGGTTGTCTTGGAGGAAGGCTCCCGTATGAAGGCTGGCGTAGATTTTCACCTGGCTTTTTCGCCGGAACGAGAGGATCCGGCCAACGAACAGAGTAAAGTGAAACTAATTCCGAAAGTGGTAGGCGGTTATACTCCCGCGTGCCTTGATCGGGCGGTGACGCTTTATAGTAAAACGATCGACAAAGTTGTGCCTGTCTCTTCGTGTCGCGTCGCTGAGGCGACCAAGCTTCTGGAGAACATTTTCCGCAGCGTAAATATCGCGCTGGTCAACGAGCTCAAAATCGTCTATGGCGCCATGGGAATTGACATCTGGGAAGTTATTGAAGCCGCCAAGACGAAGCCGTTTGGTTTTATGCCTTTTTATCCGGGACCCGGGCTCGGTGGGCACTGTATCCCGATCGATCCATTTTATCTCACATGGAAGGCTCGCGAATACGGTCAACATACGCGTTTCATTGAGCTGGCCGGCGAGATCAATACGCGGATGCCAGAGCATGTTGTTCACCGGGTCGCGGATGCGCTCAACTCCCAATGCAAGGCCATCAAGGGTTCTAACATCCTCGTTCTAGGCCTGGCATATAAAGCAAACGTAGATGATGAGCGCGAGTCGCCCAGTTACGTACTGATGCAATTATTAGCGGAACGAGGCGCAGAAGTGGCGTACTACGATCCCTATGTGCCAGTGATCAAGCCAACCCGTGAGCACCCGCAATTTGCCGGAAGAAAATCAATCGACTGGAACCGCTCCACGATAGAAAACTTCGATGTGGTGCTTATCTCGACCAACCATTCGTCAGTCAACTACCGCGAGCTGGGCGCCTGGGCGCGATGCGTAGTGGATACCCGGAATGCCATGGCTGGTGTACCGCTTGCGCCGGGAAAGGTTTGGAAAGCATAACCAAACGAACCGCGGATTTCGCGGACGTTCGACCGAGGGCAAAATAAATTGCCCCAATGCAAAAATATTCCTTGCGGTGAGGATTGATCCTGATACGAATGACCGCGGCGTACCGCCAGGAACGGTAGGCCGCGCCTATGAACGTGTCGGGAAAAATCGTTCTATTTATCCTTATTTGGACTGGCTTCGCAGCTCTCCGCTGCGGGGCCACGACGTACCAGTCAGACGGTTCGGTGGCGAGTGTGCAAGGCCTGCAGAACGCAGTGCTAAACGGCGACACGATTACGCTACCGGCTGGCACGTTCACATGGTCAACGACCTTGACAATCAACAAAGCGATCACGCTGCGAGGCGCAGGAATAGGCGCGACCATCATTAAGGACAATGCCAGCAACGTTAAGTTGATCGATTGCTTGCTTGTCGCCTCGGGACTGACCAGAATCACAGGGATAGAGTTCCAAGACGGCGGCAGGACGCCAACCGCTGCGGCACCGGGCGGCATCATTCATATTGAGGGAAGCAACACGAACGGGAGCCAGTTCAGATTCGACCATTGCAAATGGACTGATCTAAACGGCTTCTTCGTACTGAATACAGTCATCGGCGTCGTAGATCACAACATCGCTACGGTCGGGAATCATGTTCTCGAATGGATGTATCCATACGGAAGCGTGTGGAACGGGGCAGCGTACGGGGATGGCAGTTGGGCCGCGCCAGCGAACTACGGGTCATCACAGTTCTTGTTTATCGAGGACAACACGTTCACTTGCACTCGAACGACGCTTCAGGGAACACTCACCGACGGTTACAACGGCGCACGATTCGTTGTTCGGCACAACAGCATCAACAACTTCGTGATCGGGAATCACGGCACTGAGTCACCGGGGCGCGGGCGCAGCAGCCGCGCGATGGAGATTTACAACAATCAGATCGACTGCCATGACTTTAATCGCTTTGTGTCCGGCGCTAGGGGCGGCGGGGAGTTGTTCCACGACAACACCATCACGAACTGTGGCGGCGCGAGCACATTAGCAACACTTAGCGCGTTTAGAATGATAGCGCCGTTTTTCCAGTGGGGCGGCGCGGACGGAACGAACGGATGGGACAAGAACAATCTTGGTAATCCGTTCTATTCAGGAACAGCAGCAAGCGCAGGCAACCTCACTGTTACCGCTTCAGGTAGTCCGTGGGCGGTTAATCAATGGGCAGGCTACACGATTCAGAAAACTTCTGGCTCTGGCGGATTCGCCTACATCGAGAGCAATACTGCGAACACCATCAACTTTCGTTCCGGATTCGATAGCAATCTGTCATTCACGGCAGGAGACACGTTCAAAATCAACAAGGTGAATCAATCAATCGACCAACCGGGCGTTGGACAAAGCACGCTGCTTAGTGGTGATAACCCCACGCCGCCGCCGAACTGGAACCAGGTGGTTGAGCCTTGCTACATTTGGAACAATACGACTGATGGACAGCCATTTAACACTTTCTCTGCTGAGACATCGAACATCAAGCAGGGTGTTAATTACTTTAACAACCTGGCGATGCCGGGATACACGGAGTACGCTTATCCGCACCCCTTGGTTACAGCGCAGCCACCGCCATCGACTCCGCCACCGAGCACCACACGGTGTGCCCAATTACAGCAGCGTCTAGAGCGACTCCAACGTCGACAACAACGGTTACAGCAACGCCATCAGCAAAATCCTCGCTTAAACCGACGGATACGCCGGCTCCAGGACCAACTGCAACAGTGCGTCTAAAGTTCGCCGAACGGCAACATGGGCGATTCAGTGGTGACTTGTATTCCCGCAAAAAAGAAAGAAGGGCCAGAGAAAACTCGGACAATCGCGTGGCCGAACGTCCTGCTCCTGACCCCTTGAGCGTCCTCTCCCGTTAGGGAACATTTGCTCTCACCGCTTTGGCGTATTTGTCTTGCGCTTCAGCAATGGTATGGAGTAAACCACGTTCCATGGCGCAGACTAGCATACACCCGTGGGGCAATCGAGACTTGCCAGGCACTTCTAATCACAGACGCGAGTTGCGTTCTTTCTCTCTCCTTTTCGCTCTGGTTGTTTTGGCTATGCTCATGTTGGGCAGCTGCCAGGCACCGCTACCACCTTTGCCAAATCCGCCCGGTCCTCACACCTCGGTGAGGCTCTCTCCAGGAGATGTGCTCAAGCTTTCATTTGCCGAGGAAACCGATATGGATCAGGTGCAAAGGATTCGCAGAGATGGCAAAATAAGTCTGCCGTTCCTTGGCGAAGTGACAGCTGCAGGCAAGAGGGTCATCGATTTGCAACGAGAGCTTATCCGCCGCTATGAAGATCAGCTTGATAATCCCGAAGTGCTGGTCACGTTGGAACAGGGCGCAGGGAACGTGATCGTGTCAGGATTTGTCAACAAACCAGGCACAATCACGTTCGATCGCCCCATGACTGTGTATCAGGTGATTATGGAGGCCGGCGGAGTGAGTGACTATGGAAGCGCGAGCAATGTTCATCTGACTCGAATAATCAACGGAGTACAGCGCACCGAGACAATAAATCTTCGGCCAAGTATTCGCGGCAATCCTCTCTACCCAGAATATGTCCAGGACGGGGACGTCATCTATGTCTCGCGTAGCTTGTTTTGATTTGGCAAGCCGGCGAGACGCGACTTGCAAACATGATTTTGCCATGTCGAATTCACCGGGACCGTAAGCGTAACCGCGTTGATTCGCTGCCCCTCGCGCTCCTGGTCGCCACTTGCTTTCTAGCTCCGATCGGCGAAGTGGTCAGTCAAGATGCGATAGGTTCGGCAGCGGAAGCGGCCGGGGTCGGCTGGCTGCCAGCTGTCCCAATTCAAATCACAGCCGGCCTGGATGCGGGCTACAACGACAACGTTACCCTACAGCCGAGCGGCGAAGGCTCAATATTCACCAGGGAAAACGTTGTTCTAACTTACAATCGCCCTGGGGAACGAACACAGTTTTTTGCGATGGGTGTCGGACGCTTTAGCCAGTATTTCGATGTGTCAGGGCAGAACGAGACTGCCGGAAACGTCACTTTGTCGCTCACGCATAACTTCTCGAGTCGGCTTTCCTTCTACGCCAGCGTTTATGCCAGTTACCAGAACCAGCCCAATTTCCAATCCAATGTTGGACCGCAGAACGTGGTCAGCCCGTTTTTCGACACGGTGGATATTTTTTCCCTTACTTATCATTGGTCTTCGCGACTTTCCTTGGTGACCAGCTACACGTTCGAGCGCGTTCAGTACTTTTCCTCGTCGAACGGAAATTCTCCGAACGGTATTCAGAACACGCTTGATCAGAACCGTCTTCAGAACACGTTCAGCGAGGCACTTCAATTTAACCTCACCAGTCGCACAGTTCTTGTGGGCGAATATCGTTATGAAACGATTAATTACGACACGGCCCCAAACGACTCCACGACTCATTTCCTCCTCGGCGGAGTCAATCATAATTTAACTGAGCACTTGATTGTTCACGTTCTCGCGGGTGAATCATTTCGCTCTCTTGAGAACGCTGGGGATTCGTCTCTCCCTTACTTTGAAGGCAGGCTTGAGTACACGAGAAGCAATTACTCGCTGAACGGGGTGGCCAGCTATGGATTCGAATCGCCCACGACCACAGGTGCGACGACCACAAAGACGTTGCGCACGGGTTTGAACCTGACGTACAATCTAACTTCGCGGCTCCGTTCAACCACTGCCGTTTATTATCATCATGATGAAAATCAAGGCTCGGCTTCATCCGGAACGGGCTCGGCTGGGTCGCAGGATTCTATCGATCTCTTGCTCGGCCTCAGCTATACGGTCAATACGCGTCTTGCCCTGCATGTTAACTACAACTATACCTCGCAGAGCTCCATAGCAGGGACACCCGGTTACTCACGGAATAGCTATTCCGCTGGTCTGACTTATACTTACTAGGAATCTATACGCGATAGTTTGGCCACAGGTAACGCGGCGAACAAAGCATCGACAACTGCCCCGCCTAAGAAACCCCTCCGCAATGCTGCATCTACCAAACGAAGCTGCCACTGGAGACCCAATTGCTCGCGCGCAGGCACGGAACGTCTCCGAATCTACTCCGTCGAGTTCTAGGAAGATGTGGCGGTTTTGGGGCGGTGCCTGTGTTGTGATTGTAT
>Ga0193721_1000356_pt1 | contig 13304 bp, 10 predicted proteins | sample U2s2metaG_FD_145078 | JGI IMG/M metagenome (GOLD analysis project Ga0193721, IMG submission 145078) | Soil microbial communities from a riparian zone of the East river system, Colorado, United States - U2s2 | ecosystem: Environmental > Terrestrial > Soil > Riparian zone | place: USA: East River...
GCCAAAGGACAACCGCGAAAAAATCGACATCAAGGAGATCATCCAAATTTTCGATCTCAAAAACATCGGACGCAGCTCGGCGACGTTCGATCCCGATAAACTCCATTGGTTGAATGGTGAATATGCACGCGAATTGAGCGACTCTGAGTTTTACGATCTGGCGGTCGCAAAGCTGAAGGCGAGCGGTTTAAAGCTTGATGATTTTCCGGAGAAATACGTCCGCGACGCGCTCCAAACATGCAAAGGCAAGATCAATATCTTCGATGAGTTGCCTGCATATTGCGGGTTCTATTTCACAGACAATTTGGAATACAATCCTGAAGGAGTTGCCAAGCATTTTACGGTTGAGAACAAACCGAAACTAAAAGCTGTTCGCGATGCGTTAAGTACTCTGAAGAAGTTCGATGTCGCCGAAATCGAAGCGACATTGAAAAGCACCGCTGCAAACCTGGGCGTAAAAGTAGGCGCGATCGTTCACCCAACTCGACTCGCAGTCACCGGCAGCAACGTGGGACCAAGTCTTTATCACCTGCTCGAAGTTCTCGGACAAGAAAAGGTTGTCGCCCGCATCGATCGCGCGCTGGAGAACTTCGGAAGATAGGCTTCCAGCCTGTCACGGCAGACAGCCGTCCTCGGCTGTCTGCGATCATCGACAGGCTGGGAAGCCTGTCTGCCATGTCAGGCAAGATGCCTGACTTCCCTTGACCAGGTATCCCTCAGAGTGATTGTACGATTCCACACCTGCTTTTCAGGCGTGGTATCCGGATCGAGAGCGAAATAACCGAGCCTTTCGAATTGATAGCGCTCTTGCGGATATGCTTTTGCAAGAGCTGCCTCACATTTCGCAGTCACCACTTCCAGCGAATCTGGATTAGTAAATGATTTAAAATCACCGGCAGCATCGGGTTCGGGAACTCTGAACAGCCGGTCATACAATCGAACCTCTGCATCGATCGCCTGTGCTGCGCTGACCCAATGGATCGTTCCTTTGACTTTGCGACCAGCAGTCGGTCCGCCTGATTTGCTATCCAAATCAACTGTGCACCGAAGCTCAGTCACGTTTCCAGCCGCATCCTTTACAGCTTCATCACACTTAATGATGTACGCGTATTTCAAACGCACCTCGCCGCCCGGTCGCAATCGAAAATATTTCGGAGGCGGCGTTTCCATGAAATCGTCGCGCTCAATGTAAAGCTCGCGACTGAACGGAATCTTTCGTGTTCCGGCACTTGAATCCTCGGGATTGTTGATTGCGTCGAGCTCTTCGATTTTTCCCTCGGGATAATTCGTCAGGACAACCTTGACCGGCCGGAGCACAGCGAGCCGACGCGTGGCGATGCGATTCAATTCGCCACGCATTGTGTGTTCCAGCACGGCAATGTCAGTCATGCTTGGATATTTCGTGATGCCAATGTTGTAAGCGAACGCGCGCAAGGCGCTCGCGGTGACCCCTCGTCGCCGCAATCCGGAAATAGTAAGCATCCGCGGATCATCCCAGCCGCTGACAAGCTTTTCGTTTACCAGCTGGATCAGTTTGCGTTTGCTCATGACCGAATAAGTCAGATTGAGTCGCGCAAACTCGTATTGATGCGGGCGCGGCTCTGGCAGTTCGAGCGCCTCGAGAATCCAGTTGTAGAGCGGGCGATGCACTTCGAATTCCAGCGTGCAAACCGAGTGTGTGATGCCCTCAATGTAATCGCTAAGCGTGTGCGCCCAGTCGTACATTGGATAAATACACCATTTATCGCCAGTGCGATGATGGGATGCGTGCCGTATCCGATAGAGCACCGGATCACGCATCCAGATGTTTGCGGCGTTTACATCGATTTTTGCCCGCAACGTGCGCGCGCCATCGGGAAACTCCCCTGTTTTCATTCGCGCAAACAGATCGAGATTTTCCTCGATTGGGCGATCGCGAAAGCTGCTCGCCTTTCCGAGCCGGCGATACGCGTCCGTTTCCTCGGCAGTCATATCGCAGACGTACGCTTTGCCTTTGCGGATAAGATCGACGGCGTATTCGTAGAAGCGGTCGAAGTAATCCGAAGCGTAAAACGGCTTGCCACCAATGTGCTTTTCCGCCCAGCCATCGATCAGCCAATGCACATCAGTCATGATTGACTCGACATATTCAGCTTCCTCCTTTATCGGGTTGGTATCGTCCATGCGGATATTGCAAATGCCGCCAAACTCGCGCGCGATCCCGAAGTTGAGGCAAATTGATTTCGCGTGGCCGATATGCAGATAGCCGTTAGGTTCTGGCGGAAAACGGGTGCAGATTTGTTTGTATTTGCCCACACGAAGGTCGTCGGCGACGATATCGCGAATAAAATCCGAAGGTCTTTCAGTTTCAGTCGTCATTGTGACAAACAAACCTATCGGCGAAGCAGCAGATCGACAACTTTCGCGGTGAGGCGCCTTACAATGATTACAGATGCCATCATGGGCGAAGCGAAGCGGAGTCGAAGGAGCACACGAACCTACTATGGGTCTGCCACGGGATTCCTCGACTTCGCTCGGAATGACTGCAACAAAAGCGGATGATGAAAGCGCAGACAACCCAACGTTATACGCTCGGCGACCTTGAAAAGTGGAGTGAGGTAGCGCGCGACATTGATCCACCGATTCGCCTTGGCGTCTTTGGCGATCCAGTTGCGCATTCGCTTTCGCCCGAAATGCAAAATGCCGCCCTCCGAGCCTGCGAAATCGAAGCCCAATACGCGCGTTTTCATATCCGCCCGAACGAATTGAGATCGGCTTTGCGCTTTTTGCGAAATCTGGACTTCGTAGGAGTGAACCTGACGGTGCCACACAAAACCGCGGGCTTTGGGCAGATCGACGAAGCAGATGAATGCGCAAGTCGCGTAGGAGCCCTAAACACAATTCGTTTTCGCGATAAGAGGCTGATTGGAGCCAATACTGATGGTGAAGGATTCTTGCGCGCCATCCGCAGCGAGTTCTCTGTCGATCTGCGCGATCTTCGAGTGCTCATAATCGGCGCCGGAGGCGGAACGGGACGTGCAATTGCCTGGCAATGCGCGCTCGAGAATTGTGAGCGCCTCGTCCTCGTTAATCGCACTTTCGAGAAAGCAAATGCATTGGCGGAGCGATTGCGTTCGTTTTTTATGGAAGCTCGCGTGCTGGGTCCCGCGGCGCGCCTTGAAGCCGTAGGGTGGGAAGAATCGGTAATGCGCATGCAACTTGCGGACATCGATCTCATCGTCAACGCCACTCCGCTTGGAATGAACCCAAGCGATGCGGCGCCAATCCCAAGCCGCTTGATCGCTCCGCATCACATGGTTTTCGATTGCGTGTACGGGCCTTCGAAAACCGCTCTGCTGCGCGCGGCCGAACAGGCCGGCGCGCGCAGTGCCAATGGAATATCGATGCTGCTACACCAAGGTGCGCTTTCGTTTTCCATTTGGTTCGATCGCGAGCCACCAATCGACGCGATGCACAAAACGCTACTGTAGGGCGTCTGTGTCAGACGCCATAATCTCTAATAGGCGTTTCACAGAATGGAGCCGCGGGGACGCGAGCGATATAGACGGGCAGCCCACTCGGGCGAGAGAGCGGGCGCGAACGAGTCAAACGCCCTACAATTCGCCTACAGGCTAGTTTGTAATTCACCAGAAAACCGCCATATTAACCGATGGTAAGCGCGGGTATAAACTTTGGGAGTCTACGGCGGACTGGGGTTGGTCTTGCAGAAGAGTTGCACGAGCTCAAGCGCGAGCGCAATGCTGTTATTCTCGCGCATAACTATCAAGTGCCCGAGTTACAGGATGTTGCCGACTTCGTCGGCGACTCGTTAGGCTTGAGTTATCAGGCAGCAAAAACGGATGCCGATGTCATTTTGTTTTGCGGTGTCCATTTCATGGCTGAAACGGCGAAGATTATTAATCCAACCAAACATGTGATTTTGCCAGATCTCGACGCCGGCTGTTCGCTTTCTGAATCATGTCCGCCGGAAAAGCTCGCGGCGTTTTTGAAAAAGCATGCCGACAAAAACTACTACGTCATTGCCTACATCAATTGCAGCGCCGGAGTAAAGGCGTTGTCCGACGTGATCTGCACCAGCGGTAATGCCGACAAGATCGTGCGCTCCGCTCCGGCCGATCGAAACATACTTTTTGTTCCGGACCAGAATCTTGGCGCGTGGGTAATGGAACGGACGGGGCGCAAAATGGATTTGTGGCAGGGGAACTGTTACGTGCACGTCGAGTTCACTGCGCGCAGCATTAACCGCATTCGCGAACAATATCCGAATGCGCCAGTCGTGGCACATCCGGAATGCACCTACGCCGTGCGCATGTTGGCCGATGAAGTTTGTTCCACCGAAAAGATGGTGACTTTTTGCAGAGAATCGCCTGCGCGCGAGATCATTGTCGTAACTGAAGCCGGGCTATTGCACCGCCTCGGTAAAGAAATTCCTAACAAGACGTTCATTCCCGGCCCGACAGATAACTGTTTCTGTGGCGAATGCCGGTTCATGAAGATGAACACGCTTGAAAAGGCGTATGACGCGCTCTTGAACATGGAACCGGAAATCACTTTGCCAGAGCCATTGCGCAAGCGCGCAGAGCTACCCATTCGGCGAATGCTCGAGTTAAGCAAGTAGCGGTCCGCCATCTTGTCATTCCGAGCCCTTCGACTTCGCTCAGGGCAGGCTCCGTCGAGGAATCTCTTTGGGTCAATGACGAATGGCAAAGCACGAGGGAATGACGAAACGCGAAGCTTGCCAGAATACGAAGGCGGATGCCACCGAACACCCCCAACGGGGGTTAATAAAAGAGATAGGAATCTCTGCCCCGAAAGCTTTCGGGTTCGTGTCTTTTCGTGCGTTTGGTGGGAAATAATCTGCTCTTGAGAATTTCGGCCTCGACAACTTAGACAGACTCTTTGGAGACTCCACACTATGAAAAAAACGGCTGAATCAATTCTTCTGATCCTTTCACTCGTCTGCATTGGACTTTTGCCAAACGTGCAGGCGGTTAGTCCGCCGCCGGATGGTGGCTACCCCGGAGGCAACACGGCAGAAGGGGCAAGATGCCCTTCTCAGTCTTACCACCGGCACATTCAACACGGCCATTGGTTTTCTCTCGCTCAAGAGCAACAAAACGGGGGCGTTCAACACAGCCATTGGCGCTGGGGCGCTCTTTGTCAACACCGCAGACGAAAATACGGCAATCGGCGCGGGAGCGCTTTTGAGCAACACTAGCGGTGCCCCCAACACGGCCATCGGTGAGAGCGCGCTCTTTGCAAACACCACCGGCAACGCCAACACGGCCACCGGCGCTAATGCGCTCGTTAACAACGTCAATGGGGATGCCAACACGGCCAACGGTGATCGTGCCCTGGCTAGCAACACTACCGGCAACTTCAACGCGGCCATCGGAGCTAGCGCGCTTTTGAACAACACCATCGGCGGCCGAAACACGGCCATCGGTCGTAGTGCGCTCAGTCTCACCACCACCGGCAGCTTCAACACGGCCAACGGTTATCAAGCGCTCTTTAACAACACCACCGGCAGCTTCAACATCGCGTTGGGCCAGGGTGCAGGGTCAAGTCTTACCACAGGCGATAGCAACATCGATATTGGTGCCTTTGGTTTCCCCGGCGAGTCGGCTACGATCCGCATCGGCGAGGGTCAGACCAAAACCTTTATCGCCGGCATTCGTGGGGCCACCGTGGTCGGTGGCGTACCGGTAGTGATAGATGGTGCCGGCCAGCTGGGCACGATTGTCTCATCGAAGCGGTTTAAGAAAGAGATACAACCGATGGAAAAGGCCAGCGAAGCCATCCTGGCACTCAAGCCTGTAACGTTCCACTACAAGAATGACGCCACAAACACGCCGCAATTCGGTTTGATCGCCGAAGAGGTAGCTGAAGTAAATCCTGACCTCGTGGTGCGCGATGAGAACGGCGCGATCTACACGGTGCGCTACGATGCAGTGAACGCGATGTTGCTCAACGAGTTCCTCAAAGAACATCGCAAAGTGGAGGAGCAAGAAGCGACGATCACGCAGCTAAAGAAGGACTTCGGCACAACGATTGCGCAGCTCACTACGCGTCTCGACGAGCAGGCGACCCAGATCCAGAAAGTCAGGGTCCAAATGGAAGCGAGTAAGGCTGCGCCGCAAACGGTGGCTAACAGTCAGTAGATAATGTAGCTGGAATCGCTGACTCCGGCTCCGCGGTCACCAACCGCGGCTACAACCAGCCACGTCAGAGCAAAGGAGGAAGTTAGTGAGTGACGGCCCACGGGGCCGTGGCTACAACGCTTCACTACATTGCGGGTTTCTATTGTGTACGAAGGGCGATCTGCGTGAAGTGTCGAGGCTTTGTCTGAGTATTTTCTATCCGTGACATCCGCGTAATCTGCGGTTTTCTTCTGCCCAAAGCAATGACTGCTAAAAAAGAATCCATCGAAGAACGAATCGAACGGCTACAGGCCGGCGGCATTATCGATCTGCACTTCGATTTGCCGATGGATTTGTATGAAAAGCGGGGGCGCGAAAGTGTGCTGGCCACCGAATTTCTACCGGAGCTTAAAGCTGGGAACATCGGCGTGGTCGGCGTCGCGATCTATATCGAGGACCGGTACCTTCCGGACGCGGGTCTGCGTGTGGCGCTTGATCAAATCGCGCGGTTATATGTTGAGACGCAGGCGTGCTCTCAGTTCGCGATTTGTAAAAGCTATCACGACATCGAGAAGGCACTAAACGAAGACCAAATCGCGCTGCTTATTACGATGGAGGGAGCAGAGCCGCTCGGAAAAGACTTAGATCTTTTGCGTGCGTTCTATGAGCTCGGCGTCCGCTCAATCGGGCTCACCCATGCGCGAACCAATGAGGCGGGACACGGCGGAATCTTCGCTTCGAGCGGTTCATCGCAACAGGGTCTTACCGAGTTTGGCCGTGATCTGGTGCGGGAATGCGAGGCGCTTGGCGTGATTATCGATCTTGCTCACATCAATCCAGCTGGTTTCAACGAGATTTTGTCACTGACGACAAAGCCGCTAATTGTTTCGCATACAAATGTCCGGCGCTACTACGATATCGAGCGCAACATCAGCGACGACCAGATCAAAATGATCGGGGAACGACGCGGTGTGATTGGCGTTAATTCGGTCCTGGTGAGTCCAAAGGAAGAAACAAGCACTCTCGATCGTTACGTCGATCACATTGAACACATAGCCAATTTGATTGGCATCGATGGAGTCGGAATTGGATTTGATTTTTTTGAGTTTATCTACAGCCAGTGGCCCGAGTCGGCAAAAAAGCAGCTCGCCGAAAAACTTACAACGCCTCACTTCATATCCGATCTGAGGAACCATTCTCAGGCGCGGAACCTCACTCGTAAACTAATCGAGCGGGGCTTCAGCGACGAACAGATCGAAAAAATCCTGCGCCGCAACTGGCTGCGGATTTTTCAAGAGTGGCTGTAGCCGCGTGTTGCTCGCGGGTAACGAATTTGCTTGTCATCTAAGCAACTTTTGGCGAGCCTCAAAGTTTGTGAGGGCCCTCTCCACCGCGCTCCCCTCGCGACAGCCTTCTGTAGTTATTGCTGACGACAGCACGGTCGCCAGAGAAGGACTGGTTGCGATTATCCGGCGTGATCTGGGCTATACCGTCTGCGGACTCGCAACTGATGAAAGGGCAACCCGAGAGCTTACGGAAAAGCATCAGCCAGATCTGCTTGTCATTGAACCATTCCTTGGTCATCACGACGGGATTTTTCTTCTCAAACAAATCGCTGCGCGTTTTCCCCGGGCGCGGATTCTCGCTGTGTCGAGACAGCCCGAAGAAATTTATGCAGAGCGGGCGCTGCGCGCAGGCGCCTCAGGCTACTGGATGAAAACCAGTACGCGGGAAGAGTTGATCCGTGCCATTGATACTGTTCTCGCAGGTGAGCTTTATGTTAGTCCGCGGATCGCATTGCGCGCCGTTCACGAGGTCGTCGACCGGCGGGCAACACATCCCAAGATACCTAACCTGACCGACCGCGAACTGCATGTCTTTGCGCTCAGCGGTGCCGGTCTCGGAACCAGCCGGATCGCGCAAGAACTCGGGATTAGTCCTAGAACCGTTGAAACCTATCACGAGCACATCAAGCTCAAGTTGGGCTACCGCGACGCTAACGCGCTTCGCCGTGGCGCGCGAGAGTGGTTCGGGGTGAATCACCATTAGTAGCTCTCCGGGAAGGATCCCGAAATCCCAATCAGGGATCAGGCAGGCAAAATATCGGGGAGACTCCCCGATAGACGACCAAACGCGCAACGCGCTAGGCTCGCGACCAAATAAGCGAGGACCGATTCCATGAAAAAACTAACTCACCTAACCAGAGCTGTATTAATTTTAGGTTTATTAGTGCTCCTAAAGGGGAATCCATCTTTAGTCACAGCTCAAACTCAGGGCAAGCTACAGGAGCAAAAGGAGGAGACGAAGTCAACCCGAGACGCGCCGCCAGACACCTGGCACTACACTCGGGCGGCAATTCCAGAGGATTCCGCTCCAAGAGGCATAAAAGCAATTCCTCTCGTCCCCGTGGTTTTTATCGTTGACGCCGTCGTGAACAACACTGATCCGACCCTAACGAATACCGATACCTTTAATGATGGTGAAACGTCTATAGCAATAAATCCTGCGAACCCGGACGAGATTGTCATGACGGCATTCAGCGGAGGCTGGGGCACCAACGCTCCCCTGTGGCACTCGACGGACAGCGGGAACATTTGGACCAAGCAGTTCACGATTCCAAATCCGCCACCCAACGATGACGGGTGTCCTTGCGATCAAGCGGTGGACTACGGGCGAGCGAGTCTGATGTCCGGCACGTTTCTGATCCATGACTTCAATTCGCCTCCGCCGCCTCCGTTCCAAGGCAATGTCGTGAGCGGCACGACCACGGATCCAGCGAATGCTGCGTCATGGGCTTATCTCTTACTGGCCGGTATTACCCAGCTCACAAACAATCTGGTTCCAACGAGTATTGGCAACTCGGACCAGCCGTGGCTCCTGGTGAACCGGGATCCAGCGACTGCAACCCAAGATAACGTGTATGTAGCCTACGACGATTTCGGCACCAATCCCCGTGACATGCGGATCGCAGTGTCCTTTGGGGTCAACCCGCCCAACTTCACGGCTGACAACCAATCCGGAGCTGCGACAACAGGCGTCAACCCCGGTCATCGCCTGGCTGTAGATCCACGAAATGGCTTTGTCTACAGTCTCTTTCAACGGCGAACCGGCTCGGGAGGTGGAGACTCGCAGAACATCGACTTCATGCTTAACCGATCCACGGACGGGGGCGCCACATGGACCCTCAACGGAATGCCAGGTGGAATCATAGTGGCCAATGCCGATAGCACACAGCCAACTCCCAAGTTCGGCACCGTCAACGCTCTGCTTGGCGGAGTTGACCACGCGGCCGTAGACCCAAATAACGGAGATATCTATTACGTTTATGGGAATCGCGACCCTGGGACTGGCAACGACCGCCTCGCAATTCGCCGGATCGAAGACGACGGAGTGGGCGGTGTGACCGTAGGTCCAGAAAATTTTGTAACAGGTCAGGTAGAAGCAGCTATCCCGTCGGTAGCCGTAGCCGGCAGCGGGACGGTGGGCGTCTTCTACTATACATTCGATGGCTTTTCGGTGGACGAGTTCCCAATCTTCACAGCCCACTTCGCATCGAGCGACGACCAGGGAGTCACCTTTACCGATCTCCCGTTGGTGACGTTCCTGTCGTCGGCCAAGGATTGCAACATCGATCCGAGTTTTTGTCAGCCAGGGGCCGATCCCGAAAGGCAGCGGGTGCTGGGAGACTACATGCAGATGAAAACAGTGGAGAGCTGCTTCTACGGGTCCTTTACTGGAAACGGCGTGCCATTCGGTCGGCCTTTCGCCAACCACGATCCAATCTTCTTCAGAGTCTGCGTCGGTGCTGCTGATCTGGCGATCACCAAGACCGACTCGCCAGACCCGGTGATAACCGGCAATGACGTGACTTACACAGTTACTGTAACAAACAACGGACCGGATGCTGCGACATCGGTGACTGTAACGGACAATCTTCCCCCTGAAACAACCTTTGTCTCGTGCGCTTCGACGGGAGGAGGAGTCTGTGGTGGTTCAGGTAACAATCGCACCGTGACATTCCCATTGCTTACCTCAGGGCAGTCTGAGACCATAACCTTTGTTGCTAACGTGAACTGTTCGGTGGCCGACGGCACAGCGATAAGCAATACGGCCACAGTGAGTTCTTTTACACCTGATCCTGACTTGGCTAACAACTCCGCGACAGCAACTACGACGGCTTCTAACTCACCTCCCACCATCACTGATGCGACAGCAGATCCATCGAGTCTGTGGCCACCAAACCACAGGATGGTCAATGTGACCGTCAGCTATAACGTTACCGACAACTGTGCCTTGCCACCTGACTCCTGCACGCTCAGTGTGACCAGCAATGAGCCGGTGAACGGCAAAGGAGATGGTGATACCGCTCCAGACTGGATCGTTTTGGACGATCATCATGTGCTACTGCGAGCCGAGCGAGCAGGCAACGGCAATGGTCGCATCTATACGATTACGATCACTTGCACCGACAGCGGCGGCAACTCCTCGACCGAACAGGTGGAGGTAACGGTGCCACACGACAGAGGCAGGAGATAAGTTAATTTTGATTTTCGAAAGCGGTGTACAGGATTGCCGTAATCGACTGACCCAGGCGACATTTCGCGCAGGTATTGCTTCGGTCAATCCGGTGATCTGGATTTCCCGGCTCGATTACTGAAACACATCCGTCGCGTAACTAGCGTCTAACCAATTTTGCTTGTCACGTTAAGGAGTTTCAGACACTCTCAACGTTTGTGTGAGAGCCATCGTCAACGCGATTCGAATCAAGACGATTATTACCAAGTGCGAGATCTGAACTCTCAAAAACAAACTAACAGAGAATTGAAGCCATGACACGACTTACACAGGTAAGCCTAGCTCTACTGATTGCAGGTTTGGTATGCTTGCTGACAGCAAATTCACCTTTAGTAACGACAGCGACTGCACAAGATCAGAACAATGCGAAAAAGCAGGGAGAAGAGTCAACTCGAGACGCACCACCGGACACAACTCCTTACAGGCGGCCGGCGCTTTCTGAGGATTACGCCCCAAAGGGGCTCAGGCCGATTCCGCTAGTCCCAGGGATTTTTATCGTGGATGCCGTCGTGAACAACACCGATCCCAACCTGACGAACACCGATACGTTTAACGACGGCGAAACGTCCATAACAGTAAATCCGGCGAACTCAAACGAAATTGTCGTCACGGCCTTCTCAGGGAGCTGGGGCGCAAATGCACCCTTGTGGCATTCTACCGATGGAGGGAATATCTGGACCAAGCAATTTACAATCCCCGCTCCTCCGGGCATAGCCGCAACCGGTTGCCCCTGCGATCAGACTATCGATTACGGAATGGCCAATCAAATGTCTGGCACTTTTCTTATCAGCGACATCTTTAGCGGCACAACCACAAACCCGTCGAGTCCCCCGGCGTGGAACTGGCTGGTTATTGGGGGCGTCACACAGGCCACCAATTTCAATAACTTGCCCCCGCCCGCAGGGGTCGATCAACCCTGGCTTCTGGTAAATATCGATCCGATGATTCCAATTCAGGAAAACGTGTACGACGCGTATGATGACTTTACCAACGGGAATAATTGTGTAGGCGATGCCTGCAACGAGAGAGTGTCAGTCTCCTACGGCGTCAACCCGCCGAACTTCACAGCTGATAACCAATCCGGGACAGCCACGGGTAGCATCAACCCAGGTCATCGACTTGCGACCGACCCACGAAACGGTTTTGTCTACAGCTTGTTTCAGCGAAATATCGCTCCAGGAGCTGGAGGATCGAAAAATATCGATTACATGCTCAACCGCTCCACAGATGGCGGAGCGACCTGGTCTCTGAACGGGATGGCCGGTGGAATCATAGTGGCAAATGGCGATAGTACGCAGCCAACTCCCAAGTTCGGCACCGTGAATGCTCTTCTTGGCGGCGTCGATCACGCTGCGGTAGATCCACATAACGGCGATGTCTATTATGTCTACGGTAATCGCGATGCCGGCACCGGGAACGATCGTCTCGCCATCCGCCAGATCCAGGACGATGGCGGCGGTGGTGTGAGTGTGGGTCCAGAAAACTTCGTGACAGGTCAGGTAGAAGCCGCGATTCCGTCGGTAGCCGTAACCAGTGATGGAACAGTCGGCGTTTTTTTCTATACCTTTGATGGGTTCTCCCAAGACAACTTCCCGATCTTCTCAGCCCACCTGGCACAGAGCAGCGATCACGGTGTTACTTTCAGCGATCAGACACTGTTGACTTTCCTGTCTTCTGCTGCCGACAACGGGAATTCCAGACAGCGAGTGCTCGGAGACTATATGCAGATGAAAGCGGTGGATACTTGTTTCTACGGAGCCTTCACGGGAAATGGCGTTCCCTTTGGTCGACCTTTCGCCAACCACGATCCAATACTCTTTAGAGCCTGCGCCGTCGCACCACCAAGGCCTACTCCAACACCAAGGTCACGTCCGACGCCGGCGCCGCGTCCAACGCCGCGCTAAGAATTAGCTCAATTCAGGCCGCCGGCTAACGGAGTGGAACAGAAACCGTATAGGTGATCAACGTACAAACCACGACCATACCGATCATAGCGACGATGAATATCCCATCCGCGATTTTTTCAAGGCGATGCATTCTACGCAGGCCTCGCGAGCGAAGGGCCCAGTAAGAAAGCAGACAGGAAATCAGAAACAGCAACGCGTCGGCGGCCAGGAAATCATCTGCCAGCGTGTCCACGGTTCCAAGTGTGATAACGACGCGGATCAATCCGATAACGGTCAGGCAAACGCCGACCATTGCGGAAGAGACAGTGAAGATGTGAATGCAAATGTCTTGCTCGAGGTGGCTGTTTGCGCCGCGCCGCGGCTGCTTTTCTCGTTTCATGCAGGCCAATACCTAGACTGGTCACGTAAGCGCCTGTTCAGACAATTGCGAGCCTCATTCTTTTGCTTGCTCTTGCTCTTGCTGCTTCTCTTGCTCATTCTGGCGAGATGAAACCGCAATTCGATCATGAGAAACATCTGTGGTCTGGGCTCAAGAATCGGCGAAGAGCCCGGCACGTATTCGTGGCTTGAAGGCGAGAGAAAGAGCGAGAGCAAGAGGGCGGATTGAAATTCATCAACCTGACGCGCCGCACCGAGATTGGTGCGAATTCATACTATCACGAGATGGGCGGCCATCGACTAG
>Ga0193721_1000358_pt1 | contig 13161 bp, 12 predicted proteins | sample U2s2metaG_FD_145078 | JGI IMG/M metagenome (GOLD analysis project Ga0193721, IMG submission 145078) | Soil microbial communities from a riparian zone of the East river system, Colorado, United States - U2s2 | ecosystem: Environmental > Terrestrial > Soil > Riparian zone | place: USA: East River...
AAAGCATTAAAAAAATTCTCAGAGGAAAAATTAATCATCATTGGTAGCTTAATTTTAGGTACAAATTTTATTTTATTTGTATCAAATAATATTGTCTCAGTCAGCGGGGCCGTAATACTATTTGCAGTTGGAAACGGTCTTATGTGGCCCTCTTTCATGTCCATATTGTCAAGACGCGCAGGATCAAAACTTCAGGGAGCAGTTCAGGGCGTTGCAGGTAGTTTTGGAGGCCTGGCGAGTATAGTTGGGTTAACTTTGGGTGGATTGTTGTATAATTCAATTGGGGCAGCTACTTTTCTAATTAGTGCTGGAGTAATATTGGTTATTTTTGTTATGTCTTTTAGACTATTGAAAAAGAAAGAGGCTTGATCTGGTATTCATCTATCATAATAGTGACTTACAATCTATTCAGTATCGATTCTAAGTCTTCGTCTGATATTTCGATCATAAACTAACATCAAGTCTGATGAGAGGCAAATTTGGGTAATGGGAGTTTTATCAGAATCCAACTACACAATTTCAATCCGTTCTAAGATTGAATTGTTATCTACAAGTCTTATGTTACTTGAAAACTTGCTACAGTTAGAAAAGATGGAAGTTCTCATGTTGTTCCAATTTGGTTTGTATTAGATAACGGGAACAGTAGAGAAGGTAAGGTAGGAAATATCATTTTTGCCACCGGTGACAGATCAGTTAAAGCAAACAATATTCAGCTAGATAATAGAGTGAGTATCTGTGTTGATGATCTCATGCCACCATTTTCCTTTATAACAATTTATGGCACTAAAAATACACCCTTACAATCAAAAAGGAGGTTTTAAAATGTAGAAAAATAGTAAGGAAGGTCTGATTCTTGTACGAATAAAACCTACAAGAATAATTGCAGAAAAAGATATAGCTGGTTGGGATTGATGACAATTATTATTATAGCCAATGCCAGTTCACTTATTTTTGACTGTTGGAATCAATTCCTTATTGATAAATTCCTCGAAGGCAGGGTCAAACCATTTCTCTACTTCAATATTTTTCCATATTTCACTTATTGTGCCTTGTTCAAAAGCACTTTTCATCCACCGCATCCATCCAGTCCAATCGTTATCACTTAGCACCTTTCTTTGTCTCATATGAAAAACATGCACAAAGGTGTATAGAATATGATAAGTGTATGCCACCTCTGGGACCAAGTTTGATTGAACATTGCTTACTACCTTAATTAACTCTGGCCGCTCAATCCCCATCTGGGTAATTTCATGTAATTTCTCGTCCAAATCATTTAGAATTTTTGTTTCGATATCTATTGATAGAGTCTGCGTTTGCTTCCTGAGAAATATAGGACTATAAGCATTGTAGCAATTATTCCAAGTGCCTCTGCCATGCTGAAATATTCGACTAAACCAAGTTCAGACATTTTCATGTATGATGAAGTAACTTAAATTATAATAATTTTCTTTAGTATGGTGGTAAGCAGATGATTTTCATTTTTTCCCTTTTCTATTTCTTCATCAGGTAATAAACTTCAATACCTAAGAACACGACTCGCATTTTGATAAACCTGGACCAGGGGTGCAATCGGATGAACACGCTTTAATATTGTGTAAAAGAATTGTAACAATAGTTCAACGACTATCTATTATTATAATGCGAGAATGCGAGCTCACAAGAATACAAAATACTTTATTTATTCCATGGAGAATATGCCAGAAAATAGAACGCAGGATGAATCGATAGGCTCATTATCTTTTCCGGCTTGATCTTTAGTATAATTCGCTTATGAGCTGGTTTTCGATAGTAATATCTTCCAATTCCAAGGTATTTTTTGGCAAGCCTTTTTAGGTGCTCATCTGCTCCTTCGGCCGTCTGCTCAATCACCCTTCCTTTTATTGACACCATATTGAATGGATTGTTCTGCTCTACAACAGATAGAGCTATCCTTTTATCATTTGTTATGTGCTTATTTTTTGCTGAAGATTCAAATGTGTTTATCAAGATTAAATCATCGACCATTTCTGCCCAGACTGGAGTGACATGAGGGGAACCATCTTTTGACAAAGTACCTACAAAAGCTAAATTTCTAAATTGAAATAGATGGTGTACTTCTTCTTTACTTAAGTTTGTTGCACCGGCCAGTAGGTCATCTGTTTTTAATTTGGATTCATTGTCTGCAACAGGAGGAACATCAACTATTTCTACAGAAGTTGCCATATTTCTATCTTTTCTATCACCTTTTTGCATGTAAGATATGATCAAAAAACTATCTAATAATATTATTGATATGTATTATTCTAATCAATTGCTATATGACTGGCAGATTAAAATATTTCCTTGACATATCGAAAAATGCGAATGAGTTCATATTCTTGAACACCTCTGTTGATAACGATCGTAGTTCATCTCTTCCTTACTTGAGGCGGAAATGCTGCAATATTTATTTTTTAGATGAAGTTACATTTCCTGTAGAACAAGTGAGATAGGAAAATGATCGCTAAATCCCTCCATATTAAAATCACTAGCAGGTTGTCCGCATGAGGTAGGTCTGCCAAATTTTTTGGGTATTGGAAATTCATGCTCATTATCATACATACCTTCTTCTTTTATTATCCTGACAGAACCCTCTTTCACATTTAATTTGTTACCAAATTTAACTGATCTTGACACCATAAATTGATCTAACATATTAGGAAATGTGGTGCATGTTTTACTACAAGGACCTGGATCCTTTCGTGTGTAATAGTAGCTGGCTTCACCATTTGTCATGGGATGCCACATTAGATTATAGAAGAATGGCGAATTTTCATGAGCATTTTTTACTTGTCCTTCATAAGGAGTAGATAACGCATGATCCATTATAGACCTATTGAATGGTTGATCGTTAAAATCTCCCATAGCTATGATACTCGTATCTTTGCCATGTTCTTCAAGTATTCGTTTATGAAAGTAGCTTAATGCATCTCCTGCAGCAATTCTGAAACATTCTGTTTCTAATTCACCTATAGTTCTAGCCGGCCAGTGATTACCTATCAGAATAAGTGTTGTATTATCAGATGTTTTTAATCTGAAGTTTACCTGTAATATATTGCGCGTAGCTTCACTTCTTAATACATGATGTGAAAATATTTGCTCTTCTCCGGTATGATTATTCTTCCCAACTTCAAATTTAGCTGCATCATATATGAAAGCTACCTCTACGCCTCTCTTATCATCATACTTTTCATGTACTATTTTGTAGTCTCTAGGTAAAAGTTCCGTTATTCTGTCTACCAATTTATTTATGACAGGACCATCCTCAACCTCACAAACACCCAGAATATCTGGACCGTTATTGTTATTGATTCTAACAATAATCTTAGAGAGTTGACCGATCTTTGCTCTCAGGACCTCTTCATTCCATCCCTGTAACTCTTCTTTCAATATTTCTCTTAGCCTCGGATGTCTGTTTGGGGAATCTTCAGCATCGAATAAATTTTCAAGGTTCCACCAGGCAATAAAATAGTCCTGCATACAGCCTATCATGAATTTCTAAATGATGAATATAAAGTATTAAGTATTAGAACCGAAAGCCTTCGTTTCCAATTATAGTCTTTATACTTCAAGGAGATAGTTCGTATAGGTTGTGCGCCCTCACTCCCTGTAAATAAAGTATGATTTGTTAACTTTTAACTTTAGTCTCTACACTGACAAGATCTAAGTGTATAGAATATGTTGTAAATGTTTGTTAGGTATTTAGTTATAAAGCTGATGGCCGGACGTTAAAAAAAGAATTGAAAAGGCTAATTCCTCTGACAAGAACCTTATTTTTCATTGTAGTACTTGTAATCTTGTTTACAGTCATACTAGGGTTAGATTTGGTTACAACTTCTAGTGCGATTGCTAAGAATGATTCTTATCTGCCAGTTACTTCATCTTCTAGTACCCCTTCTAGTGGCGTATATGTTCCCAAACTTTTTGATTTTCAGGTTCCCTTGACAATAATCACTCCTAACGTACCAGCTTTAGAAGAAGGACCAGTTAATCATTCAAATATAACAAAATTACTTCCGGCTACTTTTGAGAGTATAGAAGGAAAGAACATACCAGATCAATACATTATAGTTCTAAAGCCCAAGCTGAGTGTAGCTCAATTAGAAAAGGAATCTAATGTAGTAAAAGAGAAAGGAGTAGAGATCCTTGATACATATGAACACGCATTCAAGGGTTTTGTAGTAAGAATTGCCAATAATCAACAAGCCCTTGATATGCTTCAAAGAGACCCTGAAATATTAGCTGTAGAACGAGACCAAACAGTACATACTTTTGGAGAAGGAGAGCTTCCAGAAATAGGAAGAGGAATCCAGTCTTCACAGATCATGCCCACAGGGATCAATCGAGTAGACGCAGACCTGAGCTCTCAAGCCGTAGGTAATTTGATGCTAATATTGCAAGAGTACCATATTTACCGTCTACCCTATTTTTTGGAAATGTAGATAGATAATGACGAAAGAAAATAATAATAGTAGTAAAATGTCGTAATAAAATATGAAAATAGTTGACCTTACACTTGAAATCACTCCGGATATGATAACCTTCCCTGGATATCCAGGTCCTACTTTTATAAAATGGTCAAAATTTGAGACTCAAGGTTATGTTTCAGAAGTTATGTTTTTGAGCACTCATACAGGAACACACATGGATGCTCCATTTCATTTCAATCCCAATGGCCCAACTATAGATCAAGTTGAAGTCTATAGATATATTTGTAATAATACCATACTCATAAAAATACAGAAAAATTCCAATCAGATGATTACTAGCCATGATATAATATCTAATAGTAAATATGAAATAAAAGAAAAAGATACTGTTGTCTTCTCAACAGGATGGGAGAAGCAAATTAAGGAAAAAAATAACTATATGAAAAATAATCCAGGTTTATCAAAGGACGCGGCAGAATATTTGGTCGAAAAAAAAGTTAATGCCGTAGCAATAGATTGTCCTAGCATTGATATAGGTACTGATAGCGGATTCATAGCTCATAAGATGCTCCTATCAAATCAAATTCTAGTAATAGAAAATTTATGTAATTTATACAAATTCAACAATGAAAAATTTACACTCTTAATGACTCCACTAAAACTTGTAGGCGCTTCAGGTTCACCTATACGTGCAATTGGTATCGAGGAATGAAAAAGCATAATATCACGGCGGTATTCGAAGATATAACACACATTACACACTAAGCAAGCCCTTAAGCTATGCAGTCCGTTGCAGCATTTCATCCAGTTCTAAATTTTTTATTATCAAAAATCCCAGTATTATAATGATTGCACAATTTTTTTATATAACCATAAAACCACTGTATAATTGCATTTGTATTTTAGAATCCATGAGAATAAGATAATATTTGCAATAGCAGTAGTATTGATTTTAATTTTAGTGACAACAAGTTCCAGCCGAATTTTTGCAAATACGGCGGCAGCGGGACCAAAACAACAGCAATTGAGTACAATAGCAAATGATACCAACAATACTATCAGAAGTAATAGTAGATTGTTATCATCTTCTTCTACGAACACCCGTCCTAACATTCTGACAGATTTCAATCCAGGCGTGATATATCCAACAATATCTAAATTTGCATATGTTGATCCTCTTGCAGTAATTATAGGGGACTGCGAGATTGGAAAACTAGTATTGATTGCACCGTTTGCAGTATGTAGAGGTGACGAAGGAACGCCAATTCATATTGGAGACTATTCAAATATGCAGGATGGTGTCTTATTGCATGCTCTTGAAACAACAGCTCATGGTAAGAATATTGATGATAGGCGATATTCGGCAGAAGGATCTCTTTTAAAAGCGAACGATAGTGAATTTAAGAATGGTTTTGCCATATCTGTCGGAGATAAGGTTAGGCTAGCACATGGAGTACAGGTTCACGGACCTGCATATATTGGAAATGACACGTTTGTCGGTATGGAGAGCTTAATCTTTAATGCGAAAGTTGGAAAGAGAGTTGCTATAGGAGTATCAAGCACGGTAACCGATGGTGTCACAATCCCTGACAACAAATTTGTACCTCCAGGAAGCCTTATAACCACACAAGCGCAAGCAGATGCGTTGCCTGCGAGAGTTGGAAGTCCATATGAGAAGATAAATAGTTTCGTACTCCACGTAAACCAAGAACTTGCAAAAGGATACAACGCCCAAACTATCCAAAAATTGGCTACAGAGATGGAAGAAGAGTTAGAGCAGGAAGAGATGCTTCAAACAGGGAGTCCAACAGGCAATCCAAATGGAATGGCTAGCCATAAGTAGAATCCAAAAAATATCCGTCTGTATAAGCAGGTAGCTTCAGCTTCCTTTTCTATTCTTCGAATTCTCCGTCAAGTGCATTGGGAGTAGGTACCATTACAATGTAGGGATTTGACTTTGCAATATTCTCTTAAACATCTCTTGCAGCCTGCTGTTGTACTGGAGGACAAGAAATCAGATTGTTTTATGCAGTCCCTCTTTCTGACTACAACTAGGGTAGGGCGTAGGCTTGATCCGAGTTGTCTATTTATAGATGCTGATCAAATTCAAAATCGTTATTGTTATTAAAATGTGGCTGGTCTGAACCACTACGGAAGCGTGGTTATTCTATGATTTTTTGTTTCAGCTACAAAAAACACATCTATTGATGCTATTCTATTTTCAGATATCATAATGACGCGCGGAATTTAAGGGTATCAGAAAGCTGTAGGAATTATCTACATGACTCATTGAAAAAAGAATCGCAGTATCGCTCAAAGAATACATGGATGGAAATTGTTGCTGTACCTACTGGATATATTATACAGGTAGTCGGTGGTGGACGCGATGCCACTTTTGTAAGAAAAAATATTGCTCTGACTAGTGCACAGGTAAATTTACTGAGCGATGAAGTTGCACAGGACCTTGTGTATTATACTCCTAGGTAACGTTCTGGAACTTGACATAAAAAATGCCATTCGTAGGTAAGATATTAAACCCGGAAATTTAAAATATTTTTAATCTGTTCAGAATTAGTTGGTGAACATCGGCAGAGCTATACTATTAATTTCAGAAATATTTCAGGGGTTCACACAGATATATTTATAATTAAAAGAATCAAAATTTTAACATTTATTTGACGAATGTAAGTATTGGGTTGTAAACCAATGGACATCCATAGAAAAGTAAAAGAATAACCGTTATGGTATCGCTGAGAGCAAATAGAAGCATAAGAGAGATCACTATTGTTCTTTTTGTCCCACAAAGATTGAATTAGGATACGAAAAATAGATCTTATCCCCATCAAAATGACTCTCTAACCCAAATAGATTCTTTTTGGTGTCTTCTATAAACAACTGACGAATTTTATTTACATCGTCAGGATTGGGAAACGAGGCCAATAAATGCTCTTCTAGCTCAAAATTCATTCTATAGAATCCCTTTCTTTTTACTGGTATTCCTGCTTTTTTGAATAGATCCTCAAATTCAGAAACAGTTAAAGCTTTTGCATGTGAGGGATCTCGAAGTTTCTCAACATGATTGAACATATCTACTTTATTTGGTGGAGGTGTTGGATCTATTATTACTATTTGTCCGCCAACAGCACATACGCGGTTCATTTCATTTAATACAGAAAGCGGGTTTAATAGATGATGGAAGCTAAACCTGCTGGCGACTATTGAAAATGATCCTGTTGGATATGGCAAATTATCTGATATATCATGTATATCCCATTTCATGTTGTCTAACATATTTTTTTGCTGAAGGAGTTTGGCCTGTTGAATCATTGCAGGAGTAATATCTATGCCAGTTACTTGACTAGATATTTTTGCGAACTCGATTGAAATCAAGCCCGAGCCACAAGCTACATCAAGTATGACATCAGTGTCATCAACATTGACGACTGAAAGAATCTTTTCAAAGGTTTCCTCAATATAGCGAGCAGCTTTCTTTGTGAATGGAATCGCTTGTTTCGTAAATTGATCTATAATTAATTTATTATGATCAAAAGACATACTTTGATTAAATAATACTCTTACTTTTAAATAATAATATTGGGTAATTAGAAATGGTAGAGGTACACGTGTATCCCCTCTCTTCAAAGTTCAGTGTGTGGGAAATAAGTAGTATGTATTAAGCTGAGAAGTAGAATTCACCAATCATCAGGATAAAAATAATTATTGTTATTGATAATAAAAATAATATTGAATACAAAATGGGAAGGCAATAATCAGTTCGTAAGGGGATTGAAGCTACCAGTTAAGGAAATTATTTAATAAATGTGATTTCCATATGAATCTATTAGCTTTGAGTATTGAATCTGGTAAGGAAAACGAAGAAAAAGAAGAAAAAGCCGAATTGCTATATGGTATAGAAAATGCAGTAGGAAGAGGAGTGAAATTTATACAGAATGTAAGGAAGGGTATGGATCTTTTTGGTGACAAAAATGGTCCATCTATAATAATGGAATATGACCTATACAAAAATAATTATATAGATGTTATAAGAAGGGGTGGCAAAATAAGACTGATAACTGAGATAACAAAAGAAAACATACGTCACTGCAGGGAATTGATGAAAATAGTCACAGAGCTTCGCCATTTGGATGGATTAGTGGGTGGAATAGCGGTAAGTGAATCCGAGTATATGACTACGACAACCCTTAAAGAAAAGCAACTTCTGACACAGGTTTTTTACAGCAATGCCGATGAGATTGTTAAACTAGGCCAGTACATTTTTGAAACCTTTTGGAATAAGGCAATACCAGCCATCGTACAATGACACAAATCATCATCATTTTTAACACCAGCTGAATCAGCGCAGCTCAGTTTTAAATATGTGATTTACGCTCTTCAATTTACTTCTTAAATTTATGATGATTGAAAGTTCAAATTCAACTGGCATCAATATTATTATTGTAGGTCAAGGTCATATCATGTTCTTTTAATTCTGCCAATTCTGCCAAAGGTTAACGACGCAAAGCCTCCTGCGAAACCTCCCATAATAATACTTATGGGCTGTCCGTATATATTCCAAAAGGCATCAAATGCCTCACTAGCATTAAGGGGTGGTATTACAGTTATTGTTAAATTTGCCGGACTAGTTATATAGCCAATAGTTGGATATTTTTTGGATACCTGAAACTCTGGAGATACAAATCCGCTTACTGTGTCATTAAATATAGGCTTAGTCGAGGTAACTGATGATTGTATTAATATTGAAGTCACGAACGGTACAGTGTATGTACCTACTGATGTTTGTGGAGAAACCTCTACCTTGAATAATGGTGGTTGAATTCTTTGGGTAGATACATGTATGCCGTTAGAGTTGAAATCTGAACCGACATCATTTTGGCCATTACCGAAAGTTATACTAGTAACATTATTAGAAAGGGTCGTTTTTATATCAGCCGGAATTAGTCGCTGTTCTCCTTGTCTTATGACCATATTGTTTGGAGTTGTTAATATGTCGATAGTAGAGGGAGGAATAGCAATCCAGGTCGTAAAATCTCTAACTTCATTTGATTTGAAGGATTCTGCTGTATAAAATAATAACCCGTATTTGCTAGGATAATTTATAGAACGTAGATCTAATCGCAGTTTAACATATCCTGGCCCTATTGTAAGACCACCAAAAGGTTTTGTATAGTTTATCTTAGATTCTGTAAGCACATAAGCACCTGTTGATGATAATTGGTAAAGATATTCACTCCATTTTCCATTAACTGCTTCAATAAAAAAGTCGTAATTGGCTCCGTTATATCCTGAACTAACAGGCATGCTAACAAGAGCAATAAGCATACCATAACTAATCTTTTTGAGTGGTTGATTATATGTAGAAGCATTTTGCAAATTTGATGCTAACCAAAATGTAGCATCTAGAGTTTTTCCATCACTAAGATAATCTACTGCCAGTAGGTTTGTATAATCAGATTTTAAATGAGTACTGTCATTACCGTAAGTTTGAACCCAATGACTTTTCAGATTTCTAATTTCTTGGAGTTCAAAAGCAGGAGATGCAGCAAAAGTCTTATGAAAAAGAGAATAGGAGAATAACAATAATAATATAAAAATAGTAATAATTGAAGCAAATGCTAAAGATGAGGATTTTTGTGACTGAAAATCCGTATTATGTAACTCCTTATACTCTACATCAAATCAGACTTAGATAAGGTTTTATCATACGTTTGGTAGTAGTTATGTCACAAATCTTCAAGGGATAATTATTTTTCAATAAAAAGTAGTTATATTTGAAAAGTAAAGCCCTAACTGTAAACTCGCATAATCCAAACTCAAATTATGTTTTGAGCAATCTAGAGGCCGGAATTTGGCCCGTTCTGAAATAACATTACAATCGTGTCGGGTCGTTTGTGAATTGTTATCAACACAATTTTTGGGCCCAGGATTTTTCTTCTAGCTCTTAGTTTGCAAAATAAAAAAACAAATTTAGTCTGCCGGACTTCTATACGACTTAAAAGATTCTTTACGACATACAACATAATTAGAAGAGTTTATTCTATTTTCATCTCATATAAGGTCATAGGTTAACCGAAGTACTTACTATGGTCAAAGATTATTTCTATTTATTTATATGCAGCACACTGGGTTTGAAAAATCCTATGATGGGTAAATAAGCTGTTTCTATTGATGGTGATGGCTACAGTGACGAAATCATTTTTTGAATCTTAATAGTGGCATAATAATGGTAATGCTCATGTTTGTCTTGTCTTCAAATGTCTTAATGTTCCCCATTTGTAATTTTATCTCAAATCATACTTTATATTCTCACAATATGCGACCTCTTCCATAGTCTTTCTTACACCTTGTGATATAAGCTCTTTAACTGTAGCAGGCGAAAAGTCTGCATTTTGTAAAATGTTAGGTGATTCTATTTCGCTTCTAACTATTCTAGTAACAGAAAGTATTTGTGCGCCATAATGTTTTATAAGCTTGTCATACTCTGACTTTATTACTGCAACTTCATCTGGATCAAGCTTTGATCGATCGGAAGCTCTGCTTTCAACTTCTGCCATATTGGAAGGAAGGTGATGTATTCTCCGTGGATAATTCTCTACTATAAAGATATTTTTATCATTTCTTGGTGATGCAGACAATACTTCCCTTACAGGAGTATTGCTAAGAAGACTACCATCCCAAGCATTTACGCCATCTTGAATTTCTATCCATGGAAATCCATATAGAGGATAGCCAGCACTTCCCAAGATATGTTTTGCTTTAATTTCCATTTTTGTATTGTCAAATATTAATGGTCTTGCTGTCATTACATCTACTGCAGTAATAATTAGACGAAGAACCTCTGGTAGTTTTTCTTCTGCTGCAGCGGCAGCAAGGTTAAGTTTTTTATAGTCTATGTATTTATCCAGGGTCTTTGCAAGTGGAGAATAATCATATAGATAAGTCCAATTTGTTGGATCAAAGTATTGTCTGTCTTTAAACATATTTTCCCAGTTCCACCACCTTGGAACAAACATCTTAGGAACACCGAAGACCGCAGCATTAGCTGAAGCTGAAGATATTTTCTTTGTATTATATGTTCTTGTATTTCTATCATAGTCTAAAACAAAGAAATCAGCAATAATGTTAGGATTACTTTCTGCAATCTCTATCCAAAAATCTTCAAGGTCTTTTTCAGGATGACCACTTTTGCTACCTACAATTATTGCTGCATTTATAGCTCCAATAGATGTTCCAGCAGCAATATCTATTCTTATGTTCTTAGTTACTAATGCCTTAAATACACCGCACGCAAAAGCTCCCAATGAACCTCCTCCTTGCATTACAAGAACGTTTTCTACATTTGCTGATCTTGTTTGTTTTGGGAGATTCTCTTCTCGATTTAATCTATAACTCATTTCCTTTGTATTTTCTAATTACGTTTAGGCCTATTACTTTTATGATCTTCACAGGCGCTAATTTGACTTAATATGATAAAATTCTAATGCTAATCTATAAGCACCGATAAGGGCCGGGTCGGAACGACTACAGGACTGTAGATTATTTAGGATTTTATCTTTTAAGCGTTTCAGCATGGACTTTTTCTGTGGTTAACCTTCAAGAAACTCTGAAAAACGAGTTAATTGGGATCCCACAAGTTCAGAGTTGAATAGAGCTTTACTAACTTTTGTACTCAACCAACATACTAGCACAGACAATATAGTCTTACCAGGTTCAATTAGACTTGGGTGGGCCGAAGTGCAATTCTGGATAAATTGTACCATCGAATCCAACATTCCTAAGAAGGACTAAGAAAGTATACATAAGTATAGTAAATGATTTGATGAATCGAATAGCAAAGAATTCAAGGTTATGCAGTTATAGTAGCTAAGGGGGTAAATTTCTTCAAGCTGGATATATTGCTCACTCTATATGCTTGAGTATAGCTTAATTCCCATGGCATAAGTATCGATTATACTAGGATCGGGGTTGATATGATCTTTAGATCTTGCAGTAAATGTTTGAGGGGTCGGTTCGTCACTTTGAGTTAATGTTGGCTCTAAACTATATAGAAAATTTCCGACACCAAAAGTATGGTGAACATGTGCTCCACCACCGCAAAGGGCATACCCCGGTAAGACATTAGCGGTACTAAAAGGATGAGATTTCGCACTAGAGATAGCACTTTGGAACGTGGTAGTAACAGTGCGAAAATAAACGTTATGCCCAGCTTGGTCCTTCGTAGTAAGATCTGTTTGAATTCCAGCAGCATATACTGTAACGACAGAAGGATCTGAAACTTGTGCATCTGTTGAATGTGCTCTCCATGAGATGCTTGACTCAGGGAAAGAAGCAGTAGCTAAATTTCCTTTGTTTGGATGATAATGTATGTTAAATCCACCTCCCAAAAGTGAATATCCGTCAGGAAGGACAGCTGTTACTTCAGGATGGTTAACCTCATTACTATTTTTACGCTGAAAAACGACATTCTCTTTCAAATCCTTTATATCCATACCATCTATTTTCATTCCGATTGCATATGCTTGAACAACATGGGGATTAGGATCGATATGATCTTTGGTGGAAACTAACCAGCCACCTTTGGTTTGCTCGTTAGGATAAGAAGCAGTTAACAACGCACCCTTGGGAACCTCCGCTCCAGTTCCTCCCCCTCCCACACAAACCATATCATCGGGAACTTTTGCCTCGAAATCGATCT
>Ga0193721_1000360_pt1 | contig 13134 bp, 13 predicted proteins | sample U2s2metaG_FD_145078 | JGI IMG/M metagenome (GOLD analysis project Ga0193721, IMG submission 145078) | Soil microbial communities from a riparian zone of the East river system, Colorado, United States - U2s2 | ecosystem: Environmental > Terrestrial > Soil > Riparian zone | place: USA: East River...
TATTAATTATCTCACCAAGTTGTAGAATTGGCATTAATGAATAATTGTTATTGATGTACTTTAATTTTTTAACAATTCAAACTCGAGGCGTTATCATTATATCGTTATGCCTGCAAGTTGGACATTTCCATTAATAGTCTAATGATTGTCCGAATTCCGAATCCCGTTGCGCCTTTCGGAATATAGCTTTTTTCAGAAGACCCTTCCTGGAACCAAGCCGTTCCAGCAATATCTAGGTGAACCCATGGGGTATTATCAACGAAATTTGAGAGAAAGACAGCAGCGGTTATAGCACCTGCGGATCTTCCTCCAATATTTTTCATGTCTGCAATAGAGCTTTTCAGTTGTTCTTCATGTTCCTCGAAGATAGGGAGTTGCCACAATTTTTCACCTGATTGGTTCGCAGCATGAATTAATTTATCGACTAATTTCGGATCATTGCCTAATAATGCGGCCACGTTTGATCCTAGTGCAATGATGGAGGCGCCCGTTAGTGTTGCCATATCAATGATAGCGGCAGGCGAATATGTCTTTACTCCATATGACAAGGCATCAGCCAAAATTATCCTACCTTCCGCATCAGTGTTTCCTACTTCCACAGTTTTTCCATTATACATCTTAATGATATCCCCAGGTCTATACGAAGACCCTGAAGGCATATTCTCTACAGCGGGTATGATGCCAACAACGTTGATCGGTAGACAAAGCTGAGCTATTGCCTTAATTATTGCAATAACGTTACAGCCTCCACATTTGTCAAATTTCATTTCATCCATCTTCTCTGATGGCTTAAGGGAAATTCCGCCAGTATCAAAAGTCACTGCCTTGCCTACGAGAAGGCAACGGACTTCTTTGTCTTTGGTTCCAAAGTATTCCATTATGATTAACTTAGGAAGATGATCACTTCCTCCACCAACGGCAATAATTCCATTTAATTCACGAGATCTCAAATCATCATATTCAATCACACTCACATTAACGTTAGGAAGATTTCCAGCTTCGGCCGCAAATCTTGCCAGATCTGATGGTGAACAGTCATTGGGAGGAAGATTTCCAAGGTCACGAGAGAAATTCACTGCATCGGAAATTATAGAAGCTTGTCTCGCTATTTTTTCGAGTCCCTCGTTATCATCTGATGTAATGATATAGGCACTTTCTACTTCGTTCTGATAATTTTTTATTTTGTCTGTCTTATATTTATTGAAAGAATAGTCGGCTAATTTCAGACCTTCGACTAATGAAGACATGAACTCGTTACTCAATTCATTCACTAAAGCAAGTGAAAACCCTCGACTTCCAAGTTCCTTTACTTTTAGAACGACTTTGCCAGCGAGTAATCTAGCTGATTCATGTGTAAAATCCTTCTTATTGCCTAGGCCCACCAAAAAGATTTTCGTTACTGCTTTATGGTTATTTATATGCAAAAGACAAGCGTCACCAAAATTTCCTTTAAATTCTCCTTTTGAAATTACATCCTTCTTCAAGTTCTCTGCCTCGTTGTTGAATTGGTCAAGAGTAAATGAATCTATATCATCTTTAAAAATGCCCATTGCGATAAATGGACTGTCAGAGTGAAAGACGTCCTCTTGCGTAACTATTATGCCTACCATGATCAAATCCTCTAATGCACTTTATTTTAAAGTACCGAAGTCTATTTTGCAACCCATTGAACCTGTGTTATTACCCAACCTACATTCATTCATTTAGGATGTCCGTAATTCTCTATTTCACACTCTTCAATATACTCTTTGTTGGAGTAGACAAAATGAATCAACTAATGAAATATAATTGGAAAGTCTATCAAAAGACCTATTAAATGTCAATATATCACAACAGTATATCATTTAACAAAGATGAAAAATGTCAAAACCTAGTATAGATTCAGACATCCCCCCCGAATTAAATCAGTTCCTGCAACGTGACACTTATTCATTGCTGATAAGGGGAAAATATGGGAGCGGAAAAACTGCCCTTTCACTTACTATATTAAGGTCATTAAAAGCAACAGACAATTTTTTTTACATCTCAACGAGGACTTCCCCGACGCAACTTTTTGACTATTATCCTTGGCTGTCCAAGTTTGTGAAAAAACAGGATAGTTTAAACCAATACGTAAATTCTGAGGAACATCCAGTTCATCCCTGTTTTGAGGATGCACGTCTAGACGAACCAGAATCACTTTTTGAAAGAATTACTAACCAATTAATGGACATCAAAAGCCCTATTATCATCATCGATAGTTGGGATGCAATAGCATCTTTAATGGACAAAGAATCACGCATTAACAATGAACGTGTTCTTCAGACTTGGAGAGAAAGGGCAGGAGCAAGAATAATTTTTATTACCGAAGGTGTCCAAGACTCTGGCTTAGATTATATTGCTGATGGAGTAGTGGAACTAAGTAACGATATTTCCGATAATACAGCAATCAGAAAGGTAACGATTACAAAGCTAAGGGGCGTCCCTATAGAAAAAACTACTTACCTTTTCTCTCTAAAGGGGGGTATATTTAAGTGCTTTAGTAAATATTTGCCATTGGAATATAATAGTCTTATTCATAATCTGGCCAATCGATTAGGTACCCAGATAGTATTCAGGGGCAGTAACATTTCTATGCAAAGTGGCTTTACAGATCTGGATCGGGCACTAGGTGGGGGGTATCAAGAAGGCAGTATTGTGATAGTAAGGGCTGATAAAATTCTGTCACATATATTGCCATTGCTATTTTTGGAAAGAACAATTAAAGAGTTCATGTACAAGGACGGTGAAATAGTCGTGAGTGGATCTTCGATTCTTTACTCACTAAATCAAATAATTAATGTGCCGATAAACAGGACTACAGGAAAGAGCTCTGGGTTCCTACATTTCAAATTCGAATTGCAAAAACTCAAACGGAATGAAAGAAACCTCCAAAAGAGTGCTGCATGTACTGAGCTTACCTCTCTGTTAGACCTTCAAAAATTTAAGGAAAAAAAGAAGACCCTTAATTTGATGGGATTGGATTCACTTCAAAACACGATGACCAAGGAGGGCATGAATCTTTATGATGTTTCGAGATTACTGAAGAATAATTTCACGCTGTCCTTCATCATCGTAAATAGCGATGACTATATGCAACGGTACAAGTCTATTTGCGATATATATCTTAAGTTTGTAGTAATTAGTGGAACCCTGATTCTAAAATGTGTACTGCCGTCACTGGGTGCATTTGGGGTTAAGCTTTCAGATAGTCAACGGCTACAACTGCTCCGGTCTTTATAATTAAGTACTAAGTTTGTAGTACTCTTCTGTGTAATTCTCTTCCAAACCGACTGGCAATAATTCCTTCATCTGATCATAATATGACAAGAACGTGTTACCTTTGTGAGTAATTTTGTAGACCATCTTTGTGCCATTGTACACTTCTTGTATGAGGCCACTTTGTAGCAGAGAATCAAGATATATCTTACACTGATCGTTACTTAACATTGCTTTATACATTATTTTCGTCCGCGTTTCCTCTCTATTAGCAGATTTCAAGATAGCCGCTATAACCTCATATCTACTTCTATTCTTCATATTCGGAAAATTGAAGGATAACATCGCTTTTAATGGGAGTGAAACTATCAGATAGAAACATTAATCTCAAAAAACAAAGTATTCATCCAATGGCCTCTTTTTGTAGATATTTTAACAGTATGAAAGCTACGAAGCTAATAGATTTTAAAATTGTTACTATCTGATAACAAATCCATTTCAGTGGAGTATGACGAACTAGATTGACCGCAAAATTAAACCCAATCTAAGAATTCATTGCAAATATCATCTATATCAATAGACTTATTGAGTCTTATACATCTGTTTGATAAATTATGTTGAATCTACTCTTTACAAGTAAGAACAAATCTTCGTAATAACTATTCTAAGAGCAATTCTTAGAATTTAAGACGCAATCAGTCCCGACCGGTTTAATCATTTGAAACCGAACGTTGCCTTTGGGAAGCTTTCCAATTTCCTGCATATATTTTATTTGCTTCTTAAAATCCACAAAGTGATCATCACATAAAGTTGCTATCATGTATTCTTCACCATCTGTCGCAACTGACATTACACAAGTAGAAGTTAATCCACATTGCCTACCTTCAATAATAATTGAGCAATTAGGTGGAATCATACAAGATTCAAGATGTTCACGTATTATAAGAATTATATGCATTTAGCATCAGAAGGGTCCATAATAAAATGAAACTGAGTTCCTTTTGCCTCTATTTCGTTCTTTTGAATGAACTTCGATTTACATCTATGAATCAGTACGAATTCCGTTTCGAAGAGTTTGAGTTGATGGAGTACTCATTACAAGTAAGTTTTCATACTATCACCTTAAATGATGGATTTTTTTAACAAGTCCTTTAACATGACAACTACAAGTGTTACTTGAATGAGAGGCTGTGATGGTCAAAATGCAGATTAGGCTCTTTTGTCTCTTCGCTCCTTAGGACACACTTTATATATCACTGTAGGATACATTTTCAAGAATATTAAGATATTAAAAGTTTTGGGATACTATAATCAGAAAAACTAACAAAGTAACCTTTTAAACTAGTAATTTCTGATTTCTAGAAAAACTATGAATAATAGATCATAATAGATCATCTCCGTCTAAATGGAAATAAGGGTGGATAAGTCTCTTCAAGCTGAAACTAGTGCTGCTAATTCCAACTCTGCCAAAACTAACGATGCATTGTGTTGCGGTCAATGCAACAATGATACGTTAATCTTTGATATGTTGTCTAGCGAATACGTTTGCAGCACTTGTGGTTGTGTATCCACTGAGCGACTTTACAATGGTGAAGACAACTCGTATTCTTCTAGAACAGGATACAGTGATAGATCTCGGACGGGAATGCCAGAATCCCTTGCTATACATCACAAGGGACTTTCAACTTTGATAGGCATGAATGATACTGATGCTCGAGGAAAGGTACTTGATCCTATTCAGAGAGTGAGCATTCAAAGATTGAGGACCTGGAACAATCGTTCACAACTCAATGATTCAATTTCCAGAAACTTGGAAAAGGCATTGAAATTCCTAAACAATTTTGGTGACAAATTATATCTTAGTCAAGCAGTTATGGAAAGTGCCGCATATATTTACAGAAAGGCCGCTGTTAAAAAGCTAGCAAAAGGAAGATCAACCTTAGGTTTAGTCGGGGCGGCGATATATGCGGCTTGTAGGGAAACTGCGACCCCAAAAACTGTATCTGATATAGCATCAGTTTGTAATTTAACTAGCAAAGATGTCATGTCTCATTACAAATTAATATTACGGGAACTCTCGCTGCAAATTCCGGTACTTCATGGCACTGATTATGTAACGCTCATAGCCAATCGATTGAGGCTTTCTGAAAAAACAAAAAGGGACGCACTGAGAATATACTCACTTGTGCAAGACAATGGAATCTCTATTGGAAAGAACCCAAGAGCTCTCGCAGGAGCTGTAATATATCTTGCATCACAAAATTGTAATGAGTTTCTCAGACAGGTGGAAATATGCCAAGTTGCAGATATCTCTACGGTTTCTTTAAGAAAAAGATGCAAAGAAATCAAGTCAGCTGTGAACATCTAACGCGTTTGCGCTCAGTCGGCCGTTATTTATTCTATTATAGAACCATTTCGCGCCAAACAGGACAACGGCAGATATCTACTGGAGATCTCATTTCATCGTGTGAATCCATGTTTTAGTTTAAAATCCCCCATCTAGGGCATTAATTCACTCAAATAGCATTCTGTCATGACATGTCTACGGTGCTTGCAAATCAATAAATATGAACTAAATAGGAATGAAAAATAATTACATTGGGAACGGCTTACTATGGACCCTCTTGATAAAGCTATCTTGGTATCAATTTATTCTTCAGGATTTGATTCAGGGATTACACCTTATGACTATTTTAAAGGCAGAACAATGGTTCCCGAAGATCTCTTCAACTCTCGATTGAAGAAACTGAACAAATTAGGATTTGTTGATCTTACGAATCCTGTTTCATTATCATTTCTTGGCAGAGGTTCAATTAAGGTAGTGTTAGTAGGAGGCGTCTTTGATATCTTGCATCCTGGTCATATCCATACTTTGAAGGCTGCTAAGTCTTATGGGGATGTCTTAGTAGCTGTTATAGCCCGAACTTCCACAGCTAGAAAAATCAACAGTTCCCGAGTAATATATCATGACGAAGTCCTTCGAAAGGAATTAGTATCATCCATAAAATTCGTAGATGTTGCCCTGATAGGATTTGAAAGTACACTTTATCGAACAGTTGAATACGTAAAGCCTGATATAATCGCACTGGGTTATGATCAGGCACACGGCGAGAAGGAGATAGCAATGAACTGTCGAAAGCGTGGTATCGATGTTCAGGTAATAAGATTGAATACGCCTATTCCTAAAATAAAAAGCACATCTATAAAAGAAGAACTAGGTACATCCATATATGATATCTAGGATGAGGAAATCAGTCTTTAACTCTAACAAGAATCTTAATTCCATCTCCATTCGCTAATGCGAGTATGCCTTTTAGATATTCAGGCGCAATCATTTCTACCATGCTTTTGTCGTAGTGTGTCCTTTCAAGCAGCAAGAGGTGAGCTTGAATGGCACTGTTGTCGTTGATGATTGCTGGGAAGCATTTCACCCATCCATATGTCCGTTTTAAATCGCTAAATCCTTTTATGAAAATATATGGCATATATTCAATTTTCTCTCTGTTCCTTATTGAAGGATTACCTAAAATCTTAACATTCAGTGTACCAGGATAGGGAATATAACCTAATTTGGTTCTAAATTGTTTTCGATAACCGTCAAGTGCCATGTAATATCCTCCTTCGCCCACACCAGAGACGATAGTTCCTTCTATCATCATTGATTTTGTTGAAAAATCAACAGCTGTCATCAGCATAGAGGAAACGTCTTTAACTGCCATTAGCCCCTCATCGGTAACATGAATTCTATATCCATGACCCTTCTTGACGCGTTCGATAAAATTTAGGTTTTCAAGATCTAAGATTATTTTTGATGCTGCTTGCTGTGACTTATTAATCTCAGTAGCAATACTTGTGGATGTAGCTTCTATAAATTCCCTGCCAGCTCCCTTAGTCAATAATTTGGCAAGAGTGACAATATATTCTAGTTTGATATGCCGCATCTCATTTTTAATTACCCACGCCCATTTGGCTGAATGTAATAATGTTAATGTCGGTGGATTTCTTCAATTCTCCAGTTCTGTGTCCCACAATGTACTCGATTCCAACCTTATCCGCAGCATCGATTAAGCGTTGAGTTATGATGCCATCCATTACTAGTATTTTCCCACCCTCTGCAGTGTCAAGCTTCTTAACTATATCAGAGACAGGTATTTTCAATAGTGTTTTCATAGAATTGTCTAATACTACAGCTTCCAAGGTTTCGTTGATCTGTGGAAATACCTCTTTCACTGTTGACAAAATTTCAGGGTTATTTTCGATCATTTGCTTAGTTTTTTCGTCATGATTGTGAGGGCGTCGATATTCGCTATCACGAGGCTCATATTTCGATTGTTGTTTTCTATCGGATTTCGGATATTGATGATGCACGGTTACTTGTTGATCCTGAGCTGGTTCTGCTATTTCTTTGAGTATTTCCGAAATCTCTAAGGGAGTGCATTCTTCTACCTCCTTCCCAGGAGGCGCTCTGAGTACCTTGTGGATATTAACAAGACCGTGTAATTCTTTTAAAATGAGGTCCGCTGCCCTGTCCCCATCTAAGAATGCGATGACTTTCTTACCGGAGGTTAGTTTGGTAACACTTTCGTCGATCTTGGCTCCCTCAATGGCAATTGCATTGTCAAAGCCTGCACGTAGCAGATTTATTACGTCCGCCCTACCTTCAACCAAAATTATAAGTGGTGATTCAAACACTCCAGTACCACAGGCGAGTTGGGCGTTACCAAACGTTGTTAGTTTACCGGGCTTACTAGCATCATACACGTCTCTCAACATTTCTTCTCCTTCACTAATTGTTTTTGTTGCCCACTCTTGAACTATTTTTTTTGCTCGGTCAACGATGATTTTTTTCTTGATAGCTCTAATATCGTCAATTCCTACCAGTGAAAATTTAGCCTGGAACGGTCCAACCTTGTCTATGCTTTCGATTGCAGCAGCGATTAATGCCGCTGTTGAGATATCCGTACTCATCGGAATCAATGCGTCACCTTTTGCCATATTCGACTTGCTATCAACATTCACTTCGATCCTCCCAACTTTCGATACTTTTTGTAGCTCATTGAGATTCATTTCTGGACCCAATAAACCTTCAGTTTGACCAAAAATTGCGCCAATAATGTCTGCCTTTTCTACAAGTCCATCGACTTCAAATTTTAACTTAACATGATACTTAACTATACCAGTATTAGGCACTTTCTAACCCTCAAATTGAATAATACGAAGCTTAAGTGCGTTTGGTTGAATATAAGTGCTTTGAAATACCTATGTGAATTGCCAATTGTCATAACTTTGAAGACATGACAAAGTCCCGTCCACCGAACACTAGATATTCCATCTGACCTGAGACCGTCTTATTTATATTCGACAGCTGATGCATCGTGACGTGCGCTGATCGAGTACTGTACAGGTCCAAATTGATGCCGATCCGAAATATTTTCCAAATTGATTTTTTAAAAATTTTAATTTCAAGATTATGTTACTATTAACAAAAACAAAGTTTAACTACTTCCCAAATCGCACTTTCGATTTAGAAAAACTTTTTCAAGAGCAGTTTGTTTTATTCAAATATGATCTCATTACGGTTAAGCCCCCGCATGTGTACTGTGTTTATCATCACTCAACGAATTTTTAATAGTTCCTTAATGGATCACGTTAGCAATCTTAGAGATATCTGTCGACTGAAGGTTTGATGCCACTGAGATAAAATATGTTTGGTGTAATGTATGTTGGATGTCTAAGAAAATATGATAGGCGGGGATTGAAGCTCAATGACACGAAGGTGGAATCAAGAAGAACTAGTACGTTAGCGTTATTAGTACACTAGCTAGTTCAGGCATAATCTACTAGTGAATACTTTGGTTAATTAGCCACAGGGAGAATAAAACTCTACATAAACGTAAACTTGGCCTCAATTTACACACATGGAGCTGAGGACGATATGATATGCGTAATAACATGATAGCGTATAGTCAATGTCTTCCAAGATCGATTCGTGTTTAGAAATTCGTTCGATATCCGCCCCACTTCCACCTCAGAGATATATGGATTCAATTTTTGTCAAACTTTCAAGGTCCATTGATTAACTTCAAAAAACCTTCTATGGCTCGTATTTCATTTCATGAATAGAAGCGCAACCGGCAAATATGCCCTGATATAGTGTCGGCTATCTGATCGACGATGTATCTAATCTAAATGGCTTGTATAACGTAAGAAAAGATTAATTATGCGAATTTCGACTCTCCTATCATTAACGATGAGTGACTGGGACCTCTTGACTCCTGGGATTGGACTAACTTCCATAGGTATTGTGGGGGTAGGGATTTCACTTTCTGGTATAGCTAAAACTTTCATGGATGGGATGCATGCGGTCTCACTACTTACCTTATTCATAGGAATGATTCTGCTTGTTTCAGGATTATTTAAAGACGGATTTCCTTCATCGGGGAAAGCTAAGTCAGCAACGTTCATCACACTTGGATTTCTCGTAACATTCGGATTTGCCGGAGCGATAACCATAGGTGCTCAAGTACCCAGTATTTTTGCATACATTGGGCTGATGCTGATAATATCAATTCCTGCAACAGTGCTGTGCGTTGCTTCTTATAAAAGGACACCTTATTTCAAAGCTCTTGCAATAATTTTCATTGGTGCGGCAGTAGTCGGGGGGTCAACATTTTATGCATTTGGACTAGTCGCTCCCAAAATCCCACAAGTGGAGAATGCGGCGCTAGTAAAGCCAGAAAGTACCACACCTGCGAAAAATATAACAAAATTGATAAATGCTACAATCCTTCCTGGGGCTTCTGCGCAAGGAAATCCAAGTTATGATCCTGGAAATGTAAAAGTGTCGAAGAATGGGGAAGGAGTACAATGGACCGATAAGGACAATGTCCCACATACGGTAACAAGTCTAAAAGACGATGGTAAAACATTCGACTCTTCTATTATTAAACCAAATAGTACCTTTGTGTTAGATGCTTCGGGACTAGCTACAGGCGAGTACGCATATTTCTGTACAATACATCCGTATATGAAGGGTTTGCTTACCGTGACAAATTGAAATTCTCAGTTAAGACGATGTGCTAGTTCACATTTTAACTATTATTAATTGCGAGAATCCCCTAATAAGCCAAGCATTAATAATCAAGAATGGATTTAAAAACGACGGCATTCAGAATTGCAATGGTGATTATGATAAAACGGTACGTGAAATAACTGTCATCTAGTAATGATGAAACAAACACTAGTTGTTACCAAGGGACAGCTAAATGCTCTAAAGAATCTTGCATTGTTTCACAGGCCATATGAGGCATGTTCACTTCTCCTAGGAATTTCAAGTCCATACAAATTTCTAGTTAAGGAATTATACCACATGAGAAACGTAGACCTATCAGAGACTGCCTTCAAGATGGGACTGCCTGATCTCATTTCTGCATACGAGTACTCGTCAGAAAAGAAATTCAATGTTATCGGGGTTTTTCACTCGCATTTTCTTGGAACTGCGCCATCGAAAAAGGATTTGACATATATGGAATTGAATCCAGTTGTATGGCTTATATACTCGGTGGACGACTGCAAATTTGGGGCATATAAAATGAATCGCACATTGGAAAAGGTCCTGCTTAATATTGTCATGGAGTGAGTCTATCAGAATCACGTGGGTAAAGAACGACTTCCCGTATATTGTCGGAAGAAGTTAAGACCATCATTAACCTATCAAAGCCAATGCCACACCCTGAATGTGGAGGCATTCCCCAATCAAAGGCCCTCAAGTGATGTGAAAAACTCTCAGTGCTAAGACCTTGTTCCATGAGTTTATTTCTCAGATTATTAGGATCATGTTCCCTTGTGCCGCCAGAAATTAATTCCAAGTATCCAAATTGCAAATCAAATGACTTTGAAAGATCCTTTCTCCCTTCGTGTTCTTGTATATAAAAAGGCTTCAATTTTGTCGGCCAATCCTTTATGAAGTAAAATCCATTGTGTATTGTCCCTAGTGTCCTGAGCGCCGCATCCGATAGATCGTCCCCAAATTCTAGATGCTCTCCATTCTGATTCAGTTCGTTCAAACATTCTTCATATGATAATCTGGGAATCCCGCTTTCAATGCTATTTCCATAGTAATAATTTGTGCTTTTGATATCTACTGGAAAAAGGGTTCTTAGACTCTCGATAGTAGACATAATTAGTTCATCTACTATGTCCATTATCTCATTATAGTCAAGATAAGCAGCCTCAAGGTCTATACTAATGAATTCAGAAAGGTGTCTCACAGTATGGGAAGGCTCGGCTCTAAAGTAAGGTCCTACTTCAAAAACTCTTTCCAACCCTAAGGTAAGTTGTTCTTTGTATAATTGAGGACTTTGGGCAAGATACGCCTTTCTTTTAAAATAGTCTAGCTCAAACAGATTAGCCCCACCTTCTGTAGCAGAGCCAATTATCTTTGGTGTGTTCACCTCAATAAACATCCTTGATCTAAGAACATTCCGAATCACATTTACGGCCTCAGAACGAATTTTAAATATAGTCAAAACATGCTCATTTCTTAAATCAAGAGCTCTACAGTCCAATCTCTTGTCCATAGAAGATTCAATTCTTCCTGTCGGATCTATTGGCAATGGGTGGACAGCTTTTCCATTTACCATAACATCATCCACAGCGATCTCCACGGGTAGATTCTTCGCCTTAGTTTTACTAACAATTCCCTTTATCAATACTGAACTTTGTCTAGGAATCTCTCTTGTTCTTGCAAGAACATCGCCTGTGACTACACCCTGTACTGTGCCTGTAACATCTCTGACTTTAACGAACCCTATTTTTCCAATATCAGTAAAGTCCACGATCCATCCTGCTACGCTAATTTTTTTGCCTAGGGGCTGTTCACCCAGACAAATGGCAAAAATTCTCTTGTGCTCACAATTAGACAATTTTTTACTCTTCTGATACCTGGACCATGAGTTCAATTTCCTTAATCTTTTCAGCAATCAGTTTAATTTTGTTAACTTTCTGCGATATTTTGGCATAGTCCTTACCAGAAATAGTAACTTGAGTAACCTTTTGACCTCCAGGTAACCAAATCATGTTTGAATTCGAAATTCTTATTGGAAAAAAAAGATTTTCCAAGAATTTTCTGGGAGAAGAATCGGCTTCCATAATCCAAACCTTACCATGAAATTCTTTTTCTATAGTACCTGCCATCTTTTCGCTAGATCTTAGGAGAACAATATCCGGTGACCGAAAAAATAATACAAAGTCTTCTTCGACCTTTCTGGAATTGACCAGGGTTAATTTATCTAACTCCTGATTTTTGCCTGAGAGTTTTGTGAGTCTGATGGATACCTCTACGTCTTCCTGTGTTAGCCGTCCGTTCTTTAATTTATTTTCACAAAGGGAACACAGAATGCCCGTCTTGGCATCGAATGAGCATATAGGAGTTTTCATTAATGATTAAACACCGTATTCCCTCTATGGTTCCGTATCATTATATATCCTGTCCGAGAAAGACTCTCGTAAATATCAAAAATTTATCTTTAGGCAGTAGGTGCATTACCCATAAAATCTTTATACCCAATAAAAGTTTTATTCGTTCATTGAGTTATGGGACAAGCTCTTATCGTACACCGTAGTGACATTACTGTATTGGATCCACTGCTGACAGTTAAAGGTCTCAAAGTGTACTACTTTTCAAGGTCTAACATTGTTAAAGCTGTGGACGATGTTTGCTTAGAAATATTACATAATGGATCTCTTGGACTTGCTGGTGAGTCGGGATGTGGTAAAACTACCCTTGGCACAGCACTGTTAAGATCAATTTCATCACCAGGTAGGATTGTGGAAGGATCGATTATTTTAGATGGGAAAGACATTTCCACAATCTCAGATCGGGATTTTGATAGATTG
>Ga0193721_1000362_pt1 | contig 13083 bp, 14 predicted proteins | sample U2s2metaG_FD_145078 | JGI IMG/M metagenome (GOLD analysis project Ga0193721, IMG submission 145078) | Soil microbial communities from a riparian zone of the East river system, Colorado, United States - U2s2 | ecosystem: Environmental > Terrestrial > Soil > Riparian zone | place: USA: East River...
GGAGTCGACACAGATGAAAATGAAGATACCAAAGGACGATATAAATTCCCTTATAGTGATTTTGCCAAAGTACATCGCTGCGGAGTGCTTGCCGTAGATAACAGAGCCGGACAATATAAATATAATGATATTGAACAGGCAGCCGCGCATCTACACGGCATGATTGATGCAGCAAAAAAAGTCTAATACTATGCCTGAATAAGATTAATGATAATGTTAAACTATCGATTTTCACAGCAATAAATGTTATTGAATTGACGATACATATATAACTCACTAGCAAAATCAAGACATTTGTTATAATTGGCATACCATTTACCATTTATGCGATCATGGAATCGAGGAATAGAGATAATATTAGATAGAAATTCCAATATTATTATTCATGCCTTATGAGTTATTTCTTTTCCTCGCCTCCATGCTGACGTTCCAAGTCCTTGCCTAGTCTGTATCTTTTTAATGCGATCTCAGCATGTTTTTCACAACCTATCATAACCATGTCTGCTTCTCCTACACTAAAATAAATAAGACGCCGTTGCTCATCACCATAAAGCACTTTATTTATGGCATCGATACAATTCTGACAGGTCATTTCTTTTCTTCCTTCCAAGGAATAAACTCTTTTTCGTTTATATTTATTCGCCTTACTCTTATTCAGACCTAACGCAAAAATCGCATCTTTGTCACTCAAACCCCATTACATCCATTTTGTATAGAGTTTCATTTTATGTACTATTACATTTTTCAAATTTTTCTAAAACGCCACTCATATGATTAGGTTTTTGCTGCAGACTTTTTGATCCAGCAGAGTCCAAATCCTGTCATAAAGCAGATTTGATTTCTTGTTTCAAAGAAAATAACATAGTAATAATTATAAAAGTAGATCTGTTCCCTAGAACATAGTAAAGGCAGATTGCAAAAATGTAGCTGCGGTAGGGAAACTAGGATACTTGAGACATGTACTCCTTTAGGATGCAATAAGCTTGTTGTATGTATAGGATGCCATAAGCAAATCAACAGTTGCCATTGTAGCCAAAAGTGACTGCCTCATATCTCTAATCTTTTATCTGTGTATCTTGCTTGCATTTATTTTATAGGTGATGGTACCTTCTTCTATTACAACAAATGTTTGACTTATCATAAGGATCACAACCCAAGTATTGATTACGCCTTGGAATACATGATAACAAACAGAACAGCGTTATGCAACTACGATGACATATTGGTCTTGCCTTGTATTGGAGTATTTCCAAAATGACCCTTTGTCTTGATAGGATCAGGCATTATGCTCATATTACCATCGCTTGATTGCTTTATAACAATTGGAACGTTACTTATTGGTCCTTCCTTCATAGATATAGTAGCAGTTCCACTATAGGTACGAGTGCTTGATTTTCCTGCGACCTTAAAATCAGCAGAAGTTATGGTAGCAGTTACAGTATGTTTATGCTTAGATGAGCCATCTAGTTTCATCATATCAAATGAAGCATTAAAAGTTGGAAATTTGGAACTGAGATTTATTAAATTCCATGTACCTGATACTTTCCATGCGGGTTTACCATCTGGGCCATTCTGTATACTCGAAATAGTGCCGTTCTGACTAGATAGAGGATTAGCAGCGGCGATTGAACAAGTTATCAGCAGAAACTGCTTTTAACAGCTATTGCAACAAATAAAGTTTCCTTTTTCACTCTGAAGATACTGCACTAGGATCAATGTAAATTTTTCATTAGATTTTTCTACTAAATATTACCAAGCTTCAAGGAGACAGGGTATTATAAATTCCTCGGATTGGATGGAATTAGGGGCCCGATAGACGAACCCTCGAATAAGGCGCCGGGGGGTGGGACTCGAACCCAACCCCCACACTCTTGGGGTTATATAACAGAAGACTTATTTCTTATAGAATAAAGAAGACATAATTCGTACTCTGGGATCTTATTCTCCATTAAATTTGTATCTGTTGTCTATTTAACTTTAGCATTGAAACTCTAAAGTATTAATTTAGACGATTTGTAAAAACTACTATATCTGATCTTGGTTTTGCTGACTATTCTGAATATTTCATCGGTCATTCTGGGTCTACTTATTGGCGCAAAAAGGATTCAGAGAAAGCTGAATTATTTCACAAGATTGAGCCTTATTTGACATTCCTTAATGTCCATCAACTAGAAAGACAAGGCGCAGATATTCAAAGCAGCATTGTTTTTATCTTTACCAATAATAATCCTGTAGCCATGCTTGGTTACTTTATAAAACTCATGAAACTCGATGCATAACTGCCCAACTTCTACTAATGTTTCTTTTATATTTTTGCAAGATAGTTCAAAAAAAGATCTAGGTTTTGGAAACTGTAAGTTCAAAGGAGGATATCCATAAAACTTTGCAACATAGTCATTTTTCCTTTTGATCATATTTTTATAAAAACCAATTATCTCTCTAATACCATATCTCGAAATCTTGTTAAACATTCCAAGCATCTCTTGATTTTCATCGTCATAAGTTGATAGAAATGCAATTACAAAAGGAGCCAAATTTTCCCCATATTGACAAGATTTTATTATAGCTTGAAGTCTCAGAAGTTGCTACATTCTTTCTAGCTCATCTTTTGTTTTATCAGGATATAGTTGATGTAAAAACTCCATCGTCTTCCTAATCGTATCGATCTCGAAATGTAACGCATCATATGGAGTAGTGTTTGTAAATAAATTCTGCCAATAGTGAAACATCTGGATTGTCAACGCTAATATCAAAGACTGACATGTGTTGCTGATCTATACTCACAATCTCATTTTAAATACATATAAAGGAGGTGGCATGCGTATTCCACTTCAATCTGCTACGAACCTGATAGCTTCATCAACCACCGCAGCGTTAGTAAGCAAATCCAATTTCATAGAATAGCATTCTTTTGATAACTATACAGATTATATTTATTCTCTCTTATCTTCACTATTTGTAGCAGCATTCTAGGTTTTTCTCAATATGGCAGTCAAACCAATTATATATTTCTCGTATTCTTTGGGTAAAAGGCAATTAGATTTTAAGGGTAGGAGAAACTCTCGTAACGAAGCATTGTAAGACATCTTAGATGTTTACTTTTAAAAGAATTTTAGGTCCATCGAGGAGAAAGTATGTTATACTACAAAAATAACGGGGCTACACCTTGCAACGACCATTTCCCTTAATTATTACCTCAGTCAAGAAAGAAAATAACGAAATGACTTGTTCAATACATAAAAGGCATCTTTGTACAATTTTCGGCTCTTCAACAATAAGTTTTGCAGATCGCGTGGCAATATATTCTATTTAACGAAAATCTAAAAGAATTAAACAAACAAATGAATAGATTTCCAAAATTGCTGACCTCCTTAGTACTTTCTTTGAACGGATTGTAATCTCAGATGATTTTGTTTTTTTTTAGCTTGACAAAAATAGGACGATGAGTTTCCCAATGCATATAAATCAAAAAAATAATGTGTTTGGGATCATGAAATATAACCAGAATTGCGGTTGTTCCAGCCTTAAGGAGGGGATTTAGGTGTCAGTATGAAAAAGATTGTACATGATACAGACGCATATGAAGAAGGACATGTACTCTATTGGAATGTCAATGGCGATTTGTTCCATGACAAGACCTTAAAGAAAAAAGCATATTGTCCTATACATACGAGACGACAGATGTGGATAGACTGGGAAACTCAACCATGCGATGATGAACTTACTCTTATTCGAAGACATACGCACTGTATCAAGTGTGATAGTGATGAGAGATAGTTCTATTAAATGACAGCTTTAGTAGGTGTCAAAATGAAGCACCTAAAGCAATATCATGTTCTACAAATGATTTGTATTTCTGACTATCAAAACAAGAATTGAACTTTTGCATATCTAATCCTTGTATAAGATGCAAACTTCTTTAGATTATCCTTGCTCACCCAACCCTAATCAATAGGTCTTTCATTTTTATATAATAAATCATGATTTCCCAGAACTTCTTTTGGTCATTCGTTCCTTTAGCTGTAATTGCAGCACATAGAGTCTGAACCACGATTTGGAATATGGTTTTAAGCAGTAACTTTTAAACGAATAACATCCTAGAAGATAATAGTGACCACTTTTAATTTTTTTAATAATACATCTAATTTTTTAAGATAAGATATGTTATTTGAAATAGCCCTGCTATGGACAAGGAATAGATTTCATACTTAGTTCTGTTTGTCTAGCCATAAGACTTGAAGACGAGAAGCTAAAAATTTCTAGTCATTTTAAAGTCTGACTTAACATGGTTAACTCAGAGAGATATGAAAGAGGTATTGGTTAATACAATATTATTGTATGTCTTTGACGGTTTCTTGCCAGCAGAATTTAATAATTATAACATTTTAAAAACTGAAAAAAATTCCTTTCAGATTCGTCTTTACATTCCAAATGCAAAAATAACAACCTATATCATGATATTCAAAAATACCAAATAGATAATAGCAACCGATACCTTCAAGTGGTCAAATGCCATAACTGCAATTCACAGTGGAAAGAGATATGGACTACCCCGTACGATCCACTAAATACAGATCTGTTCAAGAAATATGATAGAGGCAAGGCCTTATTCCTCTGTTTGATAATGAGCAAGAATTTCATTCTTACTAACTAGTGCATGTGGTTTGAGTAACGAGACCATAACGATCCATACCAATGAAAGTAGAGATTAACTCATATACAAACAAGATATACTTTGCTTTTTTCCTGAGACTTTAATTCTAGAAAAAAAGAGCCTATTTCCTCACGAGGGCATTATAACAGAAAAATATTTGAATTCATTTTTATTGTCCTGCCATTCTAGTTCATATGATTTCAATTGTTCGATCGTTCTTGCTAACATCAATCTGCAGTATTCTCGCATCCTTACTATTTGCAATTTCTTTATATTCTACGGGTTTCTTATCGATATGTACCTCAAATTTTGCGTCACCTGCTTGTTGTCCTTTATCTTGTCCTTTCGCATCTACAAAAGTAGCCTTTAAAGCTGATGCGATAGGCAGCAATAGATGGCTGCTAAAAGAGACGAGGGGGAAAACAATATTGACAAGTCCATATTGGATTCTCTAAAGATTTTTTTTAGGTGAAAGGGGATTTAATTTCAAAGACATCTTGTATAAGTCAATTGAGTTTTTAGGCTTGGATGATTCCGTGTTACTAGTCTTTAGTATTCCAGAGTATGATTACAAATCCCATAGCAGAATAACACGAAAGGTGAAATATTTCTTAATAAATAATATGTATAATGGCATGTCATATCATGAGGAGGAGATAATACAACACTTCTGTCCTCAAGAGGGAGATATAGTAGTAGATATTGGTGCGGCCTTTGGTTTTTATACAATATTGGCTTCAAAAAGGGTTGGTTTAATGGGAAAGGTAATTGCTATTGAGCCTCAGAAGGACGCTTTTGAAATGCTAAACCGAAATGTTGCTTTAAACAAATTGACTAATGTTACCACTTTGAATCGTGTTATCTATTCCGAAGAGACCAAAGTGAATCTCTAGCAACTATACTATAATCGCAGAAAGAGCAGGAAAGTATAAACAAGAATTTGTGGAAACAAATGCCAGTACATTAGTTTCCCTATTGCAGCAAAACGGAATAAGGGATGTCAACTGGATAAAAATTGACGTGGATGGAGCCGAAGTCGAAATACTAGATGGTGCTCGTAACACTTTATCTGAAAGCAAACAAATAGCGCTTCTTATAGAAGTTCACGATAAAGCCAAATATAGTCAAACTATGGAATTTCTCCACAAGTATAACTTCGAGGTAGACTTTGAAAGAAGCTATGAATGGGGAGGCATGCATATAATTGCAAGAAAATAGTATGTGTAATCTCTATCTATTGTCCATTATTTGGAGTGTGTCTAACGATGAATAATGCTAGAAGAACATTGAAGAGAATCTATATGAACCATCGTCTTCAACTTGTTGCATCTGCTTCTATCTTTTTAGCTGCTTTTTCCTTCCTATACTCTTCAAAGTTATAGGGTGCATAACCTGAGCTATGTCTTTATTTTATTTGGCTCTGAGTACGCATAGGCATGAGGCTGATTTGTAAGCCTAATAAGCAAAGTGTCACTCCTGTATATCCCATCATTAGTTGATGTGGATACCGATTTGAAAGCAGCAAAAGACTCAGCCTCATACCTTAATGCATCGGATAATAATTGTACAGACGTTTCATTTTCCATTAAATTCCCGGTCAGTAAATAATTTTTGAAATGAATGTAACTTTGAAATTCAGATTCAAGACTTTTTAGATAAAGTTCTATAGCCTTTCCGTATTTAGAAGGTGCTTGAAAAGTTAGACTCATAGTTTCTTTAATTAGATTTTGATATTTCGGCAGATAGTTATCAGTAATTGAGATCATCGTCTGATTGTCATATCCTCTTCTCTCCCATTTTGCCACCTGTACCTGGTAATTGTGATTTAGCAAATGGGATTTGATGACTATAGTTTGAAATGAGTTAACAAAGTGCCCTTCATAACTATTATCAGTGTTAGTTTCATTATTTTGTGCCAGTATCGTTTGAGGATTATTAGATGTAGATATAGACATAATGATGATAAATATCAAATAGTATAGGGAAATAACTAAATGAATACGGAATCTCTCTAGTTTCTCGTACGCTTTAGGCATTTTTAGTAATACAATAACATACAATGGTACTTATTTTTTATCTTAAAAAATCGATCAATTTAATGCAAATTCTGTGTTGTTGGGCAATTCATTCTGTTTTAACTGATACCTATTTTACCAATCTGTATTTAGCATACGTATAATCACTATTTGACATGATTAACTGGTCTTCGTATAATGAATCTCTAGTCATGGACACGTAACAAACCACGTTGATTTCATGTTGGGTCATCCTATGAAGCAGAACAGCAAATATGCTTGAAGGCTTTATGGTCAAAGATCTTGATTATACTATGAAAGCCTTAAAGGAGAAAAAGGAAAGAGGGCTAGAGCTCATGCCCGCAAAAAGTTGAACAAGCTACTCCTGTCCGGAAGATACTGAATGAGGCGACCATAATGACGCTCTACCGGGCTCTGCACTACCAGAAGACGCGATCCGGAGAAATAATTTAAGTGTTGTACATACGAAGCTAACACATGTCATTTGTAAACGACGGTCCCAAGCACTTGATAGTGCTCGATGCGATTTCAAGAGGGATGAAGTCGGTGAGCAAAGTTAACCAAGGTCACGAGGCTGGACAAGGCCCTTGTGGAGATGGTGGTAAACGACCTCGTCTCGCGGCGCTTCGTCGTGATTGCAGAAAGAAGGGCTTTTTCGGCGGCAAGAAGGAGAGAAACAATGACTGACCACAAGATCGGAACACGTGAAGAGTGGCTTGCGGCTCGACTGGAGCTGCTCAAGGCCGAGAAGGCGCTGACACGGCGTAGCGACGAATTGGCGCAGTGGCGGCAGAGGCTGCCGTGGGTTCGAATTGATAGGGAGTACCGTTTCGAGACCGACGAGGGCAAGGCGTCCCTAGCCGATCTCTTCAGAGGACGCTCGCAGCTCCTCGTCTATCACTTCATGTTCGGCCCCGAATACACAGGCGGCTGCCCGGCGTGCTCGGCGATCGCGGACGACTTCAACGGCTTCGCCGTGCACCTCGAGCACCACGACGTCGCGATGATCGCAGTCTCACGCGCTCCGATCGCCGCGCTGCAGACCTACAAGCGGCGCATGGGCTGGAAGTTCACGTGGGCGTCATCGCTGGATAGCGATTTCAACTACGACTTCAACGCGTCGTTCAGCGAGGAGCAGCAGCGCTCCGGCAGCATCGACTACAACTACAGCACGCTCGGCACGGCCCCAGGCTCAGAGGGCCGTCAAGACCGGCATCGAGCAAGCCTGGACTTTTCAGGCGAGTTCGCGGCCATGACAGGCACCGACATCCCCACCTACACCCGCGAAGCGCCCGGCATGAGCGCGTTCGCGCTCTCCGACGACGTCGTCTACCACACCTACTCCGCCTACGCCCGCGGCCTCGACGCACTCTGGGGAATGTACCAGTGGCTCGACCGGGCGCCGAAGGGGCGCAACGAAACAGGGCCGTGGTTTCGGCGGCACGACGAGTACACGCGAGATTCTCAATGGCGCCGGCCATACAAAGAATGATCTGGATGATGGCGATCGGGCTGGCGCGATGAATGGCACGGTAATGAACCTAATCGGCGGCAGTTGTTATGCCCTTGGGCTCTAGATCCCGCCAACACCACGTTGGCTATATACTATCGGATAGGTAGGCAGTTTAGACTATGAGGTTCCCGGGGATTTTGGCATCCCTTATTTCTATCGATAGATATCTGCATTTTATACATTGTTGTACCTTCTCTCTTTGGGATCGATGTCGCAGCTGCTAGAATTTTATGCTGCCTTTTCTTTTTTCCACTTCTCTAGACCATATGAAGGGATAAGAGCTATTACTTCTTTCGTTGTTTCATCTACCTCAAAATATACTAGCTTATTTTTACTCTGTCTATCTATCATTACGAGTGTAAACATGTATTTGGCTAGATCTAGCTTGTAGAGGTTGGGTATTGGGTCCTCTGCTCTAGGCTGTTGACTGTTTCCTATAGCCTCTATTTCTTTGGGCTCTTTTAATCTCTCTTGAGTAGGCCCAATATGGGATGATTCAAGATTCTTGTTGTTCATTGGCAGCTTATTATGATCCTGCACTTTTTCTTGTGGATATCCACTGCCATTTACAAAAGTCCTATTCATGCCTTGAGTTCGTCCGTCAACGTTGTTTACAGTGGATGTAGATGTTTATTTCCTAAAATTTGGTTTTTCTCTATTTATCAGTTGATGACCATCATTGTTTGCAGGACCTTGTCTTTTTAATGTGCGGTAATTTTCAATATCGTCATGATGATTGTTGAGTAAATATAGTATACTATTTCGTAGGATTGAAGATGGAGTGGGTTTTTCAATAAGCCCATTTTTGTACATGCACTCTGCAAGTAAATTAAATGATTCCAATGGTCTACCGGGAGTTTAGTGGATAAGACTTTGGTTCTTCGGTTTTTGTCATATAATCTACCGTCTTCATTTTCTTTAGACAATATAGCCAATGCTGAATGTATACTCGCTTTGGAGCTATAAATGTTTGGTAGACTTGTAGACTTGTGTCTAGATGGACATCCGAAACTATGAAATAATTAACAGCATTGTGATTGAAGATGGCGCCTCATATACATGAAGAATAACTCCTAGACCAACCCCGTGTTGGAAGATCATTACAACTGGGTAGTCTACTATTCGAGCTCAGATATAGAGGTCTACTTTATGGCAACGCCCTAGTGAATAATGAAACCGGTAGGCAGCTATTGCAATCCAATATTTCGTTATACTCACAAATTTCAATTGGAATCTAAACACCTTCCTTGATACTGTATGCTTATTCAAATTGTGATAAGGCTTACTTATCATTCGATATTCATCTTTGGATTTTAGTTGTCTCTGCTGCCAAAATTAACATTAAAAATAATGATACCAAGCTTAAAAGGATTCTGTATCAACCCACGAACGTGACGCCGGGGGTGGGACTCGAACCCACGAGTCCCGAAGGACATCAGCTTTCACATTAGGTATTTGATCTCGAGGCTGACCCCTTTTAGGGTCTATAACTTACCTAGCTTGGGTACCCCGGCATCATGTTGACAAGATATAGTAATTTAATGCTTTTTCTTAAACTTCGAATTTCACAGCTGTACAATCTCAAATCATCTCGTCAGCAAAAGTTTCATGATGCGTTTCATCTTATATTTTACAAAAAAGAACACTATTATTAATAATAACTCCTTTATGGTTAATTAAAATCCTGCACGTCTGGTTGACGGCTTATCCTATGTACATAGATGTAGCGAACCATAATATCACAAATGATTTAGTAGAAAGGACGAAAGATGTAAATCCTTCAGACTAATAACCACGATTGAGACATAATTTCTATTCCACTAACCTAGCCATAGCCCCTAGCCTAATATTTCAGAAAATTTGAAATCCTTTATTCATAAGACAGTTAAAGATAGAAAATGCAGATATCTATCGATAGAAAATTGAAGTGTACTATCCTAACTCTGTTTGTAGTAAATAGATATTGTACAAACTAATAGCAGGCGAATACGATAACCCAAGAGCGCCTATTGCTAAATAGTTATATATGTATACAATGTGTGCTGTGCACAGAAGCAAGCGAGTGAACTTACTCCTGTGCCTGAACGAGTAACGAGGTAGTCTGAAAGGCTTTTCATGTTTCAAAAAGAAAGTTCTTTTTTTTGAATCTTGTACATTGAAGAAATATTTCTACTAGTCTACTGCACTGCTGCTACTACATCGAAACACCCTAGCTAAAAGAAAGGGTTTATTGGTTGAAAAAGTGTCCCGGGTGGACTGCGGCCGTAGTAAAGAACGAATTCCAAGCTTTCGCAACATTTGTATTAAACTCAGTTACGGCATCAAGCTTGACGTTTGCCTAATGAGTTACAATGACTGAAGAAGAGATGCAGTACTGCTTATCCGAGATTGATTCGCCTAAAAGTAAGGCTAAATGAGTTTAATGATAAAAATGAGATAGGTAATTTATGTCAAATTATTAAGCAAACGCTTTATAAATAATATAAACTTGACTATAATGAAGAAATTCGTAATATAGCTAGCAAACACACATAATCAGATTTAATTATAATCCTTCATGAATAATTGAGAGGGTGAACACAATTTAGCGGCCCTTAATTTAAGTGTCTCGTAGAATCTTAATGCAAGGGAGAGCATCCTTTAATTAAAATTAAATAATGATGCTAGTTATTAACATTATGTGTTAGCATCCCCTGCAAAACTTCCTACACGTGAGAATATTAAAAAATTAACTATAACTGACATTGCTATAATGAATGAGTTGGCATATTTCCTAAGAGACAGCCTCAAAAAATATATCTCAATTGATCCTTTTACTGCACTAGACCCATTTGGCAATAAAGATGATTATACCTACTCTATTATTGTTGACATAGAAGAACCGATAAGAATAATTTCTATGGTTGCTACCAAGAAAGATCCTCTACCTCAGATACCTTGGAACAACATACTTGATGGCCGCTTGATTAGATTGTCATTATCAAGACTGGATGCTGCGGGATTAAAGTATGAAATGATGCCAAAGGACACTAATAACTTCTATCCGTATAGACGATCTGGTAAGATTGCGGGATATATTATGTTTGCATTCCAAATTTGTGGACGCCATTAATGACTTTATAGAACAGCGGGAGATTTCAAGCCATCGATTTTATTTCTTGCATTCAATAGCTAATTTAAGTGACTATATCACTGGCTCTTCTCTTATCTTCAAGTTTCCATCAGATAAAATTTCTATTCCCATAATTTCAAGAATTACTTTTGCTTGTTCGTTTCTTTCCCTTCCAAGTATCTTCTTGGCCATTTTTAATCTGTACGCCGGGGCCCAATGTTGGCCTATTTTGTATTTACCACGCATTTCTTTCGGAACTACCTTGATTACGGTAACTTCATGCACAGATGACATATGAGAGTCGAGTGATTCATATTCTCCTTCCGTCTGGTACTTGTCCATCAACATATTCAGTGCCTCTGCTTTCTCTTCAGTATCTTCAACGATTACTGCGTTTCCTTTCATAACCACACTGATGTAAAGGGTATCAGCTTGTGACGCATCAGTAGGATGAAAGTAGTATGATGGTAAAAAGCAAATATGCCGATCGACTTCAAATCCAACATTTGAATTTCTCTTAATATTCTCAAGCTTTTCGCCTAAAGGATGGGAATGCATGTAAACTCCATCTAATTTTATTATATTATGTGACTTAATACGTGGATCGGCTGATTGTATATACACAAAATTCATCGGTATAACTTGAGGATAGCCGTGTATATCGATGGATGCAATCCTACCAACGGGTTGGCTATTTAGAAACTCAATGATTTTCTCCTTAGATTGTATTTCCAGTTTCTTTACGAGCTGCATTTAGGTTATTTCTTACAAGGTAGTATTATAATAACTAGGCATAGTGTGATCTAAACCTGATTTGGCCTCTGAGGTCTGAAAGCTCTAAGAAGCACCATATTTCATTTGCCCATCAAGTTAGAGACTATACACAAAAATTACAAGTAAAGACCTATCAACTGAGAGAGCACAAGACATGATTCACAAGATGATTTTAGCCACTTCTGAACAATAGAATGTTTCGAGAGCAAAAGGTTCCAGGTGTTATATAACTTGCCGGAGCCGTATTAACTAGGAAGCTAAGGTTATAATGCTCCATGCCACTTCTGAGAGCCTGCTGCTTAAGTAGTAGGATTTTTAGACTTTAATTGTTGTTTTTTTGCTGCTTCCATGTTATCTTCCTTTATTTCTTCTAATCGATCTTGATCTTCTTGGTGCATATTATTGTTCTCATCATTATCCTCTGAGGTTTTATCTGTCATAATTGTTGGATGTTATAGTGATTTCAAATAATAAAACTTTCTTGGTACTGCTAATCAAGTTCCATAGTAGATAACGAGTGACCGGTCCTTTATAGTAAGCTACTTGAGATTGATCCAGAAAGTACAACTACCGTGTCATATTGTTAGGATTTGATGAATGGGATACAACGGAAGAATCCATGTTACAGGAAGATAAGGTGCTTCTGAATCCGCGTATCGCACTGCTCCCAAAACACATAATCCTAGAATTGCATGCAATTATGTGGTCACCACGTCTACATCTGAAATCCGCAATAGAATTGAGGATATCGTGAGTATATTCCATTTGTATAATCAGAAATCGCACTATAGTAGTAGGGTAATGGCAACGTCTATTTCGGTTTACCGGGAGAACATCTGACAATATAATAAGGGCAGTCAAATAAGACGTTGTGACGGACTTGGCGGGGCAGAGACAGGCCATAGGGATTTTGGGTATATTTTTTGCAATACTAGGAGGCGTCGCATGGTTTTTTCGGCAGCATATCATAGCAATAATTCTATGGGGTGTTGCA
>Ga0193721_1000363_pt1 | contig 13081 bp, 10 predicted proteins | sample U2s2metaG_FD_145078 | JGI IMG/M metagenome (GOLD analysis project Ga0193721, IMG submission 145078) | Soil microbial communities from a riparian zone of the East river system, Colorado, United States - U2s2 | ecosystem: Environmental > Terrestrial > Soil > Riparian zone | place: USA: East River...
ACCGAATTACAAAGAAAAACTCCGGTTTAACTGGAACACGCCAATTGCGCTCTCGCCGAATGAAAAGGGGACCATTTATATCGGCGCGCAATTTCTGTTCCGTTCACGCGACCACGGCCAGAACTGGGAACGCATTTCGCCCGACCTCACCACGAACGATCCGCAAAAACAGAAGCAGGAACAATCGGGCGGCGTCACGGTGGACAATTCGTCTGCGGAAATGCACACGACAATTTATTCCATCAGCGAGTCGCCCAAGGAGAAGGGACTGATCTGGGTGGGCACTGATGATGGCAACATTCAGCTCACGCGCGACGGCGGCAAGACGTGGACTAACGTCGTCGGCAACATCCCCGATTTGCCTAAGAACTCATGGGTGAGCTGGGTGCAGGCCAGCAACTTCAATCCCGGCACGGCTTACGCAGCCTTTGATCGGCACACGTTTGGCGATATGGCGCCGTACGTTTTTAAGACTACTGATTACGGTAAAACATGGACGCCGCTCGCGACCGCGCAGGATGCGAAAGGCGTCCGTGGATACGCTCACGTGATCAAGGAAGATTTGGTTAAACCCGATCTGCTCTTTCTCGGCACCGAGTTTGGACTTTGGGTCTCGATCGACGGCGGGAAAAACTGGGCGCAGTTTAAAGGCAACCATTTTCCTGCTGTTGCCGTGCGCGATCTGGCAATTCATCCACGTGATAATGATCTTGTCCTCGCGACGCACGGTCGCGGCATCTGGATCATCGACGACATCACGCCGTTGCGCGCGTTGACGCCGGATTTGTTGAAGCAGGACGTTGCGTTTGTTTCGGCGCGCCCGGTGCAACAGCGGATCGAAGGCCAGGGCGGGTGGGCCAATGGCGACGCCGTTTTCGTCGGCGATAATCCACCAGACGCTGCCGTGATCAATTATTACCAGCGCGAGCGGCATGTGTTTGGAAAAATGAAACTGGAAGTTTTGGATGCTTCCGGACGCGTCATCGATGAATTTCCGGCCAGCAAACGTCCGGGTCTGAACCGGGTGACGTGGACAATGCGCGCGAAGCCGCCGCGTGTGCCGCCAGCCGCGCAGGTTGCAGGCTCTGCGATTCGCGGACCGCGGCTCGTGCCGGGTGATTACATTGTGCGCCTGACCAAGGCAGGCAAAGTTTCGGAGACGAAGTTGACGGTCGGTCTGGATCGTCGCGCAAAATTTAGCGCGGCGGACCGCAAAGCGCAGTTCGACGCTGCGATGCGAGTTCACTCGTTGTTCGGCGAAGAAAGTGTGCTGATGGATCGGATTCTCGCGTTACGGAAAACGTTGGCTCAAACTGGCGCGTCTTTGCCGGAAGGCGATCCGGTTCGCAAAAGCATTTCCGACTTTGACGGGAAGGTTGACGCAGTGCGAAAGAAGATCGTCGCTACAACTGAAGGGGGCGCGATCACTGGCGAAGAACGCTTGCGCGAGCATACCGACCAGCTTTACGGAGCAATCCTCAGTTACGAAGGAAAACCCGGCGGGTACCAGATTGCATACATCGATGCGCTCAAGCGCGAACTGGATGACGTCACAAAAGAATTCGAACAACTGCTCGCGCAAGACCTCCCCATCTTAAACGACTCGCTCAAATCGAAAGGCCGGCAGCCCATTGAGGCTCCGCCGGCAAAAATTGCCTCGAGTGAAAAGGCGCTGAACCTCCGCGAATCGAATACTGGCGTGAACGTATCTACTGATTAACGGTTAGGTGCACGCACGGCATACTCGCTAAAAGAAGTGGTTCTGCGGAATGGTGAGAGTTAACCTCTCGCCAAGGAATGGTGCACAAACCTGCGGTTGCTGTTGTTTTTCATCATATCGGTCCTTATCACCATGCGCGTCTTAACGCAGCGGCCGACAGATTATCGGTGACCGGAATTGAGTGGTCAGCCAAGGGATATGACGCGTGGGGTATAGCGGAAGCTCCTGCGCGGTACCACAAAATTTCTCTCTTCCCGGAAGCGACAGACCGTTGCCCGGAGCACGACGAACGTCGGCGAGCGTTTTGGTCGGCGTTGAACCAGGTCAAGCCTGACGTAGTGGCAGTCAATGGCTGGAACAATTTCGGGTCACTGTCTGCGGCGAATTGCTGTATGGAGCGGCGAATACCGATGGTCGTAATGTCTGAAAGCGCTCGTCGGGACGAAGCTCGCACTTGGTGGAAGGAAATTATGAAGCGACGAATCGTCGATCTATACTGCGCCGCATTGGTAGGCGGTCAGCGTCACGTCGAGTATCTCGTTGAACTCGGAATGCCAATCGAGCGGATTTTCACTGGGTACGATGTTGTGGACAATGAGTATTTCCGCCAGAGCGCGGAACAAGTCAGAAGTCAGAGGTCACAGGTCAGGCAGAAGTACCGCCTGCCGGAGAATTTCTTTCTCGCTTCGGCGCGATTCATCGAGAAGAAGAATCTCACGAGGCTTATCAGAGCTTACGCGGAATACAGAGAGAGATGGAAAGGGGACATGCCGTGGGACCTCGTGCTGTTGGGTGATGGACCGATGCGGGAAACTCTCAACGCTCAACTCTCAACTCTCAACTTGCATAGCCATGTGCATCTTCCCGGCTTCAAACAATATGACGAGTTACCGGTTTACTATGCGCTTGCGAACGCGTTTGTTCATCCGAGCACGACTGAGCAGTGGGGCCTGGTTGTCAATGAAGCCATTGCGTCAGGGCTGCCGGTAATCGTGTCGGAGCGCTGCGGATGCGCTCCGGAGCTGGTGAATGGCAACGGCTTTACTTTCAATCCGATGGATGAGGATGAGTTAGCCTCGTTGTTGATCAGAATGGCTACGTTATCAGATGACGATCGAAGGCGCTTGGGAGATGCGAGCTACATGATCGCAGCGAAGTTTTCGCCGGAGCGTTTCGGCGAAGGGTTGGAGCACGCAGCCAAGGTGGCGATGGAACTCGCGGCAACGAGATTTGGCGTAATCGATCGGGCGTTGTTAGTCGCCGCGTCAAAGTATGGGCAATGAAATGAAGGATCCGGTAGCTGTTTACTTCGACAAACACGCGGAGACTCATAAGCGCCAGTTCGTAGGAAGCGGGTCCGGCGCGAGCTTTTATTTTCAAACACGCTTGAAATTGGCGTGTGAATTGGCCGGCGCATCAACCGGGCGTTTGCTCGACTGCGCTGCGGGCAGTGGTGAAATAACCTGCGCCTTGCTCGAATCCGCCAGGTTTCCTCATGCGACTATAGTGGATGTTTCGCCGGCGATGTTGCAGAGCGCACGGGAACTCCTGAGCTCACAAGTTACCAACGTGGAGCTCGAATTCGTTCATTCGGACATATTCAACTTCAAGCCGTCTGATTCCGGTTTCGATCTCATTCTCTGCCTCGGATTGATTGCCCATGTTGGGCGGCTGGACGTCCTGCTGCCGCATTTGAAATCGATGTTGATGCCGAGCGGGCGCATCATTTTGCAGACAACACTTACCGATCACGCCGGAACCCGGATCGTGCGTGCATTCACCACGCATCGCGAGCTGGTGCAGCGCGGGTACCGCATTTCCTGGTTTTCGCAACGGGAAATGGCCGATGCATGCCATGCTGCCGGTTTGCGGATCGTGGAGATGCGGCGGCATAGCCTAGGTGTTCCGTTTGGCGATCGTTTTTGGCCGTGGGCGAACTTTCAACTGGAAACCCGCCTGCAAAAGTGGGCCAGCCGGCATGGAGCGGATGCGATCTACCTGCTCGAACGAAATTGAAATGCCGAATCTAGCAACCTGCTCCGTGAACGGTTAGAGGACACGTTCGAATACAGCCGGCGCTTCCGCCACTTCTATACAGATGAAAGTCGGTTTTCTAGTCGGCAGCGTTTCACGCGAAGCAGGCGGATTGTTCCAAAGCGTGCGCGGACTTGCCAAAGCGGTGGCATCCGCGAAGGCGACGGCGAGCGTGTTTGGCATTAGCGACGAAAAGAGCGCTGTCGATTCATTCGAGTGGCAGCCGCTTTCTGTTCATGTGTTTCGACCCCGATTCCGAGCCTGGGGCTACTCAAACCAACTCTTGCCTGCTTTGCTCAGAGCTGATCTCGACATTCTGTCCACCCACGGCTTGTGGAAATATTGCTCCGTTGCTTCGCATCAATGGCATCGCCGGTCGGGTCGGCCATACATCGTTCATCCGCATGGCATGTTGGAACGGTGGGCGTTGCAAAATGCAAAGTGGAAAAAACAAATCGCTGCGCTGCTTTATGAAGATACGCATCTGCGCGACGCGGCGTGCCTGCGTGCCTTGTGCGAAGCGGAAGCGCACTCCATCCGCACCTACGGAATGCGCAACCCGATTTGCATCATTCCCAATGGCGTTGATTTGCCAGATCTGGTCGAGAGTTCAGCGTTGGAAGCTGAGACACTGCGATTTCAAAAAATTGCTCAAGGCCGAAAAGTTCTGCTCTACCTGGGCAGACTTCATCCAAAGAAAAACGTGGCGAATCTGGTTCGGGCTTGGAAACAAATGCTCGAATCGCAGCCATCAGCCGCGAAGAACTGGATCCTGGCTATCGCCGGCTGGGGCAAAAGCGCTTACGAACAGAAGCTCCAAAAGCTGGCAGCTGGGCCTTCCGTCGTTTTCGTTGGCGCACAGTTCGGCGTCGAGAAAAATGCATGTTATCGCGCGTGCGACGCATTCATCCTGCCGTCGTTAAGTGAAGGTCTGCCGATGGCCGTGCTGGAAGCATGGGCGCATGCGAAGCCGGTGCTGATGACACCCGAATGCAATCTGTCTGAAGGCTTCGCTGCCGGTGCGGCGTTACAAATTGGAATTACGCCAGAGCAAATTGCAGCGGGTCTAAAACAACTTGCCGAAATGAGCGATGACGATCGAAGAGCAATGGGCGCTCGTGGACGCACTTTGGTGGCGACAAAATTTTCGTGGCCGCAAATTGGCGAACAGATGCGGTCGGTGTATGACTGGGTGCTTCGTAGCGGACCAACACCGCATACCGTGAGATTGTGGCAACGTTCAGCAGCTTTCGCCGAGCGTCAGTAGCCCTCGGGTTCTTACAGTATTTGACGCTTTTCGCGACTCTCGTTTTCTGAGACTTTGGTGGCACGATGCTGGCGAAGATTTATTCCGCTGCCGTTTACGGCGTGGATGCATACGAAGTGGAGATCGAAGTGAACGGGGCTGGCGGGGATCCGGTTATTGTGATTGTTGGCTTGCCGGACGCAGCGGTGAAGGAAAGCCGGGACCGCGTCACCACTGCGATCGCAAATAGCGGCTATTATTGGCCACGCGGTCGCACGACGATCAATCTTGCTCCGGCGGACATCAAAAAGGAGGGCCCGAGTTTCGATTTGCCGATTGCTCTTGGGATGATCGCCGTCACCGAGAACCTGGACAGTTCGCCGTTCGAGAGTTTTAGCTTCGTCGGTGAGCTCGCCTTGGACGGTTCGGTTCGCGCTGTCAAAGGCGTGCTACCAGTTGCGTTGGAAGCGCGTCGACGCGGCAAACGCGCGTTGTTTGTTCCCGAAGCCAACGCACTTGAAGCGGCGATGGTCGATAAGATCGACATCTACGGAGTGCAAAATCTGCGGCAGACATTCGCCTTCTTACGGGGCGAAATTGCGCTTCTGCCGACACGCGCGGATCTGACTAAATTCTTCGCCACCCATTCAAGGTACGATGTTGATTTCAGCGACGTAAAAGGGCAGGGGCACGTTAAGCGCGCCATCGAAGTGGCGGTCGCTGGCGGTCACAACGTTCTGATGGTTGGTCCGCCGGGGTCGGGCAAATCGATGCTGGCCAAGCGCATTCCGACCATTATTCCGCCGCTCTCGCTCGATGAAGCGATTGAGACGACGAAGATTCATAGCATCGCCGGCTTGCTCGACTCCGAAAAATCTTTCGTTTCGATCCGGCCATTCCGCGACCCGCACCACACTATCAGCGACATTGGGCTACTCGGCGGCGGCACGTTTCCGAACCCAGGTGAAGTAAGCCTCGCACACAACGGCCTCCTTTTTCTCGATGAGCTGCCTGAGTTTAAAAGATCTGCGTTGGAAGTAATGCGGCAGCCACTCGAAGACGGGAAGGTGACGGTGTCGCGCGCCGCAGGGAGCGTCACTTTTCCTTCGGAGTTCATGCTCGTTGCGGCGATGAATCCGTGTCCGTGCGGCTATTTCGGCGATTTGAAGCGCGAATGCCGTTGCGGGCCGCTTCAGGTGCAGCGCTATCGCCAACGAGTCTCCGGCCCGTTGCTCGACCGCATCGATCTGCACATTGAAGTGCCCGCAGTCGAATATCGCGATGTTGCCAGCGAACGCGCAGAGGAAACTTCCGCTGCGGTTCGCGAGCGGATTATCGGCGCGCGACAACTTCAGCAGGAGCGCTTCTGCAATGACTCCAAGGTAAACTGCAACGCGCGCATGGCGACGCGTCATCTCAAACAACATTGCAAGCTCAGCCAGGACTCACACGAGTTAGTTCGGGTGGCCATGAGCGAATTGCACCTGAGCGCCCGCGCCTACGATCGGATTTTAAAAGTCTCGCGCACAATTGCCGACCTAGACGGCAAGAGCGACATCTCACCCGAGCACGTCAGTGAAGCAATCCAATATCGCACGTTCGATCGCACGCTCTGGATTTAGGAGTCACCTTGAAGGCGGCAAAACTTTTTTGCGCGGCGGTGGTCGTTCTCACAGCATGCAGTCGGGCTGATGTAAAAGTTTCAGGTCCTTTGCGACAACGCGGCTATATTTGGCAGAGGGAATGGACTCCAGCCGTGATCGACTCGCTGGCTGAAGCCGAGCGAAGGATGGACGGTGTCGTTCTTCTGGGCGCGGAAATCAGTTTCGCCGCAAAAAAACCGGAAATCGCCAGAGCGTCGATCGATTGGGGAGAGGTGAAACGGCAAATCGAGAATTGCTCGGTGGCGCTTCGAGTTGCGCCGTTTGCCGGGCCATTTCGCGAAGACGACGCAGCGGTGCGAGCGATTGTCGATCTTGCAAAGCAAATTCTCGATGAAGCCCACGCGCACGATATGAAGATCGAAGAGCTCCAATTGGATTTCGATTGCGCACAAAACAACCTGCAAGATTACCGCGGGTGGTTGCGAACGCTGCGAGACGCCGTTCATCCGGTTCGTTTTGTAATCACGGCGTTGCCAGCGTGGTTGGACCATCCTGACTTTCTTGCGCTCATTCGGGAAGCGGACAGTTACGTTTTACAGGTCCACTCAATTCCGATCTCGTCTAAGCGCGTGACGTTGTGTGATGAGCGTTTGGCGCGACAATGGATATCGAAGGCAGCGAAACTTGGATTGCCATTTTCGGTCGCACTGCCGACCTATCGTTGCAGCGCCGGCTACGGTTCTGATGGAAAACTGTTGAGCGTAGCAATGGACAGCGTTCAGCCGGCGTGGCCGCCGGGGACGCGGATCTTAGAATTTGGCGCAGACCCCGACGAGATTGCGGCGCTGGTGAACGATTGGCAGCAGTCGCGCCCGTCACAATTACGCGAATTGCTTTGGTACCGCATTCCGATCGCAACCGACACGCGCAACTGGCGCTGGGTCACATTATCGGCGGCAATGGCTGGTCGGCGTCCCGAACACAAACTCAACGTCTTACAAGAGGGTGAGAACCCAATCGATCTCTCGATCTTCAACGCAGGCGAAGCCGATGAACAACTGAATGCAGGCGTGACAGCAACGTGGAGTAGCGCAGGATTGACCGCTTCGGACGCGTTATCCGGCTGGAGTGTTCGATCGGAACATGGCCGCGCGATTTTCAATGCGACCACGTCACAAGGCGTGCGATTGCCACCGGGCAGAACGCGGAAAATAGGCTGGCTTCGTTTCGACCGAACTACTAATCTCCGGACCGAACTCTCAAACCCAAAGTGAGCCGCTTCGCTAAATTACTGGCGACAGTTGGAGCGAGCATCTGCTTCGCGGGCGGATTGCACGCCACCGGCTATTTCGAGCCGCAGGTTTATTTGGACCAGGGCGGCAAGAATGTAGATGGCACGCCAGAATTTTACTGGGGACTCGAAGTGCGCCGGCTCGCAAAAGAATTTCATCCCTCAGAGAAATTCGTTGTGCCGGAAAAACCGAAGTCCGCAAGCGACGAAGAGACTTCAGAGAACAAGAGCGGCGCTCAAGACACCGACGCCGCGGACCTGAAAGATTTTGAGGCCGCGTTAAACGAAGGACGCATCAAGCCTTCTGACCCGAAAAAAGCGGCAGAGCTGAACAAACTCGCGCGAGACACAATCACGAGCACATCGCCGGTTCAAGAATTCGATTCGGAGTTTGCCGATTATCACCGCGGCGCATCGGCTTACTTGAACAAACAATGGGATGAAGCCCGCAAGGCGTGGGAAAATTTGCTCAAACGCCCGGAGCAAGATCGACATTATCGTACGGTTTGGGCTGCGTTTATGCTCGGAAAACTTGGGCTCAAGACGAGCGATTATAAAAGCGCGTCGGAATGGTTCCAGCGAGTGCGCGAATTGGCGGCGGCCGGATTTGCCGACTCGTTAGGCTTGGCGGCGGAAAGTTACGGCTGGCAAGGCCGGAGCGAATGGAAACAGGATCACCCCGAAAAAGCGGTACCGCTGTTTTTGACCCAGCTTACGCTGGGCGATGTGAGCGCGGTCGTCTCGCTCAAAGCATTGATTCCGGATCGGGAACCGGTCGGAGGGATGTTGAACTACGGTCCGGAACCCGAAGAGCGAGAGAGTTGGAACGACGAACAGAAACGTGAACAGGAGCAAAAGGAAATTTCGAAACTAAAAGCGGCGGCCCAGGATCCGTTGCTCCGCCGGTTGGTCACAGTGCACATCCTCGCGACGGCCACTTCGCCTGACCTTTATTCCGGCGATTCAAGCGCCACGCCGGTCAATCGTTGCGCGCGATGGTTGAACGTCATCAAACAAGCGAACATCGGGAGAGTTGAAGACGCGGAATATCTCGGCTGGGTCGCTTACAATAACGGCGATTACAAAGGCGCTGCGCATTGGCTCGAATTGAGCAAGGGCGACAGCGGCGCTGCGTTGTGGTTGCGAGCGAAATTGCAACGTCGCGCCGGAAAACTGGCGGACGCGGCCAACACGATGGCGCAAGCCGTGGAATGGTTGAAGAGCTCACCCGCCTACACTGCGCCCGGAGGAGTGGACGAAGCATGGAGCGATTACGACTTTTTTCCGGAAGGCTATCATTGGGGCTGGGGCCAGAGCTCGCACGGCGATCTCGGCGGACTTCGTCTTGTCCGCGGAGATTTTGTGCAGGCACTCGATACATTTTTGAAAGGGCATCTCTGGAACGATGCCGCATTTGTTGCCGAACGCGTGCTCACTACCAATGAATTGAAGCAATACTTCGATGCGCTCCCGGTAACCGCGCCGCCGAAAGAAGGCGAAGATTACAATGCGAAGCTCAGATATTTGCTCGGGCGCCGCTTGGTTCGAGAGGACCGTTACGCCGAAGCCGGGCCGTACTTACGGCCCCCTTACGACAAAGTCCTCGAAAAGTACGTGAAGGCGTTGAAAGACGGTGCCAACGAAAAACTTTCCAAAACCGAACGCGCGCACGCGTGGTTCACCGCAGCATGGCTCGCGCGCTACGACGGGATGGAGTTGATGGGGACCGAGGTCGCGCCAGACGCATTCGTAGAAAGCGGTGAATTTGAGTTTCCCGATCTGGCCAAACAGCGGCGTTCCGGATTCTACCAACAGATCTCGTATGACAAAGACGCCAATGAGAGAAAGAAGAACGTGCCGATCGCGCTGAAAGCATCCCAAAAAGAAATTCAGCGGCTCACTGCGAACAAAATCGAGCCCGACATCCGTTTTCATTATCGGCTGATTGCTGGCGCGCTCGCGATCAAGGCCGCAGCGCTTTTGCCGGACAATTCAGAGGAATTAGCGGACGTCGTAAATCAGGCCGGTCTTTGGGCGAAAGACCGAGATGAGAAGACCGGTAATCGTTATTACCAAATCATCGACCGCCGTTGCGCGAAAACGAAGATTGGCCAGGCCGATACGGCGAAGCATTGGTTCGTCGATCAAAGCGGGCCGTGGAGCACGGGTGAAGAAGAAGCGTACCGAGCTATGCACAAGGAACTGGAGCCCGAGCGCTCATCAGAATAGTTCGCGCCATTCGCAGGAATTGATTCCCGTGCCAATGAACGAATTACCCTGAGCGCCCGCGCCTACGATCGGATTTTAAAAGTCTCGCGCACAATTGCCGACCTAGACGGCAAGAGCGACATCTGACCCGAGCACGTCAGTGAGGCGATCCAATATCGCACGTTCGATCACACTCTCTGGGTGTGATGGCAGCCACCGGAGGGTTGTTGACATGATGAATTCACATGATAGCCTGTGTGGTGGACAAGCTGACTACCGTCGTAACAGAGCGCGGCCAAGTTTCCATTCCGGCCCCTATTCGCAAAGAATTAGGTTTGAAAACCGGGCAGCCTCTCGTTTGGGAGAAAATCTCTGATCGCGAGTGTCTGGTTAAAGTTCCACACAAAAAGAAACCGGTGGGAGCCATGGCCATGCTTGGATTTGCGGCGCGATTCCGTGGCGAAAAGGGACGCCGCACTGCGCGTGTGATGGCCGAACTCCGCGAAGGAGAGCGATAGTGCCGTGGGTAGTGGACACTTGCCTGCTGATCGACGTCGCAGAAGATGATCCGCAGTTTGGCAAGGGTTCAGCTCGCCTGCTCGATCGCCGGCGATCGACCGGACTCCTTGTCGCGCCAGTTTCCTACGTTGAGTTAGCGCCCTTATTCAACGGAGTCATCGAAGCACAAAACGAATTTTTCGAATCCATAGGCGTGCATTGGACGCACAGTTGGACCTGGCCCGATACCGTCGCGGCTTACGACGCATGGCATCATTACATTCATAGGCGCCGACATCTTGATCGGCGCCTTTGCCATGCGTTTCGATGGTCTGCTAACTAGGAATATCAAAGACTTTGGCGGCCTTTTCCCTGATCTGCGTTTAGAAAAACCGTGACGTGAATCAGCCTTCGATCGCACGCTCTGGGTGTGAATTGCAGACTAGTCACTGACTACCGACCACCGACGCGTGATCTCTTGCTTGCCTTGCACCGTGCGCGACCCGATAGAATTTGCGCGTGCGATTGCCCGCTGCTAGCTGCCACAAGCTTTGTCCGATTGTTGGCGCGCTACTGATTTCGCTCGGTGGCTGCAACACCGCACAAAACCGCGTGTTGGAGGAAGCGTTCGAACGACTCTACACGATTGAGCCAACCACAAACGTAACCATTCAGAGCGGCGATGGAGCGGTCCTGATTTATGGCTCAAACGTGAACGAGATGCGGGTGCGCGCGATTAAGAAAGCGTACAGCAGGGCGCGCCTGACGCAGATCGCGATCGATGTCTCTGCGAAGCCAGGCTCCATTTCCATCACCACCAAATTCCCTCCCAAACCCAGGTGGGCTTTATTCGATCGCTCGGGAACGGTTGATTACACAATTGTTGTTCCGTCGACGGCCAATATCTCGCAACTGGACTTGGATGCGGGCGAAATTCTGCTGGATGGAATGCAGGGACCAACGACGCGCGCCCGGTTAGGCGAAGGCCGCATTTTCGCTCGCAACTGTTTTAGCAACCTGGACCTCGCGATGCGGCGCGGCAATGTCATCGTATCGTACGATTGGTGGGAAGGGGGCAAGTTTTCCGCGCAGGCAGATATCGCACAGGGAAACCTATGGGCGTATATTCCCGGCGACGCCGCTTTCCATCTCCTTGCCCAAGCAGCACACGGAAAAATCTCCAGCGATTTTAGTATCGCAATTGCCGAACCGTCATCTGCAGCTGGTATGAAGATCGACACTCTGGTGAACGGTGGAGGCGAGGCCACAATCAAATTGCGGGTGAGGGAAGGCAACATCAAGATTGTGGAGGCCAGGCCGTAGGCAAAGTGATTTGCTTAATTCGCAATCTAAACTCCGCAATCAAAAATGCCCTCTTTCGACATAGTCTCAGAAGTCGACAAGCAGGAGATCGACAACGCGATTAATCAGGCGCGCAAAGAGCTCGCCACCCGCTTCGATTTGAAGGATGCGCAAACGGAAATCATTTCGGAAAAAGACAAGCTTGTTTTGACAGCCGACGATGCGGCGCACTTGAAAGCGCTGCGAGACATCGTCATCGGAAGGTTGTCCAGGCGTGGGGTCGATCTGCGCAACATCGAACAGGAAGAACCCGCCTTATCATCGGTTGGTCACGCCCGGCAGGAATTGAAAATCAAACAGGGCCTCGAAGGAAACAAAGCAAAAGAAATTATTCAGGCGATCAAGTCACAAGGCTTCAAGGTGCAAAGCCAATTGCAGGACCAACAAATCCGGGTCACGGGAAAAAAGAAAGATGAACTGCAGGCGGTGATTCAATTCGTGCGGAGCCGCGACTTCGGTGTGGCCACGAATTTCAAGAACTTCCGCGACTGAGTACGGGACCGCGAGCATTTTGCTCGCAACAGTCGGCATTCTGCCGGCGTGGGCAGATCACGCTCTTGCCGTGTTTTTTTCCGGTGGACCGATAATTCGCTTTACCGCGCCCGTGAAGTTTTCGGCAAAATGCCCGCGCTCCCCGATTTATCCTCCTTGCACCGGCGGCATAATCGCAATCTCCTCGTTCAGCTTCAGCGTGTAATTGCGATCGACAAACTCCACGCCTGCGCCAATCAAAATGCTTTTGTCGTGCGCGCGAAGCACGGGTTGCTGCGTATAAATTTTCTCGAGTAAGTCACGCACAGTCGCGCCTTCGGCCAAATCGAGATCCAGCTCGCCCATTCCAACCAGATCGCGCAATTGCGCGTAAAATTGCACATGAATTTTCATCGCAGTGAACGGAAGCGTTTATGTATTGCTCGAACAATAAGGTTCAATAATCTGCGCTGGAATGCACGTCCATCACGACCGGCTCGAACTCCGCACCAAAGGTAAAGGATTAAACGAAATCACCGATGATGTGCAGGCGAAGGTCGACAGGTGCGACGTGAGAAATGGGACAGTCACTATTTTTGTTCAGCACACGAGTTGCAGCCTCGTCGTGATGGAGAATGCCGATCCGA
>Ga0193721_1000365_pt1 | contig 13038 bp, 9 predicted proteins | sample U2s2metaG_FD_145078 | JGI IMG/M metagenome (GOLD analysis project Ga0193721, IMG submission 145078) | Soil microbial communities from a riparian zone of the East river system, Colorado, United States - U2s2 | ecosystem: Environmental > Terrestrial > Soil > Riparian zone | place: USA: East River...
CAAGAGTCCCGTCGATTGCACCCTTATAGTAACCAAGCTTCGAAAGCTCCAACTGAACCGCGCTCACGGTTGCATTGCCCGCGGACTGACTCGAACCAGAATAACCCGACTGGTCATCATAGGTGTACGGGGAATAGTTGTAGTAATCGTACGGATTAGCAGAGTAGTCATAGGAATTACCATAACCGTAGTCGTACGGATTATAGCCGTAGTCATCATATGGATAATAGTCATTGGCGTAGTTCGAATAGAACCAGGGATCTAGGCCCCACCAGAAGCCATTGACAAAAACAAAGACTTTATTGTGGTGGAAATGTGAATGATGCCGGTCCCAGTCGCGGTGCCAGTTCCCATCATGATGCTCAGATGCGTGGTTTTTGACGAATGACTGGCGGCTTGCCGCAGACTGTCGGTTAGCTGCGCTCGAGGACGGTGGATTCGAAATCCGATTCCGGCCTGCAACTGAACCTACGCGATTTGGCTGACGATTTGCCGCCGTCGAAATTCGCGGATTCGTAGCGCGGTTTCGCCCTGCAATTGAGTTTACGCGGTTTGGTTGCCGAGTAGCTGCAGCAGAGCTGCCGATATACGGCTTGGTGGGCCGCGCGACTGACCGAGTGACTCCCTGCGGCCTCACGGCAGACATGCGATTACCACCATAATAGAATCGAGGTGCGGCACCTGGTCTGCCAACGCTTCTGCCGGTAAAGTATGCACCGCGGAAAGACGGTGCTGCTCGAAAGCCACCACCATGGAAGCCTGGCGCGGCGCGAGAGCCGCCGCCGAAATGGCTGCCACCGCCAGAGCGACCACCGCCAGCAAAACCTCCGCCGTGAAATCCGCCGCCTCCACCCCCGCGAGGACCCGCCCAAGCTGGCAAAGCAAGGCCCAGGAGAGCTGTGCTTACCAAGCTGATAAATCTAATCTTTTTCATACCTAAACTTGATAGTCCAGGCACTCCTCCGCCATTGCGATTCGGTGGGATTTTGTGGTGCTACCCAAGGGGTGTTCTTGGGTCTCTCTTTGGAGAGATGTAACTTACCCAAAGGTGCGCCGACCGACTGCAAAGTGACGAATGGTTTCGCCGCCGCAAATCGTGCAACCGTTGAATTGGCCCCCGGTGTGACGGCGCAACAAATCACAATTAGGCACGCTCGCGTTACCCGACGCCTTTTGTGCGCGCGGGCACATGCGCTTCAATGGCCTTGATTAACTCTTGAATGTCGATCGGTTTGGCGAGAAATGGGTGTTCGTCGATGTGGAGTCCAGTGTTCGCCTCGGTTCTCGTGACGAGCGCTGTGAGAAAAATGATTGGCGTGTATTACAGCTGAGCATCCGCCCGGATTTGTGCCGCAATTTCGCCTCCGTCTCGGTCGGGCATGACTACATCGAGGAAGATCAGATCCGGCCGAAAATTCCGGGCAGTCTGGTGGGCCCTGGTAGAATCGTTTTCTTCGAAGACCAGATAGCGCCCCGTCTTTTCGAGAAGAATTTTGACCGGATGAGTCGTGTTCTTGTCGTTATCAACAATCAGAATCCGACACAGCGCAAAATCGCCAATTGAATTCAACCAGGAGAAAGCGACATCCGTTTCCCTGGGAAGGAAGTCTACTTCGATAACCTTGTTCATACATTTATCATGGCGTTTCTAGCTGGTCAGCCAGGTGACAAACCACGCGCCAAGGAATCCAAGTATCACTCCGATCAATGGGCTGGAGACGGCGAACCAAAGCGGAATAGCTTCACGCAACGGAAGCGAATCTCGCCGTCGTATGTGCCACGGTGTACGTGCGATACGTGCGATCCGAATTGTTGAGTGGCCTGATGCTTCCTGTGACACTAATTGATTGAGGGAGTGAATCACTTTCATGCCTTGAAGTGTCGATCACAGTTCCGTTCCGGCGAATGCGCGTGTGTGGGATTTTGTGATGCCACCGAAGAGTTGGTCGATAATCCCTCTTTCGAGTGAATGATGCATGCACTAGATCGGGCGTTTGTTTGCGTCGAGTTCTAGAATGACTATTGCGTGGCCGGGTCGCGTCTCTTTTGAAAGGGAAGGGAGGGTTATTTAAGGCGAGTTAATTAACCCCTCGCCAACATCCTTTCCCACTTTCCAAGCGCAGAGGTAACCAACATGAGTCGTTCGACGAACGGTTACCGGCGTTAGCCATAGCCGCCTGAGACGAGCAGTGTTTCGCCCGTGATCCAATCGGCATCCCGGTGAAGCAAGGAAAACGACAGCCGGAGCGATGTCGTCTGGTTGACCAATCCGCCCCAACGCGCTGCGTGACTCAAACGTCTTCTGAAAATCGCTTCCGAGAAGCCCGCCTGCCCGTTGTCCCTCAGTTGCCATCATTCCGGGGTTAATAGCGTTGACGCGGATTTTGCGTGGTCCAAGCTCCTTGGCGAGCGATTTGGTAATTGTGTCCACAGCTGCCTTGGTAGCACTGTAGACAGATGCAACGGCTGGCCCGAACTGCTGGCACTGGAGCTGATATTAATCACACTCCCGCCTTCGGGACCGAAGTAATTGGTCGCTTCCTGAATTGCTAAGAGTAAGCCGAGCACATTGATGTCAAAGTGCCTGTGGAAATGTTCCTCGGTGATCTTCTCCAGCGGAAGAAGCTCATACACACCAGCATTGTTGACGAGAATATCGAGCCTGCCGAATGCCTTCTTGGTCTCAGAAAAAAGACGTTCGATTTCGGCCTTTTTCGCCATGTTCGCGCGTCCTGCAATTGCCTTTCCGCCCTGCTTTGTAATCTTGTCCACAACGCGATCGGCTCTTTCCTTGCTAGACGCATAGTTAACGACCACTGCCGCACCTTCGGAAGCGAGATGTCTGGCGATTGCAGCACCAATTCCTTTTGACGCGCCCGTTACAATCGCAACTTTCCCATTAAGTTTTTTCGTATTCGTTTCACAACATTTTGTTTTCTTTCTATTGATATCTTGACAGATCAGACAAACAATCCGCCTAGCGCGGATCGCTTTGCGAAGACAAGCCAAGGAGCTCTGCAAGACGAGATTCGTACGACTCGCACGTAGGACAATCCCCGTCAGGCCCAACCCAATCTGGATGTTGGACGCGAAGAGCGTCATGAATTTCCTGTTGAAGTTGGAAGAGGTGCGTCCTACTTCCGCTAGTGATCCTGTCATTCGCGTCTTCGTTATTTTTCATTCGGGTTTCGTCATGCATTGGCCAGCTCCTCCATAATGGAATCATCAAGATCAAGGAGAGCTGCAGCGGTGTTCTCTTCGAGATGTTTTACCTTCGAAGTTCCCGGGATCGGCAGGATCACAGGAGCTTTCTTGAGTAGCCACGCGAGCGCTACTTGCGCAGGCTGAGCGCCCAACCGCCTCGCAATTCCTGTTAGTACGCCGTGAGGTTTTGCGAGGTCTCCCGTCGCAAGTGGGAACCATGGGATAAACCCGATGTTTTCGCGTGTGCAATAATCCAGGACATCTTCGTAATTGCGGTACGCGAGATTATATTGATTTTGCACAGTCGCGACGGTAACGATGCGACGCGCTGTTTCGATTTCGGCAACGGTCACCTCCGAAAGGCCGACGTGCCGGATCTTGCCTTCCTTCTGGAGATCACGGAGCACTGCAAATTGATCGTCGGCTGGAACCTTGGGATCGATGCGATGTAACTGAAACAGATCGATACGCTCGACACCCAATCGTCTCAGGCTCATCTCGCATTCCTGCCGGAGATATTCCGCCCTGCCTAAAGGAATCCATCTGCCGGGACCAGTCCGAGCAAGGCCAGCCTTTGTGGCGATAACAAGTCCTTTTGAGTAAGGATGCAACGCCTCGCGAATCAGTTCTTCACTCACATACGGTCCATAGGAATTCGCCGTATCAATAAGGTTGATGCCGAGCTCGACTGCACGGCGTAAAACTGCGATTGCTTGAGCTCGATCGGCTGGCTGACCCCAAACACCAGGACCGGTCAGTTGCATCGCGCCGTAACCAAGCCGGTGAACGGGAAGATTACCGCCGATTGAAAACGTACCGCTCCTTTCGGCGGGGCGCTTGGGAGCGCTTGCGGCAGGAGTTGGCCTAGTAGGTGCCATGTGCTGCTCGATTACCTCGATAGTCTTGCTCATACATGCACCTTCCTTTTCCTCTACGTCTAATTCTTACTCATGTAGTTCATGCCGGGACTTGGTACGTACCAGGGCTACGAACCGTAGCGCGCCACTCCGGTTTGCGCTCCTTACTCGCCTCCGCCAAGGCACGGCTCACACCGTTGGCGTCAAGGTCTGTGGCATAAACCGGTGAGTCGGGTTGTTGCCGCCAGGATTCATTCAGTCCACCAGCATCGACGCCATCAAATCCGAGCTCGTCGACCAGCCTGAGCACAACCGCCTTCGCGGCGGGATCGTTACCCGCGATCGGTAAAGCAATCCGCCCGGGACTGCCTGGTGGTCGCCCCAGTTCGTAAAGATGCTCGGCATAAATGTTGTTGAAAGCTTTGACTACCGGCCGGCCTAACTGCTTTTCGACCCATTGACTCTCAGTCAATCCATCTTCGATTTCTCTAATCTGACCGTCACGTTGCCGGGGATAGTAATTACCTGTGTCCACGACGACGACGTTCTTCGGAGTCTTTGCAAACAGATCGCCGGGCAAAGAGGCAACGTTTTTTAGAGGGATTGTCACAATAACCACATCTCCAGCCTGGGCCGCTTGCTCGACTGTGACTGGGGTCGCGCCAGTTTCCGCCGCCAAATCCGCCAGCGTTTCAGGTCCTCTCGAATTTGCGACAAAAACTTTGTGCCCAAGCGCGCTGAAACGACGAATCAGTGCGCCTCCGATGTTGCCCGCTCCAATTATCGCGATTTTCATAACTGTCTTCCCTTACAATTTCGTTTTAGCTTTCTTTTCCAGACGCTCGATCAGCTGAAATGTTCCGCCACTGCGCGTGCGAGAGATTTTTCGCTATCCCAGAAGAGGTAATTTAACCGTCGCGCCGAATCGCAGGAGATTGGCTTTACAGTTTGCTGCGCTGGCGAGAACGAGCTTTGTTGATTCATCAAAATCTTGCCGTCACAATTTTTCCATTTTTGCGGCACCAGGGAAACGGGCGGGCCGTTCTGTCGGGACCAATAGTTGCGATCCGTGGATCGCTCGTGTGGCTTGCTCGATTAGTTGCGCCTTGGCGTTAAATTTGATTTGATCGAAGATGAGAATCTCGGTGGCGATAAGCCAGATTGTGAGACAAACCATCAGCGTACCGAGCGGGAACGATCGGCGGTTGGAGACTGCTACTGCACTGTCCTCGGATGTCGTCGAAAACTCGCTTGTTTTCATTGGCCAAGATAGCTGCGCCCGAGAAAGCGCCGCTATTTCGCGTTCGCGAGATTCTGTACTACCACTCACGAGGCTGTCTTTAATCCCTCATTCGAGATAAAAGGTGGAATCAGGAATCGTCGCGCTGCCTCGTGTTCACCTGCTCACGGTGCCAGGACGAGTTCACAGATGTGGTAGCCAACGGCCTGCGGCCGGTCTGCTTCCGGCGGTGCTTTTCACGTCAGGGGACACGGCCCGCAGGGCCGTAGCTGCAGCGATCCCAGTTTTTAGTTACTAGCGTCAGGCGTCCATTGCAGACGCTGGCTCAGGCTTGGGTGGACTGACTTGCTGCACCGCTTCTGTTTTGCGTCCGGCGAAGAGCTTCTCGATCACGTAAAAGGTTACTGGGATAAGGAAGATCGCGATAGCTGAGGCGGCGATCATTCCCCCGATAACGGTTGAACCGAGCACACGTCGGGCGACGGCTCCGGAACCAGTCGCAAACCAAAGCGGCAAACATCCAAAGATGAATGCGAATGAGGTCATCAAGATCGGCCGCAGACGCAAGCGCGCGCCTTCGAGCGCCGCGTCGAGCAGCGGTTTGCCTTTCTCGTATTCGTCCTTGGCGAATTCGACAATCAGGATCGCATTCTTCGCAGCCAAACCGATGAGCATGATTAAACCGATTTGCGCGTAAATGTTGTTTTGCATGCCGCGCAGCCAAAGCGTTGCGAATGCGCCAAACACCGCGACAGGTGTGCCTAACAACACGCTGAATGGCAGCGACCAGCTTTCGTAAAGCGCAGCGAGAATCAGGAACACAAAAATGAGCGACATTCCGAACACGACAGTCGGGGATACGCCCTGCTGCGCTTTCTTTTCCTGAAACGACAGGCCAAGATAGTCGTAGCCCATCTCCTTGGGCATTGTTTGGCGAAAAGTTTCCTCGAGCGCGTCCATCGCCTGATACGAGCTGTAACCAGGCGCAGCGGAACCGTTGATTTGCGCGGAGCGATATTCGTTGTAACGCAACGTGAATTCCGGCCCCGAGATATTTTGGATCGTGGAAATCGCATCCAACGGAACTGGCGTGCCGGCAGAGTTGCGCACAAAGAATTGTCCCACGTTTTTTGCGTCCGTTCGATAATCGCCCTCGGCTTCTATGTAAACCTGCCATGTTCGCCCGAACCGATTGAAGTAGTTCACAAAAAAACCGCCCATGAACGTCTGTAGCGTTTGATACACCGAGGTCAGATCGATCCCCTGCTTGATGACTTTGTCGCGATCGACGTTGACGAAAACCTGCGGAACGTTTGGCAAAAAGGTTGGAATCAGCGTACCGAGCTCGGGACGATTGCGCGCGGCGTCTAGAAACGTCTTCATATTTTGCGCCAGGAACGCGACGTCTTTGCCCGAGCGATCTTCCAAGATAAACTGGAACCCTCCAGAGGTGCCGACGCCGGGGATCGCCGGCGGCGGAAACGCAAATGCGATACCTTCACTGAGAGTGCCCAGGTATTGATTTAATCGCGCCTTGATTGCCGGATATTGTTCCTCCGGTTTTGTTCGTTCGCTCCAGGGTTTAAACGTGACGAAGAAAAACGCGCTGTAGGTATTTTGCACCAAGCTGAGGAGACTGAACCCGATTACGCTGGTAGTGTATTGCACACCGGGCGTCTTGCTCAAAAAGTCTTCGATCTTGTGGCACACCTGGTCGGTTCGTTCGAGCGACGCAGCATCAGGCAATTGCAGCGCAAGATAAATGTAGCCCTGATCTTCTTCCGGCAAAAAGCCGCTCGGTAATCTGGATCCGAAAAAACCAGCGCCGACCGCGAGCACAGCGAGCAACGCAAAACTGAGGACGGCCTTTCGAATGGCCAGGCGCGACCAGTTCACATAGCCGTTGGTTGCGCTGCCGAACACGCGATTGAATCGATCATAGAACCACCCGAGCGGGCCGCGTGTTTTCTTGCGAGGCCGTAGCAAAAGCGACGAAAGCGCAGGACTGAGTGATAGCGCATTGAACGCGGAGAAGATGACGGAGATCGCGATCGTTAGGGCGAACTGTTGATACAAACGTCCGGTGATCCCGGGAAGAAACGCCGTGGGAATGAAGACGGCAGAAAGAACAAGTGCGATGCCGATCACCGGGCCCGACACTTCGCGCATGGCCTGCAGTGTTGCCTCACGCGGAGCCATTCCTTCCTCGATGTGACGCTCGACCGCTTCGACCACGACAATCGCGTCGTCCACGACAAGACCGACCGCGAGCACCAGACCAAACAGCGACAGAGTGTTGATCGAGAAACCAAATAACGGAAACAACACAAACGTGCCGACCAACGAGACCGGCACGGCGCACAGCGGAATTAGTGTGGCGCGCCAGCCTTGCAAGAAAATGAAGACGACGATGACGACCAGCGCGAGCGCCTCGAACAACGTTTTAACGATGTCGCGTAATCCTTCAGTTACCGAGAGGGTTTGATCGAGCGAGACGGCGAAATCCATGTCTTCCGGGAAACGCTGCTTTGCTTCCGCCATTAACTTGCGCACGCCTTCGGCGGCCTTAACGGCGTTGGTTCCGGGCAGCTGATACACAGCGAGAATCGCCGCGGGTTGTCCGTTGAGCCTGCCTTTTATGTTGTAAGTTTGCGCGCCGAGATCAATCCGCGCGATGTCTTTCACCCGCACAAACGAACCGTCCGGATTCGCACGCACGACAATCTCACCGAATTCCTCCGGCGTTTGCAATCGTCCTTGCGCGCGCACCGTGTAAGTGAATTTTTGTCCGCTTGGAATTGGTTCGCCGCCGACCTGGCCGGCGGGATTTACCGTGTTCTGCTTTTGCACTGCGCTGATGATGTCCGGCACAGTGATGCCGAGCTTTGCGAGCTGATCCGGCTTGACCCACAGGCGCATAGCGTACTGTCCAGCGCCGAAAATCTGCACATTGCCAATTCCCGGCACGCGTGTCAGTGGATCGAAGAGATTAATGTAGCCGTAATTGGCAAGAAAGGTTCCGTCGTAGCTGCCTTTGGGCGAAAACACCGAGATCAGCATCAGCGGCGCCGTCGTCGATTTTTTAACGGTGAGGCCGTAATTGTTAACGTCGGCGGGCAACTGCGATTGCGCTTGCGCCACGCGGATCTGCGTCAGGACTTGATCGATGTTCGGATCCGTCGCGACATCGAAATTGACGATCAATCGAATGTCGCCGCTATTGGCGTTGATCGAGTACATGTAGTTCATGTTGTCCACGCCGCTCATTTGCTGCTCGATCGGCGCCGCGACCGATTGCTCGATCGTCAGCGCGTCGGCCCCGGTGAAGTGCGTTTGTACCTGAATCTCCGGCGGCGCGATCTTCGGGTATTGCGCGATCGGCAGCGCCAGGATGCACACGCCACCGATGAGCGTCATCAAAATCGCAATGACGATCGCGACAATGGGCCGCCGGACGAAAAACTCGGACATTCGTTAGGGCTTCTTTTGCTGGTCTGCTTTTGAAACCAACGCGTCGGCGGGAGGGGTCCAGTCTTTTACGGTAACCGGTGATCCTTCGCGCGCTTTTTGGAGTCCTTGCACAACAACTCGATCGCCGGGCTTGAGTCCTTCCGTGACTTCCCACATTGCCCCGATCCGTTCGCCCATTTTCACCGGACGAATACTTACTTTATTGTCGTTGCCTACGACTGCGACCTGATAGCTGCCCTGCAACTCGTTCACCGCTTCCTGTGGCACGACCATCGCGCCTTTTTTCATGTCGGCGACGAAACGCACGTTTCCAAACTGTCCGGGCCGTAAAACGTTTCCCGGATTCGGAAACGTCACATAATAGCGGATCGAGCCGGTCCTGACGTCAAGGCTGCGATCGAGCGCATAAAATTTGCCCTTGTGCGGATACACCTCGCCGTTGCCGAGGATCAATTCGAAGTCGAGGCTTTTTATATAGGTATTGCGCTCAGTTGCGTCAGGATGGCGCGAAACGAAATCGGTAAACGGCCCTTCGCCCGCGGTGACGACTGCTTTTATCGGATCAATCTGCGACATGGTTGTGAGTGGTCCCGTACTTGGCCCGACCAGATCGCCCACCTGATTGTTGGCAAATCCGACCACGCCATCGATCGGCGCCGTGACCTTCGTATAACCGAGATTGATCTCAGCCTGATTCACGGCCGCTTCGTCGGCTTCCACATTTGCTGCGGTTGAATCCGCAGCTGCGATGAAAGTATCTCGCTCCTGGTCGCTGATTACTTTTTTATTAAACAAATCGACGGCGCGTTTTCTGTCCGCTTCAGCTTTGACCTGGTTGGCTTTGTCTTTTGCCAAAGTGCCCTTCGCTTGTGCTAATGCAGCCTCGAACGGACGTGGATCAATTTGGAAAAGCAGGTCGCCCTTTTTTACAACGCTGCCTTCCTGATAGTCTCGCGAAACGATGTAACCTTGCACTTGCGCGTTGATATTGGCGTTGATGAATCCGTCCAATGTCGCGACGCGTTCGAGCACCCGCGGCACGTCGCGTGGTTGGACCGTAGTCACAAGAACCTCCGGCGGGGGTGGAGCAGTCTGCGCCGGCTTACGCGAACAACCCGTGGCAAACAACATTCCAAATACCATCACACCGACCAGGTAGGGCGCGAGCCCGAGCCGGACTGGCATTACCGGGCGCGCCGGATCATGGGAAAAACCAAACGGACGTCTCGGCGATCCGTCCCGACTATTCCTGAGGCAGCCACAAAGCCGTTTCATAAATTCATTATCGCTGATTGCAAACTGAAGTGTCGAGTGCAGATCCAAACAACTCGAAAAATCGACGTTCTTGATATTTTTAGCCATCATGAATTCATCCTGATCGCTACTGTCGGCTTCGCGCGCGTGCGTCAGTTATCCGCATTGTAAACGGCGGCGTTAACATGCCCGCCTTCGGCAAATCACTCTCGCCAGAGGATCTCGCACAGATCACTGCATTTCTTCGGTCGCGGAAGCATCCAATGCCTGTCGGATTGCAAGCTCACGAGCGTTAATAGCTGTTGTTTGGCAAAGTCGCTAGACTGAAGTCTACGCCGTTCCGCGGCGCCTCATTCTTCGTACGGCGTCGTCAGTTTCTTCTCGTCGGTATCGACCACGAACACGGCCAGCAGTTTAGCGGGTTCGGTCTTGCTCGCGTTCTCACTAACGCTGTGCCGGTCACCGGGCATCTCGGAGAAGCTCTGCCCGGCACGATACGTAACGACCGGGCCATTATTGACCGAACTTCGGATCGCTCCTTCGAGAACGGTTGCATAGATGAAAGCAGACTTGGGATGCGTGTGGGCCGACGACGTCCCGCCGGGACCATATTCGACCAGCACACCCTTGATACTTTTGCCAGGCACATTCGGCAGAGCGTGCTCATAGACCAGCGTGACCTTTGAATTTTTGTCAGCGGCTATCCCTGAGCCCACGCCGAGAGTGGCTACGATGAGGGCGCAAACAATAAGTGTGTAGGTGAAGCACGGCAGCCCGACTGGTTTTGAAGTTCGGATTGGTTTCATTTGTGATGTCCTTTCTGGTATATGGTTCGGTTGATCTTAGCATGCTCGAGAAGCGGATCAGCGCTGGGTAGCGGAGCGGCTAAGCCAGTCCACGAAATGGCTGGGGCCGAGCAGCGCGTTTTCACCCGGGATGAGGCTGCGCTTCTCAAGTGTCGTGCCGAAGTAGCGGGCTTGCTCGTTCCTCACGACCGTGCGGGGATCGTGCTTGGCCACGAGGTATTGGCGCACGACCTCGTCAAACGGAAGAGCGTCCGGGCCGGCTAACTCGATGGTTCCATTCAACGGCTTCGCCACGGCGATTTTTGCCAGGTTAGCCGCGAGATCGTCCGAGAAGATCGGCTGAAACAACACCGAGGAAACGTGAACGGTCTGCCCGTTGGTCGCCTCATCAGCGATGCGCCCCACGAACTCAAAGAACTGTGTCGCGCGGGCAATCGTATAAGGAATTGGCGAAGCCTTGATCAATTTTTCCTGCGCTACTTTCGCGCGCAAGTATCCGCTCGCAGGAAGCCGCTCGCAGCCGACGATAGAGAGCGCGACGTGGTGACCCACGCCGGTCTTCACCTCGGCGGCGAGCACGTTGCGGGTCGAAGTTTCGAAGAATTCCAGTACGGCCTTGTCTTCAAACGAAGGGGAATTCGTGACGTCCACGACCACCTGCGCCCCGGTTAGCGCCTCGGTCAAACCTTCTGCGGTAATTGAATTGATGCCTTGTGAAGGAGATGCTGCAACCACTTCGTGGCCGCGTGCACGAAGCAGATTCACTACTTTGCTTCCGATGAGCCCGGTGCCCCCGAGGACGACTATTTTCATATTCTTGTTTTTGGTTTCAGATGCTTTGTCTTTCATAATGATGGCATCTTTCTCGGGTTATGGCTGTCCGTCTAGCCGCGAGTTGTGTCCAAGAGTCATCCGGGGTTTGCATGAGAACCTTCGAAGAACTCACCTCGTTGCCGTTCGAAAAAGCGGTGCCGATCCACTCAACCAATGGTTAGGATTACTTTCCCAAGATGTTTACCTGCCAGTCGCGGCCTTCCCAACGCTGATCACCTTTCCAAAAAATAGTAAACGTAAGCACTGAACCGACCGGCAAGTCTGCCGTGTGAAAATCTGCGAACCAGAGGTTCAACCTGCTTTCGTGAATTGTATCCAACAGATTGGTGCGCGCTCCGCCGTCAGTTGACCAGACGACAGTTGCCTGCTTAGCGAGGATGATTCTCAAAATTTTTGCACGAGACACGCGCCGCAAGGGATAGCGTAGAGTCCAAATCTCATGATTGCTTTGGACTGGACTTAGCACGTAGCGCTGGAACGCCGGTTCAAGGCGGTCAATACAAACGCCGTCATGGCAGCTGCGCACGAGCGCAATGTATTCCGCGTGCGACCAACAAAGCGGCATCGCCGCGCCGGTTGGGCAACCGAATTTCATATGGGCTTCCGGCAAGTCCGGTCCGTCCCACAACTGTTCGGTGAGCATGCCGCCCTCGTTGGCAAAATTCTCCATGGCCGCAATAAACGGTTTTGGATCGCGTCCGGCCGCCAGTTCATAATGGCCACGTTCTCCCGTCAAGATCGGCCAGCAACGTCCAATGCCAGTTCCATCAAACGCACCACCGTCCTTCCCTTGTCCATAGCCATCGTGATTGTAACGACGCCAGCATGGACCCTGTGGCAGATCATGTTTGAGCACCCGATCGATCACTTCGATTGAATCGCGAATGACTGGATCGTTTGCGGCGCGGATACCGAATCGCACCAGATGCAGGAAATCGCCGCCCACTACATTTCGCGCCGGGTGCAGGCCGCCGCCGTTGGCGAGCTGAATCATTGCTGTATTCGGATCGGGGTGAGGATCAGGCGCGTTTGGGTCGGTCGGATTAATGCGGATGTAATGACGAGGGAATCCCTCAACCAGTTCACCCTGTGTTGTAACCATCCATTCTTCGATGTGCGATGCCAGCCAGTCGGCGTACGCGAAAACAAAATCTGCGGTTGCATTTTCGTTGTATTCCGTTGCCCACTGCGCTGCGCAGACGAGAGCGGCGATCACGGTTGCCAGCGTCGAAGGCGAATAACCGGCGTTTTCCTCCCATCGCTCCTGGCTGGTAACCGGGCCTTGCAGAATCAAGTGCGCTGCAGCGCGCACAATCATTACGCGCGGATTAAACAAACCGAGTGCGTCTTGTTTGTGTAAGCGCCATGCCAG
>Ga0193721_1000366_pt1 | contig 13033 bp, 13 predicted proteins | sample U2s2metaG_FD_145078 | JGI IMG/M metagenome (GOLD analysis project Ga0193721, IMG submission 145078) | Soil microbial communities from a riparian zone of the East river system, Colorado, United States - U2s2 | ecosystem: Environmental > Terrestrial > Soil > Riparian zone | place: USA: East River...
GTCTTCACGCAGAGGAGCGAATTCGGGAGCGATACCTATAAAGTGCAATGACGACGAATGTTCCTCGTACGCGCGCTGTAGTTCTCGGATCGCGTCGTCGTGTTCTTGCAGTAGCACGTGCACATGCGCAATCGCATCCCCCGGCGTGTAGCTCCCGCGCGTCGTGCAAGCAGCCTTGAGAATCTCCTTCGCTTCCTCCCGGCGATTCATCTTCGCGTAAGTGATCGCAAGACCAAAGGGCACTCGACCACTGAGGTCTTGAGATTTCTTGTATAGGTCGATCGCATCATCGAAGCGCCCCAGTTCCCGGTACAGTGCCGCCAGCAGCGGTTCACTATAAAGAAATGTCGGATCGAGCTGCAACGCGCGTTCGCCGGCTGCTATGGCTTCATCTGTTAAGCCAAAGTAGCGATAGAGTTCACAGGCAAAATTACTTACCCACAATGATGCCGGATCGATTTTCGCCGTGCGACGCAAGTACGCTAGTGCCTCATCCCGATCTCCGCGCGCGGCGTCGCCTCATCCCGATCTCCGCGCGCGGCGTAAAGGGCGGCGATGAAATAGTTCGATGGCGTCGAGTTTGGCTCGATCTCAGCTGCGCGCTTGAATTCCACTTCAGCGCCGTCGAGATCCCAGTCGAGAATACGTTTCGCCTCGGCGAGATATACGTGCGCTTCGGCTTCTTCATCATTCAGTTGCAGCGCGCGCACAGCAGCGTCACGAACTTTCCCGTAGGCTTCGAGCGGCTGTACGTAAGCATCCGCCAGCCACAACCATGATTTTGCTATTCCCGTCCACGCACGACTGAATTTTGGATCTTTTTCCAGAGCGCGCTCGAAAAACTCGAGGCTTTTGCGTAGTGCGTCCTCCGTACTTTTGTCGGAATAAAAGAGACCTTGCAAGTAAGCATCGTAGGCCTCCATGCTGCGAGGCGGAGGCGGCGGCGATATCGCGAGCTTAAGTTTGAGGGTATCGACGATGGACTGCGTGATCTCATCCTGTAACGCAAAAATTCCATGCATTTCACGCTCATACGTTTCCGACCAGATTGTAAATCCATCGGTTGCGTCAATGAGTTCCGCCGTGATGCGCACCCGCTTGCCATCACGGCGAACGCTGCCCTCGAGCACATGCTCAACGTTTAATTTCGCGGCAATTTCTCTGAGATCGGCTTCCTTGTCCTTGAACCAAAAGGAGGAACGCCGCGCTGCGACCCGCAAGCCATCCACCTTAGCCAGCGCTCCGAGCAGTTCCTCCGCAATACCCTCACCGAAGTAGGCATGGTCCTTTGCCGGGCTCAAATCGTTAAAAGGCAAAACGGCAATCGATTTCTCGGTCGAGTCCGCCGACGGTGAGATCTCGATTCGGCCCTCGGGAGATAAATCCGCTGTTCGAACAATCCCGTGTCGCGTGAAATCAAACAGCCATCCCAGAATAAGCGCGACCGGAAAACCGATGATAATTATAAGTATTGCAAGGCGCTCGGCCCAGTTTGGAATTTCAAAAGGCGGAAAAACCTGAGTCACGACCTGGATCAGCAGCCAGCCCACGACCGCGTACGTCACCGCGACGGTGTAGACTTTTCTCCGCTTTAGTTCCGCAAAAAATTTCTTGAGATTCACTGCTTGGTCAGCCATTCGAAACTCGTATTTCGTGTACCATTGGCAACCAACACATTTGGCGATTGACAGCAACAACGAGCGGCTAGTATCGATCTAAAATGAATTCAACGAGCAACGACGGCGAGAAAATGGAAAAACAGATGTGGGAAGACATCAAGGCAAAGAATTGGGAGATGGTAGAAAGTAAAATCGCTGAGGGTTTTCAGTCCGTTCATCCGGATGGAGCGCGCGACCGGGCCAGCGAAATATCTTTGATCAAAAACCTGAACGTTGGGCGGGTAGAGTTTAACGATTTTAAGTCGACCATGAGCGGCGACAACGTTGTGGTTACCTACATGATTTCGGTGCAGGAGACGATCGACATCGAGCAATTGCCGACAAAGCCGACTCCACGCTTGAGTGTCTGGAAAAAAGGAGCACGCGACTGGCAGTGGATTTGCCACGCCAACCTCAACCCGATTCCTTAAGAATCATCAGCGCAGCAGCTTGCGGGCATGCCTCGTGGTCACCCACGGGGGCGCAATAAACTTTACGCCCCTTTAGCTTAGCTAAGAATCGGTTTGATTCAGTGTTCCCGCTTATTGCGGATCTTGCCTAACAGCGGGAAAACGGACGAAGGGTTTCCTGGTGTACGTCGAGATTGCGGTGCCGATCGTGTGCTAGATTGTCGGATGCCGTTTCAGCTCGAATCGAACTACAGACCGCGCGGGGACCAGGAACAGGCGATTGCCAAGCTGATCAAGTCCGTCGAGGCCGGCAATCGGCATCAGACGCTGCTCGGGGTCACCGGTTCGGGTAAAACTTTTAGCATCGCGAACGTCATCCAAAAGCTGGACCGGCCCACCCTTGTCATTTCGCACAACAAAACGCTCGCCGCCCAGCTTTACTCAGAGTTCAAACAGTTCTTTCCCCGTAACGCGGTCGAATATTTCGTCAGCTACTTCGACTATTACCAGCCGGAAGCTTACATCCCCCGCTCCGACACCTACATTGAGAAGGATTCTTCGGTAACGCGGTCGAATATTTCGTCAGCTACTTCGACTATTACCAGCCGGAAGCTTACATCCCCCGCTCCGACACCTACATTGAGAAGGATTCTTCGATCAATGAGGAGATCGAGCGATTGCGGCTTGCTGCAACAAGCGCGCTGCTCTCGCGCCGCGACTCGATCGTGGTCGCGAGCGTCTCCTGCATCTACGGAATCACTTCGCCGGAAGATTACCTGCAGATGTTGCTCACCGTGAAACGCGGCCAGCACATCTCGCGTGAGGCCGTGCTCAGTCGTTTGGTCGACATGCTATATGAGCGCAACGACGTTAGTTTCGCGCGCGGACGGTTTCGTGTGCGCGGCGACGTGGTCGAAGTTTACCCGGGCAGCGCCGATGAAGAAGGAATTCGCCTCGAGTTCTTCGGCGACGAGATCGATGCGATCAGACGGTTCGACCCGTTGACTGGTCACGCGCACGAATCGCTGAATGTCATCACATTTTTTCCGGCCAAACAGTTCGTGACTCCGGCGGACAAACTCAATCGCGCATTGCGCACGATTCGCGAAGAGCTGGAGCAACGAATCGTCGAGTTGGAATCGCAAAACAAACTCCTGGAAGCACAACGCCTGCGGATGCGGACTGAATACGACTTGGAAATGTTGCAGGAGATGGGGTTCTGCAACGGTATCGAGAATTATTCGCGCCATTTATCGGGTCGGCCACCCGGATCGAAGCCGTACACGATCATCGACTTTTTCCCGAAGGATCTTCTCGTGGTCATCGATGAATCGCACGCCACGATTCCGCAAATCGGCGGGATGTACGAAGGCGATCGTTCACGCAAGACCGTGCTCGTAAATTATGGGTTTCGTCTCCCGAGCGCGCTCGATAATCGCCCGCTCAATTTCGATGAGTTCATGAAGATGACCAACCAGATGATCTACGTGAGCGCGACACCGGCGGAATTTGAAATTCAAAACAGCGTCGTTGGCAACAAAGGCTACATTCCGCATCGACGACAGCGGATTGGCGAAGACGAGCTTGTGCCGTTCGTATTGCCTGGCGGCAAACGTCCAACGCCCAACGTCCAACGTCGAACGTCCAATCCAGAAACCCACGTTTCGCGCACGGATGAGCCGCCGGAGCAATTCGATGCCCACACGCCGGGTGCGCCGCTCATTGTTGAGCAGATCATTCGTCCTACTGGGCTTCTCGATCCAAAAATTACGTTGAAGCCACTCAAGAATCAGATCGACGAAACGATTGAGCTCTGCCGTCAACGCGTGGAAAAAGGGGAGCGGATTCTGGTGACGACACTCACGAAGCGAACAGCGGAAGATCTTGCCGATTATCTCCGCGATGTCGGATTAAAAGTGCGCTACCTGCATAGCGACATCGATGCGATCGAGCGGGTCGAGATTTTGCGCGGATTACGCGCGGCGGATTTCGATATCCTCGTCGGAATCAATTTGCTCCGCGAAGGCCTCGATCTTCCCGAAGTTTCGCTCGTTTGCATTCTGGACGCGGACAAGGAAGGATTTCTGCGAAGCCAGACTTCATTGATCCAGACGGCAGGCCGCGCAGCGCGTCATATAAACGGAGAAGTGGTGCTCTTCGCCGATGTCGTCACGCAAAGCATGGAGGCGCTCATATCGATTTCCGAATACCGGCGCACAAAGCAGATGGAGTACAACGAAAAACACGGGATCACGCCGCAAACGGTCCGGCGCGCTGTGCAGGAGAGCCTGCACACAATTTTGCGCGGTCGCGAAATCGAATCATCCGTGATCCGCGAAGCTGGCGGCGATTTCAATCTCACTGAGCTGCTGCGCGAGCTTGAGGAGGAAATGCAACACGCCTCGGCGAACCTGGAGTTCGAGCGTGCCGCGCTTTTACGCGACCAGATTATGGAAGTGAAAAGCGGCGCCGGCATTTCGAAAATCGAGCCGAAGCGAAGGCCGTTGAGATACACGTCCCGCAGCCGCGGGACCGGTCGTCGTCGCTCGCGTGTTTAAATTTCGGGGGAGCGCACGCGTCCCGCGTGCTGCCGAGCGCGTCCTCGCGATCGCGGACTTTTCCTCAGTTCCTTTCTGTTCAGAAAATGCAACATCACAGGGAAAGACTGTTTCGGTGCGACGCCGAAATCCGAGCGCGTCCTCGCGATCGCGGACTTTTCCTCAGTTCCTTTCTGTTCAGAAAATGCAACATCACAGGGAAAGACTGTTTCGGTGCGACGCCGAAATCAGCACGCGAGACGCGTGCGCTCCCCAGAAGGCGCGCTCTTATCTTGTTGATCTTCGCAGCACGTGCGATGAAACCAGCGATGCCGAAAACAGGAACAAAAGCGGCAACGCCAAACATCTACGCGGTCGTCGGCTCGGATGAAGCGGAAGTAAAACGCGTGGCCACTGAGCTGGCGGCTAACCTGACGCCAGCGGGCACGGGCGACTTCGGATTGGAAGTGATCGATGGCGCCGCAGATAACGCCGACCAGGCCGCCGCGCGAATTCGATCAGCAATCGAGGCGCTGCAAACGTTGCCGTTTTTCGGCAGCACAAAAGTAGTTTGGTTGAAAAACGCGAATTTTCTCGGCGACGATCCAAAGGCGCGCTCCGCGGCAGTGCAGTCCGGGCTCGAAGAATTATCCAAATTGCTCGACGGCGGTTTCGATTCCGGGGTTACGTTTTTAATCAGCGCCACCGAAGTGGATAAGCGCCGTGCGTTTTACAAAATGCTAGTTAAACGCGCAGAGCTGCAAGTTTTTGATCGGCTAGACTCGGGCCGCGCCGGTTGGGAAGAAGAAGCAACTGAAATCGTTCGACTGCGCGCGAAGAAACAAAAACTCGAATTTGACGATGACGCGCTCGATCTTTTCGTTTTGCTAACGGGCGGCGATACGCGCCAGATCGAGAACGAGCTGGAAAAGATCGACACTTATTGCAGTGCAGGCGCTGGGCCTGTGGAGCGAGCCGGCGTGTCGCCTGCTGAACCCAAATCGGCAGGCTCGCCACCGCGAGTCCGTCCTATGGCGGACAGGACGTCCGCCGGCTTCGTAGCCAGGAAGGTTGTGCCACGAGTCACTGTCGATCTCGTTCGCGAGTTGGTACCGCTCTCGCGCGCAGGCATCATTTTTGAATTGAGTAACGCGCTGGCGCTGCGTGATCTAGAGCTCGCGCTTACGCTCGTCCGGCGCCTATTGGATCAAGGCGAAAGCGCCATCGGTATCTTGTTAGCAGCGGTTGTCCCGACAATCCGCAATTTGTTGCTTGCAAAAGACTTAATGGAACGACATGGCCTCCCGCGTCCGCATTCGCCGTTTCAGTTCATTTCTGCAATCAACCGTTTGCCGGCGAAAGCGACAGAACATTTGCCGCGCAAGAAAGATGGGTCGATCAACGCCTACGCGCTGGGAATCGCAGCGCAGCACGCGCATCAATTCGAGACCAACCAACTAATTAATGCCATGCGGGCGTGTCTAACCGCCAATGTTCAATTGGTTACCACCCAACTCGATCACGAATTGATTTTGACTGAAGTAGTCGTGAAGTTGCTGGGATCTGAACGAAAACTGTAGGGCGTTTCTGTGAAACGCCAGGCGTCTGACACAGACGCCCTACAAATTCACGAAGCTCCTTCCACTTGCCTCCGCGCGACTGGACCGATGTAAGGAATGTCCCAGCGCACGCCCGTGAAGGCTTTTACAATCGTAATGATCATGATCACCAAAAACGCCAAATGGACCAGCGCCGCGATAATCGCCCAGAAAAATATCAGGATGCCGCCGATACCTGGAATCGCGGAGAACACCACATGCACGACAGCAGACACGATGTTGAAGAGAAACCACGCGCAGCCAAAGATGATTGATTGCATCGCGTAGAAACGCACGAAGCCGTCGCGCTTTTCCAGAATGTAGAAAATAATGCCACCGATCAGCGGAATACAGGCAATTGCCGCAGCCACGTTCGAAGGCAGACCGGTTGTTCCGGATTGAGGGCCCTGCTCGGGTCCTGGACTTGGCGGAGGCACAGGTGGAATAGGCTCTTCGTCTGGCATGACCTACATACACGAAACCACCAATGTCTTGTCAAGCAATCTTGGCTGCACTTTTTTGCTTTCGGTCCCTGCGAGAGGCAATTATGATGCGTTCGTAACCCACCAGACCGATGATTAGAAATTCCTGCTTCGCGCGCGCCTTCACGTTCTTTGAGATGCTGGTGGTTTTAGGCGTCCTCGGAATTCTAATGTCCCTCGCGTATCCGGCCTACACCAGGATTTCGGAGCGGGGAAAAGCGATAAAAGACATGAGCAACCTGCGTCAGATCGCGCTTGCGACACAGATGTACATGAATGACAACAGCGGCTCGTTCCCTGGGTCGGCTACCGTAACGTGGATGTCGCAATTCGAACTGAATCAAAAATACCTTTCTGCGTGGCGGGTTTTAGAATCACCGTTTGATAAGCGCTCTACATCGGAATTGGGGGACGGATCAACCGCAGTCAGCTACGGCATCAACGCCAATATTTTGCCAGGTAACGTCGCGATTTCTGCTGACAAGATTACTAAGCCTGTGACTTTCATCGTGTTTGCGCCTGCGCAGGACAACACCGCAACCGTCAAGTTTCAAGGCTTAGCCACTACCTCTGCGCCGGGCGTCAAGGTTCTAGCCGCAACGAGCACTCCCGGTGGAACAGCCATAGGCGGCACACACAACAGTCGCGCAAAAATCAACGCGCTCTTTGCAGATTGGCATGTCGAGACTATGCCCTGGAGCGGGACCGGTCCGGCGTTCACTAACACCGCGTCGACAGGCACCGACCCCGACGGGATTTACCGTTGGAGTCCGTAGTTTCGTCCACAGGTATTGTGGAAATTTGCGGCGCCATGTATCGTTATTCGGCGGTCGTAGGCTCAGGCTTGATTGAACAGAGTGGCAAGCGTGTCCGCCAATTTCTTCCCCGTAAGACGTGCGCGATTATTTCTGATACCAATGTCGCGCCGCTTTTCGCTGATCAGATCAAAGAAAGTCTAGCGTCAGCGTGTTTTGAGCCGACACTGATCACGATTCCAGCAGGCGAGAAATCGAAGACGCTTGAGCAAGCGGGCGCGATTTGCGACCACATGATCGCAGCGGGGCTTGACCGGCAATCGTTTGTCATCGGCCTCGGCGGCGGACTGATCGGCGACATCTCCGGGTTCGTCGCGGCGATTTATCATCGCGGCATTCCGCATGTTCAGATTCCTACGACGCTGCTCGCAATGGTGGATAGCTCTATCGGCGGAAAAACCGGGGTGGACACTGCTCATGGGAAAAACTTGATCGGCGCGTTTCACCATCCATCCCTCGTGATCGATGACATCGATGTCTTGAAAACGCTGCCCCGACGCGAATTTAACCAAGGCTTCGCAGAGATTATTAAGCACGCCATTATCGCAGACGCCAAGATGTTCGGCACGCTTCAACGCTGGGAGGCAGCCGATGCGGCTGCCCTACAGCGACTGATCAGACGCAATATCGAGATCAAAGCAAAAATCGTGGCGAGAGACGAGCGCGACCAGACAGGTGAGCGCGCCCTTCTGAATTTCGGTCACACGGTTGGCCACGGGATTGAGCGCGCGGGAGACTTTAAGCAATTTCTCCACGGAGAAGCGCTGAGTCTTGGAATTGTCGCTGCGTGCGCGATCTCCACAAACAAGACTGCGCTGTCGGCAGACCAGCGCGATGCGATCGTTGATCTTTTCGAAAAATTCGAGTTGCCCATTAACCTGCCGAAGAATTAAATTCGAGTTGCCCATTAACCTGCCGAAGAATTTCCCGCGCCAAAAGATTGTTGAAGCGATCAAGTTCGATAAAAAATTCGAGGACGGAAAAGTGCGGTTTGTTGTGACGCCGCGCATCGGCATAGCGCATGTAACCGGGGACGTAACGGTCGACGATATTCGCGAGGTGATTGCACAACTGTAGCCGGAGTCGCTGACTCCGGCGGCCGGGATCACCGATCCCGGCTTCAACGCGCTTTGAAATAATAATCGACTAGCCCGTCTACCACGCTATCGGCGTACTCGCGGTAAATGCTTTTGCGTTCGATGCCGTTGATCGCGCGAATTCCTTCGTAATCGCCCGTCTGGATGCGAGCAAACGCATCCTTGCTGTTCATGACGTACGGCTCGCAATAGACCACAGGGCAACGATAGAGCCGCGTGGCCAGCAAATTGCGGGCATACACGTAACCGCTGCTGCCGACCTTGGTCGTGCTGTTCATGGTTGGATATTCGTACGGCGGCAAGCCGGTTTCACGCGCCATTGCCGCTGCAATTGTGTCCGCCAGCGGCAATTCCTCGTCGTATGCGCGGCTCAGAAGCCGTCGGATCATTTCAAAACGTTCGTCATCAAATTCGAGTTCCTCTGCCAGGTAAGATCCATTCACAAGCAGATGAAGATGATTCGCGTCCGTCAGGGTCGGGCTGTTTGGATCGCCCCAGCCTTCAGCGTTGAAATGCAAGCAAAGCACAAGGTCGGGATGTAATTTGAAGTTAACCAGCGCCGCGCGGCGGCGAATCTCGCTGTAGCGGTAGAACAAAATTTCGCTTTGCCAGCGAATCGTTTGCTCTTTTTCCGGATCATTCGGATCAAGAACGTCGGCGCGTGGCTGTGGCACGCCATTCTTGATCAGAATTTTTCTGGCGAGTTCACGAAAGTCATCCGGCCGTTTAGCCGTAATCGGTTCATTGCTGATTCGGACAAATGAAACCTTCGCCCCGAGTTGCCGCAATCGCCGACCGAGCAATCGAGCCACGCGCAAAGCCAGATCGCCTTCCTGAACTGGCTCGCTATTCCCGACCTGAAACCAGCGCTCCTCCATCTTTGCCCAGTTGCCGCCCAGATGCCCCGGATCGAGCGCGACTTTTAGGCGAGAAAGAGGTTTGCCCGGCCGTGCTGCCAGCAAAGATTTCGCTGGCCGCCAAAGTCGCGGCACAGATTTGCGTGCGGCGTCGTTTTCCGCAAACCGCAGCGTGAAAAACTTCTGCGAGTCACGACTCATCAGGATCCGTGCTGTTTTCTCATTTATTTCGATCAAATCCGGAGCAAATCCGTGGGCGCAATACACGTCGTTAATCAGGTGTGCGAATTCGTCGCGCGTGATTGTTTCCTGGTAGTGTTCCAACACGCTCCACTGCGGTTTGCTGCCGAGGACGCTGATGTTGTCGGCGGCTTGAAGAGCCGGGAGAAAGATCAGGAGCAGAAATGCCGAAGCCCGAATGAGCGAATGACGAACTAATGACAAATGACGGATGACCAAAACCGAAGCAGCGGAAGGAGAGTGCGGCGACATTTTGTCATTCGGGCTTCGGCATTGTCTGTCGTGGCGCTTGAACGCTTCAACGTTGTAACGTTTTAACGTGGCGACTCCATTCGTCATTCGGATTTCGTCATTAATTTTCACATCGACGTTTCAAACCGCTTTAATACGATGCTCGCAGAATGCTAACCGTCCTCTTTCTTGGCGATGTCGTTGGTGAGCCGGGACGCACAGCAGTCATTGCCAGGCTACCGGAGCTGCGATCGAAACACGCGTTGGATTTCGTCATCGTCAACGGAGAGAACGCGGCAGGCGGCCGCGGAATTACGGGAAAAATCACGATCGACCTTTTGCGCGCCGGAGTGTCAGTCATTACGACAGGCGATCATATTTGGGACCAGAAAGAGATTCTTTCATTCATCGACACCGAACCGCGTTTATTGCGCCCGGTAAATTATCCGGAGGGCGCGCCGGGAAGCGGATCAATCGTTCTGGAGACGGCCAAGGGAAAAATCGGGGTGCTGAACGTGCAAGCGCGCACGTTTATGCAGCCGATTCTCGAAAACCCGTTTCGAGCCTCTGAAGCAACGGTGATAAAAATGCGCGATGAGACACGGAATATCATCGTGGATGTGCACGGCGAAACGACGAGCGAGAGGATTGCCATGGGGCGTTTTCTCGACGGAAAGGTCTCCGCTGTCATCGGCACGCACACTCATGTTCAGACAGCGGACGAGCAAATTTTCCCCGGCGGAACTGCCTTCATGTGCGACGCCGGCATGTGCGGACCAGTTAATTCCATCTTGGGCCGCGCCATCGACCCGATCCTGAATCGGTTCATCTCGAATCTGCCTGCGTCCTTCCCCGTGGCCGGGGGCGAGGTGCGCTTGCGTGGAGCGTTAATCGAAATTGATGAGGCCACCGGCCGCGCTGTGCGCATCTGCCGCGTGGATGAGCCCGGTCCCGGCGGCGCTGCCCCCGCCGAGCCAGAGCCAAAGATCGATATCGAACAGGCGCATTCTCCTGAACAGACTTGAAACTGTTGAGCTTACAGCCAACTGTTGACTTCCTGAGTTTCGAATTCTCTACAAACACTAACGTCCAACATAAACCATGAAAAAATCCTTTGCCTTTACTCTTACCACTGCTCTGGCCCTCTGCGTTTCACAGGTGTGCCAGGGGGAAGCGAAGAAAAACGTCGAAGCAAACAAGCTGGCCCGGGAAGGTGCAGAGAAAGCGAAGAGCCAGGATTGGGATAAAGCCGTTGAACTGCTTCGTAAAGCTAGCGCTATGGACCACAAGTACGCCGATGAACTCGCGGCTGTTTATCAACAACGCGGATACGCCGCCGCGACTAACCAGCAATTTCAGGATGCAATCAGCGACTACAGCGAAGCGGCGAAACTAACTCCGCAAGATGTGCGCATCTACGAACAACGCGCGGCGGTGGAAATGAAAATACAGGATTATGATAAAGCGCTCGCCGACTATTCCGAGGTCATTAAGCTCAAACCAAATGAAGCCCGTTATTACAATTATCGCGCCTATATTTACGAACTAAGGAACGACTTAAAGAATTCGATGGTGGATACCGAAAAAGTTTTGAAGATGGATGCTAACAATCAGGACGCAAAAGCACGGAAGCAGCGTATAGAGCAGAAGATAGCTGAAAATACTCCTCTGACTCCTCCTCCAGGAGCTGTCAGCTCGCCTAAAACTTCGCCGCAAGGTAAAAAGAAACCCTGAGTTTTGGCTTTTGCGATCAGGTGCCCACTGGTGCGCTGGGCTGCTCGCTTTGCTCAGGTGCTGCAGGCTCCGCGGTGAATTTTCGTTTCCGGCGGTTTGCCGGCAGAGGCGCCAGGGTCATGGTGATATTGCGACCGGTGATTTTGGGATCCATTTCTACCTGAGACATGCCGGAAAGATCATCCCGTACCTTTTGCACGAGCTGCATCCCAAATTCTTGGTGCGCCATTTCGCGGCCGCGAAATTGCAGCTGCACACGCACCTTGTTTCCACGATCCAGAAACTCTTCACCGTGCCGGATCTTGGTCAGATAATCATGTTCGTCGATATTAACGCGAAACTTGATTTCCTTCAGTTTTGAGCTGGCAGGCTTTTTGTCCTTGGTGTGCTTGGAAATGTCGTATCGGAACTTTCCGAAATCGATGATCTTGCACACCGGCGGATTAGCGGTAGGCGCGACTTCGACCAAGTCGAGCCCAAGGGTTTGAGCTCTACGCAAGGCATCGTTCAATTTCATGACGCCAAGCTGTTCGCCGGTGGACCCTATAATAATCCGGACTTCGCGGGCGCGAATCCGACCGTTTACACGAATTTGTGGTTGCAGATTAGATCAAGCTCCTGACCGGTGAAACGGGAGTGCGCCGTGCCACCGTGTTTCCATCTATCGCAATTCCCTGCGTTAGCATTCGCACACGCCAGGGCACTCTTGCTTCGCCACGGATGCGATTCACCGCGGACGAAGTGCTTGCTAATAATCGCAAGCCGAAGGGAAGTTGTAGGCAACAATCCCGCACTGGCAAGGCCAAACTGGTGACAATCAAGTGTCGATCTCCCAACGATCATTTTTCAGGCGGGTCACCAAAATGCGCCTTGTGCGCTGCGTACACAGCTGCGTCGTCGAGCATCGAATCAATTGTAGCCGTTAACGGCTCGAGTTTGATGACTCCCGAAAAAACGGCACGATCGCCGATCTTAGTATCGATGACGAACGCCGGACGTTGCGTGATCTGAAGCGCATGAAATTCGGCAGTGGACGCGCGAACGCGCTGTTCGATTTCCGCCGATCTCGCCCGCTCTAGCAATTTTCCGGTGTCGATTCCGCCTGCTTCGGCGCCGGTATTAGCGGCAACGTTCCAATCCCCGATTTCCTTGCCTTCGCGCAGTGTAGCATGAGCCAGCGCGAGGCGAACGCGATCGTCGGTAAAACCGAAGTCCTTAGCCGCCTCGGCCACGCAATTCGGTGCGAGCCACTCCGGCAAACTGGGGTCGTACCATTCCGTATTGAGCATGAACGGCGAACGCATCATCATTCCGCTCCGCCGATAGAACCATTGCTCCTGCTCGCGCGAGGTCGGTAATCCACTGGGATCCATC
>Ga0193721_1000369_pt1 | contig 13012 bp, 8 predicted proteins | sample U2s2metaG_FD_145078 | JGI IMG/M metagenome (GOLD analysis project Ga0193721, IMG submission 145078) | Soil microbial communities from a riparian zone of the East river system, Colorado, United States - U2s2 | ecosystem: Environmental > Terrestrial > Soil > Riparian zone | place: USA: East River...
TTCTGCCGCCGTCGCAGGATGAACTTGAGGTCGATTACAAGCGCGAACTGAAAAAGCATTTCGGAATCGAGTTTAATAAACTGTATGCGCTCTCGAATCTCCCAATAGGCCGGTTTGCGAGCTACCTCCGGCACAAGGGTAAACTGGAGGAATACATGGAGCTCCTTGTTCACGCGTTCAATCCATCAACGATCAGCGGATTGATGTGCCGCAGCACGATCAGTGTCGGCTGGCGTGGCGAAGTTTACGACTGCGATTTCAATCAGCAGCTCGGAATGCAATGGTGCAGCGAAGGCGAGAGCAAGCCGCTTTTTCTGTGGGATATCAATCCAGAGTCGCTCGAAGACCGCGAAATCATGACGGGTCGCCACTGCTTCGGTTGCACCGCAGGTGCCGGCTCAAGCTGCGGTGGCGCAATCGATGCGCGCGTAGCGAGTGATAGCTAGTTACGCCAGCGGCCGCGTCGCAGAAGCAGCCGGCAACAATCGCGCCAAACCAAACTCCGCGTGGATCAATTGAGCGGCACGTTCAGCATCTTTTTCATCAATGATGACTGCAATCTTGATCTCCGAGGTAGAAACCAGCTGGATGTTGATCCCATTTTTTCCCAGGCATTCGAACATCCGCGCCGCTACTCCCGAGTGCGATCGCATTCCGATCCCAACTACACTCAGCTTGGCCATGCCAGCTGCGGTGTTCAAGCGCTTCGCACCAATTTGCCCGATGACAGGCATCAGGATTGTGCGTGCGTTTTCCAATTCATCCTCATGAATCGTAAATGAGACGTCAGTCGTCCCCTCGATCGAAGCGTTTTGAACGATCATGTCGACGATGATGTGCGCTGAAGCGATGTTCGAAAAAATCCGGGCAGCCATACCCGGCTCGTCACGGACGCCTGCGATGCTCAGTTTTGCCTGGTGTCTGTCGAGACTGATCCCCCGAACCACCACGTCTTCCATGCTGGGAGTCTCTTCTTTGGCAATTGTCCCGCGTCGTTTGGTAAAGCTTGATCTCACTTCGAATTCGACGCCGAATTTCTTGGCAAACTCTACTGCGCGCGATTGCATTACCTTTGCGCCGCTGCCCGCCATCTCGAGCATCTCGTCATAGGCAATCTCACCAACTTTTTTCGCGTCGAGAACGATGCGCGGATCGCATGTGAACACGCCATCGACATCGGTAAAAATCTGGCAGGCATCAGCGTTCAATGCGCCGGCCAGCGCAATCGCAGTCAAATCTCCGGCGCCCCGGCCAAGCGTGGTCGTATCTCCCTCCGGGGTCTGGCCCTGAAAACCAGCCACAATTACAATGTAGTCCTCCGATAGAATCTCATGAATCTGCTTTGGACTGATATTCGCGATCCGCGCCTTGGTGTGATGTCGGTCCGTTAAGATTCCTGCCTGGGCGCCGGTCAACGAGATCGCTGTTCCACCGAGCGCGTTCACGGCCATGGCAGTTAAGGCTGTGGAAGCTTGCTCGCCAGTGGCAAGCAGGATATCGAGTTCGCGCTCTGTCGGGTGCGGCGAGACAGCTTTGGCAAGCTTGATCAATTGATCGGTTACGCCCGACATAGCCGAGATGACAGCGACAACCCGACAACCCTTGCGCTGCGTCTCAATAATTCGGCGCGCAACTTTACAGATTCGCGCCGGTGTCCCGACGGACGTGCCGCCATATTTTTGAACAATCAGCTGCATGGCTTGAATAGATTACGGAACAGAAATGAGAAGTTCCAAAACAAACTAAGCCTGGTTTTGTGTCGTAATGCCGATAGTGCGCGTCAGCAGCTAGAGCCCAACCGCGCGTCGCACATCATCCAGTGTCGCTGGAACAGATTTCAGTTTCTTCATCTGCGTAGTGATTACATCGGGGTCCTTCAACCCATGTCCAGTGACGGTGCAAACAATCTGGCTCTCCTCCGGAATCTTCTGAAATGAGTATGCCGCCTCCTTCGAGTTGAAGCATTTGAAAAGCCCTGCGACAGACGCCGCACTTGCCGGTTCAACAAAAATTCCCTCGTGCTGAGCCAGCCAGCCCTGCGCCGCGAGAATCTCTTCGTCACTAACAAAATCAATCGCGCCATGTGATTCGCCGATCGCGGCGCGAGCCTGTTTCCAACTTGCCGGATTGCCAATTCGAATCGCCGACGCCACCGTTTCAGGTCTTTCGACGATGCGATTGTAAAAAATTGGTGCAGCACCCGCGGCCTGAAAGCCAATCATCGCTGGCAGCCTCGTCGACCTTCCGTGCGCGTGATATTCTCGGTAGCCGGCCCAATACGCAGAGATATTTCCAGCATTGCCGACAGGCAACAGGTGAAAATCAGGCGCGTCGCCAAGGTCATCGATAATTTCAAACGCGGCCGTTTTCTGCCCAGCGATACGGTCCGGATTAATCGAATTTACAACGGCGAGATCACGCTGTTCACCAATCTCCCGAACGATCCGGAGCGCGTCGTCGAAATTGCCTTCCAAAGCGATGATTTTCGCTCCGCAGGCGAAAGCCTGCAGCAATTTACCAATTGCGATTTTGCCAACTGGCAGGACTACAGCGCACACGATCCCTGCCCGCGCGGCATAAGCTGCCGCCGAAGCCGACGTGTTTCCTGTTGAGGCGCAAATGAGAGCTTTTGCGTTGCGCTCCATCGCATTCGATACAGCGACGGTCATGCCCCGATCCTTGAACGAGCCCGTTGGATTTATTCCTTCGTTTTTGACGAAAACCGCGCGGCAGACGCGTTCGCTCAATCGCGGACAAAACACAAGCGGCGTAGTCCCCTCGCCCAGGGAAACAATCGGCGTCGATTCAGCAACCGGAAGATATTCCCGGTACCGCGCGATCACTCCCAATTTTGATGTTGTCGTTTCGGCGTGCATTTTCTATTCGAAACAAATTCGTGTGATTGTCGATCTGTAACTGCCGTGTAAGATCATGCCGTTATGCCTTCGCTGAGCAAGGAAGATAAACTGCGACTCCTAACCACAATCCTGGAGAGTCGGCATGCAGACCTGCGCGAGCAGAATCTGAATCGTCAGGGCAAGGGACATTTTCATGTTTCCGGAATGGGCCACGAGGCACTTGCCGCGGTTTCGATCCAGATGGAACCGGACGATTACATCGTTTCCTATTATCGGGACCGCGGTCTTGTCCTTGGACGCGGAATGACAACCCGCCAGCTCGGCCTGGAATATTTTGCGAAGCGCAATACCGGCAGCGGCGGCCGGCAAATGCCGTCGCACTACAGCAATTCGGAGTTGCACATCTGGAGCGTGCCGACTCCCACCGGGTCGCAGTTGCTCCCCGCCTGTGGCATTGCCTGGGGCGTTCAGCTGGACGGCAAAACAAATCTCGTTGTCACGACCATTGGTGATGCCGCGACGCGCCAGGGAGATTTTTTTGAGGCGCTCTGTTTCGCTAAGGAGAGGAAGCTTCCCATGCTCTTCCTCGTCGAAGACAACGGTTACGGTATCAGCATGCCGACGCGGAAGAATAATCCGCTCGCGCTCAATGTTCTCGAACCTGACAACTGGCTTCACATCGAAGGACAAAACGTTCAGCAGATTTACGACGCAACCGCAGAGGCGTTCGACAAAATTCGCGCGGGAGGCGGACCGTTCTTTTTCTGGATCAGGATGGAGCGTCTTTCCAGTCACACCAGCACTGATGATCAGAAACTATATCGCAGCGCTGAGGAGTTGCAGGCGCTGGAAAAATCCGATCCGCTCAAATACTGGAAAGATCAACTGGTTCAGGAAGGCGTGATCACTGTCGAGGAATTCGCCAGGCTCGATAATGAAGTTAAAGAGCGCATTCGTCGCGAGTATGCCGAGGCCGAAAAGGCCGAGGATCCCTCGCCTGATGAGTTACTTGCTAACGTTAGCCAATCGCCTGCAAAACTTAGCAAGGAGGTTCTCCCGCCCGGGAAATATCGCATCGGCGACACAGTGAATAAGACGTTGCGGGTCGGCTTGGAGGAAGATCCGCGACGCGTGATCTTTGGTGAAGATATTGAAGACCCGAAAGGCGGCGTGTTTCGTCTCACTCAAAGGCTCTCAACCGAGTTTCCGAAACAGGTGTTCAATTCGCCTCTTGCTGAATCGACGATTCTCGGCGTCGCGTGCGGTCTGGCGGCGTACGGCAAACGTCCCGTCTTCGAATTGCAGTTTATTGATTTCATTTATCCGGGGTTCAACCAGCTCGTCACAAACATCTCGAATTTGCGCTGGCGATCATTTGGCAATTGGAAATGCCCGGCAGTGATTTATGCGCCCTATGGGGCTTATCTGCCCGGCGGAAGCTTGTGGCACAGCCAGGCAAACGAAGCGGCGCTCGCTCATTATCCAGGTCTGAACGTTGTAATCCCAAGCTCGCCGGCTGATGCCGCTGGATTGCTCTGGTCTGCCATGCATGGTGAAGATCCCGTTATCTTTTTGATACCCAAACATCTGCTTTGGGCGGAGCACGAATACTCGGAGCCCGTTCGCGCGGTACCGTTGGGCGAGGCACACAAATTGCGTGATGGCTCTGATGTCACTCTTGTTGCGTGGGGTAACGCAGTCGAGAAATCCCTCGAAGCTTTGCAGAAGATCGACGATGAAATCAGCGTCGAACTAATTGATCTGCGTTCGATTGTGCCGTGGGACAAAGCCGCAATCGAGGAATCGGTGCGCAAGACTCACCGGCTGGTGGTCGTTCAGGAAGACACCGAAAATTGCAGTGTCGGGCAGATGATGATTTCTCACATCACCAGCGTTCCCGATCTCTGGAATGGAATGATCAGCCCGCCAATTCTGGTCAGTAAAGCAAACGTCATGATCGGTTACAATCCCATCTATGAGTACGCGGCGTTGCCGGATCTGGAGCGGATCGTCTCCGCAATTCAACGATCGGCCCAGACCAGACAGGAACGCGTTGCTGTAGCCGCGGACGTTGACCGCGGCGGCTCAGTGTCCCCTCGCGAGATCAAGCGGCCGGGGGCACCGACCCCGGCTACAGTGGAAGCCGACGAAAAACAGATACAAAGGATCACCGTCCCGGTTATGGGTGAAGGCATTCGGAATGCAAAAGTTGTTTCGCTCTTGAAAAATCCCGGCGACGCCATCGCGCTCGACGATGAGCTCTGCGAAGTAGAGACCGATAAGGCCGTTTATCCCGTTCAATCGTCGTTTGCCGGTGTCATGGGTAAATGGAAAGCAAAAATAGGCGATACCGTCGAGATTGGTCAGGAGCTTGGCACGATCCTGACCCCCGACCAGTTTGAAGAAGCAGCTGAAGGATCGGTGGCTAATGCTGTAGCCGCGGGCGCTGACCGCGGCCGCAAACAACCAGAAATTGCGCCTGAGGACAGGCACCGCTACAGCAAAATCGAACCTGCGTTGGCACCCACAATCACGCGCAAGCTCCTTCACGTGATCCCCGCCAACTTGCAGATCGACACGCGATGGGATGCAATTCGCGACGCGCGGGACGCAGCAAAAACGAAAAATGGGAAACACGCCCCTTCTCCTTCGGTGATGATCGCGTGGGCGGTGGTGCGAGCCATGGAAGAGCATCCACCTTTCCGCCGCCTCATTTTGGAAGACGACCGGATCGTTGAGAATGAAAATTTCGATCTCGGTATTGCAGTGGCGCTGGAAGGCGATCGCCTCGCGACCGCCGTGATTGTTGAGGCGAATACGAAGAACTGGCCCGAATTCGTTAAGACTTATAACGAAACAGTCGATGCTACTCGCGGCGGCCGTGTTGACGCGATGAACGCCCCGGTTGTGATTACCAGTCTGGGCGCATTTGGCGTAAAGGCTGGCGCGCCTATCGTGGTGCCGCCGTCAGTTGGAACGTTATTCGTCGGCACCGCTCATCGAGAGTTGATTCCAAACGGAAAGAAAAACGAAAGCGCGGAGGTCATTACGCTTTCGCTTACATTCGATCATCGCGTCGTAAACGGCGCTGGCGCAGCCAGCTTCGCAAACAAAATCAAGAAACAGATCGAAGGATTTAGGATCCCTGCAGCTAAGACGGACGCAATTAGGACCTAACGCCTACAGGTCTGCTGTACTTCCGGTCTCCGAATTTGTTTGATCGCAAGCAGGACGCTTGCGTTACATTTCTCGAATGACCACGGCCAACAAGATCACCATCGTCCGGATTCTGATGATTCCGGCTTTTGTGACGATGGCTATCTATTATGGCGAGAGCATTAAACGCGGCGATCCGCTGGAGTGGCAGCGGTTCACGGCGATCATCATCTTTATTCTTGCTGCCGTAAGCGATGGGCTGGACGGCTATGTTGCGCGCCGTTACAACCAACGCAGCGCGCTGGGAGCGTATCTCGACCCAATCGCGGACAAAGGTTTGCTTTTGAGCGGCATCATCACGTTAAGCATCAGCAACTGGAGCCAATCCGATCCTGAATACGGAAGTTTTCCTGTGTGGTTCCCGGTGCTTGTAATCTCGCGTGATGCCGTGATTCTAGTGGGCACAATGATCCTGTATTTGCTTAACGGCAAAGTACATGTAAAGCCAAACTGGACCGGCAAAGTAGCGACCGTTCTACAGATGATCGCCATTGGATGGGTGATGCTGCAGCTTCGATTTATTCCCCTGCTCTACGTGGTAGTTGCAGCCGGCGTGTTCACACTGATTTCAGGAATCGTTTACGTGACAGATGGCGTGCGCCAGCTGCAGGCAGAAGGGCATGCGCACCCGCAGCGGGGTTAACATAGAGTTCTAAAAGCGATGAACGGCCTAACGAATATGCCGAACGTCGCAATTGTTGGCCGGCCGAATGTGGGCAAGTCTGCGCTGTTTAATCGTCTGATTGGCCGCAAAATTGCCATCGTCCACGACCAACCCGGAATTACACGCGACAGGATTTCCGCAATTTGTACACACGGTACACGGCCTTTCGTTGTATGGGATACCGGCGGGATTTTCGGCGCTGTCGAAGCGGAACTGGGAGCGCAGGTACGCGGCGCCGCCGAGGAAGCATTACGCGCGAGCGATCTTCTGCTTTTCGTCGTCGATGCCAAAGAAGGCTTGTCCCCGATCGATGAAGAGCTCGCGCGTGTCCTGCGTAAATCTCAAAAACCCGTGGTCCTGGTCATCAACAAGATCGACACTGAAAAACATGAGGCACTTGCAGCAGAGTTCGACGCGTTGGGCTTCAAATCGAGTATAGCGATCAGCGCAGAACATGGTCGCAGCATCTCAGACTTGCTAGACGCAATCGATCGATTTCTCCCCTCGCCCGCTGGCGATTCACAAGCCACAAGTCACAATTCTTTAGCGATCGCAATTCTTGGTCGACCTAATGTTGGGAAATCTTCTTTTATCAATTCCATCGTCCGCAGCGAACGCGTCATTGTAAGCGAACTGGCAGGAACCACGCGTGATGCCATCGATATCCTCTACCAACGCGACAGCTGCAATTTCGTTTTCATCGACACAGCGGGAATCCGTCGGCACGGTAAACAGTCGACTTCGGTTGAAGTCTTCAGTGCCATGCGTGCGGAACGGAGTATTCGCCGGGCCGACCTTTGCGTCCTGATTGTCGATCTCACAGCTGGCGTAACCGCACAGGACAAACGAATCGCCGGTTTGATCCAGGCCGCGCGGAAACCGGCGATCGTTATTTTAAATAAGTGGGACCTCGTTAAACCAAGACGCAACCAAAAGGAGGCCATCGCCCGATTGGTGGCGATCACGCGCGAGCGAATCTTCTTTCTGGATTATGCGCCGGTATTGATTACATCGTCGTCAACTGGAGAACATGTTAGTAAATTGTTTGGGTTGATCGAAAAGGTCCAACGGGCAGCGCAGCAGCGCCTCGGCACCGGAGTTCTAAACCGATTGCTGCGGCAGGCATTTGAAGTAAGCCCACCACCGACCATAAGGTCACGGCGCCTCAAACTGTTTTATGCTGCCCAATCGAAAGGGAAAGAAGATCAACAGCTGCAGCCCCCGGAATTCGTTCTTTTCGTGAATGATCCACGTTTGTTGAGCCAAACGTACAAACGCTACCTCGAATCTCGCATTCGCGACGCGCAGCCTTTTCCCGGGTTGCCGATCATTCTGACGCTTCGTCCTCGCGCGACAAGTGCGACGGCAGCGTCACGACGCACAAGAAAGAAGTAAACTGTTACTCCGGTTCCTGGCGATAAGGAAGGTTGTGACGGAGAGAGGCAAGAAGACTTTCAGTTAGCTTGACAGCATCGTTGTCCCCGGAGCCGCGGGCGCGATTGAGCGCTTCCTCGGCCACGCTGATTGCGCGGGGAAAATCTCCGGTTTCAGCGTAAGCCGCAGCCAGTGTATCAAGAAGAGCTGGAACTCGGCGCTCCGTCAGATCGCAAGCGCGTTCGGCCAGACGAACTGCTTCGGTTCCATCGCGTGATTTTGAATCAGGATACGTAGCGAGTAACCACGCCAATTCGTCTAGCATTCGTGGTGAGTCCGGGGCATTTGCCGCGATCTCGCGCAATCGCTGCAACCCGTCCGGCTCCCTGGCCAACGAAAGCAGGATCTGGCGCAGATCCGCATGCGCTTGCTCGTATTTTGGCCGCAACATCATTACGTAGCCGACGTGTCGGGCCGCCGATACAAGATCGCCGTTTTGAACCATGGCAACGCCAAGTGCTGAATGAACAGCTTCATCATAGGGCGACACAAACAGCCATTCACGTCCGAGCTCGATGCATTCGTTGTATCGATCCGATTCGAAAAGAAAATTCATCAGCAGTTGGTACGCCGAAGAATTTTCTGGACCGACGTCGATGGCACGGCGGGCTTCTGCGATTGCGTGCTGCGTGTCACTTCGCTTTGCCGAAATGGCCAGATCCAAGTGGGCAGCAGAGTCATCCGGGTTCAATTCAATCGCGCGCTCTGCTTCCTTGATGGCTTCCTCGTCACGACCCAGCGCATTTAATGCCAATGAGTGAAAGCCTCGCGCCGCTGCGCTCGAGGGATCGGCTTCTACCGCCTTGATCGCTTCGGCCGCGGCACGGTCAATCTTGCCCTGGGGGCCCAAGGTTTTTGCGGCATATAGATGCTGCGGTACCGAAGGAACAACCCAGTAAGTGGCGAAACTGTTCATGGCCCAAACGACTAAAAGTGCACTAAGGGCCAGCTGGAAACGCGCGCGCCTGTGTGTCAATGTTTCCCAACCGAGCGTGCCAAAGAAACAAAGCGGCGTAACAGCGGACAACGCGTAGAACGCTTTCACTTGCGCGTAGGAGGGAACCTTCAGCGTCATGAAAATGAGGCCAAGCGCAATGACCGTGCAAAATCCTATCAATAGAAACAATTCGCTCGAAGGCTTTCGAATGAATTGCACGATCGCAACGACCGCGCCGACGAGAATCAGCGCCGTCGGGATTACCGCCCACAAATAACCGGCTGCCATCAGCTGCTGATTCCAGGCGACGTTCATGCTTGCTGTGCCGCCGCACAAGCCGTCACCCCACAGCGTTGAATAAATTCCGTCGGCAAATCCCGCGAATCCGCAGAAGAACGGATTGAGTAGTGAACGACCGAAACGGAGATAATCAGCCGCCGTGTGATAACCAGGGTCCTGCCACCACGGAAAACCGCTAATCACATCCCAGTTACCCACCAGCGGCGTGCCGAACGTCAGCCAGATATGCGCATAATGCCAGCCGCACACGGCGAAACAAATTGCGAGCAGCAGCCCAAGGTTGCGTAACGAGATTGCGATTGGCGCTCGCGCGTAAGCGAGCTTACCGGCGATTGCAGCGATTATGATTGGCAGTAGCAGAACGCTGGTCACCTTCGCCAACATGGCTCCGCCAAGCGTCAATCCGAGCCAGGCAAATTGCGATGCGCGCGGCGTATCGCTCTTAAGCAGACGCAAACAGAGATAAAGCGTCGCTGTCGCCAGAGAGGCAGCCAGCATTTCGTTCGTTACGTAATGCGCCAGGTACAATTGCATCGGCAGACAAACTGCCAGTAAAAGTCCGACCAACGCGGTCCGTGCAGGAAACAGGAATCGCAAACTGAAAAACACCAACACGAATTGGACGATCCCAGATAAAAATCCCAAGGAACGCAAAACGAAGATCGACGCCGAATCGCCAGTAGAGAGTTTGCATGCTGTAAGGCTTGCGGCGGCGATCAAATAATAGAGGGGCGGCTGATACATTTCCCAGCCTTCGCTCGGTAATGGCAACGCCCGGTGTTCCTGGATATAGCTGATGTATTGGAGGTGCTCCGTAGAATCGAAACCGGCGTTGAAAGGTAACAGGCGGGCATTATTCCAGAATAACAGTGACCACAATGCCGCGAAGACGAACAGGAGCATTCGCTCCAGTCGCGTTGTCGTGCACTCCTTGAAGATGACGCGCCACAGAAGGGCGCCGCCGCCGGCGATCACAATCATAACAATCCATAATGGCCATAGTTTTTTCAGTGCATCGAACGTTTGCGCGCCGCCAGCCATGGAATTGCCGGGTCCGGGAGTTTTCGCCCAGGAGCCCAGTGCGGCGTGACGCCAGGAAGAACCGGCAAGCGATACTTCCCAACTTTCGTCACTTCGCAAACGCAGGCGATCGGTAGTTAAGGTTAACCAGAGTGTCGGGGGTCCATTGTGATTGAAAACTCGCGTCTCGATGACGTTAGTGCCGGTGTGTAACTGCTCAGCTACGTCTGCGCTGACAATCCTTTTCCAATTCCGCGTCGGTGGAAAGCGAACGGAAGTGCCGTTGATTTTCACTTCGGCGCGGCGCATTGCGCGAACGCTCAAGCGCGCTGTTGACAGCCGTTCCGTCAAGACGAATTCGCGCCGGAATGTTGCGTCGAGGCCTGTAAACCAATGCCCGTGGGCGTTAACCGCAACGGGGAAAACAATCCACTCCGCACGGCTATCACGCGGTAAAAAATTGATTGCCGGATCATTTCGCGCGATCCATACGAGTACAGACACAGCGACACCGGCAAAAACGGCTATCCAAATCGCTCGATGCAACGGCTTGAGAACGAACATTGCGATCTAACGTTTAGCATCATTCTGCGATGTGCTCTCGCGCGAAGACCGGGAGTAAGCAGTGGATTTGCGAGCGAAATGGGCAGAAAGTCAGCAAGTTGCGGCACGTTTGATCGAACATTATCCCTGGCATACGTGTCTCACGAGACCGTATGAAATCTACCCAGGAAATTACACAGGAAGTTCGGGAGCTGGGCCAATGGATTCCGGGACTCCGCCAGCAGATCGGTCACGTTGTCATAGGCCAGAAATATTTGGTGGATCGACTGCTGCTGGGCCTTCTCGCGAATGGTCATCTCCTGCTCGAGGGCGTTCCCGGCTTAGCCAAAACGCTCACAGTGAAAACAATGGCCGCTTGCATCCAGACCGGTTTCCAAAGATTGCAATTTACGCCCGATCTTCTGCCCGCCGATTTAGTTGGCACCCTTATTTACAATCCGCGGACCGGAGAGTTTACCACCAAGCTTGGTCCAATCTTTTCAAATCTGATCTTGGCCGACGAAATAAACCGCGCACCGGCGAAGGTACAAAGCGCGCTGCTTGAGGCGATGCAGGAGCGGCAGGTCACCATCGGCGAGCAAACTTATCCCCTCTCCGATCCATTTCTTGTTTTAGCAACCCAGAATCCGATTGAACAGGAAGGGACGTATCAACTGCCGGAAGCACAGCTCGACCGTTTCATGCTCAAACTAAATATTGGATATCCCCAAAAATCCGAGGAGCGAAATATTCTCGACTTGATGGCAACTTCGAGACCCGATTTGCGAGTTGATCCGGTGGTTGATCCAAAGCAAATCATCGCCGCACGCGACGTAGTCAACAGCATTTACATCGATGACCGCGTGAAGGATTACATCGTGGACGTCGTCTGGGCCACGCGCGAGCCTGAGACCTACAATTTGCGACTCGAAGGACTTATTCGTTACGGGGCCTCACCACGCGCAACGATTTATCTGGCGCTTGGCGCTCGGGCCCATGCGTTTCTGAACGGCCGCGGCTACGTCACGCCGCAAGACGTAAAGAGCATCGGTCCCGACGTGTTGCGGCACCGCATCATTGTCAGTTACGAAGCCGAGGCGGAAGCAGTCTCGAGCGAGACCATTATCGAGCGGATTTTCGCGGGATTGCCGGTGCCGTGACGCCCGTCGAAGTGATCAGTGACCGGTGAACAGTGATCAGAGATGGAGCCTGCGAAGTCGTTTCGAGATCTGAGAGTATATCAAGCCGCGCGAGAAGCATCGCGATCGGTTTTTGAGCTCTCGAAGGGTTTCCCGCTTGAGGAGAGATATTCGCTCATAGATCAGATCCGAAGAAGTTCTCGCGCAATCAAAGCGATGATCGCTGAAGCGTGGGCTCGTCGGCGATACAAAGCAGCATTTGTGAATAAGATCGATGAAGCTCTCGGAGAAGCCTATGAATCGCAGTCTTGGCTGGATGATGCGCTCGACAGTGGATACCTATCAAGACAGGCGTTTGAGGAGCTAGATAGGCGATACGATGCAATCGGTGGGATGCTTTCAAGGATGATCGATCGCGCCGACGATTTTTGTAAACACGCGCCAGCAACCGATTACCGCGATATCGTGCGCGAAGAAGACGAGTCACCCTTCACGGATCACTGATCACCGATCACGTATGGACCCAGCCGAGATCCTTAAGAAGATTCGAACCCTCGAGATCAAAACCCGCGGCCTCGTTGAGACCGCGTTCGCTGGCGATTATCACAGCGTTTTCAAAGGGCGCGGAATGAATTTTGAAGACGTACGCGAGTATCAGCCAGGCGACGAGATTCGCGCGATTGACTGGAATGTCACTGCGCGGATGGGCAACGCGTTCGTGAAAAAATTTACCGAAGAACGCGAGCTAACGGTGATGCTGGTGGTGGATGTCAGCGCATCTGGAAATTTCGGGAGTACCACGCAATCAAAACGGGAATTGGCCGCGGAAGTCGCGTGCTTGCTCGCTTTCAGCGCGATTAGGAATAATGACAAGGTCGGACTTATCCTCTTCACCGATTGC
>Ga0193721_1000372_pt1 | contig 12864 bp, 13 predicted proteins | sample U2s2metaG_FD_145078 | JGI IMG/M metagenome (GOLD analysis project Ga0193721, IMG submission 145078) | Soil microbial communities from a riparian zone of the East river system, Colorado, United States - U2s2 | ecosystem: Environmental > Terrestrial > Soil > Riparian zone | place: USA: East River...
AATGCAATGTTGCGCAGTAGAGTTATTATTTAATTCTACGCTAATAAATTGCTTATATATTCGTTCTACAGTTATGAATGACACATAGAAAATGCTCATTACAAAAAAAATATCTGCAAAAGTAGCATGTACCACTGTTCTTGCTATTGTTGCTGCAAGTATTCTGTTTGAATTCGGAGCTTATAGCTCAAGTCAGGCCCAAGTAACAAATTCTACCACTGCTCAGCCATCGAAACAAGAAATAACACAGGAACAAAAGGCAAAAATGTGTAGCCCAGGCAGTCCAAACCTCAAGTTTGTTAATACGACTGAGTCACAAATATGTGGTGTCCCACCATCGCAAAAAACAACCCCAGCAGCATCACCAACATCACCAGCAAACGCGACTAGGGTACTCCCAACTCCTACAACAACACCATAAGAATCATCTCTGCCACGATCAATATGCCTTGCCCTTTTTTATTTCATTTTATGCAAAAATGCACTTGCTTATGTCACGATCAATAAATCCAGTCAAAAGCCATTAGCCAAGAATTTGAATATCATCATTAAAGATATTATTCGATCGTCTTTTTATTTCTGGCAAACTTATTTTTGTCCTTCGCTTAGGTGATATTTTCTGGTCAACTAATAATCCTTATTAGAATCAACTTGTTATTAAGCTCATGACTAAGGATTTTGGCAAGCTTTGTGAAGATATCTTGAAGCTTGATCCACAGATTCGCTTTGCTGGTGTATGTGATGATAGCGGTGAAATAAAATTTGGGGGCCATCGTGAAGGGATTAATAACTTGCTTTCAGCTGATGAAACAAAAAGATCAAATTTGCAGGCCTTTGCAAGATGGGGGCTACGTAACTCGCTTGCTCCTAAGATTGGCAGGGGAAAATATGCAATGGCAGAGTACGAAAAGATCAAACGTATAACAGTACCATTAGAAAATTATCATCTACTTCTAATAACAACGGAGGTACAAGCTGATCATGTCAAGATAATAGCCGATGTGCTTAAGTTGCTTTAATTACAAAGAGAGAGGTGGAACAAATTAGTTAATGTGCATGATCCCTTGGTTCATGCGATGCTCCTACGCCTGTTATACTTCCAGTATAATCACCAGTGACTTCTAAAACATCTTCAGAATCACATATCTCCTTAAGTATTTCTAGAGTTAATCTCTGATTAGTCACATAATGAGTTCCTTTATCATATATAGCAGGAAGCATACCAGTCTTGTCAAATATGCGATTCTTGATTAGCTCAGAATCTGTTCCTGGTCTTGTAAATATTTCAACCATATAAAGGGGCACAATTTTTGCATCCTTTTTTTCACGTATTAGTAAATCATGAATCAGGATGGGATCTGCTTTTGGGAGGTATGTACTATACAAGCTCTCCAAGCCTTGAAAGACGCTCCTTATCTCCTGTAATTCAGCCATGATATTGTTATTTTAGTAGTAACGATTAATATAAGAGGATTTCCACTAGCAGTTTAGTTTTGTTTTTATTTTCAATAACGAAGTAATTTTGATTTTTCCATATTGTAGGTCATCGTCTTTCTGCTTTTTTGTGACAAATTGGAAAGAATAAATCATTTCAATCAAAAGGGATGAAGATTGAACCGAGCTGTTTGATCCGATGGTTCTCTAAACTCTTACTGAATTTATGCTAAAAATATTAGGTGTAGGTTGAATGCCATGATTGCAGTTCTAGTTAGATAGAGAGAAGAAATACTGAAAAGTCTTGGCAATAAACTACAAAACATAAATTATTTACTCTTAATGACGTTTTGGACAGAAATCTTGAAACCAATTGGATTCACTCCATTTCAGCCTGGATTATGGGTTTTTACGGTAATAAATACCATTTAATGCCAAAGGTTATATATGGCGATGTCCATATAGATAGTATGTCAACCAAAAAAGAACAAGAAACAACCACAACATCACAATTACAACGAGAACAGCAAGAAGCCGTCAACAAAGCATTAGACGAAACCAAATTTGATATCAAAAAGGCAACAAATGAAGCAAAGAAGGAAATTCCACGCTATACAGAAGCTGTCAGTGAATATCAAGAGCAAACCATCGAAGCCGCTAGAGACATAGCAGAGACTTACATTGAATCTCAAAAAGAGATAATTAACGCGTTCCAATCTGCTTACGGTCCATATGTAGAAACCTTCTATTCAAGAACTTGGAGCCCAGTAATCTCCTCACGAAGGATATCTGAAGTGTATGCAAACGTAGTCAGTAACCACGCTGATAACTTCGTTACAGCAACAAGGTTAACAAATAACATGGTCTTTGCGGGTATGGAAGCATTCAAAACTTCACTCCAACAGACAAAGGAAATTGTAAAGGACCTGTCCAGACTGAGCGTTAATACTGCAAAAACCTTCGAACAGACATCAAGAGAAAGCTCGAGACTAAGCACAGTTTGAAATTCCAAGTAGAAGCGTAAGAACCAAGACAAAAGAAGTAAATAATCAGAGAAATAGCTCTTCCATGGCCTTAGAGCCCATTATCTCTGGCCGCAACCCGATGACGGAGATGCACATACTTACAGAAAGAATTGTTTAGAGAAACGTGTAGCTCCATTTTTTATTCTTTTTTTAATACTATAATTGCGAAGGGAGTAAATCACACTAGACTATTCTTATGATAGGCTAATAGTGCTTGAGGGGTATAGAATTGTTGTGCTTAACTAAAGGTAAGTCAGAGTACATATAAGAGGATTTGTAAGTCTCAATTCGATATTTTTTATGAACAGACCAAAAGGCAAGCATAGTTACAGAATCACTTTTACGGTCGTTTGTCTTCACTATAATCATGGCTTGTTTGTCACTCTACGAAACAACATTCTACTCTTCAATTCATTGAGGATAGATCTGTCTAATATGCATTCATATCCTCCTTATGACCACCAATATTGGCTTTCTTTGAATTTTGTAAACCGTAAGGAAGAGGATTTCCAAATACATTATTCTGGAAGTTTGACCGGATTCTCAAAGCTTCCTAGACATATAGATGATTTTTTTCAGTTTAACAAAGCATATTGTCATCGCATATGTCTTCTACGACTATTCAGAAATTTTTGACATAGATTTATGAATGATAACCCATTAGAATAAAATTGATGAAGTTGATTAAGTGTACCACACTTTTTGATGGAGTTTGTGAAAAGAGAGAGTCTTTTATTGGATTTGAAGGTACAGAAATAAAGTACGTTGGAAATAATAAGCCGCTAGGAGAGGGAAGTAGCGAGATAAAATCTGAAGGCAATCATATCGTTGTTACACCGGCGTTCATTGACTCGCATAGTCATATTGGCATGGTTAGGTCAGGCGAACCAGATAAAGAAGAAGAAGCTAATGAGCGTATGAATTCTGTATACCCTTTGGTAAATGCCTTACATAGTGAAGAAGTTAACGTTCACCTGAATATCTAATGGTTGCCCAGAATGAAATTATGCTAACAGAAGAGATTGAATCAAGAATGGAGCTACTCAGATAGCCCATAATACAGATAAAAATAATGTTTGCAAATGAGATAAGTGTAAAGTACTCAGAAAAGAGAAGGGTATGTATAGCATTAAGTAAAATCACCTGTTCCTCAGCTGATAAAGCGACGTCCTCCTTGCACAAAATAAGAAGTATCATATCGAGATCGAATTATGTTGTAGTGAAAGTATTACGAGTCGATCTTTTTTCTACCTTCCTTTCTATCTATCTAGCTATTCATCTTTTTTGCCTTGTCAGAAGGACTAATCGTTCTACATCGTTGGGATTTAGATACACTTCTCCTTTCATTGATTCTTTGATGCCTAATATCGGTTCTCTGCATTCTGGACACATTTGATAATATGCAAATACGCTGTTATTTTTCCCATTTTTGCCGATAAGAACATTGTTCATGTGAGGGTAAAAATTAGTTTGACAAGTCGGACAGATCATTTGTAACTATTTATTTATCACATGATACTTAAGATCTTCTAAATTAACCATAAGAATATTTAATGCATTTTAATAGGTCGAAAAGCTGCTAAGAAATTGTTATCAATTAATAATGAGCAACTGAGCAAAAAATAATGTTCTAAATCTTTATGTCTTATCTAATTAAATAAGATTTTGAAAGGAAGAGGATACCATCTGAATAACGGATCCCGATCTGATATCCTTTCATTAGCTGTTCTGCTATTGTATTTCACAAGTCAGATCGGAATCACTATTTTTCTGAGCATGCATTGAGGTCAAAAGATAAGACATCTGTATCCATCTGATTCCATGTGGTAATTAAGATTGTACAAGAGAACTGTAACTACTTTAACCATTTCGGAAATAATCATTAGAATGAAAAAATGTGGTAATATTATGAAATATTCTTATTCCTGTCATCAATCTCTTGACGCCTTTTCTGAAAGTCACCAATATCGTGAATGGGCCCCATTGAAGGATTACTACCAGTATAATCACCCATGATTCCCAATACATAATCAAAGTCATTTAATTTCTTGAGAATTTCTAGTCTTAATCTTAACTTTGTTGGTATCTCTGATTTCAACCTTAGAGCCAGCTCAATCGTTAAAAGAATTTAATGAGGTGATCCACATTTCTTCCTCTTATTCTTATTCTCCTTTTTCTACTATTGTGATAAATATCTAGTAGGCATGGATAAATTAAACAACCTAACCAGAAGATTTGTTCTCTCTTTCTTTGGACCCATGATGATCATCCGGATATGCTTCGTCCACCAATTTATTAGCAGGCTCACCTGTGGGCAATGGGTCATTTCTATTTACTTCGTACTTGAATATTTCTGGGAAGTCCATATCCAAAATTACATTTCTACCAACTGCAATTATCTTTGACTTGGGAATATCATATCTATAACCGTGATCACCAAATACCACTATTTTGTCGTCTGTTTCTTTCATTATATAACCAACGTGGTCCTCATTCTTTGCTCTTACACCCTTATTAAACAGAGATTTTGGATATTCCTTTTCATAGGAGCTGAGATCAATCCGTGAAGAGGGCGAAGTCCATGGGTCTTCATGACTCGCAGGCATAGGGGCCTCACGATTAACCTTATACTTATTTACTATGTCGTTAAATTTGAGACCTATCAAGACATTACCCCCAACTTGCTGAATTTCTGAAATTGGAATATCATATCTTTCATGTTTCCCACCAAATACTATAATTTTGTCGGGTGTTTCTCGTACAACATGTCCTATATCTGGTGAATCCAGGGCCTTTACACCTTTGTTGAAATACTTCCCAGATGTCATAGTACTCTATTAGTTGATCACGTTGATAATATACTTTCTTAAAATCATCAGTTTAGATGGTAGTGGCTTTCCCGATGCTGTTATGATGGCGATAATGTATTCTGATCGTTATCTGCTCAACAAAACTCATCGTATTGGGAAGAAATCTGCCAGTATCAGGATTGGTGGTAGAATCTGCTCCTACCTGTGAGGGTATCCTATTCCGTTATGCTTTCTTTCGACAAGAATGACACAGCCATTTTTTTTCCTTTCTAATCGAGAAAGTTCACTCCTAAAAACCCGCTGTCCATTATTGACTGCCACATGACTGCAGTCACTTCTGAAGTAACTGCAGTAACTGCAGTAACTCCATCTGAAAGATTTAAAACTCATCTAGTATATACCTGATATTCTAGCTTAAAAAAAGAAATGAAAAATGTATAGATGTAAATTTATCAAATATATAGATATGTAAGATTTTCATCAGGTATGAATAACTTTTATAATATATTCGACTTACTTAATAGCTCATAAAAAAGTACTTCATTAAACGAGAATAATGCATGCCTACTATTTTTATGTAATACAATTTTATACCTTTTACCTTGATAGGCTGTGTTCCTTTCCTAATATTTTCATATTTTTACTTTACTTTTGCAGAAGCTACAAATTATTATTTTTGGTAAAATGATAGAATTGCTTTCTCCATATCATCCTCGAATTTTCTTAACAATCTATCGAAACTCTCGTGTAGTTCTTTTACTCTTTTCTCTGTCTCCATCCTAAAACTTTCCATATCAATGGCACTATACGCATGGTAGTATCCACCTTCTTTCAGTGTCTTTGTATCTTTTATACAAATGCCTAAACCAACCAGCTTCTGCAAAGACCTGAAAATGGTACTTTTATCTCTGTCTGCTTTTCTGGCAAGCTCTTCCATAGTTAAAGGCTTCTTATTTTTAATTAAAAAAAATAATAGGTCTAGTTCTAATGGCGATAAATCATACAGATAAATGAATAGATCCTTTACGGTAGAATTCATACGTGTAATTGCGCTGATAGGAGATGAAGGCATAAAGCTATCGTATAAATAAAGAAGCTAATTCTATTTATAGGTATTGGGCAGTTTTGACTTAAATTGGTAAGTATTGCTGTCTATGCCCAATACCGTAAAACCTTAATAAGGGACCATTAGTATAGATACTAGTAAAGGAAAAGAAGATGAAAAACACTAAGCAATACAAGAGCTGGCTTTACAACGAAAGTAACAATCCTACTAGAAAAGTCCAGAGAATGGATTCTACTGCAGATGTTCTAAATGCTATATCAGATGATAAATCATTAGCTATCCTTAGATCTATTGCTATAGCTAGTGCGGATAGTGGAATTCTTATTTCTAATTTAAATCTCACTCGTAAGCAATATTATTCAAGACTTTATAATTTGGTCAGGGCCGGACTAATTAGAAAAGAGAAAAGAAAACATTTCCTTACCTCATTTGGCAAGATAGTTTACGGTGCTCAACTTACAATTGGAAGGGCTATTAGTAATTCATGGAAACTTAAGGCAATAGATTCCATCGGAACGTCAGGTAATCTCCCATTAGATGAACATCTAAAGATTATTAATACAATAATAGACGATAAAGAAATCAAGGAAATCTTACTTTCAAAGTCTAGCAATCTACCGGCGATTGCTATGAATGACAACAAATTGAGTCCTGATGATAATGTTGAAAATCGATATATCAAATGTACGGGGAATTAAAGAACAACTGTCCTCAGTTAATTCTTCCCCACATACTAGATATAACGAATTAGAGTCATATCGAAGACGAATCCTCATAGTGGACGACGAGTACGACCTTACGTTAACCTTCAAATTTATCTTACGGGATAATGGATACGAAGTTTGTACATACAATGATCCTGAGTTAGCATTATTGAATTTTAAGGCAAATTTTTACGATATGATACTCCTAGACTTCAAAATGCCAAAATTAAACGGTTTTCAACTATCTAGAGAACTGAGAAAGAAGGATAATGAGGTTAAGATTTGCTTTTTTACAGCCTCTGAAGATGTTGATTATGATGAATACAAAAATCTACTTTCTTTATCAGTCGAGGAAAAGTGTTTTATCAAAAAACCAATTGACATGCATCAATTGTTATGGCTAATCCATCGGATTTTGGGGTAAAAAATATAGATCAATCAACAAATCTATTTTTTGCTAGCCTCCTCTGCATCCATTCGAAGATCACGGTTTTCTCTTCAATTCTTGTCTATTCCTGAAATCTACTGCTACTGATTCTTTTGCTGGAGTCTTAACTCTTGTACTTTAAAACTGAGCCTTTACGTTATTTCCAAATCTTGAAAGATTGATTATAGAAAAAAGCAAACCGAACCTGGAAGCGATAATTTTTATACGCCCGTTCCAGTGACGCTTTTGGCTGACTTATATTTTGAGTACTTATTTCTGTAAACTGTTGTCCTATCATGATTGATCCTAGACTACTGGATATAACTTGCAACACTATAACTGTTGATTACGCAAGATCAGAACTTTATATATAAATCTTCAATTAATCAGATCATGAAAATAAGATCAAAGCTTTTCGTGCTATTGGTATCTCTTATACTAATAACTTTACTTGCTGCAACCTTTGTTTCTATAAATGTGTTTTCCACGGCTATGATAAGAGAAATCAAAGCTCATTTAGAAGATAATACAGCTAATTTTATGAATAGAATCTCCGTGGATACGTCTAACAGAGGATCCGATATTAGATTCCTTGGAGAGTCTATGAATATTTTTCTAAACCAGTCTGGCACCGATCTGGTAAAAAAGTCAGACCTTCTAAAAAAATTCATCGCTACCCATAAAGATTATTCTTCCGTTTCAATTTACAATAAGACAGGAGTAAAAATTGCAGATAACAAAGGTATTCGTCTGAGTAAAAATGTGTCAAATGAATCCTTTTTCAAAAATGCGATTCAAGGATATATTTATAGAGACGATACTCAATCAAATTATTTAAAACCCTCAAAAGATAAAGAGATCGTTTTGTCTGGCCCTTTATATGATAAAGCAGGAAAGATAAATGAGATTCTAGTTTTTAGGTATCCACTAAATAATAATATAATTGAACGTCCAGGTATTGACTCTCAAAGTAAACTGGGAGTTAACCTGTTATCGGGTGACGGCAATGTCATATATTCTAGCTATGATAACACAGCTCTAGCGAATGCTGGCGCTGCAACCCGTTTTGCTCACCTGCCAATATATCATCAGATAAAAGATTCTAACAATATAGTGGAAAGTGCAATATCCAAAGATATTGGATCCCCTTCTGGAAATACGTTATTTGTTGCAGCAAAGGAGAGCGGTATTATTCGAAGTCCTGATTCTATCAAAAACAAATGGGTGTTGATCACAGCTATGAATACACAAGAGGCGTTTAAAGAAGTGTTGAGCTTAAGAAATATGTTTATTATTATTACTGCTATAGTCTTGGCGATTTCAATAATTGTTATCTATATTGTTGTAGATCGAGCCATTTCTTCACCTCTCACAAAGCTCAAGAATGCAGCAATAGAGATAGGCAAGGGTAACTTAGACCTTGTAATTACGTCTCCTTCTACTGTTGATGAAATAGGAGAATTATCTTCTCAATTTGGAAAAATGAGAGCAAGAATAAGAGCGCGCACGGAAGAACTTATGAGAAAAGACAAAGAGCTCGAGACTGCAAATCGGGCATTACTTGAAAATGAAAAGTCTAAAGATGAATTTATTTCTATGGTAAGTCATGAATTAAAAACGCCAATTGTTCCTATCAAGCTCTATTCTGATATGTTAGCAAAGTCGGGATTTATGGGTAATCTAAACCAAAAACAACACAAGGCTGTACAAACAATTCGTAAATGTGTTAGCAAGTTGGAACTCTTGGTTAATGACATATTAGATGTATATAAACTCGATATGGGGAAGTTAAAGTTCTCAAAACTTGACATAGATATTGCCGGTTTGGTAGATGAAACGATTCTAGAACTTAAACCTCTGACCAATGAAAAGCAGATTAAACTCGAAGCTGATTTCAGAACTAAAGGAACTGTTTATTGTGATCCAAAGAGGATAGGTCAAGTATTTTCTAATTTGATTAAAAACTCAATAGATTTTGTGCCAGAGAAAGATGGAAAAATAATCGTAAGAAGTGAGGAATTCAAAGACTCCAACAATAATATTTCTAACGGGTCTTCTGCTCAATCTTCCCCATCCGTGTTATTTACCATAGAGGACAACGGTATTGGAATCTCCGAAGGATTGGTCGACAAATTATTTCAGAAATTTTATCAGATTGATACTGATTCTACAGTAAAACATGGAGGTACCGGTCTTGGGTTAGTAATATGTAAAGGGATAGTGGAAGCTCACAGAGGAAAAATATGGGTTGACATAACTTATACAAAAGGAGCATCTGTGAAATTCACTTTACCAAGAAAATCCGAAGACTAACAAGGTGATGAGTAGCTTTTATTTATTGATGTTTTAGGATGACACCGATTCCTTATATCCTGAACAAGCAGTTGATAATAATAATTTTACGAATATGAAGCGTTAGAATAAATTATTTAGGCCAAGATTTTGTGGGTTTCATATATTCCATAACAGACCATCTATGCTCATAGGATAAAAATCATGACATTCTCACAGTAGTACTAGTACGTTCTATGCTTCTGAATTTCCTTCAGAGCTTCAAATAATTTTTTCAGCTGATTTTTGGTGGGATTAAGATCTTCAATCTCCTTCAGACCTACCATGAGTGTCTTTAGTCCGCTGTAGATCTCTTTATCTTCTAGAGTATCAACAAGCGCCTCAACCCCGAATGGTTTTTGCATTAACTCCACAACTCGCTTCAGCTGCTTTATCGAATCTTCCAAAGCCTCTTCTAGGTATGCTGAAGCAAATATTATTCTCTGGTCTGGTTTAAGTTCAAGAATCTCTTTTGCAACTTGTAACCCGTCTCTTTGGCATTTTATAATCTAATATCACGGCGTCAAACGGGGTGTAGTTGTGATTTTTTTTACTCCTCTGCGATTTTATATGCTTCATTTCCTCATTATATCTCTTTAGACATTCTTCTCCGTTCTTAGCAAGGATGACTTCATGCTTCCTACTTTCAAGAGCATCTTTGTAAGATTCTGAGATATCAACATCGTCTTCGGCTATGAGGATCTTCATAATAGCGATATGCTAAATTATTATGCAACTCGTTATTAACATTTTGTGAACGCAAAAACAACGATAGTAATAAATATGCTTACTCTACCCTCAAATCAGTTCTCTGGCTTGTTTATAATTTAGAGCATTATTTTTTTAAATTTAGAAAAGAGATCAAACAAACCTATCTACCTCAGAATTTTGGATTTGGTTGGGCGTTACACATGTGTTTGCCAATAATCAATAGATGCTAGCGTGATAGATTACATGACAAAACGCAGACTTTTCTTACTTTAGGTGTTGCATTATGGTTTGATGATGAAACCATCTATACTTGTGCCCGGCCAGCACTGATGAGTAAGACTCATCTTCCTCCCTGTCTACTGGTTATGTGTTCTTTAGTTATTACTCTCTAGCATATTTAAATTGCTGAGGAAAATAATATAATGCGACGTTACAATTCTCAAGCGTATTGCTGCGTTGTTTTAGTATAACAAGTTCTTTATCTCTAGACAAAAAGAAAAAAACAAAATCGGTATTAAAAACCTATGAAATTTAGATTTTAACTTCAGAATAATAATACTGTCCAAGGATCAGCCAATTTACTCATTTACTTACAAAAAGTCATTCAATTCTTATTTTTTCTAATCTAATAAAATATTTTCAACCTGTAATCAATCCCTTATATTAGAAAGCGTTATCAACATTCTAGATATACTAGATATGATGCATGATTCCGACAAGGTAATGGACATCAATATTGGTCCTCTTTTCGAGGAAGAAGTACCAATGGCCGATCGTATCTTTCGATTAGCATTTGGGACATTCCTTGGTTTGGCAGATCCGATGACATTCTTTGGGGACGCTGATTATGTTCGTACCCGCTTGCTGGCCGACCCCTCTGGTGCTCTTGCCGCCAAGACCAATAGTGGAGAACTAGTAGGTTTTAACTTTGTTACTAACTGGGGTAGTGTGGGTTTTTTTGGACCGTTGGTGGTACATCCAAAATACTGGGATAAAGGCATAGGTAAGCGGCTTCTCGAACCGACTATGGATATCTTCAAAGAACGCGGTAACAAGCATTTGGGTCTTTTTACCTTTGCGCAAAGTCCAAAACATGTAGCTCTATATCAGAAATTTGGCTTCTGGCCAAGATTTCTCACCGCGGTTATGTCAAAACCTATCGATATAGGTGAAAAAAGATACGATACTATCACTAATTCTAGAAATTGGTACTGGGATAAATATTCCGAAGTAGCTGAGAGTGATCAACAAGAGGTAGTCAATCAATGTCGTTCAGTCACAAACTCAGTGTATGAAGGATTAGACCTGCAACATGAAATTCGCGCCATTCGCAACCATAATCTAGGCGATACTCTATTACTCCGCTCTCGTAAAAAACAAGGTAAGGTGGTCGGCTTAGCTGCATGTCATTCCGGACCAGGTACTGAGGCTGGTAGTGGCTCATGCTATATCAAATTTGGGGCAGTATTTTCAGAACCTAACAAAGAACAGACCTTTGAGGGCCTTCTGGGTGCGTGCGAGTTGTTTGCTAAAGAAAAAGGCCTCTCTAGAATTGTTGCGGGAGTCAATACAGGCAGATCTGAGCTATACAAAAAAATGTTATATTATGGCTTTCGTTCCGATATGCAAGGAATATCGATGCATAAACCAAACGAACCTGGTTATGATTTGGCTGATATCTATACAATTGATGACTGGCGATAATACTCATCAACGTCTTCAAACATTCAGGGATCAGAATGATTTAGTAGCCAACATATAATATCAAAGGGTGCTCTTATGGCGTGCATGATGACGATCGCATCATCAGCTTTTCCCGCTTAACGTGTGCGATCATAACGTTTATCTCTAGTTTTTTTTGCTCTCTTCCCTTATGGCCCTGAAAGTTGACATCGAGGAGAATTTTACTCTTCAGCATATTTATCTAAGGGATAAAATTTGAGACATTTATGTAAAGATAGGCGCATATCATTATATCGACTATTCATGCCACTTTTTTTAGCCCTGCTGCACCAGAAGTTAACAAAAATAGGTTGGCGAATATAGGTGTGAGGGGTAATATGACACATAAGGATAGATCGGGTAGTTAGCCTGCCTGCAAACCAACGGATCACCTAGCCGGTATTTGCCGAAGAATCTAAAGGCATATTTCAACCAGTGATGTTCCGCGTTTTACTTTGGTTTGACATTAGACTACTATGTTAACAAATAATATTCAGTATAATTTCCCAATTTCTTTTTATACATGGACAATATTTAGAATATAGGAATTCGCTAACCTTGGCTTTGGGTACTATACTCTCGAGTGCAACGTTTTTTGCTCTTTTTATGTGTTATCGATAGTTAGGACCGAATC
>Ga0193721_1000374_pt1 | contig 12848 bp, 11 predicted proteins | sample U2s2metaG_FD_145078 | JGI IMG/M metagenome (GOLD analysis project Ga0193721, IMG submission 145078) | Soil microbial communities from a riparian zone of the East river system, Colorado, United States - U2s2 | ecosystem: Environmental > Terrestrial > Soil > Riparian zone | place: USA: East River...
TGAACATGCCCGCGGCCGGGGCGCGCACATTTACGCTGAGCTACTCGGATACAGCTTAAACAACGATGCTTTCCATATGACTTCGCCGCTGCCAAATGGCGAATCGTCCATTCGCGCAATGCGCGAAGCGCTCGCGGACGCCCAACTGGCGCCGGAGCAGATCAATTACATCAACGCGCACGCCAGTTCCACCCAGCTCAACGACAGCGCGGAAACGGCCTCGATCAAACAAGTGTTTGGCGAGCATGCACGACGAATTCCGGTTAGTGGAACAAAAGGTTATTACGCACATCCCCTGGGCGCTACCGGCGCGATTGAGGCAGCGCTTTGCGCGCTCGCTTTGGACCGGCAATGGGTTCCACCCACGATTAACTACGCAAATCAGGATCCCTCATGTGATCTTGACGTCGTGCCCAATCACGGACGCGACGCGGAACTGAACTATGTAATGAGTAACTCGTTCGGTTTCGGCGGAATTAATGCATGTGTCGTGTTAGGAAAGATGCGTGTCTGAATCGCCGAATGCGCTGAGGACAGCGCGCTCTACAGCACGTGGTCAAGGTTATAGCGTCCGCTGTCTTCAGCGGAGAAGATCCGGCCGGTTTTCGCGCGTACGCTTCATTGCCTGCTCTTCACGCCACTTTGCGATCTCGGCGTGATTTCCGGAAACCAAAACTTGGGGAACTTTCCACCCGCGAAATTCTGCCGGGCGAGTGTACTGTGGTGCCTCCAGTAATCCGTCGTTGAAACTGTCATCGACCGCGGATTGTTCATGACCAAGCACACCAGGCAATAAACGCACGATTGCATCAACGAAAACGACCGCTGCGATTGCTCCGTTTGTGAGCACGTAATCGCCAATGGAAATTTCCAGATCCACCAGATGTTCAATCACCCGGTGATCGATTCCCTCATAGTGGCCGCAAATGATGACTAAATGTGATTCGCGTGAAAGCTCTGTGGCCATCTGTTGATCAAACCGCCGACCAGCCGGCGACATCACAATAACTTTCGGTTTTCCATTCTCGATTTTCGATTGTTGCACCTCGAGAGCTGGACGCTGGATGTTGGCCGTTTTCTCCTTTGCACCACATAGCTCTTCGACGGCCGCAAAAATCGGCTCCGGTTTCATCACCATTCCCTGGCCGCCGCCGAACGGCGCATCGTCCACAATGTGATGTTTGTCCGTAGTCCAGTCCCGCAGGTTAAGAATTCGCAGATCGATAATCCCATTTTCCTGAGCGCGTTTCATGATGCTTTCGCCAAGAGGCGCGCGACAGATGTCCGGAAACAATGTCAAAATATCGATCTTCACTTGGAAAGAAAACGTCGAACGGCCTGTGCTCAACGTCCAATGCCGATATTGTAGGGCGTTTCTGTGAAACGCCATCGGATTGGCGTCTGACATAGACGCCCTACAAAAATCTACAGGCTATTCGACGATTTCGAGGATCGCCCGCTGACCATGGCGCGCGGCCGAACTGGCGAGTAACGCGCGAATAGCTTGAATGGTCTGGCCGCCCCGGCCAATAACGCGACCGACGTCTCCTCGTCGAAGTTGCAGCTTAAAGACCGTGGTTCTGCCGCTTGGAATTTCCGTCAAAACCATGTCGTCAGGAAATTCGATCAGTTGGCGAATGACGAACTCCAGGAACTCTCTCATGCGCCAGAAAGACTAATCACGAATGCGCCTTCGCACAATAGCCATGGCGCGACGGGAACACGAACGAGCATGAATTTCGCTTGTCCCAGATTCCAGCGCTTTGGCGCATCGGTTTCCTCAGAAGGTCCGCATCGCTGGTTGCGACTCGCGGGAGCGAACCGCAGTTAAACAAACACCCCGATGCTAACTGGCGTCCTCAGCCGGAGCCGCCGGAGGGGATGAGGGTTCCGGGACCGATTGCTGTTCGTTTTGCTCTGTTTTGGCTGCCGGTTCCGCGGTTGCTGCTGCTTTCTTATTCTTCTTGATCAAGCTGCGCACGGTATCGGATGGCTGGGCACCTTTGCTGATCCAGTATTCGACTCGATCAATCTTCAACGTGCTGTTGCGACCGGATATCTTGGGATCGTACGTGCCGATGATCTCAATAAATTTGCCGTCGCGTGGACTGCGCCTGTCGGCCACTACCACTTTGTAGTAGGGGCTATTCTTCGCTCCTTCTCTGCGTAATCTGATTGAAACTGCCATGTTAACTTCTCATTCGCGCCATTTGCGCCATCATTTTTTTCATTTTACCTGCGCTTTTCATCATCTTTCGCATCTGATCAAAGCGTCGTAGCAAATCGTTTACCTCCGTGACAGTGCAGCCGCTACCACGTGCGATGCGCTGACGCCGCCGCGCATTCAAAATGCCGGGACGCGTCCGCTCTTCGTTCGTCATCGAAAGCACGATGGCTTCCGTGCGCTTGAGCTGCTTCTCATCAACCGAGAGGCCCTGAACATTACTCATGCCGGGCAACATGCCAAGAATATTCTCCAGCGGCCCCATCCGCCGCATCATTTTGAACTGCGCCAGGAAATCATTGAAATCGAACGACGCGGTGCGCAGTTTCCGCTCCAACCGGGCGGCTTCTTCTTCGTCGACCGCTTCCGCCGCTTTCTCGACCAGGCTAACGACGTCACCCATGCCAAGAATTCGGCCTGCGAGTCGTTCCGGAACAAAGAGTTCAAACTGATCCAGCTTTTCCCCAGTTCCCGTGAACTTGATTGGCTGCCGCGTCACTTCCCGCATCGACAACGCCGCGCCGCCTCGTGCGTCGCCGTCGAGTTTTGTCAAAATGATTCCGGTAATCGATAGAACGTCGTTAAAACGGGATGCAACGCTGACAGCCTGTTGGCCGGTGGCGGCGTCAACAACCAGCAACGTTTCCTGTGGGTTTAGAAATTCTTTCAACCTTTTCAGCTCCTGAATGAGCGTTTCGTCGATCTCCTGACGACCTGCTGTATCGAAAATTTCCACAACTTGCGTACCCGCCGATTGGGCTCTGCTGGATGCTTCAGCAGCCGCCCGTTCCACATTTTTCTCGCCCGGACCAGGCGTGAATACATGGACGTCGATTTGTTTTCCAAGCGTTGCCAGTTGTTCGATCGCCGCTGGTCGTTGCAAATCGCAGGCAATTAAGACTGGCGTGCGACCCTGCTTTTTCAGAAGACGTGCCAGCTTGGCAGAAGACGTTGTCTTCCCCGATCCGTTAAGACCAACGATCAAAATACGACCTGAATCTCCTAGATTAATGGGTGCGGCATCGCCTCCGAGCAAAGTAGTTAACTCGTCGTGGAAAATTTTGACGATCTGCTGTCCCGGCGTAATGCTGCGAAGAACGGCTTCTCCAAGGGCTTTCTCTTTGACCCGCGCAATGAATTTCTTCGCGACCTGAAAATCGACGTCGGCCTCGAGCAAAGCCAGGCGTACCTGGCGCAACGCGGCATCGATGTTCGATTCGTTTATCGTGCCGTGTCCACGCAGGTCTTTGAAGACGTCCTGGAGTTTGTCAGAGAGTTGAGAAAACATGATGCTAAAAAATTAGGCGTTGCGGCACATGACCGTCACGGGGCGCACACATCTTTGCGCAGGGGCGAGTAGGTTCTAGCGCTCGCGGGCGCGACTATTTTTTAGGCGTCGCTACGGGCGAGGTCGCCGCTCCCGCCGCACCTTCTTCGATCCCGAAAGTCCAATGCGCTTCGACCTTTTTCCCTTGGGATTTCGCGCTGATAATTACGCTGCATGACTTCTCGTGCAACTTCTGCGTCACCTGATATGAGACTGTGCCCGACTTCGGATCGTAGCTCGCAGGAACAACACCGAGACCACTTACGCGCATTTGCACACTGCCGGGCTCGATCGCGCCGACCGCGCTGAGATTAGCCTTGATAAGCGGCAGCGCGGTGCGCACCGTTTCGCCGTCTGCCGGGTGCGTCGAGAGATCTTTCGCGCCAACTTCGGCCACCGCTGCTCCGCCTCCACTCGAGGTGGCAATCATTTTCACCGCGTCTTCAAAAACCTTGGGCTTGTTTGCCTCGATCGCATAACGACCGATCGAATCCATCGGCGACGTAAAGGTGATTGGCTGGCCGTAGACGGTAAACATCGCTTCGTAACCGGAATTTCGGGCAATTTCTTTGACGTGTTCGTTGTAATTCCCAAACGGCACCGCAAAGCAATTCACTTTGATGCCCAGGCGCTGCTCGAGGAGTTGCTTGGAGCCGACTACTTCGTTTTGCATCCATTCCTCGTATTGGGGTCCGGTCACTTTCGTTCGGGTCCTTTTCCCGCCGGAAATCAGTGTTATGGTATGTCCTTCGCGCAGGTCCTGATGAGTCGCGGAGTGTCCCTCAATATCAACTCCGTTGTCGCGCATGCCTTCGGTGTAAATGAACATGGTAAACGGGTAGCCATATTTCTTCATAATCGGCCAGGCGACCTCGTATTGGGATTTCCAGCCATCATCGAAAGACACGACTGCAGATCGCGGCGGTATGTTCTTTTCACCTCGTTTCCAGGCGAGCAAATCCTGCAGTGAAATGACTGTGATGCCGCGGTCCTTTAATTCCTTCATCTGCGCTTCAAACGCAGCGGGCGTGATCTCCGTGCCGGGATAGCGGATCTTGTCCACCAAACGGTGATAACAAAAAATGAGCACCTGGGCCGTTTGATCGACAACCGGTTTTGTAATCTTCGGAGACGACGCCGCGATCGGAGTGGCGATGGCAGCCGGCGTTGCTGATGAAGCACTCGCCTGCTGCGAGCTCGCGGAGACACTTTCCTGCTTCTTGCACATCGAAAGATTCAGCGCCAGTAGCAAGGGGAGAATCGCAAATCGGATTATCATAAAGGAAGTAAAGGCATTAAGCACGACGGCACAAAACACAAGTGCTTTTTGCAGTAGTGGTCAGTAGACAGGCCCTTAACCAATTACGTTGTATCGTTCATGCTTCACGCGAAAAATTTTTGGTAGAAGGCGTTTTCTTTGCTATAAAATCAGGATGCCGCACCAGGTCACACGTCTAGTTACAATCGCTTTTTTCGCTTCGTTGGCTGCTTGCAGTACCGTCACGACTACCGGGGTCAAAAACACAAGTAAGACTTTCAATACCGTTGTAGTGGACGCCGGACATGGGGGTAAAGATAGCGGCGCATATCGCCGCTACGGCCCACCGGAAAAGGCGATCGCCCTCGATGTCGCCCAGCGCCTCAACAAAAAGCTCCGCGAATCTCAGTTGAAAACTGTGATGACCCGTGACTCGGATGTCTTTATCGAATTGAACGATCGGGTGGCTATCGAGAATAAGCAGAAAAATGCAATTTTTGTGAGCATTCACTTCAACGATTCGCGCAAGCGCCGGATTCGCGGATTCGAGACCTACTATCATTCGGGCGCCTCGTCCGATCTGGCGAGCCAGATCCAGGCAAAACTGATGACCATTCCGAATTCCTCAAATGGCGGCGTGCACACGGCAAATTTTCGCGTGCTGCGCCTGGCAAGCTGTCCCGCGGTGCTGGTGGAATGCGGATACTTGAGCAATCGCTCCGAGGGTAACAAGACGCGCGATTGGGAATATCGTGAATTACTCGCTGAGCGAATCGCGGAAGCAATTGTCGAGCAACGCTTCGGCTCCGGCGTTTACCGCGCCTCCTCGCAGGTGGCGCAATCGCCGGCACAACCAGAATCCCCCAGTGGCGGCACGGGCCTCGCGCCGTCCACCGGACATCGCTAGAATTCTTTTCCGCGCGCTTCGCGTCCCGTTGCGGCCAACACGATGATGGCAATGAAAACAACGGATTCTACCAGCGCCATGGTCAGCGCGTAATTCGGAGTGCCGCTTGAAGTGCGAAAACGTTCCGCCAGCCAGGCTTGCTGCTGCGCGGCATAGGCGGCGGCAAAATTTCCCAGTTGATATGCCAGGCCCGGGAAAGTACCGCGCAAATCGACTGGCGAAACTTCATTCAAATGTACCGGCACAACGCCCCACGCGCCTTGCACCATGAATTGCATCAGAAACCCCCCGGCGATAAGAAGAGCTGTTCCCGGCGCGAAAACCCATGCCGGAATCAGGAGCATTCCGCACACCGCACAAAAAATGATCGCACGGCGGCGTCCCCAGCGTTGTGAGAAAAAGCCAATGACGGTCCCGCCGCAGATGGCGCCAAAAGCGTAGATGATTGCGATCATTGATTTTTCACTCACTCCAAAGCCACGTTGTCTTTCGAGAAACGTGGCATAAAGGTCCTGAGTGCCGTGCGACATGTAATTGAACGCCGTCATCAGCAGGACGACCTGAATAAAAAGCGCGCCGTGTTGCCTAATGAATGCGCCGATATCCAGCGGCAAATGCTGTCTGTGCTCTTTGTTGCGTTGCCAAAACGGCGATTCTGGAACACGTGACCGGATGTACAACACCAGAAGAGCTGGCAGCGCACCGGCAACAAATAGTCCGCGCCAGCCGAAAAATGGGAACACAAACCAGTAAACGATCGCAGCAAGAAGATAACCAACGGCATAGCCTTGTTGCAAAATTCCGGAGAATAGACCGCGTGTTGCTGTGGGCAGCGACTCCATCGCCAGGGAAGCGCCCAAGCCCCATTCGCCGCCCATTCCCACTCCGAAGAGCGCCCGCAAAATCAAAAAACTAGTAAAATTCGGGGCGAAGGCCGTGAGCAATTCGATAACGGAATAAAAAATAATGTCGCCCATCAGCGGGATACGCCGGCCGAATTTGTCGCCGAGCAACCCAAAGATGAGGGCACCCAGCGGACGCATCATTAACGTCAGCGTAATTCCGAACGCGACTTCGGGAATCGTCCGCCCGAAATCATGCCCGACCGGTACCAGCACAAATGTGAGAAGAAAAAAATCGAACGCATCGAGTGCCCACCCCAGAAAGCACGCCAGGAATGTATTTCGTTGATTACGGTCAAGCGATCTGAAGAGTCGCACCGCCTCCATGGCGCATTGAGCTAATCGTCACACGGAGAGAAGTCGAGAGAATTGCTGGACCCGACAGCAAAGCTGCAATCGAGCAAACTAAACAGATGCCGGATTCCGATAAGCGTTGACACCCCAATGCGCGGCCATATAGCCTCGGTAGATTAGAAGCGCACCGAAACTCTCTCTTCGATTCCGTCCGGGATCCTGCGCTGCATCTAAGATTAACGTTCAACATTAAATCAGAGAGAAAACACATTCATGAAATCAATTGTCAGTATTACCGCCATTACATTATTGAGCCTGTTGCCTGTGACATTTGTTCAGGCGCAGGACACTCCAAAGGCTGCAAGCGAAAAACGTCCTACAATCGCGGGGGCCGGCAAAAGAACCGATGTTTATCACGTCCATTTCACCAAGGCTGCTCTTGGTAAAGCCGTTCAATTAGGCGATTGGCTCAAGACACCTAATCCCAACGACCCAATGCCAGGACATTTTATTGTCCTCCGTCATCAGGACGGCGACGCCTGGGATTACGTAGTTATTACACATCTCGGTACCAAAGCCACCGTAGAGGCTGCAGGCACGGCCGTGCCTGCGGACAAGCGTGACTTGAGCGAATGGCACACCGACACCTTTGTCAGTGGTCCATCATGGGAAGAATTCAGCCGCGCCATGGGTGTCGGCGGCGACTCTGCTTCAAAAACTGCGGGCTCGGTTTATTCCGTCTCATATTATCGCCCCGCTCCTGGGCATCGCGAGCAGTTGGAAAAGATGTTGAGCGAAACACCGAACGCGACAGGCGACACGACTGCCGGCAATGTTCTGATGCAGCACTTGGAAGGAGCTGACTGGACCTTCCTAAGCATCGCTCGCTACAATTCGTGGGACGACTTTGCCACCGGCGAAAAAAATGCCATGGCGCAGACTACGAAGAAGGATAGCCCTTGGTTCCGTTTGCGCGATCACACCCAATTTCATACCGACACTCTCACCGATCGTATTGCTCCATAAATTGCACGCACTCTTTCAGTGATACGCGGCTAGAGCGATTAATCCTCAATCGCCCAATGACACTCCGCCTCTTAGTTTCGGGGGGCAGAATGCCATCTGTTTCGCTTTGGGCATTCGCACTCTTTTGAGCATTCGGCTTTTGTCATCACTCTCAAGAAACCGAGCAACGTTCCCACGGTTGGGCTCGATAACGTTCAGGAGCAAGAGCATATGTAGGACGGAGTAACACATCTACGCATCATGATGCGTCAATTTGTTGCTTGATTCCCCGAGGAAACGCTCTTTAGTTCCCGGACAATCATGGCTACAAACGGTCTTCATCCCTTGGAAGCGCTCCTGCGCGAACGAATCGTTTTACTCGATGGCGCAATGGGCACAATGATCCAGCACTACAAGCTGTCCGAGGCCGAATATCGAGGAGAACGGTTCGGCGATTGGAAAGGCAAAGACCTCAAGGGAAGCCTGGAACTGCTCAATCTAACCCGGCCGCAAGTCGTAGAGGAAATTCACTCCGCTTATCTCAATGCCGGCGCCGACGTTGTCGAAACGAACACGTTCAGCGGAACGACCATAGGCCTGCACGATTTCCTGTTTCAGGGCGAGCCCACGAGTGGGCGCAAAGATCAGGAATTTTTTCAGCGCGTGGTGGACGATGCCGATCTTCGCACGCTCGTTCACGAAATGAATCTTAAAGCCGCTCAGATCGCGCGTCGCGCCGCGGATCGTGTCGCGAATGAAACCGGACAGCAGCGATTCGTGGGCGGATCAATGGGACCGCTTCCTGTGGCAGGTTCGATTTCACCCGACGTAAACGATCCCGCATTTCGCGCGGTCTCGTTCGACCAACTTCGCCAAACTTACTTCGATGAAGCCAAAGCTCTGCTCGAAGGCGGTGTCGATCTACTCATTGTCGAAACGATTTTCGACACACTTAACGGAAAGGCAGCGCTGTTCGCCATCGCCGATGCTCTGGAAAAATCCGGACGCAAGGTGCCGTTGATGATCTCGGGCACCGTGATTGACAAATCCGGCCGAAACTTGAGCGGACAAACCGTCGAAGCATCGCTCATATCGATCGCGCACGGTGACCCGCTCGTCGTCGGTTTGAATTGTTCACTCGGTCCGGATGAGATGGAATCGTTCGTGGAAGAACTGGCGCGCATCTCACCCTACTACATGAGCGCATATCCAAACGCGGGTCTGCCGGATCCCCTATCGCCGACCGGTTTTCCAGAAACAGCAGAAACTTTCGCACCCAAGGTCGCGAAGTGGGCAGAGAACGGCTGGCTCAATGTGGTAGGTGGCTGCTGCGGCACAACGCCGGATCACATTCAAGCGCTCGCAAAACTGACGCAGAAATTCTCACCGCGTACTGTGGAAAGAAACACCAAGTATACATGATTCTGCGACTATCCGGACTCGAACCGTTGAACGTTACGCCGGAGTTTGGCTTCGTTGTCATCGGCGAGCGCACCAACATCACAGGATCGCCGAAGTTTTCGAAGCTGATTCTCGCCGGCGATTTCGACGGCGCGCTCGCTGTGGCTCGTCAGCAGGTGCAGGGCGGCGCGAACCTTCTCGACGTGAACATGGACGAAGGGATGCTCGACTCGGAGGCGGCCATGGTCCGCTTCCTGAATCTGATCGGCAGCGAACCTGAGATCACGCGAATTCCAATTGTGATCGACAGCTCGAAGTGGAGCGTCATCGAAGCAGGGCTCAAATGCCTGCAGGGAAAAGCGGTGGTGAATTCCATCAGCTTGAAAAACGGCGAAGAAGACTTTCTCCGACAAGCCCGACTAATCAGACGATATGGCGCTGCAGCGATCATAATGGCGTTCGATGAGCAAGGTCAGGCGGATAATTTTCAGCGCAAAATCGAGATCTGTGCGCGTGCTTATGATCTCTTGACCAAGCAAGCAGGTTTCTCTGCGAGTGACATTATCTTCGATCCAAACATTTTGACGGTTGCTACCGGGCTCGAAGAACATCGGAATTACGCGGTTGATTTCATCAACGCGACTCAGTGGATCAAAAAGAATCTTCCGGGCGCGCGCGTCAGCGGCGGCGTGAGCAATATTTCTTTTTCGTTTCGCGGTAACAACACCGTCCGCGAGGCGATGCATGCCGCGTTTCTGTTTCACGCCATTCGCGCGGGTCTCGACATGGGAATCGTCAATGCCGGGCAACTGGCGGAGTACGAAGAAATTGACCCGCCGTTACGAGAACGCGTCGAAGACGTGTTATTGAACCGGCGAGATGATGCGACCGAGCGGCTGGTTGAGTTCGCAGAAAACGTCAAAGCGAAAGGCAAAACACCAGTCGCCGACAAAGCTTGGCGAAAAGAGCCTGTCGAAGAGCGTTTGAAACATGCGTTGGTTAAAGGGATTGTCGACTACATCGACATCGATACCGAGGAAGCGCGTCAAACATGCAAACGACCTCTCGATGTAATTGAGGGACCGCTCATGGCCGGAATGAGTGTGGTTGGCGATTTATTCGGCGCCGGCAAAATGTTCCTGCCGCAGGTCGTCAAGAGCGCGCGAGTAATGAAAAAAGCTGTCGCCTATCTGATGCCATTCATGGAAGCGGAGAAATCCGCCGGCGCGAAACCGCAGGGACGCATCGTGATGGCAACGGTGAAAGGCGACGTGCATGATATCGGCAAAAACATTGTCGGGGTAGTGCTGCAATGTAACAACTACGACGTTGTCGATCTTGGCGTAATGGTGCCGGCCGCAAAGATTCTGGAAACAGCGCGAGAAAAACAAGCGGACGTGATTGGCCTGAGCGGCCTGATTACGCCGTCATTGGACGAGATGGTGCATGTCGCACAAGAGATGGAGCGGGAAGGATTTCGCCTGCCGTTGTTGATTGGCGGGGCGACCACAAGCCGGGCGCACACCGCGGTGAAGATCGCACCGCATTATCAAGCAAGTATTGTCCACGTTCTGGACGCCTCGCGCGCGGTGGGGGTTGTCAATTCGCTGCTGAACGAAGAACTCAAGTCCGCGTTCGATAAGAAAACGCGCGAAGACTATGAACGCTTGCGCCGGGAGCATTCCGCAAGAACACAGCGAAAGAATTTGCTGACGCTCAAAGAAGCACGCGCAAACCGGACGCCAATTGATTGGAGTAACTATGTTCCACCTAAACCGGAATTTTTGGGAGTCCGCGCTTACCAAACTGCGGGTTCCGCTGAGGATGACACCGTACGCTCCTTTTCGCTGCGGACGCTGGCCGAGTATATCGATTGGTCGCCGTTTTTTCACGCCTGGGAATTGCGCGGGCGTTATCCCGCGATTTTTGAAGATCCGAAGATCGGCAAACACGCGCGGGAACTTTTCGATGACGCGCAGAAGCTTCTTGATCGGATCGTCGCAAAAAATCTGCTCGTTGCGCGCGGTGTTCACGCTTTTTGGCGAGCAAACTCAGTCGGCGATGATGTGGATCTTTATGCCGACGACGATCGCGCGAAGAAGCTCGCCACGTTTTACTTCCTCCGTCAGCAAATGCAAAAGCCGGCGGGACAATTTAACCATTGCCTGGCAGATTATACTGCCCCAGCCAATGGTGGTCCTGGACCGTCGCTACAAGATTACCTTGGCGGATTTGCGGTTTCCGTTCACGGCGCGGACGAACTCGCGGAGGAATTCAAACAGGAGCATGATGATTACAGCGCCATCATGACCAAAGCGTTGGCAGATCGATTAGCTGAAGCATTTGCCGAGTATCTGCACAAACAAACACGGATTGCATGGGGATTCGGGCGCGACGAACAGCTCTCTCAGGCCGAATTAATCCGCGAAAAATATCGCGGTATCCGGCCGGCTGCCGGTTATCCCGCCTGTCCCGATCACGCAGAGAAGGGAACATTGTTTGAGTTGCTCGATGCCGAGCACAACGCTGGCGTTAAACTAACCGAATCGTTTGCGATGCATCCCGGTTCCAGCGTGAGCGGACTTTATTTTTCGCATCCCGAGGCGAAATATTTCGGGGTCGGGCAAATTGGGCGCGATCAAGTGGTGGATTATGCGACCCGGCACGGCGAATCGGTGCCCGCGGTGGAAAAGCGTTTGGCCCCCAATTTGGATTACAACGTTTGATGCGATCAAACGTCGGGGCGAGAGGATTTGAACCTCCGACCTGTCGCCGCGGCGACCGCTCTATCACAGCCTATCAAGTTCGTCTCGACCTCGTCCGGTCTTGTAGTATCGCTCGCGTTGCGCTGCTTCGGATCGACTGGCAAAGCCTTCGCTGTAAACAAGCACCCACGGAGTGCCGTGTTTCGTTGCCTTGGAATCCCCAGCGTTATGCCGACGAATTCGCTCGGTTACGTCCTCGCAAGAGCCCACGTAGCGTCGTCCAGTTTTTTGACTTCTTAACACGTAACAATAAAACATTGCTCAGTATTAGAAGATTCATGTCGGGGCGAGAGGATTTGAACCTCCGACCTCGTGGTCCCAAACCACGCGCTCTACCAAGCTAAGCTACGCCCCGTTCTTCGGCCCCGTTCTTTATCATGGATCGTGCCTTCCCGCATCCCGAAATTCGATTACATTGCTGGCAAAATTGGGAATGAAAGCATACGGGTTAATCATTTCAGCGACTCTAATTGGCATGGCGCTGATGCTGCACGGACAGGACGCCGCTCCGCCGTCTGTGGATCTTTTTGAGGAGCAAAACCGGCTGGAGCCAACGCCCTCGCCCGAGCCTCCTAATGGCCCCGATCTGCCCGAGATATCGCAGCTTGACCAGAATTTTTCAAAGCCGAGGTCCCTCGGGCCGCAAGCGGATGCATTGCGCGTCCATAGGGAATGGCGACAACTAAAAAATCGGACCGTGAATGACCCACAGGTACAGGCGGCGAAGGCATACGCGCAGTCTGCGCGCACTGATTTGGAAAAGAG
>Ga0193721_1000379_pt1 | contig 12806 bp, 14 predicted proteins | sample U2s2metaG_FD_145078 | JGI IMG/M metagenome (GOLD analysis project Ga0193721, IMG submission 145078) | Soil microbial communities from a riparian zone of the East river system, Colorado, United States - U2s2 | ecosystem: Environmental > Terrestrial > Soil > Riparian zone | place: USA: East River...
ATAAAACGCATCGGTCTTAATCGGTCCCTTGTCATCGAGTGGCTGCCCCAGTGTATTGACAACGCGCCCCAGAAGCGCTTTGCCAACGGGAACGGAAAGGAGTCGGCCTGTCGTCTTAGCTTCATCTCCTTCTTCAATCAGCGTATTGTCACCCATCAGAATAGCGCCGACTTCGGTTTCTTCGAGGTTCAGCGCGAGACCGAATACTCCGTTTGGAAATTCGATCATCTCGTTGAGCATCACGTCGCTTAAACCTTCAATGCGTGCTACTCCATCGCCCGTTTCACGCACGACGCCGACGTTGCTTTTGGTTGTCGATGTTTTTAGCCCTTCAATTTTCGTTTCAATTTCTTCAAGTATGCTGCTCATGATTTTGCTTTGATTAAAGTTCCTGTTGAAGACGTTCGAGCCGGTTGCGCACTGTTCCGTCCCAGACATCGCTTCCAACACGAATACGCATTCCGCCGAGAAGCTCCGGATTAACAATGAACTCGGCCGTCAGGTCGCTACCGTATTTCTTTTTTAGATTACTAACGAGTTCCGAACTCGTCGCGGAATCCACTTCGTTCGCAGTCTCGATTTTGGCCTGGCGCTTTTCCAGTTCGAGCCGAAGCAGACGGCGGTAATTCTTTAGGACGTCGATGTAATTACGCGGTTTTTTCGCGAGGAGCGAATCGACGAGAGACGAAATCCTTCCAGGGTCGAGCTGGCCGTCCGTAAAACTCGCCCGAAGCATTTCACGCGAAAGTTGGCGGATTTCCTTGTTGATCTTCATCAGGCCACCTGACGAGCTGCTTCTTCCTGCAGGCGGCGTTGATCTTCCGGCGTTAATACCTTCCCGGTCACTTTTGCCGTGGTATCAACTACCAGGCGACCCAGCTCGCGCTTCAAGGATTCCATTGTGCGCTGGTGCTCAATCGCACTCGCCTCGCGCGCTTTTGTTATGATTTGCTCGGCAGCAGTAATTGCTTCCTGCTGCTTGCGCTCGGACAAATGCGCAGCGCTTTCGCGCGCTTCGTCGATCATTTTTTGCGCGTCTATATTCCCCTTCGCGACAATTTCCTGGTAACGCTTCTCTGCTTCCGCAAGCTCCTTCTTGATTTTATCCGCATTGATCTGGCCCTCTTCAATCTTGCGCCGGCGCTCCTCAAGCACTGCAAGGATAGGTTTGTAAGCAAAGCGTTGCAGAAGGTATGCAACAATGCAGAAGCTAATGACCTGCGACAGAAACAACTTCCAATTCCAGCCAAACGTGTCGGCTGTTTCGCGAAAGATGTCGGCTACACCTCCGCTGCTGGCGGCAATTATCAGGTTCATAAACTAAGGTTCGGGCGCAATATCGATTGCCTCCCGGATGAAAATTAGTGAACGAGATACAGCGCGTAGAAAACGATCGCCTCGGTCAGCGCGATGGCCAGAATTCCGTGCACGAGCACTTGCGTAAACGCGCCGGGATTGCGACCGACCGCGCTGGTCATTCCCAGTCCGGTCAAGCCAATTCCGATTCCGACGCCCATCGCGGCAAGCCCAACGTGAATGCTTCCGCCCAGTTCTGCTAGTATTGGTAGTATCATATTTATTTTAGCTTAGTTTTGCGATCTCGTCATGAGATCGTTGAAAATCAGTGTGCGTGCTCCGGTCCTTCCTGGTGCTCTGCAATCAACATTGTGAAAACCGCAGTCAGCAGCATGAAAACAAGCGCCTGTACAAATCCCACGAGCACCTCCAGGAAATAAAACGGGATTGGCAGGATCGGAGAGAGCCATGGATTCATTGTGGACATTGCTTCCAGAATACTTTCGCCAGCATAAATGTTTCCGAACAATCGGAAACTTAGCGCGATTGGCCGGAACAAAATCGAGATCACTTCGAGCCATCCCACGGCGAAGAAAATGACAACCATGAGAATCTTCACGATTCCAGACGTGTCCCCTTTCGGTCCAAAAAGATGTTTTAAAAATCCTCCGACTCCGTTCGCCTGGATGGCCCAAACAAACCACATGACGAAGAAAACTGCTGACATCGCGGTCGTCATGTTCAGGTCCGCATTACCGCCACGCAGAAGAGGCCGATCGACCACAAAAGCACCGGTAGAACCGTAATGCCCCCAACCAACTGTTCCGATTCCTGGGATCAAGCCGAACCAGTTTACGAAAAGAATGAAAATGAAAATCGTGGCATAAAACCAGAATCCTTTTTTCACCAGATCGCGTCCGATGATGTTTTCCAAAAAGTTGTGCAACCCTTCAACCAACCACTCCCAAAAATTTTGAATTCCGCTGGGGATGCGCTTAACCCGCCGGGTTGCGACTTGTGAAAAAACGATGATGCCGGCGGCGACGAACCAAGTCACCAGCATTGAGTTTGTGATTCCGAAGCCGCCAATCTGAACGAGCATCTGCGGTTTGAGCGAAACCGCTTGGTGTTCGGCCGACGCGGCTTCAGCGGCCATTGCCGGTATTGCAACGCCAACACCGCAAATCAGCACGAAGATCAAAAAATAACGATTGCGCATTTTGTAAACACAGCTGTAGTCCCGACCCGTCGGGATGATGCCGGCCTGCCGAGATCACCCCAACTCTTCCCGCAGTCGCGGGACTACGGTGGGCAGGCCGTACCGGCTACCACTCGAACGCGCATATGAAAGCGCGTTTTTTAACGAATGACAAACAAAATTCTCGGGCGGCGCCTATTTCGCCGGCAATCCCTCGGCAAATTGCGGAGCCATCCGCAACTTTGGCTTGGATTTCACCGGCTCAGCCGCGCCATTCATCGTGATCGCTTCTTCATAAAACGATTCTAACTGATCAATTTGCGCGTCCTGTGCGAATCGTTCGGCGATAGCGCTATGGGCGCGTTCTCCCATTTGCTTGAACGCGGCAGGCGAACTTATGATTAGCTGCATGGCATTCGCCAATCCGACATGATCCTCCTCTGGAACCAGGAACCCGGTGCGCCCGTGATCAACCGCTTCCGGAATTCCACCGTGGCGCGTCGCGACTACTGGTAAGCCGGTGGCCATGGCTTCTAAGACGGAGTTCGGCACACCTTCCTGATCTTGATTTGGTGATATTTCGCTTGGATGCAAAAACAGGTGTGAACTGGCATAAAGCTGCTGCAGCTTTGGTTGCGATAGAAATCCAAGAAAATGCACGTCCCTGAGAATGCCCAGCCCGCCGGCCAGCATTTCGAGCTCCGGTTGCAGTGGCCCTTTGCCAGCGATAATAAATTCCGCGCCAGGGTTGTCCTTCTTGAAAATCGCAAACGCGCGTAAACTTGTTGCGACGCCTTTCTTCGGAATCAACCGGCATGCCTGCACTACTCGCCACTTACCGTTTGGTGGCGGTTCTCTATCCACGAATGGAAATTCATTTAACGGAATACCGGTGCGATTGATGCGCAATTTTTCCGACGGACAGCCCAAATGTACCAGCCGGTCAACAAGCGATTGGGAACGCGCGAACACGAGCGGGACCGCATTGAAAAGACGGCGCAATTTTGCCGGATAATCCTTGATCTCGGGTTTGTGGGCGACGTCGGCGCCATGGAAAGATACGACGCATGGCTTGTCCCACTGCTCGATGAAAGGAAGCAGGTGCACGCCGGTATGGCCGAAATAAATATGCATGAGGTCGGCGCCGTGCCGCTCTAACAATGAGTCAAGCGTTTGATACTCCCCTCGGTAAACGATTGGGGGACGGCGTTCCACAAATTTCAACCAGCCGTGCACGAGCAGGTTTGTGCGCCGCTTCGGAATAATTTCGATGTTATCAAATGGAAAGCGCTCCGGATTCTGGACCTCCTTCGTGACTACAAAGGTATCGACCCCGCGCAGCGCCTTTACCTGCCGGTAGATGTGCAACATCTCCGACTTAAGAAAGCTGGAACAATAACTCGCGACGACTAGTTTCCCCATACACAGCGCCCAGTTTCGTTACGGATTGTGGCCTTGTCCATCTCAAATTGCCTCGGAAACAATATCCTTGTCGTTCGGGATTGTCGCTGCCAATGTGTCTTTCAACTCAGTTATCCCCTCTCCTTTCGCGGCTGAGGTTGGAATGATCTTGATTCTGGGAAATCTCTCTTGCATCGCTCTGAGATTTTTCTCCGCATCGGTCAAATCCATTTTGTTGGCAACCACCAGCCATGGACGGGACGAAAGCGCCGGATCATAGAGATCAATTTCCCGTCGAAGATTTTGCAAATCTTCTATGGGATTGCGTCCTTCACTTCCGGCGACATCAATCACGAACACCAAGGTGCGGCAGCGCGTAATGTGACGCAAGAATTCATGGCCCAGCCCGAGCCCTCGATGCGCTCCTTCGATCAAACCGGGAATATCCGCAATGGTGGCCCGCCGGTAACCTGGCAACTCCATCACGCCGACGATCGGATGAAGCGTCGTGAACGGATATGCCGCAACCTTCGGCCGCGCGGCGGAGATTTTCCGCAACAGCGTCGATTTTCCGGCATTCGGATAACCAACCAAGCCCGCGTCGGCAATAGTTCGCAGTTCGAGGAGAAAAGTTCCATTCTCGCCTTCTCCGCCTTCGGTGTATTGGCGCGGCGCACGGTTGCGCGAGCTCTTGAAATGCACATTGCCTTTACCCCCTGCTCCACCGCGACAAAGCACGAATTCCTGTCCGTCACTAATGAGATCCACAATTGGAATTGGCGGTTGCTCTGAACTCGATGCTGGACGTTTTTGTTCTTCTGCCTGCCAGACAATTGTCCCAATCGGAACCTTCACGACTTTGTTCGCGCCTGTGCGGCCCGCCATTTTTTTTCCCATCCCGTGCCCGCCGTTTTTTGCTTTGATGATCGGCTCGTAAAAAAGGTTGGCGAGATTATCAACATGCCGGTCCGCCCGCAGAATCACGTCGCCGCCGCGCCCGCCATCACCGCCGTCCGGCCCGCCTTTGGGAACAAATTTTTCCCGTCGAAAGCTGACGCAACCCCGGCCGCCGCTTCCTGCGTGTGAAGAAACTTTGACCTGATCGACAAACATGACTTCCTCGCTTTACATCGTTACACCGCTAAAGCGCGCTTGTGCGAATCTTGAAACGCTTCAACGCTTCAGCGTCTCGTACAATTTCTTCGTCTTCGCCGCGATTGCAGTCCAACTAAAGTTCTCTTCCGCGCGTTTACGGCCGGCCTCGCCAAATCGTTCGCGCAATTGCTGGTCTCTCATTAGTTGATTGATGCGCGCTGCAAGATCTCGCGCGAACTTTTCGGGATTTGTCGCTTCGAACGGACTCTCTTTCATTTGTTCCAGTGGAACCAGGAATCCGGTTTCTCCATCTACAACGACTTCCTTGATGCCGCCTACGGCGCTCGCCACAACCGCAGTCTCGCAGGCCATCGCTTCAAGATTGATAATGCCGAATGGTTCGTAGATGGACGGGCAAACGAACACTCCCGCGTGCGAGTAAAGTTCACAGGCGGTCTTTTGGTCCACCATTTCATCGATCCAAATGATTCCCAGCCGGTGAGCTTTTGCCTCCTCTACTGCGGTTTTCATTTCCTTCGCCATGCCGGGTGTGTCCGGCGCGGCGGCGCAAAGGACGATCTGAAAATCGCGATCCATGAATTGGATTGCGCGAATGAGATGCTGGAAACCTTTTTGACGAGTGATCCGGCCGACAAAAAGCACATATGGTTTGTTTGCATCGATGCCGTATCGCTTGAGCGCTACAGTTGAATCGACTTTCCGGTACTGATTGAGATCGATTCCATTGTGGATCACATGAATGCGCTCTGAATCGACATTGAACAGGCGTTCGATGTCGTGCCTGGTTTCGTTCGAAACAGCAATAATAGCGTTCGCCATTTCGAGCGCGGTCTTCTCAACCCAAAGCGAGAAGTCGTAGCCGCCGTCGAGCTGTTCGCGTTTCCAAGGCCGAAGTGGCTCGAGTGAATGGACGGTAATAACAAGCGGAATTCCGTAGTTCTTGTTGGCCAATATCCCGCCGAAATGAGTGTACCAGGTGTGGCAATGCACAATGTCGGCATCGATATTGGTAGTGTTGAAGTCGACGCATCGCCGCACTGCGCCGAAAGCGGAGCGCAATGGCTTTGGACAGGTGAAGTTGCTCGTATCCACTTCAAAGCCGATGACCTTGAGATTGCGTTCTTCAAGACGTTGGTCGCCAAAGCAACGCACTTCCACCGGCATCATTTTCGCCAGTTCGCGCGAGAGATAGTTCGCATGCACACCCGCCCCGCCGTAGATATGCGGCGGGTACTCGTTGGTGAGGAAGAGAACCTTCACGTCGGGTTCTACGTCGTTGGCGCGGCGGTTGTGTCAAGCGCCGAATCCGCTGAGCGGGCGTTCGCCGCAGCGCACGCTTCTGGATCTACTTTGCCCGGACGAGGAGCACCGGCACATCAACCGCGTGCCGGACCTTGTCCACGGTCGCGCCGTAAAGAATATCGCTGATGAAACGATGCCCGTGCGTCGTCATGGCGATAAGATCGACATCTCGTTCGCGGGCGAGTTTAATAATTTCGTCCGATGGTTCGCCCAACGCGAGAACTGCATCGCAGGCGAAGCCTTCATCTGTGAGCTCGCGCGTTCGCGACCCCAAATACTCGCGGTCCTGTTTCATTTCCTCGCTCTCGGCCAGTTTGAGCTGCTGAAAATTGCGCGCCACCCAGCCATCGGCGACGTGAACCAGAAGCAACTTAGCGCCAGCCATGCGCGCGAGAGGTTTGATGTGTGTCAGGATGGTCTCATCAGCGCTGCTGTTCTCCAACGGAATGAGTATGTTTCTATACATTTCTCTCAATGTGTTGGCGCAGGAATATGGAAGAAGGCATAAAATGCGTTGAGCGCCGCGTCGGGCAAAAATGTATCCAGAAGCAGTTTGAGGTTAAGCAGAATGATAATGGCTGCTGTCATCCAGCCCAGAATTTTCAGCCAAAGCCTGTTCGCAAACTCACCCATCTTCGCTTTTTCGCTCGTAAAGCGCATCAGCGGCCAGACAGCGAAGCCGAGCTGCATGCTCAGCGCGACCTGACTGGCGACAAGCAAATCCGTGGTCTTGCCTTCACCAAAGATACCGATCACAAGCACGGCGGGAATAATGGCGATGAGACGCGTGATCAGTCGGCGTAGCCACGGTTTGATTCGGAGATTCAGGAAACCTTCCATTACGATTTGCCCCGCCAGCGTGCCGGTCAGGGTCGAGTTCTGTCCAGAAGCGAGCAATGCCACGGCGAAGAGGATGCTCGCGATGCCAACACCGAGCAGCGGGCTAAGCAGCCGATAGGCGTCTTGAATTTCTGCGACGTCCTGATGACCAGACCAATGGAACGCTGCTGCGGAAAGAATCAGGATGGCCGCATTGATAAACAGGGCGAACATCAGCGCGACTGTCGAGTCGATCGTGGCGAACTGAATCGCCTGGCGTCGGCCCACGGGGGTCTGCTCAAATTTCCGCGTCTGCACGATTGACGAATGCAGATAAAGATTATGCGGCATCACCGTCGCGCCGAGGATGCCGATGCTCACGTAGAGCATCCCCTGATTCACAATGATATGCGGTCCCGGAACAAACCCGGCCAAAATGCCGGCCGCACTCGGCCTTGCAAAAATTAGTTCCGCCGCGAAACACGTGCCGATAACCGCGATGAGTGCAATGACGATCGCCTCGATATAACGAAAACCTTTCGTTTGCAGATATAATACGAGCATCACGTCCGACGCGGTAATGAGGCAACCCCAGACCAGCGGAATCTTGAAGAGCAATTGCAGTGCAATTGCCGAACCCACCACTTCGGCCAGATCGCAGGCGGCAATGGCCAACTCGCAAATAATCCAGAGAAACCAGACGACCGGCGTCGAGTAATGATCGCGGCAGGCTTGGGCAAGGTCCCGCCCCGTGGATACGCCCAGCTTGATGCACAAATGCTGGAGCAGAATTGCCATGAAATTCGACACCAGGATTACCGCCAGCAGCGAATAACCGAATTTTGCGCCACCAGCCAAATCCGTGGCCCAGTTCCCCGGGTCCATGTAACCAACTGCGACCAGAAAACCTGGTCCAGAGAAAGCAATCAGCTTCCGCCAGAACGACGCCGTCATCGGAACGACGACGCTCCGATGTACTTCCGGCAGTGAGACCTCGCCGGTCGATCTCCGCCAGATGCGCACCGGCTCCGAGATCACAGCGCTCCTGGATCGATTCATCGTCTAGCAATCCTAACTTACTTTAATGCTTCTGTGAGCAAAGCAGATCCAAGCGACGTCATCCAGGTGTTGGAGCGGTGGCATCGCTCAGTTTTTTGAAGTGGAGTTGATTGATGCGACGTCCGTCGGTTTGCGAAACAGTTACCAAATAGTTATCGATCTTAACTTGTTCGCCGGTCTTAGGCAGGTGTCCGAGCAGATGGGTAACGTAACCGCCAACGGTGCTTACATCCGCGCTCTCCAATTCGAGCTTCGCGAGATCGTTCAATTCATAAAGTCCGAGCGATCCGTCCACGGTGAATTCATTTGCGTTGATCTTGCGAAATTCTTCCTTTTCGAAATCGAACTCGTCCTGAATATCGCCGACCAGCTCCTCAAGGACGTTCTCCATCATCACCATCCCAACGGTTCCTCCAAACTCATCCACCACGAGTGCAAGATGCGCATGCTTGCTCAGGAATAATTTGAGCAATTTCTCCAGGGGCATCATTTCGGGCACAGGGATCAAATCGCGTTTGATCTTCAATAAATCAGGGTGCGGGTCGCGCATCATCGGAACCAGTTCTTTGATGTGAACCAGCCCTATTGTGTTGTCGAGATTTTCGCGGCACAGCGGAAACCGCGTGTGGCGAGATTCGATCGCTTTTTTTACATTCGTTTCGAAATCATCCTCCAAGTCGAGGTAAACAATTTCACCACGCGGTGTCATTATATCGCGCACCACGCGGTCGCGCAGATCTAACACGTTGAAAACTAGCTCACGGCCAAGCGGAGTGACGTCGGCCGATTTTTCGCTTTGCTCAAGGATTAATCGCAACTCCTCTTCGCTGTGGGCAAGCTCGCTCGCGGGAATCGGTTGAAGCCGAAGCACTCTGCGCAAGAGGAAATTCGAGGATTTGTTCAGGAGCCAGATGGCCGGTTTAAATAAAACGTAAAACACACCGAGCGGTCGCATCAGGCGAAGAGCCACCGGCAACGGATCGGAAATCGCGATGTATTTCGGTGCGAGTTCTCCGAACACAATGTGCAAAAAAGTGATTCCCGCGAAGGCGAGCGCGATTGCGATCGAAGTTGCTACCGTATAGGAGTAGACGTGTACGACTGCGAGAGTCGGCTGCAGAATCGATACCAGTGATTGCTCACCAATCCAGCCGAGCGCAAGGCTGGCCAGGGTAATGCCTAATTGCGTCGCCGACAGGTAGGCTTCCAGATGCGCGCGAACGTGCTTGACAAAACGGGCGCGCAGATTGCCCTCTTCCACAAGCGCGTCGAGCTGAGTGATGCGTACTTTCACAACGGAAAATTCGCACGCGACGAAGAATGCATTCAGCGCCACAAGCGCGGCGATGGCTGCGAGCTTTCCCAGAAGCACCATAGGTGGATCCCAATGAGGTACAACGCTGTGGTCCGTCAGGGTTGCTGCCAGTAGAAATAACGAGAGTATGTTCATTTCTCGGATGCGCGGTACAGCATCCGAAACCAGGTATCGCCCCTAGTTTACCAGCTGGACTTGGTTACACCAGGGATGAGCCCTTGCGAAGCCAGTTCACGAAAAGTGAGACGCGACATCCTGAAGCGCCGAATGAAAGCACGCCGGCGCCCGGTAACTTCGCACCGGTTCACCACACGCGTCGGGCTGGCGTCACGTGGCAACTGCGTGAGACCGGCATAATCTTTTTTTGCCTTTAACTCCGCGCGTAACGCCGCGTATTTTTTCACCGTTCCGCGCTTGCGCGCATTGCGATTGATCCAGGCAGTCTTGGCCATAAGAAGGGCAGACTATAACTCTGCCAATCCAATTTGCAACGGCGGTGTAGCCGATGTTACCCGAGAGCGCCTGCTCGGCGCCTTTGTTTTACCAAAGCGCTGGTCGAACTGCGGGCACTGGGGCGGGTAGCGCTGCGCTTTTGTTTGAGCGATTGCGTCCGATTAAGGCTGTCCTGCAGCACCTTAACCAGATCAACAACGTTGGTCGGAGCCGGCGGGGCAGGCGCTTTCGTGGTGATTTCTTTGTGCTGCGCCTTTTGTTCGATAATCTCCATCAGCGCCGTTCGGTATTCGTCCCGATATTTTTCCGGCTCCCAGGGAACGCTCAAGCTGTCGATGAGTGCCTGCGCCATCTTAAGTTCCTTATCCGTGATGGCTGTGCTGGAACCGTTTTTCAAGATCTCGGCGCTCAATATTTCACTGGCGAAGTGCATCAGCTCGAGAATCAGGAACAAGCCGTCCGGCTTTACCGCAGCGAGATGTTCACGATTGCTGATCACAACTTTGGCGATACCAATCTTGCCGGTTCCGCTGAGCGCCTTATGTAAAACTCCGTAGGCCTTCTCCCCGCCTTTTTGCGCTTCCAGAAAATATGGTCTGTAAAAGAACTTTGGGTCCACCTGTTCCAAGTCCACGAAGTCGGTGATATCAATGGAATGCGTGGACTCGATTCGCACCTTCTCGAAGTCCTCATCCTTCATGACGACATAACGGCCGCGCTCATATTCGAACCCTTTTACAATTTGGTCGGCTGGAACTTCTTTCGAGTCGGCTTCCGCTACCTTCTTGTATCTGATGGGGCTGAGATCGCTGGAACGAAGCTGTCGAAAACTAAGCTTTTCCTCGCGGGTGGCCGGATAAACTGCCACCGGAATATAAACCAGCCCGAAGCTGATGCTGCCTTTCCAGATAGGTCGCATATGGCTTAAAAGACTGTTTTTCCCATAGCAGGCTGGCTCTGTCAATTACTGAGTCCTCAATAGCCGCCTGACGGAATTGCCTTGCAACTTGTCGAAACAGCTTGATCTTGGGAGGAGCGTATGAGCTTCCTCGCCAGCTTCATGAACTTGGCAGGGCCAGACTTAATTGTCATTCTGCTGATTATTCTGGTTTTGTTCGGAGCAAAGAAGCTGCCGGAACTCGCCCGCGGAATGGGCCAGGCGGTAAAGGAGTTTCAAAAAGCAAAGGACGAATTTAGCGACGAACTGCACAAAGCCGGAAAGGCTGACACAGAAGTCGCTAAGTCCGACGTAAAGCCAGCGCAAGCCACCGTTGCACGGACAGAAAACCAGCCCGCAACGACAGATGCTCGGCCTGATCCAAATCAGGCAATTACTCCCGGAAATAAAGCCGATCAAGTTTGAAGGCTGCCTCGCAGGGACGGTTGTCGCAGCGCGGCGACCCTACCGTTTGACCTAACGTGCGATCTACGGCAAAATCGCGGCTCGTTTATGTCTGAGCAGGATTTGCGCGTCCAAATTAAGGAAATGCTCGTCAAAAATCTGATGTTGCAAGTTACTCCTGATCAGATCGGAGATGATTTACCGCTTTTCGGTCCGGAGGGACTGGGCCTCGACTCCATCGATGCGCTGGAGCTGGCCGTGAGTATGGAAAAAACGTTCGGAGTCGCCGTTCCTAGCTCCGAAGTAGCTGGAAAAGCGCTTCGCACTGTTAATACGATTCACGATTACATTCTCGAAAAACGTGCGGCAGCCGCGTAACCTGTGCTGACGCGGACAGGCGTCATCGATTCGACGTGAACATTCTGTATGTAGAGAGTAGCCGCAGCTGGGGCGGCCAGGAATACCGCACCTGTCTGGAAATTAACTGGCTGAATGCGCACGGACATCAGGCCTGGTTGATCTGCAACCCGGATAGCCAGGTACACTCTAAAGCTTCCGAGCTCGGCACACGGCTGGTAACTATGCCGTTGCGCAGCCGTGTTGATCTGGCTAGCTCATGGCGCCTGTGGAAGTTTTGCCGCCGAAACAAAATTGAGCTGCTCAAGACTTACAGCTCGAAAGGTCATTGGCTTTGTTTGCCACTCTACCTTTGCGGCATTCCCCTGAGCCGCGCGCGCTGCATCACTGACCCAATCGGTACCAAAGGTCGCGCCTTTGTTTTCAAACATGGCTGCTCCCAAATCGTTGCCGATGCCTCAGTGATTAAACGACACCTCGTCGAAGAACATCATGTTAATCCTGCAAAAGTTGAGGTCATCGGTTCAGCTGTCGATTTGGAGAAATTCAAGCCGCCTGGCGACAGGATAAAATTCCGCCGTGAAATCGGCGTCGACGACGACATTCCGCTCATTGGGAACGTTGGTATGATTCGCCCAGATAAAGGCCAGCTCGTTCTCGTTGAAGCAGCTCGTCTCGTTTTGGAACAGCGCCCCGATGCGCGTTTCGTCATCGTTGGCCAGGGAACGGGGATTTTGAAGCGCGGCATCAACGTAAGGAATGCGATCGACCAGGCCGGATTGGCCGACAAAATTATTATGGCGGGATATCGATGGGATACGCCGAACGTCTACGCGGCATGCGACATGATAGTGATCGCTTCGCTGCACACCGAAGCGTCTCCGATCGTATTGCGCGAAGCTTTCGCCAGCGGCCGTCCGTTGATTGCGACAAAAGTGGGCGACATTCCAGAGATTGTTCAGCATCGCCACAACGGTCTGCTCATTGAACCGGGTGACAGCCGGGTGCTGGCTGATGGGATTATGGAATTTATTCGCGATCCAAAGCTGGCCGCGTCCTGCGCAACGAATGGTTTGCGTTATGCAACCGAGCATTTCTCATTCGACAAAATGATGGAGGCAAAACTGCGCGCGGATCTTGCGCTGTGT
>Ga0193721_1000382_pt1 | contig 12704 bp, 15 predicted proteins | sample U2s2metaG_FD_145078 | JGI IMG/M metagenome (GOLD analysis project Ga0193721, IMG submission 145078) | Soil microbial communities from a riparian zone of the East river system, Colorado, United States - U2s2 | ecosystem: Environmental > Terrestrial > Soil > Riparian zone | place: USA: East River...
CGTGTGAGGTCGGGGCGTTCGGGAGTGGTTGGCTTGCATGGTCGCGTAACCAAGGAATTGATTATCAAATCGGCCGTACTCTGGCGCCAAGATTGGCGGCCCTCGGTCTCCAGCGCGTCAGTGGCACTGCTGAAACTGCGATTTACAAGGGAACCAGTTTGTGGGCAGATTATTGGACACAGACCGTCAAAGAACTTCGCGAGGATTTGATCAGCTCTCGCGAAGTTAATAACGTGCTGGTAGACACGTTTCTCGGTTGTTGCGCTGATCCCGCTTGGTGGACGCAAACGATCGCCTTTACTGCAGTTCACGGTTACGCCCCTGATCACTATTGATTTGTTCCGTCTGCCGAGGCGCTGACGTATTTGCGTCGAAAAGATGGAAACGCCCAGTCGGGCACTGTTGTGATTTGCGGTGAAACGAGTAATTTCCGGCGGTGCAACGAGCCCGGGGTTTTACGTTGATCGAGATTGCTCTCTCGATCTTCATCCTGCTGCTAATACTGGTATTGGCAGTGCCCAGCTTTAGCGGCGTGATAGCAAACAGGCGACTGAAGCAATCGCTGGATGATTTCAACGACCTTGTGCGTCAGGCGCAGACGCTAAGCGTCACCGAGCGTCGTCCTTACTTGATCGTTTGGAGTAAGAACAATGTGATGGTGCGGCCGGAAGCGTTCGCAGAAGACGAGGAAGCCAAAGCAAAGGCAGAGTTTCGCCCCAGCAGAGGAAGCACGCTGAAACTTTCGCTTCCAGTGGCGTTGGCGGAAAAATATCCGGCTGAATGGATTTTCTGGCCATCGGGTGCTTGCGAGCCGGCCGTTGTCCGCTTTCAAGGTCCCGCTGGTTCATGGACGGCCAATTATTCGCCGCTAACGGGACGGCCAGAGATTACGAGTTATGCGGTTCGATGATGTTTCGTTAAAACGTTTAAGCGGTACACCGTTAAAGCGGGCGAAGCCAGGTCGGGGCAACGCCTCAACGCTTCAGCTCCGAAAGCTTTCGAGCGCGACGCGGTTCAATGGGTTTGCGCTCTACGAAGTTCTCCTTGGCATCACGATTTTCGCGCTCGGCGTCATCGCGCTTGGACACGCGGTCGAGAATTGTCTCAATGCGAGCACGATCAACGCCGAAGAAGGCGTCGTACGCCAGATTTTGTCGAATCGCATGGCAGAAGTTCAAGCCACTAAAGGTGTTCCTGAAGATACGAAGGAATTCAAGATCGACACCAATTACGGAGGCATAAAGGTTGTCCAAAAAACCACGGCAGCGGAACTGACAGAACCGGACAACACGCTTCTCAATGACATCTACCTTGTCACCTTAACTGCTCAATGGCAGCAGGGCGGTGTTCCCCAGTCAAAACAAGTTAAATTTTATGTTTACCGTCCAGGGTAAGAGGGGATCTCTTCGGAGCGGTGGGTTCACGTTGCTCGAAATCATGCTTGCGGTGGGAATCCTGGGGCTGATGTCGCTGGCAATTTTTCGTTTTGTGCAGGCGAACACGACGGCGCTGCGCCTGTCATCGGATATAGCCTCCAGGGATTCGCAGTATGACGGACTGCGCGATCTTCTGACATCGGAGTGGCAAAACCTCACTTCCGTCAGATCGAAAATGTACGGGGAACCGTTTAAGCTCAATGAGCGGGAGCGTGACTGGATACGTTGGAATTCCAGTGCTGGGCCTGGACTCCTGACGCGCTATGCGCCGGGCGACTTCGCAGTCACGCTGCGGTTACAACCAGAAAGCGACAAGAGCGACCGCCTCGACCTTGGCTTCTTGCGAAAACCGAAGGACGATCCCGATGTTGGAGAGGGGCACGAGACATGGGTGCCATTAATCAAGAATGTGAGCAGTCTCCAGATCAGTTACTTTAATCCAAACTTGAACACGTGGATCGATCGATGGTCAAACACGTCCCAGATGCCGTGGCTGGTGAAGGTGAGCATCGGGCGCACTGATTCACCAGTGCCTTGGGAAGCAATTATTCCATTGAAGCGGACGCCGTATTGAAAATGAAGGCTCCAAATTCGAAATTGCGCAGTGGCGCGGCGCTAATGCTCGCGCTTTGGGCCTTGTTCTTGCTCAGCGCAATGGTCATTTCATGGGCGCTGGACATCAATTCGCGCCTAACGGTTTCCGGCAATGCAAGTCGCGTCCTGGACGCCGAAGCCATGGCGTCATCGGGCGCTGATCTTGCATTGCATCCACTGGTGAAGCCTGATTCCGCGAACTTGCACAGACAAATAGGCAATCAGGAAGGTTACGACGTCCAAATAATTGGTGAATGTGGTCGATTGAATTTGAACCTGCTCGCGCCTGGAGGAGTCGAGAACACGCCGCTTAAGGAAATCCTGCGTCAATATCTCAGGCTCAAAGGGGTAGAGCTGAATAACGCCGATACAATGGTCGATTCTTTGCTCGACTGGATGTCGCCTCCGGGACTGCACCGGCTGAACGCGTGCCCAGAAAGCGATGATTATCAACCGCCGCATGCGGCCCTGACTTCGGTGGACGACTTGAAGAAGGTCTGTGGGTGGGCTGAATTTACATCCAAGCTTGGTTGGGACGAAGATTTTACTCTTAGTAACTGCAACGGAATGCTCGATCTTGGTTGGGCGTCGAGAGATATGTTGCGCGCTTTGGTCCAATCTTTGGGCATAGGGGGAGACGACAAGGTGGATCAATTTTTGCAATTGCGCCGCGGATCGGACGGAATTGATGGAACAGCCGATGACGGTCAGCTTGACCCGCAAACTCTCTTTGCTACGCTGGGCTTCCCCGGTGGGAAACCTCCGCAGATTGCCGGCCTAACCCTGGGGTTTAAACAGTCATTAGTCTTTCGCGTTACGAGCGTGGGAAAATCAGGCGACGTTACGCGTACCGTTCAGATGATAGTATCTAAAGGAGGCGCCGCAGGAGGGCGTCCCCAGGTGATGAGTTGGAAGGAGCTTTGATATCGAGACAGGGATGCCATCCATTTTCATAATTCCCACCGCCCATGGATGGAATTTTCTGCGTTCATCCACGGCCGCGTCGCCCCGTGAAGCGGCTGCGGGCAGTGCCGGCCAGAACGGCTCGTGGAACGTGCGCAAGTTGCAGACGCTGGGGGAAGCTGTGCCATTGCTTTCGGCGACCGACGATTTTGTACTCGGCCTGCCGGTCGCTGCCGTGCTCGCCCAGCGATTTCGCCTGCCCAGCGTCGATCCGGCGGAGTTTCCAGAAATGATTCGGATCCAAATCGAGAAAGTGTTGCCGTTCTCGGCCGAAGAGGTGACCACCGACTTCGAAGTGATCGAGCAAGACGAAAAGGAAAGTGTGGTCTCGGCTGTGGCGATCAGAAACGAGCAGCTTGCCGAGATTGCCGCTCCGTTGCTCGACCGCGGTTTTATTCCGCGGCAGGTCACCGTTTATGCAGCGCAGCGCGCCAGCACCTACGCTCCAAAAGGAAATGCTCTTCTTATTTATCCTGAAGGCGAGATGCTCGTTTACGCCATGACGGAAAACGGAAAACTGAGTCTTGCGCGCGTGTTTGAAAATGGCAATGGGGAACAACTGCAGCTTGAGTTGCCGCAGTTGCGAATGAGTGCCGAACTGCAAGGCATCAATGCTTCCTTCCCAAATGTCTTGTTGGACGAAAGCTGCTACCAGATGCGGGAGTCTGTGGAGGGAATCCTCTCCAGCCCCACGGAGATAGTTGGGGTCGAGCTGCCACCGGCGTCAGTTAAACTGAATCTGCTGCCAGAAAGCTGGCGCCGCCGTCGCTCACAACTGATCAGGCAGGCAGGATGGCGAAAGCGGCTCGTGTGGATAGGTGGCGCTTACGTTGCGTTTGTCTTTCTCTTGTTTGCATATCTGGGCCTGCTCCGATTTCAAATAGGACGCCTTGACGCGCGCGTTGCACACGATGCTCCGGAGACGCAGTTCGTGCGCGCGACGGAAGCGAACTGGAAGGCGCTGGCTCCAGCGATCGACGCGCGTTTTTACCCGGTCGAAATTCTGCTGCATCTTTTCGAAAGCCTGCCATCGCCCGAGGTGCGGATTACGACGTACAACCAATCGGCCCGGCAAGTTGCTGTCGATGGCGAGGCCAACACAACTGCTCTCGCTTATCAGTTCATCGAAAAGATAAAGAAGAATCCGGATTTGCGAGTTTTTCAATTTGAGATGGCTGCGCCTCGCATTTTGCCAAACGATCATGCGCAGTTCCGATTGGAGGGAAAGCCACGATGATGCCGGCCTGGTATCAGCGGATGAATCCGCGCGAGCGTGTTCTGGCATGGGTAGCTGCCGGCACCGTGTTTGCGTTACTTAATTTTTTCATTTTGGACTGGGTTTTCGGTGCGCTCGCGACTGCGCAAAAGCAAATCGCGACGCGTAGGGCGACGTTAGCTGAACAAACTCTTTACGTGAAAGAACGAGACCTCTGGACAAAACGTGACGAATGGATCCGCCAACATCAACCAACTCTCAAGGATCCAGCAGAAGCCTCCGCACTGCTCGATCAGTTAAAGGAAACTGCCGGCAAATATAATGTTTTGATCGAGAATCCGGCGATTGGTTCCGGGGAAACAACGCCATATCACCAGACGGTTTTTGCTTCCATTGAAACAAAGAGTCCGTGGCCGCCTCTGGTTCATTTTCTTTATGATGTGCAGCGACCGGACGCTTTCATCGTGCTTGAAAATGTTAATCTCGCGATTGACGGCAGCGATCCTGCGATGATGCGCGGCAAATTTAAGATCGCTCGCTGGTTTGCTCCGGCACAACGAACGAAGTAATAGTACCCAAGTCCATCTATGAAATATTCACTCACACTAATGTCAGCCGCCGCGCTGTTTGGAGTGACTTGCGCGCACGCGGAGAATGTTTTGCCACCACTGTTCACCTACGATCGTTACGCGAAGATGGTGGACAATTCGCCCTTTGCGATCGCGACGGCAGTGGCGGCGCCCGCTGCCACGCCTGACTTTGCGAAAGATCTTTACGTGGCCAACGCGGCTCGTTCACCCGACGGCGATTTGGTAACGCTCGCTTCGACTTCCGATCACAATTTCAAGAAATACCTTACGACCAAAGCACCTGTAGACGGCTACAGCATCGCCAATATTGAATGGTCGGAGCGCGTGGGCGCGACCAAGGTGACAATCAGCAAGGACGGCAATTTTGCGACAGTCACATTTAACCAGGCGCTGTTGCAGCAATCTGCGCCCAACCCGGCGTTAGGTGCAAGAACGCTCGCGCCACCCACGCCTAACATGCCGGCTCCTCAACTGCCCTCAAAATTACCCGCCAACTTGCCTTCCGAGGTGCAAAAGTTGGTTCCCCCTACGCGAGAGCTCCGATCGCCCCATTCGCGAGGTTTAATTCCACGTAACCCAAGGGGCGGCTCGAAGTCACCCGGCACGGCACCGGGCGGCGCCAGGAATTAGGGTTGAAACGCCGGGTCGGTTAACCGCCCCAATCGTCGTCTGCAGTGTCAGCCTGCCGATCCGGACCGGCAGAGTACAGGTCATAACCGCTCGGGCTCTTGAGACCAGGGCAGCGATAAATGTAGTCGTTTCCCCAGGGATCTTTTGGCATTTCCTTGAATAACTGGTACCACCGGGCGGGTCTCGGATCCTTGTCTGGCTGGGTTACCAACGCCTGTAGGCCTTGCTCGGTTGTTGGATAAAAGCCGTTCATGCTCTCGTACAGCTGCAGTTGTGTTTTGATTGCCTGGACGTCCGCTTGAACGCGCATGGTTTTTGCGATGGCAGTCGTGTTGCCCAGTTTTGAAATCGCCACTCCCAATATGATCACAATAATGCTCACTACGAGCATGATCTCGAGCAGCGTGAAGCCCCGTTGTTTTCTTTTGATTCTCATTTAGCTAAAAGGATTACCCCTCCCGTTCTGCGCGCGGGTACACTACCTTGCTCTTCAAGAATTTCTAGTGCCCGGTGCGCAATAGATAATCCGCCTTGTCCCAGATGTACTTTAACTGAATCTGCGTGGCGCGAATTGCCGCAGCGCCGCTGTCAGCGCCGTTGATCACGACCAAATCGTTCGTGCCAACTTTTAAGCTTGCGGCGGGGACAATTTTCTGGGCGCGCAGCCACCCGGTGTAGTTGAAATGCATCTGCGCGGAGAGCCGTTCTACTTCGCCCCTGTAAGCCGGATCAGAAAGGTCGGGCAACATGAGGGAAGCGGGTCCAATGTTCTGGCCGTTTAGATAAACTTCCGGCGGGGCGTCAACGCGCGGATTGGCGATTTCAAAGGTCAACAAAGCTGTCAGAGGTTGCGCTTCGATTGGAAATTGAAATGTGGCGCTTTCTTGAGTTTCTCCGTTAATACGGATCGTCTCTGGCGACAGGGTTGCCGTAACGGTCCCAAAATTTTCAAGGTCGTCGGGCGGCGTGTGTAGTGCCGGCACCGATGAGAAGGGTTCAGGAATCACATCGCGATGTTCTGCGTTCACAGGATGCACGACTTCACTGCTGGTCATCCAATCGAGATAAGCTGCTCGGATCGTTTTGCCGTCGCCGGGCACTTCAATATCGATGGAAGACGCGCCGGTCATTGGAATGAGCACCGAATCCGAGCTCGGCAGATTCATTCCCGCGCCGAGCGTTCCAGAGCGCAAAACGTGTGTGCCAGACTCGTCCCAGGCGATTAATTCAGGCTGCTGATCTGCTTTGTCGTCGAAGAACAGCCGGAAAAAAAGAACGCGATAATCTGGGCTCGGTTGGGTGACGCGAATGCGAAAGACGCTTTTGGTCATGGGCGCGCCTTCTGTCGTCTCAGCCGGCAGAAGGGTTAGCCCTTCAACCCAGGTGGGAGCGTTCTGGGTTTTTGAATTTTGAGGCATGCTTTGGCGCAGATCGAGCCAGGCGCTCTCTGGGAATGGCTGCTCCGCCGTTGCTGCGTCAGCCGCGGCGGGAAGAGCGTCGGTGAACGCCTCTTGCGCGCCGACGCGGCAAATTGCGGCCAACAATATCGCAAAGACGACGCGAACTAGCATTGAGCGTGCGAGATTATTCGACCACAGGCTCGATTGCAAGCGTTCAGTTTCAACGCGGCCTGATTTGCAGGCTGTGTGTCATCTCGAATACGGCCGACAGAATGCTGAAAACAACGAGACCGACCAGAGCGGCGATCACGACGATGATCACCGGCGGAATCAACTGCGAAATCAAGCCGACGGTCTTGTCTAGTTCGCGTTCATAAACATCGGCAATGGCCTGCATGGTCTCAGCGAAATGTCCTGTTTGTTCGCCCACCGACATCATGTCCGTGAACAAATCAGGGAACAGTTTTTGCGCTTGCAGAGCGGCGGAGAGCGTCGCGCCGTCGATGACCGCTTTGCGCACCTCGACCAGTTTTTGTTCGAGAAACCGGTTCCCTGCAATTTCAGTTACTAGATCGAGCGCACGCAGCAGCGGTATCCCATTTTCGATCAAGGTTCCCAGCGTACGCGAAAACTGCGCGTAGTAACGATGTCGAATAACACGCCCGTATCCAGGAATCATCAGCTGGAAACGATCCCAACCTATGCGCCCTTCGTCGGTGCGGACCAGTGCGCGGAAACCGACTACTGCGCCAATCCCCGCCAGCACGCCAACCCACCAATATCCCGTAATCAAGTGATTAATCTGCAGCAGAATCCGCGTGGGCAATGGAAGGGCGCCGCCAGTTTGCGCCATGAATCCGGTTAACTGTGGTACCATGAACGTGATAAAAATCGTAACAAGAACGGCGCCAGCCAGCGCGAGAAAAGCCGGATAAATTAGTGCCTGCTGTACGCGGTCTCGCAGCTCTTTGGCTTGCATCAAACTCTTGACTACACGGAGCAGAATCTGGGGCAGCGCTCCGCTCGCCTCGCCGGCAGCCACCAAGTTTACATAGAGCGGCGGGAAAATCCGCGGCAGCTCACTTAATGCTTGTGAAAAACTGCGGCCATCGACCAGCGCCTGATGCAGCGTGTGCGTCATTTGCTGGACGCGCGGCTGCTTCAAACGTTTTTCCAATACTGATAACCCCTCGTCGAGCGTCATTCCTGCTTGCAGCAAATGGGCAAGCTGCTCGGTAAAAACGAGCAACTGACCGTGCGGAATTTTTAGATTTTGCGTGGGCGCGGCCGCCGCGGCGCCGTCTCGTTGCGCCGTTTTGGCCTCCGGCCCAACTAGGTCGATCCGGACCGGAATACATTTTTGCAATTCAATTTGTCGAATGGCGACTGCTCGATCTGGGCAATCGAGCACGCCCTCAACCAAGCTTCCCTGCGCGTCGCGGGCACGGTATGCAAACTGTGGCATCGGCGTGGAAAATTAGTCTGAAACCGGAGATCGCAAACTAGAATCTGCGTCGCAGCTCGACTGGTGAAAAAGCTAAAAAGTGAAAAAGATCCCTTCAGCCGACGTAACGTTTCAACGAATCGCGAGTCACGCGGGCTTGCTCTTAATTACCGTGATCGCGAAAAAATTTTGCTTGCGATGCCGCTTGATCCTGCTAAGAGCGGCGGACATGAAGTGTGCAGCAGTGTTCATCGTCGTCTCCATTGGGCTTGCATCGCAAACATTTGCGGTCTTGCGACCGCTCTTTCCTGCTAAACCCGAGCCACCGTTTAGCGGCGAAGCGATTTCCATAGGAGATAATTCGACTCGACACCCTGGCTGGAATTCTCTCGCGTCAAAATAACGAGCCCAACCAGTCGTAAGGCGTCGGCTTTTTACCTTGCAGATTATCGGAAGCGCAACGTACAAAGTTGCGCCACGATAATGAGAGCACTCCGCGAATGCCGCCTTTACGGCATCATTGATCTCGGTTACATCCCGCGACTGCGGGATTGCAATCGTATCGCTGAACAAATGGTGAGCGGTGGTGTCGACCTCATTCAGCTTCGCGGCAAAGGGAAATCAATCGAAGAGCTGATGAATCTCGCGTCCGAGATTCATGAGATTACTGTCCGATCCAACACACCTCTGATTGTGAACGATCATGCTGAGGTCGCGACGCGAGTTCCCGTGGAAGGTGTGCACGTTGGACAGGACGACGATTCAATTCCGGTCGCGCGCCAAAAGGCTGGAAGAGATTTGATTGTTGGTAAATCGACGCACAGTCTGGCTCAAGCGCACGAAGCGCAGGGCGAGGGCGCTGATTACATCGGATTTGGTCCGATCTTCGCCACACCGACCAAACCGGATTACAAACCCGTCGGATTGGGCGACATCAGGCAAGTCTGTCTCGATGTCAGCATCCCGATCTTCTGCATAGGCGGAATCAATGTCGACAATCTTCAGCAGGTGATCGATGCCGGGGCGAAACGCGTTGTCATGGTTTCGGCCTTGCTCAAGGCGCACAGCATTGTTGATTACGCGCGCTGCGCCACCGATATGCTGGCCTAACAAGATCACTAATTACTGACGACTGCTTTCAACTTTGTAAATCCTTTAACTATTTAACTCTGATCATGTCCGTTCTCGTTGTCGGCTCCATTGCAATTGACACAGTCAAGACCCCGGTAGAGAAACATTCCGATTTGTTAGGCGGATCGGCTTCCTATGCTGCGCTGGGCGCAAGTTTCTTTTCACCGGTTCGACTGGTCGGAATTGTAGGTAACGATTTCCCAGAATCTGAATTTCAGTTTTGGAAATCGCGCAAGATCGACAGCGAAGGCGTGCAGCGGGCGAATGGAAAAACATTCCGCTGGTCGGGTGAGTATTCGTGGGATCTAAATACGCGCGAGACGCGTTCAATTGCGCTGAACGTATTCGAAGATTTCAAACCGGTGTTGCCGCAGTCGTATCGTGAAACCGATTTCGTCTTGCTGGCAAATATCGCTCCCTCGTTGCAAACGCATGTGCTCGACCAGATGAACCGGCCGCGTTTCGTTGTGGCTGATACGATGGATCTCTGGATCCAGACAGCAAGACCAGACCTCGATGCCCTGCTTCGACGTGTGAATCTCCTCATCTTAAACGACAGCGAAGCGCGCGAAATCACCAAGGAAACAAGTCTTATCAAGGCGGGCCGCAACATTCGAACAATGGGTCCAGATTACGTTGCGATAAAAAAAGGCGAGCACGGCGCGCTGCTTTTTGGCGAAGACGACCAATTTTTCAGCTGCGGTGCCTATCCACTTGAAGACATTCACGATCCGACCGGGGCAGGGGACACATTTGCCGGCGGGATGGCCGGCTATCTCGCAGGCACGGTGAAAAAAGTGCACTTTAATGATCTGCGCCGAGCGATGATTTACGGCAGCGTGCTGGCGAGTTTTTGCGTGGAAGCGTTCAGTCTGGAGCGTATGCGCACTCTTTCGATCGAGGAAATTGCAAAGCGCTACGAGACATTCAAGCTCATGAGCCAATTCGAGATGCCGGCGGCATGACAATGCCCGAACCCGAGTATCGCAGATTGCTGCACCGCACGACAATCATAACGGTGTTGTGCATCGTCGCTGTGGCGATCTGTTACTTATGGGTTGATCGACCCGTGGCGTTCTTTGTCTATCGCCACCACATTAACACGATTCAGGCGTTTCGATGGCTAACATATCCGCCGCCAGAAGTTCAGAATTGGTCGGCTCTGGTTTTGACGATCTTACTGGTTCGACGGGCGTGGGGACCATTTATGCACTGGCAGAAGGTGCTGCTCGTCGCATGTCTCAGCTTAATCGTCGCTGACGATTTTCGCATCTCCTTGGGGGATGTTTGCGGTCGCTATTGGCCGGACACTTGGACCCATGACAATCCGTCGCTCATCGGCACAGGCGCGTACGGTTTCCATCCGTTTCAGCGCGGCGATGACGTCGGCAGTTTTCCGTCCGGCCACGCTTGCAGAATCCTGGGGTTCGCCACGGTCTGGGTAATTGCGATTCCCCACAGTCGAGCCGTACAAGTCACAGCCATTGTTCTGTGCGCTCCAATGCTCGTGGGTCTTGTCGCGATGAACTATCATTTTGTTAGCGACGTCATTGCCGGTGGCGTCCTGGGCGGGATTATTGCCACTTACGCCGCGCATTTAGCGAGGCTGCAAATATCGTAATTGTCATGTTACGCAAGTTTTCCAGTAACGCGTTCGGGATCGCGAACGGTACGCACCTGGGCCGCAAGATCACGCTTGTTACCGTCGTTATTCTTTTGACCGCGGCGGTCGATCTCGGAGCACGCGACGGAATCAGGGAATGGGTCGTTCTTGAGAATTGCCGACTCATTATGAACCCGGCGAATGACGGCGATAGCTTTCACGCCAGCGCTGGTGACAAGGAATACCTCTTTCGCCTTTATCTGGTCGACGCGCCGGAAACCGATGCGTTAGCCCCCGCGCGTTTGATCGAGCAAGCGAAATATTTTGGGATCACTGTGCCGCAGGCAATCGAAGTAGGCGAAACGGCAAAGGCTTTCACGCGCGAGAAACTGTCTCAACCGTTCACAGTGTTTACCCATATGACCGACGCGATGGGCCGCAGCAAGATGGAGCGCTTTTACGCGTTTGTTCAGACTAAAGACGGTGACCTTGGCGAACAGTTGATCCGTAATGGGCTTGGGCGGAACTACGGATTTAAAGCTGTACCGCCGGGATTAAGAAATTCGCGACGGGAAGTAGAAAAACTTCAACAATTCGAAGACGAAGCGAGACAGGAAAAAATAGGAGGTTGGGGCGTGAATGCCGGTCGACTAAATACATATGCTCAAAGACCGGTGTCTTTCAGTGTCTTTGTAGCCGAAAAAAACGCTCCAGCCCGTGCGTTTCCTCATACATTTCACCGAATTTCTGCGCCGCCTCCATTGAGCTCTTCGGCCGTAACCGTAGTCTCAGCTGAGGGTAAGAAGTCGCATGCAAAGGAAACCATTGAGCTCGGCAGGATCGACATCAACACCGCGACAGAGAAAGAATTGAAAATGATTCCTGGTATCGGATTCGTAATGGCTGCTCGAATTATTGCCGCACGTCCGTTTCGTAGCGCTGATGACTTAAAAAGGGTTAACGGAATCGGCGACAAGAAATACGCCAAAATCCGGCCGTATTTTCAGTGAGGGATTTCGATCGCGAGCTAGAGCACCAGTTAGAGAGGAAACTCGCGCCCGAGAGGATTCGAACCACTAACCTTCTGATCCGTAGTCAGATGCTCTATCCAGTTGAGCTACGGGCGCCGAGAAGAGCAGTTAATTTGCGAAGGAAGAGAGCGGCGGTCAAATAATCCGACAGGAAATGAAAAATTTCCGGCCGCTTCCGAGGTTAGAAACGATCTGCTCACGCAGGGTTATGGAGTTGATCGCGCGAAATCGTCCACCCTACGATCCATCCCTCCTGCGTCGTTACATCACACGTTGCAGGCAGGAATCGACCGAGGCGGAGTCCTCCGTCCATACGTCGGCAAACAATAAACTCACGTCTGTTCACTCGCGGAACAGCGCACCCGGAGAATAATCATGAATCAGCAAAATCCGAATCGTCTTGAACTGAACCACACTATCACGCGCCGAAAATTTATCGGTACGACTGCTGCAAGCGGCGCTGCACTACTCGGAGGAGGTCTCACTTCACTTCTTTCACAATCTGTCTCAGCTGATTTTGATTTTCTTGAAAAGAGCATTCCCGAGCTACAAGCCGCCATGGCTTCCGGCCAGGTGAGTAGCAAGGAGCTGGTGAAGGGTTATCTGAGACGTATCGCGTCGCTGAACCCTCTGCTTAATTCGGTCATCGAGACGAATCCTAACGCT
>Ga0193721_1000383_pt1 | contig 12679 bp, 10 predicted proteins | sample U2s2metaG_FD_145078 | JGI IMG/M metagenome (GOLD analysis project Ga0193721, IMG submission 145078) | Soil microbial communities from a riparian zone of the East river system, Colorado, United States - U2s2 | ecosystem: Environmental > Terrestrial > Soil > Riparian zone | place: USA: East River...
CACGGATCATGAATGCCGGGCGCCCGCCCTCCTGGAGGACAAACGGAAGAATGTCGGGCGTGTTCGGCCAGAGGTTCGGGCGAAAATATTCACTCATCTCGGTCTGTGTGAGTTCAGTGAAATATTCGATGAGCTCGCGCTTCGAGTTTCTCCATGTGAAATAGGTGTAGCTCTGGTTAAATCCGGCTTTGGCCAGCGCTTTCATCATCTTTGGCCGGGTGAACGCTTCGGAGAGAAAGATTGTATCGGGATATTTCTCCCGGACTCCTGTGATCAAATATTCCCAAAACGCGACAGGTTTGGTGTGCGGATTGTCGACGCGAAAAATGCGTACCCCGTGCTCGGCCCAAAACAGCACAATGCTCTTGATCTCGTTCCAGAGGTCGCGCCAGTTCTCGCACCGAAAATTCAGGGGATAAATGTCTTCGTACTTTTTCGGTGGGTTCTCCGCGTACTTGATCGTGCCGTCTGACCGTCTGTAAAACCATTCGGGATGTTCTTTCACGTACGGATGATCGGGCGAGCAATTCAGCGCAAAATCGAGGGCGATTTCCATTCCGCGGTCTCGCACTTCTTTTTGAAACCAGTCGAAATCGGCGAGCGTCCCGAGCGCAGGCTCGACTGCCTTGTGTCCGCCCGCCTCGCTGCCAATCGCCCACGGTACGCCCGGATCGCCCGGCTCGTAGGTGAGCGAGTTGTTCCGTCCCTTACGATTCGTGTGACCGATCGGATGAATCGGCGGAAGATAAATGACGTCGAAACCCATTGCCTTTGCGTCGCCAAGCCGCGGTAGGCAATCGCGGAAAGTCGATCCGCCCTCGCTGCGGCCTTCTGCCGAGCGCGGAAAAAATTCGTACCAGGCCCCGAACAACGCCGCTTGTCGATCAACAACAACTCGGGGGGCGGGAACAAACTGCGTCGCGTCGGAGCGATCCGGATACGTCGCCATCAGCACCTCCAACTCGTCGGATTGCGCGAGCGCGTAAATTTCCGAGTTGGCGCCGGTGGCCATTTCTTCCGAAAATTCGCGCAACCGCGCCGCGTCTGCTCGATCCCGTGCACGCTTTGCGGCAGATTCCACTATGGCCGAGCCTTCCAATGCTTCGCTTCGCAGATCGGAGATGCCACCCTCAAATTTTTTTACGAACTCGCTTTGCCAACTCCGAAACGTGTCCGTCCATGCCTCTACGGTGTATTCGTGGATGGCCTCGTCATAGATTGTGCAGACCCCGCGCCAACGATCGTTATCGACGAAATTCATCGACGTTTCCCTCCATTCGCGTTTCCCGACAACGCGCCACTTCAGGACGGCGGCCACCACGTCGTGCCCGTCCTTAAAAATGTCTGCTTCAACGCCGAGATCTTCGCCAATGATCCGCTTTATCGGATAGTGCCCACCGTCGAGTAGCGGCTGCAGGTTCTCGATGACAACAAATGGAAACTTCCGAGCCATTCGCCATCCAATCAACCGAGATTCAGAGGCCGCGAAAGAGCAAATCGATCGTCTTATCTGAGCAGGTTGCCAGGGCGCTACCACAGCCTGCCCGCCGCGGCTGGTCGCGCCGACCGGAGACGGACGGTCTCCCGCACTGCGGGATCCCTTACCAGTTATGAGACGGATCTACACGGAGAACTGAAACGCGCACTCGTACAGCCCCGAGTTGCGAATCACTTGCCGGCGCACGCGCGTGCCCAGAACCGCTTCGAACATATCCTGCTCGAATCTGCCGATGATCGGGTAATGCTCCAGCAAATTTAGAATGGGGGAATGACATTCGAGAATTCGTGGCCCGCCCTCCTTGCTGTTGATGAATTGGGCCATGTAGCCTTCGCCGTCGCGGAAGTGAGCGAGCCACTTCGCGCGTTCCGCCACCGTGTCTCCCTTAGCCTTGGCCTTGAGCGCTGCGGTCTTCTTGTTGAAAACGTTGTAAAGGAGCTTCTCCGGCGCGTTTGGTCCGTAGCTTTCCTCGGCCCCTTTCAACAGGTCCAGAGTGAACTGGTTACTGTCGGCCTGAAACAGATCGTGGCTCCGACGCGTCAGCCGATAGACCATCTCCGGCCGGCCCATTCTTTGCGGCCGACGCCACGTGTCCAGATAGCCGTCGCGATGAAGAGTGATGCAATGCTGCTTGATACCCATGTAGCTCATGCTCATTCTTTCCACGAGCTCGTTGACAGACATTCCCCTGGTGCGCTTGAGCGAGTTAATAATCTCAAGCCTTTGAGTGCGGCCAATTTCCGAAATTAAACGTTGGTTCATAAAATGACTAAGGTGACAATTGCGTGACGAAAAAACCGAGGTGCGGACTTTATACGGCGCGACCTTTAATACGCAAGCCTAAAGTTTATACAGCAACCGGCAAGAAAAGAAATTACGAAACAGGTGCCCTGAGACGCCGGCAAAAGCGGCAACCGTCAGAGATTTGATTCGCTCACTTCCCGTTCGCTTAGCCTCTGGCCTACCCGGTCTATGTCGCGGCTTCCCCAGCCGCTCCATTTTCGAGTATGCTCGAAATGACAATGGATCAGGAATAGAGATACTCGTCGTGATACTCGCGCTGCGGCGCGAACTGGACGTTCTCGTTTCCAGTTTCCGGATACTCGAAGATTTTACCTTCGTAATTGCGAATCACGATTTTTTCGTTGTCGTGATACAGGATGTAGCCGGGATTAATCGGCACCTTTCCGCCGCCGCCGGGAGCGTCGATGACGAATTGTGGCACGGCGTAACCGGTTGTGTGACCGCGCAAGCCCTCGATGATCTCGATGCCCTTGGCGACCGACGTGCGCAAGTGCGATGATCCATTGATTAAATCGCATTGATAAATGTAATAAGGGCGCACGCGACAAATCAGTAGCTTGTGCACGAGCGTTTTCATCGTTTCAATATCGTCGTTCACACCAGCAAGGAGCACGCTTTGGTTTCCCAATGGAATGCCAGCGTTCGCAAGACGCTCTAACGCTTCCTTCACTTCAATCGTTAGCTCGCGCGGATGATTTACATGCACACTGATCCAGAGCGGATGATGTTTGGCGAGCACCGCGCATAACTCAGGCGTGATGCGTTGCGGCAGAAAGATCGGAACCCGCGTGCCGATGCGAAGAAATTCAATGTGCTTTATCGCGCGCAGCCGGCTGAGCAACTTGTCGAGCTTGTCGTCGCTGAAAATGAGCGCGTCGCCGCCGCTGAGCAGGACGTCGCGCACTTCGCTGTGTTGCTCAAGATACCGGAACGCTTCCTCGAAATTTGTGTGTAATTCCTGTTCGCCCACACCGCTTACCACGCGGCTGCGAGTGCAATATCGACAGTAACTCGCGCAGCGATCGGTCACGAGAAACAGGACGCGGTCCGGATACCGATGCACTAACCCCGGAACCGGCATGTGCGAATCTTCGCCGCACGGGTCAGCCATGTCGTACGGGGATGTCCACGTCTCCTCGATTCGCGGAATCATCTGTCGCCGGATCGGATCATCGGGATTATCGCGCGGGATCAGATTGAAAAAATGCGGGGTGACCGCCAATGCGAGTTTGTCGCCCGAGAGCAAAACGCCGCTGCGCTCCTCGTCGCTGAGATCGATGTGTTGTTCCAGTTGAGCGAGTGATGTAACCCGGTTTTTGAGCTGCCATTTCCAATCGTTCCAGAGTTCCGGGGTCCCGCCGTCGCTGGACCAATAACCTGGCGCGTGCGAGAGGAACTCTTTCCCGTCCCTCTTTTCTGATAGATGAGTGATCATTTGTCGTTAAAAAAGCTAAGGCCCTTAAATATCGCGTCAACGCAGGCACTTTTGAGTGCGCAGCGCACAACAGAGTTCCGGCTGCACTGCAGCGCCTGACGAAAGGCGGAAGCTATTTTCCACCGAGCACGCTCAGCTCCCAGCGGTAACCGTCGGGATCGTGGAACCAAAGGCCCATGTTTTTCGATCCCGCAGCTTCCGGACCGATTTCGTCGCCGGGGTCTTCTATATCGGCGCCGATACTCCTTAAATGTGCGAGCGCTTTTCGCAGCGTCGCCATGTCTGGCAAATGGAATGACATGTGATCAATCGTTTCAGGTGACGGTTTTCCTTTGAACAACGCGATCGTGACATTCTCGTTGCCGACCGCGATGCCGTTTTCGAAATCGAATTCCTTCCGCAACCCCAGCGCGCGCTCGAACCAATTCGCGCTTTTCCTCGGATCGCGCACCGCAAGACCAAAGTGGCCAACCTCCCCGAGTGTGAAGGGAACTTTCATGTGAATCGCTGAACCACTAAGTCGTTAAAGCCTAATGTGGCTCTGAGCCGTTTGAGGAAATAAGCGGTTCCATGAAGTGTCGGTTGAAATCTTTCAGCGCGTCGCGCGGCGTATGTCCTAGTCCACTGGCGCCTGTTCGCAGCTTTGGCCCGATAAAGGCCAGCCAGATGTCCCCCACCATTCCCATTCTGGGACGGAGCCGTGCGGCTGGGCTGCCCGGGTGGTTCTCGAGAAATTCCTCTACGTCCTCTTTTATCGCACGAGGAAGTTCTTCAATCGCAAGCGAGGTCACACTTGAGGAAACGTGCAAGCCTCGCATTTTGGACTTAAGAGCTCTAAAAGAGTTCACTCGACCCCTCAAGGGGTAGGGCGCGTCACTCCTGTGCGCGCCGTTGTCGGAACTGGAAGCGGCGTGCAGAGGACTGCCCGCCCTACCGGTTGGACCGATGGTGCGCACGCGTCCTCGCGCCGCTTTGGAGCGATTGGCCGAAGAACTGTCAGCGCGCGGTTAGTCGCGGCCCCAGATCATCGCCACCGAAGTTGTAAGGCTGCCGCCCATGTTAAACGTGAGGAATTTTCTCACATTCTCGATCTGGCGGGCACCGGCCTGTCCGGTGAGCTGCTGATAGGCTTCGTGAACCTGGCGAACACCGGTCGCGCCTACAGGGTGACCGTCTCCGATGAGACCGCCGCCCGCGTTCACCGGAATCTCGAATGGCGGTTTGGATTTTTCCCGCCGCACCTTCGGCAGCGTCGTCGCGCCACTTTTCACAAGCTCCACGCCTTTCCCTGGCTCGGCGAGCCCGAGAATTTCGTAAGCGACGATTTCGGTAATGGAAAAACAATCGTGGACCTCGGCGCCTTGCAGATTGCGTGGGATCAGGTTTGCCATGCGAAAAGCTTTCTCGGCTGCTTTGCGCGCAATCGAAAACGTTGGCGCATCTTTTTTGTCGAGCGGCAAATAATCGGTCGTGTGACCGTAGCCAAGCAATTGGGCGATCTTGCTCCGATCGCGACCGATCTTGTCCAGATACTTTCCAGAAACGAGAACAACTGATGCCGCGCCGTCGGTAATCTGAGAGCAATCTGAAACTTTAAGCGGCGGAGCAACGCTTGGATTCTTGTCGGAAACTTGCGATGCGCAATCGAATGTGAGATCGGCGTCGCGCATTTGCGCAAGCGGATTCAACTTGGCATGCGCATAATTTTTCCATGCGACTCGGGCCAGATCAGCTTCGGTCGCGCCGTATTTCTCGATGTAAATTTGCGCGATGCGCCCGAAGAGCTTCGGGAACATGAAATCGCCATACTCCGGTTTTTCATTGTGATAATCGGCAGCGGCGCCGAGCACATCGGAGCCATCGAGCGACGACATCGTTTTCTGTTGTTCCGCACCGACCACGAGCACCACGTCGTAAAAGCCGCCCATAATCCACTCGGCACCTAGCAATACCGACAGCGCTCCGGAGGCGCACGCCGCCTCGGTATGCATCGTCGGAATACCGCGCAATTTCGGATCGATCTCCGGTATAAACGCACCGAGCTGCAACTGTTTCGTGAACTGGCCGGCATTGAAATTTCCAACCGCGCCCGCCTGAATTTCCGCGGGATCGATCTTCGCGTCGTCGATCGCCTTTTTCCCAGCCTCAATGATGATGTGCCGGATCGTTTTCCCTTCCTTCTTCAGGTTGCGCTTAAAGTCCGTGCGCCCGCCCCCGAGAATGTAGACTGACTCGCTCATACTTAATCTTAGCCTATTTCTTCAGCGAGTCATCCTGAGCGAAGTCGAAGGATCCCGCGGAACTACCATTGGGTTTCGCAACGGGATTCCTCGAGTTCGCTCGGAATGACGGCGTTGCCGCTTTAGCCGCCAAAGGCATCCAAGCCCGTAATATCTAGGCCGACGATTAATGTGTGGATGTCGCACGTGCCTTCGTACGTGGAGACGCTCTCAAGGTTCATCAAATGCCGGATCACCGAGTATTGATCCGTGATGCCTGCGGCGCCGAGTATGTCACGCGCCTTGCGCGCGCATTCCAGCGCCATCCACACATTGTTTCGCTTCGCTAGCGAGATTTGCGCAGTACGCGCCGCGCCCGTCTCCATCATCCGCGTGAGACGCAACGCGAGCAATTGCGCCTTGGTAATCTCCTGCGCCATCCAAACAAGTTTTTGTTGCACTAATTGGAAGCCGGCGATCGGGCGACCAAATTGTTCGCGGGATTTGGCATAAGCCAGCGCAGTTTCGTAGCAATCGATCGCCGCCCCAATCACGCCCCACGCAATTCCTACCCGCGCATGTGACAGACAGGATAACGGCGCGCTTAGCCCGGACGCTTTGGGCAGGCGGTTTTCTGCAGGTATGCGGCAGTTTTCGAACCAGCATTCCGACGTGCGCGACATTCGCAGGCTGAATTTTCCCTCGATGTCGCGCGCGCGAAATCCCGGCGCATCTTTCTCCACGACGAATCCACCAACGCGCCCGTCGTCGTCTTTTGCCCAAATAACTTTTACGTCGGCAATCGATGCATTGCCGATCCAACACTTACTGCCGTTTAGAACGTAATGATCATCGTCACGTCTGGCGCGCGTTTCCATCCCAGCCGGATCTGAGCCGTGTCCGTGTTCAGTAAGCGCGAAACAACCGACGCGCTCGCCCGATATCAATCCTGGCAGCCACCGCGTGTGTTGTTCCGGCGATCCGAATGAATGGATTGCCTGTATTGCGAGCGCGCCTTGCACCGACGCTAGGGAGCGCAGACCCGAGTCGCCGCGTTCGAGCTCTTGCATGATAAGCCCGTACGCTGTGTAACTAACGCCAGCGCAGCCGTGCTCTTTTAGATATGGCGCGTAAAAGCCGAGTGCGCCCATGCGCGGCGTGAGGTGTTCTGGGAACTTGCCCGCCCGATGGCATGGCCCGATCTCCGACAAGACTTCCTCCTGCACAAACCGCCGTGCCCGATCCCGCGCCGCGCGTTCTTCGTAGGTCAGAAGGTCTTCGATGGCGTAGTAATCCAGCGAAGACAACGCTCCCTCGCTCCGCCCGATCCGGCAGCCGCCGGACTCAGCGGTTTGAAACCGAACAGCATGGTTGCGCCGCGCTCCGACGGCTGCGCTACAAAAGCAGGCTGTTCAATGGATGAGAGGACAAGGAATGAAAGGTGGGGTCGCGTCTCGGAAAGTCTCTTCGCGCCGATCGCCGCGATTCATTACATCGTAGATGGCCCCTTCGTATTCGATTCTTAACTGACGTGCCATCAGCCGCGTTTTCCAAACCCTATGACGCAGTGTCAATAGTGAGGACTGACCCCTTTCCCTTTTCCTAATTCGTTCTTGGAGCCTATTCCTCGAGAATCTGGCGGCAGAAGTCGAGATCGTACTCGGCCCGCGCAAGCGCCGGCGATCCTTTCGCGAGTAGGGGCTGCGCGCCGACTAGCAGCTGGCGCGCGCGCGTCGCTCGCTCTCGCGCCTCTTCCTTGCTGCCGATTGCATTCGAGGCAAACGGCAGGAGCGAGAACCCTGCGGCGCGCGCATACGATTCGGCCCCCTTTACCTTTTCGTCGAGCGCGTCATAGCAAAGGCCCTGCTCCTCCCAGGCTTTGGCCAAGCCGTCGCTGTCCTTCCGTTCCTCCAGCAGCGGAATGAGATGCGACAGCGGAAAAAGCGCGCCGCTCGCGTCCTGAAGCTCGCGGTAGCAGTGAACGGCATTGGTTAGCTCCGCGATAGCTTCGTCCCTTCGCCCGGCCTGACGCTGAACGTAGCCGATGTTCGCCAGGGTGCGGGCGAGCCACGACAAGTCGCCTCTTTTCGCGGCCATCCGTCGAAGCGTCTCAAGATTTTCCAGCGCTTGATCGTATTTCTCTTCCGCCGCCAGCTGCTTCGCTGTGTTGTCTAGTGCATTCCCAAGAAAATCGAGACGTGACGCGTTTGGATAACCGAAGTCTTTGCGCAGCCGCTCGGCCATTTCCTCCGCCAGAGCCCACGCCGCGACGAGGCCGCCGTATTGCATCTGTCTTGCAACGCCATCCTGGACGAAGCGAACGCCCTCGGCCGCGCGGCCGTTGCGAAAGGCGCACTTCCCAAGTCCGATGATCATTCTGACCTGAAGCTCGCTGTTCTGCTCTACGGCTTCCTGCAGGAGTCCTTCGTACACCGCGGACGACTCGTCGATTCGACCGTTGGCATACAGCGCGGACGCGTAGTTGTTTCCCGACTCGAGCCTATGGGGTACATCTTTTAGCGCAGTGTAATTCTCGAACGCGAGGCGGAACGGCTCGATCGCATCAGCCAGTCTTCCAAAGATGTGGGCGTCCACGCCCATTGCGTTCCAGGTTGCGGCCGTGCCTTTGGGGCTTTCCATCTCTTGGAATAGCGCCAGCGCTTGCTGACGTTCTTGGATGGTGAGGTCGACCTCCTTTCGATCGCGGTGAAAGCGGGCCAAGTTGTTGTGAATGCTTGCGCACTCGGACGTAAACCCGCTCGCCTCCGCAACCTGCAGCGCGCGTTGATACAGCGCGAAGGCAGAGTCCTGCTTCTGTTCGTCGCGCGCGACGGCCTGTCCATGAAGCGCCATCGCGACCGTACGCCGATCCGCGATCAACTCACCGGTGAGACGCGCGGCTTCGTAGCTATCCCACGAACGTGCCCAATCTCCGGTCGTTTGGTGGAGTTTCCCCAGGTTGATGAAAACCTTGGCCCGGCCGGGCTCATTGCCAAGCCGCTCGAAGACGGACAGCGCTTCGGCATAGTAACGTTCGGCCTCGGGCGGCGGAGCAAAGGTCGCGAGATTGACCAACGCTCCCGCGCGCCCCACCTCGTCTCCCGTCGCCGTGCGGATCTCGAGTGCGTGCTGGACCGAAGCTCGGGCTTCGGCGACCCGGCCCTGCTCGTTAAGCACGCCGGCCAGATCGTTGTGGAGATCTGCCCGGACCCACGGAGCCTTAGCGGCGGCGGCAATGGCTCGCCTGAACATCCGCTCGGCGGCCGAAAGATCCCCGGCGCCTTTCTGCAGATTTCCATACTGTCCCATCAGCGCGGCAAGAAGGTCGAGCGCTCCCATTGCTGCCCCCGCGGCCACCGCGTGCTGACAAACAGCAAAGGCTTCGTCGATCCTTCCTTTATCGCGAAGCAGCACGGCGAGTCTGGCGGCCAGCAGGCAATACACGCGTTGCGCGAGCGTCGAGGCGTCGAGCGGCGGACCGCGGTAAAGGAGCAATGGACCCTCGGCTCGATCGGTTACGAGCGCGTGTTCTACGACCGCCGCCTTCACCAACGGATCGCAAGAGATAATCAGAAGATGCTTTTCAGGTTCCTCGAAGCGCAGCGATTGCGCCGAAATGGGGTGCTGTTCGTACACACACTGCATCGCGGCAAGCGCCGGTTGCAACTGGCCAGCCGCATCGGCGAGCCATGCCAGAACGGCGGCACATGAAAAATCCCCGACAAGGTTCGCCCACGATTCAGTCTGCTCCGAAACGCTCGGCGCCAAGACCACCGGGCTCGCCGTAATGGTTTGACGCCGCGGTTCTGACGGCAACAGATTCTCCAACCACTCAGGCAGCGAGCCGGTCTCGAGAGCCGCCTTCTCCCCATAGTAATCGGCAAGACTCGCAACTGCCGGCAACACGGATGTGCCGGTCCGCACGAGCCAGGTGAAGCCCTGAGCCTCCGCCTTCTTCGCGCGCAGGAATAGGTAGTTAGGATCCGCCTCGAGATCGGCGCCCGAGTATCCTAGAAACAACCAGTGGCCCCACCGGAGAAGGTGCTGGATGCATTGTACCGTCGCTGCAGGCAGTCCTCTTTTGCGCTGAGACAGCGTGTCGATCAACGTATCCGGCGCGTCCGCCGAACCGTGGATTTTCAGCAGCTGGCACACGCCGCCCGGCGAATCAAATCGGCTCAGTCCTGCCGCCAACTCCTGCATCTGATCGGGTTCGTAGCGAACATCGAGGCCGACGCCCTGCCGCTCGAATGCCGCCTCGATGGCGCGATCGAAGTTTGTGGTGACGATCGCTTTCAGCTGACCTTTGGCCGCAAGACGGGCCAGCGTATCGTGCACGGGGTTAGGGGTTCGACTGTCGAGCGATCGCAACACATCGAAATAGGTCGGACCGATGGTGCCAGCCACGACCTCGGCAAAGTATTCCGGCGGAAACTTCAATGCGTCCTGCCGTTGCACCACGAAATCGCCGAGCGAGCCCGCCTCGGGAAGGAGCGGATGTGCACGTTCGACAAGCGCATGGATGACTGCTCGGTTCACCTGCCACCAGGATGGCAGGCTCGTGGGCGCTATCATCGAGCAACCGGCCCCCGCAAAGACGACGAGGCGGCGATGCGTCAGATACTCTTGGATGGTCGGCATGATAGAGGCTGTCTGATTACCCCACCAACCCAGCAGTCTAGCCTCAAGTGTGCGCTGTTTCGAGCAAAACCGTGAGTGATCTGAAAACTGCGCAGGCCGCCCAGGATGGAATCAAGGTCGAGCAGGCACGCGTGGGAAAGTTCGAGGTTCCAAACTGGTTGCGACGGTCAGGCATGTAACACCGCATTTCGTCGTTACCGGCAATGACGCGCCAGAATTCTTGGCAGCCGAGCAGTTTTCATCGCTTCGCGAATCGAGGTCGGCGGCTTCGGCTTGATCAGTTCGTCCATCTCCGCGGCGATTTCGTCCACGCTCGCCACACCCATGCTCAGCGCCATCCCTCTCCACGAGCCCATCGTATTGATCGCGAGCGGACACGGGGACACCGCGCCGTTCATCGTCGGTTTCTCGAAAAGCAACGCCTTGCCGGGCGGCGATGAAGTCCGAGAACGACGAGTAGGCCATGCGCGGGAAAGTATCCGCGTTCGCCGCAGCTTGGCGAGTGGATGCCGGTGCTACAGCACCTTCGCTTGCGCCTCCTTGAGCTGGAAGGCGCCCCACAGATCGTCGATGCCCTGATCGAGGTTCTTCTGCTGCGGCCCCGCCGTTTGAGATTTGGTTGATGCGGCTTTTGGCGCCGGCATCTCCGCGGCGGTCTTGTTGGCGTAAGTGCCTTTCACTTCGCGTTCGCCTTCCTTGAGAGTGATCTCCGCCGCGCCGGTGGCTCCGTCCGGCGCCCGAACGACGCTTTGTCCTGTGAATACTCATGTGAAGGTTTCGATTGATTTTTAGTGGAGACTTCGAATGAGAAAGGACGCCTTAGTTCGACGATGGTATGTAGCTTTTCAAGCTTCTGATTCGCAAAGGGCTTTGAAATTTAGTTCGGATCATGGAAATAGCACCCAGCCATGGCACGACTTCACGAATATCAAGGCAAAGCCATTCTCGCCGCCAATGGATTCAAGATCCCCCCGTGGCCGCGCCGCCGCAACCGCTGATGAGGCCGTGGCGGCAGCCAGGGAACTAGCCGGCGAAGTGGTCATCAAGATTCAGCCTGGACCACGGGGCGCGCCGGAATCCGTGAGAACGTCTTCGATGCCGTAGTAATCGAGCGAAGTTGGTATCATGTGGGGCGGAGGCCCGGTAATGCGCGCCAGTTTAGCGGGCGACCGACGCGAAGACAACGCTCCCTCTCTTTCCGTCCGACGCTTCTTAACATTCGCTGATAAGCCAGTTATTTCGTCGTCGCCAATCCCGCGGTTTTCCACGCTTTGAAGCCGCCTGCCATGTTGCGGACGTTTTTGTAGCCCATTTTTTGCAGGCTCTCCGTCGCGAGCGCGCCGCGGCCGCCACCGCCGCAATGGCAGATGATCATTGCGTTCGGATCCGGAACCTTTTCTTCGATGTCGAGCTCGATGGTGCCGCGACTCATGTGAGTCGCGCCGGGAATGTGTTCCTCGTCCCACTCGTTCGTCTCACGAACATCGACGATCACCGCTTCGCCGCCTTTCAATTTCGCAGCCGCATCCTGCGGCGAGATCTCGGTAACGTTCATCTTTGCGTCTGCAACCAGTTTTTCGAAACGCGCGTGTTCTGCCATACCTCAACCTAACCACGGATTACGCGGATGGCACGGATCGAACAGCGGTGTCAAGCCGCCGCACTCCAAAGCGCTTCGCGCGAAATTCTGACCCATGACTTCTGATTTCCGAACCATCCGTGTTATTCGCGTAATCCTCGGTAAAGGATTTGTCTTACTCGTAGCGCAGCGCTTCGATGGGATCGAGCGCGGCGGCTTTGCGTGCCGGGTAAAATCCGAAGAAAACGCCAACGGCTGCGCTGAACAAAAATGCGATAGCAATCGACCCTATCGAAATCAGCGTGGGCCAATGCGCATAGACCGACAAGAGACCGGACGCGCCGATGCCGCAGACAATACCAATCAGACCGCCGACGGAACTCAGTGTCACAGCTTCAATCAAAAACTGCGTCAGAATATCGTTGCCGCGCGCGCCGACTGCCATGCGCACACCGATTTCGCGCGTTCGCTCGGTCACACTCACGAGCATGATATTCATTATT
>Ga0193721_1000387_pt1 | contig 12599 bp, 8 predicted proteins | sample U2s2metaG_FD_145078 | JGI IMG/M metagenome (GOLD analysis project Ga0193721, IMG submission 145078) | Soil microbial communities from a riparian zone of the East river system, Colorado, United States - U2s2 | ecosystem: Environmental > Terrestrial > Soil > Riparian zone | place: USA: East River...
CGCGCGCGAAATGCTTCCATTCCGGGAGGCCTCTTCAGCAGGGGTGGCCGAGCCCCGGACCGCAGCTGGCCACGTGAGGCGAGCCGGTCTCTGGTCCCATTTTCTCACCCACGAATGGTCTTCTGCACTTTTGTATCTTTTTCTGGATGTAGTGAGCTGGCTTGCGATCTATCGAGTGGCAGGTTGGTTTCGGTACGATGCGTTTTATGCTACGCCGTTTCAGTTCTTCATCATCAATCTGATTCAGCTCGGCGTAATCGTGACGGCGCTTTATTTTGTCGGCGGCTACGATCGCGCCGTCGAGAAGTTGACTCTTGGTTATGCCGCCGAACACATTCTTGCTGTCACTGCCGCGGCCGTGGTCAGTGCGATGCTGATTTATTCCGCGGCCACCTTCGATCAGACAATGAAGCCGAGCCGGAGCGTTCTTCTTTTCAGCTTTGCAATTTTCCTCCCAGTCTCGCTGGCTTACCGCCGGTGGATTCGGCAGTACGTGGTTGCCAGCAGTGCCGGCCGGTCGTTTCTTGTCATTGGTAGCGGCGCGACAGCGGCTCGTTTTTACGAGGCGTACAGGAACTCACCAAACGGACAACAGCTCGAGTTCGTAGATTTGAATGAGGAACGGGTGGGCCAGCCAATTGCTGGTCAAGGGTCGCCGATTGTGCAGGGAGACCTCGTAGCAAAGTTAAATAATCTCGGCAAACGTTATAGCGGGATCATTCTCGCTGCGAAAGCGAGCTCGCTCAGCACGCAACTCCTCGAGCGCCTGGTGTACGCGCAATTTCAGGAGACGCGCGTTTACACGCTCGAATCCTTCTACGAAACTGAATGGCGTTATCTGCCGCTCGGCATCATCGATCCGTTTTGGCCGCTCCAGAGTGGTTTTCAACTGGCTCGTACTTCTCCCTACCATTATCTCAAGCGGCTTTTCGATGTCTTTGCCTCGTCAATAGCACTGATCATTTGCGCTCCGATCTTCGTGCTTGTCGCTCTGCTCATCCGGATCCAGGACGGCAGTCCGGTGTTTTTCCGGCAGGAACGAGTCGGCCGGGACGGAAGACGGTTCATTCTTTTTAAATTCCGAACAATGCGACGCTCCGATGAAGCGGACGAGGACATTTACACGCGAAAAGGCGATCGTCGTGTGACGTCTGTGGGGCGTTGGCTGCGGAAACTTCGCCTCGATGAGTTGCCGCAATTGTGGAATGCCCTTAAAGGCGACATCAGCCTGATTGGTCCACGCCCGGAGTGGAGCAAGTGCGCCGAACGCTATGAGCAAACAATCCCGTTTTATCATTTTCGGCACCTTGTGAAACCGGGCATCACGGGCTGGGCCCAAGTGAATTACCCGTACGGTGAGAGTGACGAGGACGCGGTCGAGAAGTTAAAATACGACCTCTACTACATCCGGCATTACTCACTGAAGCTGGATGCCATGATCGTGTTAAAAACGTTATACACGATGCTATTCGGCAAGGGACGGTGAGAGGCACAAGGCAGATGTCAGATGCCACAGGTTACCTAACCGTTACTTCTGACATGTGATCTCTCGGTTCTTCCGCAACGTATCACGCTGGATTTTCTTCGCCGCCCTGGTCTATGCGCCGTGGGCGTACGGCGCCACAACATCGGAAAGCATCCAAATAACCAACTGGGTGCTACTCGCTGCACTCGTTCTTTGGGCCATTGAGTTGCTTATTAGCAGGCGAACGCCGCGATTTCCACGGCTTCTGTTCTTCTTAACGGCGGCTTTGATCTGCGTGGGGGGTTGGATGGTCTTCAACGCGAAATCGATCTACGACTCGGATTTTTCTGTTTTTGTACCGTTACGCAACTTCGCGCCGCCAATGGCCGGCTCCGTTGATTATCCGATCAGCGTTGCGTGGATGATCCGAGGCGCTTTGCTCCTGGGGATAATCTTGTTTGTCGCAGACCTTTCTCAAAGCAACCGATGGTTGCTCCGCTTGTGGTATGTGATTGGTCTGGTCGGCGGCTCGATCGCGTTTCTCGGTTTACTCCAGAAAGCTACCGGTACGCTCATGATCTTCTGGCAACCACCGCCTCGGGAGGACCTGCGAGTAAGCACATTTTTTGCGACCTATTATTATCACGGTAATGCCGGCGCATTCTTAAACCTGGTGTGGCCATTGAGTTCCGGACTAGTTATCCGGGCCTTTGCCCGCGGATCCCATCCGTGGATGCGTGCGATGTGGACGAGCGTTTTTCTCCTAACCATAGCCGCGGTGCTGGCGAATACGTCGCGCATGGCTCAACTAGTTGCGCTCCTGTTGCTGGTTGCGATTTGCGTGCAATTTGGACCGTTGCTTCTTCGCAAGCTATCGGGTGGTAAAAGCGTCGCTTTGGCAGGCGCGCTTGCCATTGGTTTAGCGCTCATTGCGTTTGCGCAGGCCAGTCATTTCGAACAGCCGCTTAACCGCTGGCGGTTGCAGAGCGAGCACATTCTCAACGATGCTCGCTGGCAGGTTTCGCGGGTAGCCGTGCGTGCGTTGCCGGACGCCGGATTATTCGGGTTTGGGCCAGGCACGTTTCGCGTTGTATTTCCAATATACAATCGCAGTGGGAGTGATCAGGTGCCGGGGACGTGGAGATTTTTGCACGAGGATTACCTGCAGACCCTGCTGGAATGGGGCTGGATCGGAGGAATCCTTTGGGCGCTGCTTTTCTTCGGAGGAATAACAGTCGGTATTCGTGGTTACAAAGGGCACGCCAGACGAGACTGGGCGCCGCGAAGACGCGTGCTGCAACCATTGGTTATCATAGCGCTTATAGGAGTGGCGCTGCACGCGCTGGTCGATTTCCCAGGTCAGATCGAATCGATCCAGCTGTATGTAGCAACGTATCTGGGTTTGTGCTGGGGAAGCAGGTCGTGGCACGAAAGGTTCACCTAACAGCAAAGATCAAACTCTGGTTCAAGATCAAAACTCGCTGCAAAACTGAACTGATCGCCATCGACTAAACCATCGGGCTGATGACGGAGGCGTCGACTACGCTCCGTTACCTTCGTGGTCGGGCTTGGATCGGCGATCGTAGCTGTAGCCGCGAGAATACGCTCCCTCGTCTTTGCCATAACCATGCGAAGCGTAATAGTAATAATAGCCGACTCCGCGACTCCGCCGCAATCGATTCAAGACCAGACCGGCCGGGCGAATTCCTGACTTTGCCAGCAAGGTAATCGCGCGGCGGACTGCTGGACGCGGTGTTTTTGCCGCCCGAACGACAATGCACACAGTTTGGACATGTGGCATCATGAGGAGAGTGTCGCTGACTGCAAGAATCGGTGCGCTATCGATCACCACGCGATCAAACAGGGTTGCAGCCTGAGCAATCAGCTGGCCGAAGAACGGGCCGGCAAGAATCTCAGCCGGATTCGGCGCGCGTCGTCCACCTGCGAGAACAGAAAGCTGGCCTCCCGTCGCAGTAAGAATTTCCCCCGTCAGCTCAATGCTCTCGTCGACGAGCTGGATTTCTCCAGGGGGAATCACGCGCGCTGCGGACGCCAGATCCACTTCACCCACCAAGCAATCCGTTACTCCACGTAGGGTGTCTTCGTCGGAATTGTTGCCTTTGTTGGCATTCGGGAACCGGAAAATTTTGTGCATGTTTGGCCGGCGGAGGTCGCCGTCGATCAGGAGCACGCGATAACCCTGCTGGGCCAGTGCAAGCGAATAATTGGCGCTTGTGAAACTTTTGCCTTCGTTTGGCACAGCACTGGTGAAAAGCGAAACTTTTCGCTCGGCTTCCGGGCCCAGGAGAGAAAGGGCGGCGCGCAAATTGCGGAACGCTTCCGCCGCCGGACTTTCGGGAGTTTCCACCACGACGCGATAGTTCGAAGTTCCGAAAGCTTTCTTTCGCCGTTTCAGTCGGCTAACGGGCCCCTCATCAGTCGTATCGGGAACAGCTGCAAAAACAGGCAGACCGAGCGTGCTTTCTGCCTGGTCCACAGTTTTAATGGAACGATCCAGCGCATCGAGTCCAAAAATGAAAGCCAAACCGACAGCGAGGCCGCCAAGCAGGCCCAGCAGGATCGTTCTCGTGCGCCGAGGACTAACAGGAACGGTCGGAAGCGGGGAATGCTCAACCACGCTGACCGCACTCGCTTTAACGTCTTTTGCCAAGTTCGTGTCTTTTATCTGGCGAAGAACGCTTTCGTACAACGCACGATCGGTTTCGGCTTGCCGCGCCAATTCCTGGTAGCCGATCGCGGTGCGGTTGAGATTGACCGCGACGCCCTGCTGGGCTAACAAAGCTTGTTGCAAGCTGGCCTCTGTCGCTTTGTTTTGGTCGAGGGTATTGCGCAGAATCGGGGGTTGCGCCAAGACTGCTTGACGAAGCTTGTCTTTCGCCTCGGCCAGCGAGGCCTTGGCCGCCATCATTTTGGGGTGCTTGTCCTTGTATCGTAAGGCGAGGGTGGTGATCCCCGCTTCGATCTGTATAATATTGTTGCGCGCGGCAGCCACCATTGGGGCGGCAGAGATACTCGGAATCGCGAGCAACGCGTCGATATTATTGCCAATCTGATCGACTTGGTGGAGCTGACCTTCCAGACGAATCTGTTGGTCCCTCGTTGCGGCCAATTTCGTGTTTATGTCTTGCAGGTTGTCCTCGACCAAGCCGCCCCGAGATCCGCCAGCCCCCTGTGAGCCCGTCGCGGCTGTGCCGCCGCCGAGTTGGAGAGCATCTGGATTTTTTGCCTTGTATTCGGTGGCGGCAGCCTCACTTTTTTGGAGGTTCCTCTTCAATCGCTCTTCTTCTTCCAACAGATAACGCAATGCGTCCTCGCTCGACGACGCGCGGCGCTCGAGTGAGTTGCGGATGTACTCTCGGCCGACTGCTTCGGCGAGACGCTGTGCCATGGCTGGATCGCCGTTCGTCACGTACAAATCGATTAAGCGCGTACCGCGACGGATCGCCGGATGCACCATGCCGACCATTGCTCGACCCAACGCTTCTTCGAGCGGCGTAAACGTCGTGACGCCACTGGCGTTCTGGCTCTTGTTGGCGGCCTGCGACGGCTCCGTCTGTCCGGTCGCACTGGAACTTTTGTCCTGCGCCAAACCTTCGGAGCGTACAACCCGCGCAAGAAGTGTTGGGTTAGTGAGATTCTGTTCGATCGTTCGCAGCGCCTCCCCACTGGCCAGAAACATTGAGCGCGTCCGCGTCGCGTAATCCGCGGTTGGGACGAAACTCGGCTCCTCAAATTCCACTTCCAAAACCGTGTGGGCTTGGTAAAGCTTCGGCGTCCGCGCGAGATTACCCAACGCCAGGAAAAGGCCAGCCAAAACGCAAATCGCTACGATCCAAATACGTTCGAGGAAAGAATGCCAATACCGGCGAAAATCGAACATGTGTAGTCCATCGGAGTACTCCGCTGTCAAAGGCACGCCTGGTTTGTCGGAATGGGGCGCAACGGTCGCTCCCGTCAGAGATTGGGCAGGGTCAATCACGGCAAAAGATTGGCTGGAACCTTACACCAAGAAATTCGTTCGCAAAGGCGAAGGCGGAAAAATCTCGGCTAAAAAATACTTTCGCCGACGTTGATGGTATCACCCGGCTCGACGAGAAAACCTCCGCCCTTTCCCTTGGTGAAGCGCTTCGCATTAACCTTGAAAACCTGATCCCCGCTGGCGCTTTGTCGCCGCACGGTTATTCGTTCCGGCGAGGCGATGCGCGTATATCCACCAGCCAACGCGATCGCCTCCAGTAGATCGATACCCTCCGGGCTGCTGTCAGGCATTTCGATGCTGCCGGGTTTATTTACCTGACCCAAAATCGAAAAGCGCCGTTTTGCGTAGCTGAGAAGCGTGACGTTGATCTTCGGGTTGACCAGATAATCGCGGCTGTACAGCTCTGTGAGTTTTGAAACTGCCTGCGTCAGAGTCAGTCCTGCCAAATGGATCGACCCCAGCAATGGCACGCTCAAGTTACCCTCGGGGTTCAACCGTCCGCTTGTGCGCAGATCGTCTTCACCAAAAACCTCGACCGCCACCTGGTCGGTAGGACTCAAAATGTAACCCGCCGGTGCGCTCACTCCGCCGGCTGATGCGGGCGCCGAGGCGACCGCTCGCGATGTAGAAGTGGCGGCGGGCTGGGACGCGGCCGTCCCCGGCATGGTTTGGGCCAACATGAACCCTGGCAGCGACAACGCGAGCGCAATCGCCAACCATCCCTCTGTCCCAGCTCGCAAATGATTCAAACCCTGTTTAGAACCTGAGCGTCGCCCTAACGCCCACCTGATTATCCTCCCAATCGAAGAACTGCTGGTTGCTGCTGTCCTCGCGGTGCAGGTAATATACCCCGGCGCTCAGCCACCTGGTAATTAGCACGTCAACCGATGGTTCGATAAACCAGTAGTCGTCATTCCGTGTTGCACTGACGTCCCGGTCAGTGGCGAAGTAATCCGAATTTTCATAGCCGGCGGCCAAGCCTAAATAAACGCGGTGAAATAAACGCTGCTGAAACCGGCCCACAACGTATGTGGCCCCAAAATCTTGGTTAGCAATGTACCCGGAATTGTAAATCCGCCGCCCGGCCGCAAACGAGATAAAGGTACCGCTGAACGGATTATAACTCAGCCCGACTTCGAACACCGGTGTGTCGTATGTATCGCGGTTGCCGTCAAACTGGCGGAACTCAACGCCTGCGGAAGCATACAAAAGTACTTTGGATGTCCACTGATAATTAAGGCGCAAGTTTATCTGCTCGAAAGTTTGGTTCGTACTTGGATCATCCACCCAGTTGTACCCGAATGTGCCGCCAATGCCCACCGATAGCTTTGGCCGAAAATTGTAGTAAACGTAAAGGCCGCCAGCAATAGTGTAGTCACTAATGTGACCGGGATAGGCGTAGGACGGGGAATCAAACTCGCCCACTAAGGTTATTTTCCCGGTCAGTGCATAAGTTGCCCTCAAACGCGTGTAGAAGATGTTCATTCGCGTGGGCGCGCTTGCGTCGGTGTTTGCCCACAGGCCCGTCGTATCGAAGAAGCTGTTGAGGTTTGCCGATTCGAGTAACGCTATGTCCTCGGAGGCGAACAACGTCAACCGGCCAGAGTTATATCCCCCTTCGAGGTGAATCAGCTGGTTAAATGCGTCTTGATCCGAGTGATCGACGAACAGAATAGCGCTCGGCATGTAGTCCAATCGCAGATAGCTTCTGTTGCGCCCCTCGATATCGCCGACTCCAATGGTGATATACGGCTCAATCGCGAAATAATAATCCGAGACCTTGTCCGTATGAGTAATAAAGATATTGTCATCCCACACACCTCGCACTGTCAGGCCCAGCGCGTAGTGAAAAAGACGCCCACTTGGGGAAGTCGTTTCGCCGGCTGGGAATACGTCATATGTGCCGCGCCCGTAAGGACCTGCTGCTACGGGCGGCGGAATAACAGTTGTTTGCGCAGTAGTGTAGTTTGTTGAAGGCGACAACGGCTCGGACGAAGACGGAAACGCCTGCTCGGACGAAGGCAGCGGCTCTGGTGCAGAAGGCACAGCCTCCGCTGCGGTGGAGGGCAACGATTGAGGTAGGGCAGGCAATGGCTCTGTTGACACGGAGGGCTCTGTTGACACGGAGGGCGGGGCTTCCGCTGGAGCGGCCGGCGGCTCGGCCAACGAAGGCAAGACGTCGGGCTCAACCGACTCCTGCGCTTGCGCAGCAAGAACAGCCGCAAAGAAAATTCCTGCCACCAAGCTAAGGATTCGTGATCGTGGGGCCGGGCAGGTGATCCCTTCGGCGGTACGGTGCCGAAATGAAGCGAAACGGTACATGGTTAAGGCAATGCCAGAGCACATGGCGGCGAGACTAGATTGGCGTCTTAAGCCCGTCAATGAAAAAATCTTATTAAAAATTTGCCAAAAAAAAGCCAGGATTTAGGTGCCGTCTGGTCGCCATTTGCATCAGCCAAGGGGTGCGCATTTTCGTGGGGAAAACTTGCTTTGCGGTAGTTCGCGTAAGACTTTTAACAACTTGGCGAATCAACGATTGAGTCCTCCAGTGGTATGCCAGAGCCGGGAAAGACGCTGACTATTAACGAGATTTATCACTCGATTCAGGGCGAGAGCACCTGGATGGGGCGACCGTGCGTGTTTGTGCGGCTGACCTTCTGCGATCTTCGCTGCAATTATTGCGATACTGAGTACGCGTTTTACGAAGGGAAAAAACAAACATTGAAGGGGATTCTTGACGCAGTGGCGGCGTTTCGATGTCCGTTGGTCGAGATCACAGGCGGCGAGCCGTTGTTGCAGAAGAACGTGCTGCCCTTGATGTCGATGCTATCCGACGCCGGTTACACCGTGCTTCTCGAAACCAGCGGCGCGCACGATATCTCCAAAGTCGATCCGCGGGCCCATCGGATCATGGATTTAAAGACGCCGGGCAGCGGCGAAGTAGACAAGAATCTTTGGTCGAATATTGATCATCTTACCCTCCGTGATGAAGTGAAATTCGTAATGGGATCGCGCGAAGATTACGAATGGTCGCGCGACAAGGTGCAGCGGTACGATCTGCCGTCCCGCTGTCATGCGGTGCTCTTCTCGCCGATTTTCGGACGAATCGATCCGCGGCAAATCGTGGAATGGATCCTGGCCGATAAGCTCGATGTGCGGTTTCAACTTCAGATGCACAAGTTCATCTGGAGCCCGACCCAGCGCGGAGTCTGAACGGCCATTTTTGCAGGGTGGCTGTGTCAGCCGCCGTTTTGTTTAGGATCGGCGTCTCACAGAGACGCCCTACAGTTTTCTGTCGCCAGTCTGAGGGTTGCTCACTTCGTTCGGAATGACATGTAAGCGAGAGTAGTGGTATTTTGGCGTCATGCGCGCACGGTTGACGAAGGATTTCACTTTCGAAGCGGCCCAAACTTTGCCTTATGCGCCAGAAGGCCATAAATGCCGGCGCGTGCACGGCCACAGTTTCAAAGTTGAAGTTTCCGTTGAAGGCGATGTCGATCCAAAAGTCGGCTGGGTTTACGATCACGCGAACATCAGCGCAGCAATGAAACCGTTGCTTAAAAGCCTGGACCACACGTATCTCAACGACATTCAGGGATTGGAAAATCCAACGATCGAAAAAATGGCAGAATGGTTCTGGAAAAAATTAGAACCTCAATGCCCCGGCCTTTGCGAGATCGTTGTGCACGAAACACCTACCGCGCGCTGCGTTTACCGCGGCGAATAGTCTGGCACGAACATCCCGAAACATTTCGGGGTTTGAGTCTCACTTTCTCTGTCAACTTTTCCCCGCTGCGCTTTCTTACAGCTCGATGGCGTAGCGCTTCATCTTGTTGTAGAGTGTGGGGCGCTGGATGCCGAGAAGTTCGGCGGCTTTTTTCTTGTTGCCGCGGCACTCTGCGAGTGCCTGGAGAATGGCGTTTCTCTCGACGTCATCGAGACTTTGTACGCCGCTGCGCGGTAACGTTCCGAGCTCGGTTTGTTGCAGCGCAACGGGCAGCTGTATTTCCGTGGGGAGTTCTTTCGCGTCGATCAAGCCCTGTCGCGCCAGCACGACGGCGTATTCAATTGCGTTTTGCAATTCGCGAACATTTCCCGGCCATGAATAATCAAGCAGCTTTTGAAATGCGTCCGGTGAAATGTCCGGCTCCGGTTTGCCTAGTTGCTGAGAAAATTGTTTCACAAATTGCGCGATCAGTGGGGGGATGTCCTCTTTACGTTTCCGAAGCGGCGGCACTTCGATTTGGAAGGTGTTTAGGCGGTAGTATAAATCGGAGCGCATTCGGTTCTCTGCGAGCGCCTGGGCGATTGGCCGGTTGGTCGACGCGATCGCGCGGAAGTCTGCTTTCATTGTTTGCGTGCTGCCAAGCGGCCGATATTCGCGTTCCTGGAGAACGCGCAAAAAGCGCGTCTGCAGATCTGCCGGCATATCTGATATCTCGTCGAGGAAAAGCGTGCCGCCATTTGCCGCTGCGATCATTCCGGGAAAATCGTGCATTGCCCCGGTAAAGGCACCTTTCACATAACCGAAAAGTTCTCCTTCAATCATGGTTTGCGGGAACGCCGCACAATTGAGCTTCACCACCGGCTGTCCCGCGCGACGGCTCCGCGCGTGGATCGTATTGGCTATCACTTCCTTGCCCACACCGCTCTCGCCCACGATGAGAACGTTTGCATCCGATGGCGCCATCGCATCGATCAATTCCTCGATCTCCTGCATCGGTTTGCTCTTGAAAATGGGCGTGGGCTTCGCTTCCGCGAGCTCCAGCTGTTTTTCGAGTCGCTCTGTTTTTTCCCGGAGTTCTACCGCTTCTCGCAACAAGAATTGTGTTTCCAATGCCTTCTCCACGAGACTAAGCAGCTCCTCGGGTGCGTACGGCTTGCTAATGAAATGGTACGCCCCGCGTTTGATGGACTCGATGGCGTTGTGCAGAGAGTCATGTGCGGTCAGGATAATCACCTGCACTTGGGGTAGCTCGGTCTTGATCCGATCAAGCATTTCTAATCCATCCGCGTCAGGCAGTCGGAGATCGAGGAGTACGATTTTTGGCGGTTTTGATTTTACCAACTTGAGTCCTTGTGCGGCAGTGGGCGCGGTGTCCACTTGGTAACCGTGCCGCTTCAGCAACGCCTCGAGCGTCATGAGCACGGGCCGTTCGTCATCGATGATCAGGACATGACGGTTATCTGTTTTCATTCAATTGCGCTGCTCGTACTACGCACGACCAGCAGGCTCCAGTTGCTTAAACGGTGAGAGATGACCGACCTTTCAAGCTTCTTTTGAAGATTCGCCTGACAGGGGAAGCCTAACGGTCGTGGTGAGCGCCGAAACTTTCGGATCATATTGAGCATTCAGTTCGCCGCCGTGAGCCTCTACGATAACGCGGACGCGATTGAGACCAAGACCATAATGGCGCTGGCTCATTTTCCGAAGCGGTTCGCGCCCCCAATTTTGGGTCGGCAAGTCAAAACGCGCCTTGGGTTCACAGAGGGTGAAGAGAAATCCTTTGTCATCGATTTTCGCTCTCGCAACAAGCGGACCTTTACCACGATCGTGCCGGAAGGCATTGGCGAAAATCTCGCTAAATGCTTCCTCGAAAAACTGAGGATCAACATTCAGCATCGCGTCACCAAGCTGAATGTCCCAGGAGATCTCCTTGCTCTCCTTTGGGAAATCGTGGTCGATCTTTCCGCGCAAGTCTTGAATAAAATCAGAGGCCGCGTACGGGATCGGGTTAGGTTTAACCTCCCCCACTGCTCTGGAAAGCCGTTGTAAGGTCGAGGCCAGTCGTGAGACTATTTCGCGCAAACGTTTGATCTCGTTTTTGACTTCTTCGCTCTTCCCCAATTCCTCGATGTAAGCGGACTGCAGTTCGATGGCATTTAAATCATTGCGCAGATCATGACTTAGTTGCGCGATAAAACGGATTGCGTCACTCCACGGGACGCTCTGGGAATCTTTTCCGTTCTCAACAGGTTTATCTGCCATAAATCGGGCACGTTACCGCTCTTGTTCGACTGAAAAACAGTCCTCCGACGGTTCCTCGCCTGGCGCGACCCTGATGTGTGGATCGTTGCTCGCCAAATGTCGCAGCACATGAAACACGTCTTCCGGGTCGGCGTCGATGGAGCGCGCAATTTCTTCCGCGGTCTTTCCTTCACCGACAATGAGTTTCTTGCTCACTTGTTTCTGAAGCTGCAACAGTCGTGTCGCCGCTTTTTTCCCCGCCTCGACACCAGGTTGATCGTAGGCATTGACGTTAATTAACGAGCCGTAAAAGCCTACTGCACGCTCGTAAAGTCCGATCAACGCTCCGAGATTAAACGCGTTCAGCTCCGAAATGCTTATGGTGATGGATTCGCGGCCATTCTCGTAAAGCGCGCTTCGCGTCCCGCGCAAAAAACCGTGAAGATAATCGCCGCTCGTGATGCCGTCTTCGACTTCGAGCCGCTTACCGTTCCGATCTTTTTGCACTTCGACGAACGTCACGAAAAAATTTAAGACGCCGTCACGCAATTGTTGAACGTAAGCGTGCTGATCGGTCGAACCTTTGTTGCCGTAAACAGCGATGCCTTGATGCACGATGTTTCCGTCGAGATCCTTTTCTTTTCCCAGCGATTCCATTACGAGTTGCTGCAGGTATTTGGCGAACAAGGACAGCCTGTCCTTGTACGGAAGGATCACCATATCTTTGTCGCCCTTACCGTTGCCGGCATAGTACCACATGAGCGCCAGAAGCATTGCAGCATTTTGTGTCACATCAGGGACGCGGGTCCGCTCGTCCATGGCGGCCGCGCCAGCGAGAAACCTATCGATATCGAAGCCTTCCAGCGCCATGGGGAGAAGCCCCACCGCGCTCATCACCGAGGTACGCCCGCCGATCCAATCGTACATCGGGAATCGATCAAGCCATTCATTCTTTTCAGCATCTTTGTCGAGATCGCTCCCAACACCGGTGACGGCCACTGCGTGTTTGTTGAAGTGCAGTCCCTTTTCTTTGAATCGTACTTCCGTCTCCAGCATCCCGTTTCGTGTCTCTTTCGTTCCGCCGGATTTTGAAACCACAATGACGAGCATTTGGGGGAGCAGATCGTCAATCCTGGCGAAAACGCGATCGAATCCGTTCGGGTCCG
>Ga0193721_1000388_pt1 | contig 12567 bp, 5 predicted proteins | sample U2s2metaG_FD_145078 | JGI IMG/M metagenome (GOLD analysis project Ga0193721, IMG submission 145078) | Soil microbial communities from a riparian zone of the East river system, Colorado, United States - U2s2 | ecosystem: Environmental > Terrestrial > Soil > Riparian zone | place: USA: East River...
CATATGTTGAAGGTAGCCGCGCTGACTGTTGCGCCACCGTCTAAGTGCAACAGACCGGAGCCACCCCCTCCGCCGGCGTTACCCCCGATGGATAGGGCGCCTCCCGTCGTGAAATTCGAGTCCGCACCGGACACCGTAACGGTGCCGTTTGCCCCGACACTAAAGCCAACGTTGGCGAATGTGCCATTTGTCATGTGGCCGCCGTTAGTGATGGCTAGTGTACCCTGGCCGTTGAAGCCAACGTAAAGACCACGGAAATTGTTCCAGAGCGAGTCGGCGCCATCGATGGTTACGCTGCTGTGCGAGGTAGCTCCATAACCGATATAGGCGAAGGAACCATTGGAATTCACATTTCCACCATTGGTGATATTGAGAACGCCGTTGCCGCCCTGCTCGCCTCCGACGTAGAAGAAACCATTGTTGGTCCACATCGATCCGGGGCCGTCAATCGTTGCGGTCCCGTCCGCTCCGAAGCCGTAGCCTATCTGGCCTGTGCCGTTGCTGACCGAGCCACCATTCGAGATATTGAGGATGCCGGTGCCGTTCTCGCCAAGCCAAAGATCGAAGCTATTGGTCCACGTGGAACCTTGTCCTGTAACTGTCACAGTTCCCTGCGAGCGACCAGGGAACTCACCAAACGTAGCAAGATGCCCGAAAGCGCTTGAGACCGTCGCGCCGTTGGAAATGGTCAACATCCCAGTCCCATAGCCGACGTGAAGGTCGCTCGCATGAGTCCAACTTGAGCCAGTTCCATCGACTGTGACATTGCCGCTGACACCAGGGTGGGAAGTGATTGTGTAGCCAATTTCGCCGCTGAAATCGGCCACCTGCGCGCCATTGGTGATACTGAGCGTCCCATTGCCAAGACCACCAACCGCGAGATCCTGCTGGACGGTAAGCCGGCCTGCTCCGGAAATACTCAAATTCCCGAGCTCAGAAACGTCATTCCAACCCAGCAGGATTGATGCCGCGGCGGCACCGCCCGTGGTGATCTGGACGGTTCCACTGTTGTTGACCTGCGCTTGTATGCTGGAGTTCGGGACACCTGCGGACCAGTTAGTGCCGAGAAACCAATCGCCAGTGCCGTCGGTCCAAATCGTCTGGGCCACACCAATGGCTGGGACGATCAGTGAGAGGGCCAGGATGAGCGCAGCCGTTTTTGCGACGAAACAATTTCGTGCGAATCGGCTCGCGATGTAGGTAGAGTTAGTGGATCGGTTCATAAGAGAGTTTGTTGCTTGGATAATCACTGATTGGTTATTTCTAACTGGTTGTGCTAGCTTCTTCCAACGCCTCACACACCTTGGACCTTTAAGGCGGCGGAGGCGTTGGACGGGTCCTTGGAGTTGGGTGGGGCCTGGGCGTCGGAATAGGTCTTACTGTGGCAGTTGGGGTTGGCGTTGGTGTTTGGATGGCGGTTGCCGTTGGCGTTGGTGTTGCACTTGGAGTTGGTGTTGGCGTTCCGCTGCTGCATAACCCCGACACAGTCATTGTGTAGGAAAGACAACCTGCATTGGCAGTGACTTCGCTTACCACCAGTACGAACGTCTGGCCGTCTTCGACGTTAAATGAAAACGGCGTCGGGTTGCCAGGAATTGGGCTCTGCCCTTCGTCTGCTATCCAGTTGGTGCAGATGTTATTTGGATCAAAGGTTCCCAGGTACGCAGCCGTGAAGATGAAATTGCTGCCCTGGCAATCGGTATCGATACCGACTGTCACGCATTGAGGGGAGCCGGTCGTGTTTGTGAACGTGTAGGCATCGTAATGGATCGCTCCAGCGGCGACGGTAAAACATGTACCAGCACAGGCACAAAAATCCGGAAAACCGTCGCGGAAAAGGCGATCAGTTTGTATGGGATCAGTATTGTCGATGTTTCCAACAATCACCGTCGGTGGGCAGGACGGCGGCGCCGTCGGGCTAGGCGTGGGCGTTGGCGTGCCCGGACCGCCTACGCAACTGCCATTGACGTTAAACACGTAGTGCATGGGACCAAGAAAGCACTCCACAGGCGACGGAACCGGGTTGCCGCAATCTGGCGCGCTGAGGTAGCTAAGCCCGGTCTCGGGATCCGGATTCGAACCGATGATGAAGAAGTTGTGCTCGAGCGTTTGATCGGGCGACAGCACTTCCATCACCAGTTCGAGCGTCCCGGCCGGAACAGTCGCTGTTAAAGGCACGTTGAATATGGTGAACTCCTGGTTGGGAACGCGGATTTCGCCTGAGCTGGCAAGCAAGTTCAATTGCCAATCGCCGTCGGGGAATGGGGAACCGTGGTTGGCGTAGAGATTGACCGTCAGCGGCTGGTCGGTGCCAAACAGGGATTCAGCCTGCTCGATCCCGAACTCGAGCGACGTGACATCGTAGGCTTGGCCACCGGTGAAGGTATTCATATCAAACGCGCGCCAGTAATGGTTCTCCAAAGTGCCAAGGCCGGGGTCGCTGCACGCTAATGCCCCCGCAACGATCGCCTGGCTTGTCGATTGGGTGATCGTTGAGGGACAGATGCCTGAAGGTTGACGCGGGCGTTCGTGGCTTTGGCTTCCAGCCAATCGTGCATCGGCAGGGATGCCGATGCCACGAAGCAGGCGAGGGACCAAGTCTTTAGAGTTATGGAATCCCCTGGAAAGCTGCGACGCGGGCATCTCCGGCCAAATGTCGTAAGGAAGAAGTGACCGCTGGCCTCCTTTAATGGTTTCCTGTCCGCTGTTGTGTTGCAGACGCGGCGACGTGGTGGAAGCCAGGCTTTCTTTGGTTTGGTTGTCGCCGCCACTGCCAGGTCGAGCAAACGCGCGCGGCAGTGGCGGAATAGCCAGTGAAACTGAAAGAGCTAAAATGGCAGCGGCGCAAACTGTCGCACCGAAACCTAACGGCGACGGCGGCCGAAAACAGGCCATGATTGCTCTAACAGCTCGTTTAAGCATTTTCGCTACGGCCGAGGTCGCGGAGTGGGGCGCGGCCTGGGTGATGGTGTAGGTCTGGGCGCCGGAGTTGCAGTAGGCGTAGCTGTCGCTGTTGCACTAGGCGTCGGTGTCGGCGTTGGAGTTACCGAGGGTGTTACTGTGGGAGTAGGTGTGGGTGCCCCAGATTCAGAGTATTTAATTGTTGTGTAGTCATAATCCGTCCCATTGCCGGTGCTGTAGCCCGCAATTGCGACGTTGTGGTTATTATCGACGGCGAGGACGTAGGCGCCGTCAGAGCTGTGACCAGGCCCATCGTACAGCTGCGCCCACTGTTCGATCCCATTCGTATCGTATTTTACCGTGGCAGTGTCACCAGCACCGCCGCTGAAGACGAAGCCGGTAACGTATGCGCTTGCGGCGTCGTCTAATGCAATGGATATGAAAACGCCGCCGCTCGCGTCGGGACCGTTAAATGAAGCGGTCCATAAAAGATCGCCTGCCGCTGAATACTTAAGGGTAACGCACTCAAGCCCTGTTGCTAGAGTGTGATTGCCTGTGATGTAGGCGTTGCCATCGGCATCGACAGCGATGGCTTGGCCTGCGTCATAACCATGGGCGGGGCCATCGTAATGCCGAACCCAAATCTCATCTCCATTCGATGCGTATTTGATCGTGGTGATATCATTGTCAGAACCGGTTTCCACGCTTTGACCGGCAACATAAACGTTGCCTGAAGCATCCAGCGCCAGCCGGTAAGCGTAATCATTGTCGTCCGCGGTGCCGTTGTATCGTTTGACCCACAGCTCGTTTCCATCCGGGTCGTATTTGATCGTAGTCATATCGTGCAGATTATTTGCGCCACCACTCCAGCCGGTGATGTAAGAATTCCCGTCACCGTCCACCACAATGTGGTTTGCATAATCGATTTGAGTCGGCGAACCGTTGTAGGGCGTCGCCCATTGCAAGACGCCGGACGAATTGAATTTCAGAGTTATGAATTCGCCGTCTGTAAGGCCGTCGCTCTCAAAGCCCGTGGTAAAAACGTTGCCTTGATTATCCACAGCGATGGAATACGCATAAGCGCTATAGTTGGTGATCGGGCTGGTCCAGCGTTGCGTCCACACAGAGTTTCCGTCCGCGTCATATTTCAAAACGAAGATATCGAACGTAGCGTTATCTCCATTCCCGAACCCGGCGACATAAGCGTTGCCGCTCTGGTCGACTGCGAGAGCGTAACCATAATCGACTCCGGTCGCGGACCCAGCATAGGTCTTTGCCCAAAGAAGGTCCCCGTCAGGAGAATACTTTAAAGTATAAGAATCGGGATTCCCCGTTGAATTTTCAATCCAGCCGGTAACGTAAACATTACCAGCTGCATCTGTTTTAACATCGTGCCCATGATCGCTCCCGTGAGCAGAGCCATCAATCCGTTTAACCCACGCTTCTGTGACACTGCCCTGCGGAGAGGGCCTTGAAGGGTCCCTTTCTCTTGGTGCCTCGCTACTGCGAGTTCGTCCGCCGGCATACCCAGCGAACGCTGCCAGAACGATGCCGACGGCAAGCGGACCAATTAAGATGTGGAGATTACAAAGGGTGGATCGAGCTGCTTGTTTCTTTTTCATGACTTATTTTTATGACGGCAGGCTTTTCTAGCAACAACTTTGCTGGTTCACGGTTTATGGACTTCTCTGGTGACGGGGCGGTGATGGCGGGCTGGGGCGCAGCCGTGGAGTCGGTCGTAGCGTGATCAAGACCGCCCAGTGGTAGTAGCCATCTGGCGGAAACGACAACTGCGCCAGTTACAACGGACAGATTTATGAAGTGAGGATCGGATGTCCTTTTCATGAATCGAGCTTTGTAGTCTACGACGGCATTGTTCTGAAGCTGGGCAGAACCGGATTCGGTGGCGACGTTGGGCGGATCCTTGGAGTTGGACGCGGCCTGGGTGATGGTATAGGCCTTGGTGTTGGCGTTGCCGTGGCTGTAGGCGTAGGCGTCGGTTGGCCGCCGGTGAAGCGGCGCATAACGGTCCCTATCCCTCCGACGGCGGTGCCATTCTCAAGATCGGTGAAGTGCACGGACATGAATTGATTAGTTGTTCCGCTCAATTCATTCGTCCATGTCTGGCCTCCGTCGGTGGTGCGTGAAATGATCCCACCTTGCCCAACGACCGTGCCGTTATTCGTGTCGGTAAAGGAAACGCCCCATAGCCCAAAGAAGACTCCATTGGACTGAAGCTCCCATGTCGTGCCGCCATCGGTGGTGTGGAGGATGCCGGCTCCGGAGCCCACAGCGGTGCCATGATTCGCATCAGTAAAGGAAACGGCATTCAACTGATATTGAGTGCCATCCGACTGGTTTACCCAGGTCGCGCCTCCATCAGTGGTCCGCAGAATTGCTGGATCGATACCCCTGAATCCGTAACCGACTATCGTTCCCGTGTTAGAGTCAGTGAAAGAGATGCCACGAAGGTCGCTTGTAACTCCGCTTGCTTGTGGCTGCCATGTCGCGCCACCATTGGTTGTGTGCAAGATGGTGCCGGCGAACCCGGATATAAATCCCGTGTTAGCATCAACAAAAGAAACGCCCCAAAGCAGGTTAGTGGTGCCGCTTACCTGAGGCGTCCACGTGGCGCCGCCATCTGTTGTCCGCAGAATGGTTCCCGAAGCTCCGACTACTGTGCCTGTATTCGCATCTGTAAAACAGACGCCCCACAGGTCCGCGGTGGTACCGCTCGTCTGTGCGAACCAGTTTGCTCCTCTATTAATGGTCCCTACAATGACGCCGGCGGTTCCCACCGCGGTGCCTGTGTCTGTATCAGCAAAGAAGACGGAATTAAGTTGTTCGCTCGTAACAGTGATTGTTATACTCGCCCAGCTATTGCCCTGATCGGTGGTTTGCAGGATGGTGCCAAGACCACCTACTACGAATCCGGTGGTTCCACTAAATGAGATACCGGTGAGTTGATTCGTGGTGCCGCTTGATTGGTTTGTCCAGGTTTCACCTCCGTCAGTGGTATGCAGAAGGGCGCCGAAGTCCCCAACCACGCTTCCGGTGTTGGCATCGGTAAAATTAACCGCCATGATCTGGCCGGTGACACCGCTGTTTTGTGGAGTCCAATTTGCGCCGCCATCCGTGGTTCGGAGAATCGTGCCATCCGTTCCAACGACGGTGCCTGTATTTGCATCCGTAAAATAAACACCCAGAAAGAAGCTGGATAATGGACTTGGTTGTGGAGTCCAACTTGCGCCGCCGTCCGTGGTTCGGAGAACGGTACTGTCTGCTCCGACAGCGGTACCGGTATTCGCATCGATGAAATGGACTCCGAAGAGGTCGTTTGCCGTCCCGCTTGCTTGAGATGTCCAGGTTAGACCTCCGTCGGAGGTATGAAGGATTCGCCCGCCCAGTCCTACTGCCGTGCCGTTGTTTGCGTCACCAAAAGAAACAGCTCTCAGGTTGTCTTCCACCCCGCTAGTCCGATGGGTCCAGCTGACGCCGGCGTCAGTCGTCTGCAGGATAACACCGGAATCTCCCACAACAGTTCCAGTGTTGCCATCTACGAAGCATACTGCCTGCAACGTTTCTGTCGTTCCGCTCGATTGTATCGCCCAGGACAAGCCGCTGTCGCTTGTGCGCATGATAGTCCCGGCAATTCCAACAAGCGTGCCGTTATTTGAGTCAGTAAAATCAACGCCGGTAAGATAATTCCCGGTTGGCAGAGGGTTTTGCCAAACCCACTGATTGGCAGATGCGCCGCCTGCGATGCTATTTAACGTAACCGGTGTGCCGCTTCCAGCGTGGCCTGTATGAATAGCCAGGGCAACGCCGAGCGCGCCGGCAAAGAACGCAATAGAGAATGAGAACCTTCTGCTAGTAACCTTTCTAGGCCTTGTTCTATTCATTTGTTAGCGGCGCCGATCCCACACGTTTTAACGCGGTGGAGTCGGGCGAGGGCGTGGCACCGGTCGAGGTCTCGGGGTCGGTGTATGCCTTGGTGTAGACGTTGGAGTAGCGGTTGGAGTAGGCGTAGGCGTAGACGTCGGAGTCGGTGTAGGACTCGGAGTTACACTTGGCGTAGGTGTCGCTGTTGGTGTGGCACTGGGTGTCACTGTAGGTGTCGTGGTCGGCGTTGCTGATGGTGTAGGGGTAGCTGTCGGGGTCGGTGTCGGACTTGGTCCGCCGATCATTTCTGATAACGGTCTCTGCCACAGCCCACCGCCATAGGTGCCGGTAAAGAGATTCGCGTTGTTAATGGCAAAACAGCGAATATTGGTATTGGTCAGACCAGGACTAACAGAATTCCAGTTCGAAGCTAAGTCAGTTGAAAGGTAAACTCCGCCCGGCTCCACGTTGCTGCTTCCAGCGCCTGCAAACAGGTTCGTGTCGCTGTCGATAAACGCGTAGATGCTGCTGCTGCTTAACCCACCATTTGCCGAGACCCAGGTGTTGCCGTCATCTGTGGAACGAAAGACCCCGCCTAGTGTGCCCGCAAATAGATCATTCCCGTTAATCCAGAGAGCATTGACGAATGTATTAGTTATTCCCGCGTTGACGGAATTCCAGCTTAGCCCACGATCGGATGACCGAAATACGCCACTGCTCCAGGAGGCGGTGAAAATGTAGTTATCGTTGTACGCGAATGAGGCAATGAGCGGTGCACCTTGGATAATACCTCCCGCTGTCCAGCTGTTGCCGTCATCTGTGGAAAAGAAAACTCCACCTCCCCAACTGCCGGCAAAGATGTCCATCTGTTTCCCATTAGGAATAACAGCCATGGACCAGATAAGTGGCACGGTGATGCCCGCAGTGGCGGAAACCCACGTTGCGCCGTTGTCGGTCGAGCGAAAAACGCCATCGCCCATGGTTCCCGCGAAAAAGCTGACACCGCCCTTTCCGTCGGGCCTGGCGGCCATGGAATAAACAAACTCGTTGATTAGTCCGACGTTGTCCCAGTTAGCGCCACTGTCGGTGGAAAGAAAGACGCCGCCCCCTCCGGTGCCGACAAAGAAATGCTCGTCGTCAATGGCAAAGGAGCGGATGTCACCGCCCGTCATTCCGGTGCTCGCCAATGTCCAGTTTTCGCCACTGTCCGATGTCCGGAACACACCGCTGCCCCAGGTCCCGGCAAAAAGCTCCGAACCGCTGGCTTCGAGAGAGAAGATATACTTGTTCGTCAGACCCGAACTGACGTGTGCCCAGGAAGTGCCATTGTCAGTCGTCAGGAAAACTCCATCCTCGGTGCCGGCAAAAAGATTTGTGCCAGAAACACCCAGGGAATGAATGAAAAGGCTGGTTAAACCGGAATTAACTTGTGACCAAGTACTGCCATTATCAGTAGAAAGGAAGACGCCACCATTAGTGCCGGCGAAAATGTCATTACCGCTAGCGGCCAGCGCAGCAATTGTAAGGTCTGTTAAACCGTTGTTGACCGCATTCCACGACCCGCCATTATCGGTGGAGAGGTAAACTCCACTGCTTGAGGTACCGGCAAAAATACTCGTACCGTTAATGACAAGTGCGAGAACGTGATCGAGTGGCAGGCCGTCACTGACTCTTGTCCAGTTGTCGCCATTGTTTGTGGAAAGAAAAACGCCGCCGTTTCCATTTAGCGTGTCAGTGCCTGCGAAAAGATTAGAACCGCTGACTGCAATAGAATTAACAGAGGAATTAGTTAAACCTGAGCTTGCTAATGTCCAGGTTGCACCATTGTCCGTGGAACGGAAGATACCACCGCCGATGCCGCCGTAGACGGTGGTGGTTCCGGCGAAAAGACTTGTGCCGGAAACACCCAGCGAATTGACATAGGGATTTGTGAAACCGTTGTCCAACGGAATCCAACTCGAGCCGTTATCAGTGGAAAGAAAGACACCGCCGCCCCTGGTCGCCGCGAACAGATCCGGTCCATTGGCAAGGATATCCATCACTGTGCTGCTCCAAGGCCCATTGGAGCGCGTCCAGTCCGCTTGCGATTTGGTTGTCAGGAACGCCAGTGCTCCGAGAGCTGTGCAAATGAGTAAAACAGATTTCTTCATAGATTTTTTAATTGTCTTTAGCTGACATTCCTCCCTCGCATTTGTGAGAGTGGACAATTTTAGTGAGAGCGAGCGCAGCGTTCGCTGGAGTACAGCAGGAAATCCGGCGCAAGGTTACGCGGAAAGTGGCTTCGCAACGTTAAATTGGTAAATCGTGGCCCGTTGAATCGGATGAATCTGCTGCTCCGGCCTTCCAAGGTGCCCGGGAAAGGCCCAAGTCGGGTCCGATGCAACGGTTTGACGTTTTAACGCATTACGCCTGTATCCTTGGGCGCGAGTGAGGCAACGATCTGTTCGAACCGGGGATCGCCGCGAAGCGGATCCCAGAACGGGAGCAATTTCAGTTGGCCGTAGCTAAGGCTGTTTGGCCGACTCATGGCGGCGGTGAGCCGTTCGCAGGCGAGGTCTTTCTCACCGGCCCAAGCATCGATCATCGCGAAATACTGGTTCATCGCCTGGCCGTTGATGGCATCTTCTTTTATTGGGACAAGTTCGACTGCACGACGGCCCTCTCGCAGCGCTTCATCTTTCCGCCCGAGAGCCGCGTCGATTAATCCAAGAACGCAAAGTGCCGGACCGTAGTTGGGTTGCCCATCAACGATCTTCTGCTGTTCTGCGCGCGCAGCGGTAAATGCAGAGTGTGCTTTCTCCTCATCTTTCGTCATGCGAGCGATAAGACCTTCTACGAAGGGACGACTGAACTGCACAACATCGTCGCTTAGCGGGGTGTCTCCCAACGCATTCAGGGCGTTCTTAGCGGTAACGGCGTCGCGCTCCATAAGCGCGCAAAGCAGCCAGGTATCAGCGATGGACGGCAGTGCACTGGGATTCTTGGACCGAATCGAATCGATCAATTGATGTAATTTTTTCGTGTCGGCTTTCCAGTCCAATTCCACGAATGCACGAGCAAGCTGGTTAATCGCGTTTGGTTCCACCGCGATCGCGCGATCCAACGCCGATGCCGCTTCGGCGTAACGCCGTTGATGTCCATAACTAATGGCAATCTGCCGCAGGGCGAAAAAGTTCCGCGGATCGAGGTCTAACGCGCGTTCGATGTTTCGGGTCGATTCCTCCCAGTGTCCCTGGCGTCTTTGAATGTATCCCTTCATCTCGAATACCCGGGCATTATTAGGCAATTTTTCCCCGGCAATTTCGAGTTCAGCGAGCGCCGCCTTATAATTCAGATGTCCTCGATACAGATTTTCCGCTTCCGCCAGATGTGCTTCGCCCGAATCGGGGCGGAGACGAAATGCCGCTTTGATGGCCTCTTCCGCCAATGCGAGACGTGCCGGGGTGTGATCGTCGCGAAAAAAATAAAGAAGACCGTGAGCGTAGGCGAGTTCACAATAGGCCTGAAAGAACGAGGGATCGCGGGCGACAGCCTGGTTGAGTAAATCGACTGCCTGCAATAACTTCGCTTCGCCGCCCGTGGTAGAACTAACCCATAGAAGGAGGTTTTTAGCACGAGCGAACAAGTCGAAGGCCGCCAGGTCCGTGGTGATCGGCTGTTCAATGGCCAGTGATTCGGCGGCTGAGATTTTCGCGTTAAGCTGGCCGGCAACCTTCTTTGCTATCTCACTCTGAATTACAAACAGGCCGTTCAAATCAAAATCGTATTGTTCGGCCCAGATGTGAGTATCAGTGCGCGTGTCGATGAGCTGCGCATTCATATGGACCCGCGGTCCAGTTTTCCGTACGCTGCCCTCCAGCACATGGGAGACCCGAAGGGCTTCTCCAATCTCGCGGATGTTTCGTTTACCGCGATATTCCATCACGCTCGTGCGGCTAATTACTTTTAGGTCGGCCACCTTCGCCAGCTTGGTCAAAATGTCGTCCTGAACACCGTCGGCAAGAGATGCGTCTTCTTTTTCAGTGCTAAGATTTTCAAATGGCAACACGGCGATTCCGGTAGTGGGCGGGGGACGAAACAGTTCACTTTTCCAAATGATCACCCCGATTGCGGTCGCCAGTGCGACTAGTGACGCCAGCAGACCGGCAATGGCCGGATTTCGCCGCACCCATTTCCGTCCGCGCGTCAATATTCTGGTGTGCCGCGCCTGAATCGGCTCATGTTTCAGCCAGCGCTCAAGGTCTTCGGCCAGAGCGAGCGCCGTAGGGTAGCGGCGCTGCGGATCCTTTTCGAGGCACTTCAAACAGATCGTGGAAAGATCGCGGTCTAGCTTCGGATTCCACAGTCGCGGCTGCCGCGGTTCGGTTTCCAGAAGCAATCGGATTGTTTGATATGTGGTTCCGCCAGCAAACGGTGGATGACCGGTAAGCAGGTGATAAAGCACCGCGCCAAGTCCGTACACGTCAGTCGCGCTTGTTAGCTGGGTGTTGTTCCCCTTTGCTTGTTCCGGGGCCATGTAGCTGGGTGTGCCCAGCGCTTCGGTTGTGCGTGTGATTGTGCTTTCTGCTTCAACCAGGCGAGCTAGACCAAAGTCGGTAAGATGAGGTTCGCCCTTTGCGTCTATCAGGATGTTTCCCGGTTTAATGTCGCGATGGAGAACTCCGCGCTCATGCGCATAATGTAACGTTCGCGCCAGTCTTGCGATAACCTCGGCCGTGCGGCGCGGCGACATCTGCTCCCGTCTGGCAACCTCATCGAGCGGCCCGCCTTCGACCAGTTTCATGCTGAAATAGCAGGAACCGTCGCGTTCGCCGATCTCATAAATGGGAACGATGCACGGATGATCGAGACTTGCAGCCGCTTCGGCCTCCAGATGGAAACGTTTCAGGTGTCTTTGGGTCGCCCACTGACCAAGGCCGACGATTTTCAGCGCAACCGTGCGGTTCAGACTCTTCTGTCGCGCTCGATAAACGATCCCTTGTCCGCCGCGGCCCATTTCCTGCAGGAGCTCGTAATCGCCAAAGTCCGCCAGCCGTGGTCCGGAACGCGTGGTCCCGCTCTTGCCAGGCATGAGTGTCGAATTTGGCGCGCTTTCGGAATGGGTAACGTCCTGGCCTTCCACATCGAACAACCCACTCTCCAAGAGACATGCGCTGCAAAATTCTTGCGGCGCGTCGGCGAAAAACCTTGCACCGCATTTTTCACAGAATCTGCCCGCGGCATTCATCCTAATGTTCCAATTATCCATCGCCTCAACAGACTAATGCAGGAAATTCTCGAACAAGTTACGCGCGCAAGACAGCAACCAGATGGCGCAACTCATCTTCTATATCCCCCGGCGCTATCACGGTGTGAGCGATTTCCTCATGCAATAATTCGCGGTAGCGCTGACGCATCCGATGGAAGGCTTGCTTCACTGCGTTTTCCGTCATCCCAGATTCGGCGGCAATCTCGGCCTGAGAAGGGCGGTCGGGCTCATCCGTCAGCAATTTCTTCAACTGGTCAAACAACGCTGCGTTACCAGCTGCGCGGTACTCGTCTCCCAAGCGAGCGAGGACCTCCTCCAAAACAGTCAAGGCCCAGCGGCGCTCGTAGATTTGATCGGCGCTCAATGTGTCCGTCGGGGCCAGGTCCATGCCTTCGTGATCACCCAGCGCGTCCAGCGGAACCAGGCGACGACCTTCGCCGCGCTTGATCGTCATGGCGCGATATCGCTCATTCGTCAGGAAATGTTTTAGCGATACGAGCAGATAAGAGCGCAAGCGACCTTTCTCTTTGCGAACA
>Ga0193721_1000392_pt1 | contig 12471 bp, 7 predicted proteins | sample U2s2metaG_FD_145078 | JGI IMG/M metagenome (GOLD analysis project Ga0193721, IMG submission 145078) | Soil microbial communities from a riparian zone of the East river system, Colorado, United States - U2s2 | ecosystem: Environmental > Terrestrial > Soil > Riparian zone | place: USA: East River...
CCAATCCGACCCGAAGCTATGTGTTACGGAATGACGGCGGCCACTTCACAGATGTCACGGACACAGTCGCTCCGGAGCTCGTTCACCCGGGAGGCATGATCACCGCCGCGGTGTGGGTCGATTTTGACGGCGACCGGCGGATGGATCTGGTCACGGCGGGGGAATGGATGCCGCTCCAGTTCTATCACAACGACGGCGCGCGCCTGCACGATGTCACCGCATCGATGGGCCTGCCGCCAATGCGGGGGTGGTGGTACAGTCTCGCGACCGGCGATTTCAACCACGACGGCCGTCCCGATCTGGTGGCCGGGAATCTGGGGCTCAATTACAGCTACACGACGGCACCGGGGAGCAGGTTCGGAGTCTATGCCGCCGATTTCACCGGCAACCGGACCACGGACATCGTGCTCACGCAGGAGATCGCTGGAACGGAATACCCCTTCTTCGGCTTGGCGCCACTGGGTCGGGCAATCTACCCGCTGGCGGTGCGATTCCCGAGCTATGCCGCGTTTTCACAAGCGTCGGTGCCGCAGCTGTTCGGCTCCTCCCAGTTGCAGCAGGCCGTCCATTACCAGACGGATACGTTTGCCAGTGTCTACCTGCAGAACGATGGGGATGGCACGTTCACGGCGTCCCCGTTGCCAAACCTTGCGCAGATCTCACCGATCCGAGGGATCATCGCCCACGACGTGGACGGCGACGGCAATCTCGATCTGATTGTGGCGGGGAACCTGTACGACGCCGAGGCGAACACACCCCCGGCGGACGCCGGCAATGGCCTCTGGCTGAGGGGAGACGGCCAGGGTCACTTCACCGCGGTCGCTCCAGTGGAGAGTGGCTTTCTGGCCCCTCGGGATGTCACGGGACTGAGCCTGATCCACACGCCTGCAGGGAGCGCCATACTCATTGCGAATAACGGCGATTCCCTGCAGGCGTTTCTCATCCGGCGTCCGTAGCCTAGGGACAGGCCGTCGCGCCCCACCCGGCGTTCTGGCACAACGTGCCATGGCTCAACTCGATCTGTATCTGAGGGATCGGATACAGATGATGCCGACTCGTAAAGGGAGCCGCGGTTGCCATCCAGGGTAGCCGGGTTTCCTCGACCGCCAGGTAGTTGGTGATCACCGAATCGGCGCTGCCCGTGCGTCGCAGGTCGAAGAAGCGTTGGCCCTCCATTGCCAGCTCCAGCCGGCGTTCGTACCGCACCGCCGCTCGGGCAAAGACCTGATCGCTCCACGGGGTCGTGTACCGGCCGATTCGGTACACTGCCCACGGCATCGTCAACGAGTCGAGTGTTCCGACGTGGTTCAGCGGCACGGCGATTTCATCATGCCCCGCACAGGCGGGGTACGTCGCCTGCGTTAAGGTAGCAGACCCACACCCCTCGGCGGTCTGCCCGGCCCGAGCCCGGATCTGATTGACGATCCCTCGGGCCTCTTCGAGGTTGTTCGTTTCCACCGCCGCCTCGGCCAGGAGCAACAGCACATCCGCATACCGGTAGAGGTGAATGTGCACGGAATTCAATTGGAACGAGTTCCAACCGACGCCACTCTGCGCGCCACTGCGCTTTTCGTGGACGTTCTTCTTCGGGCTGTACGGCCCGGAGTAGGATCGGTCCCTGATGAAGGTCGAATCGTGCAGTCCCCAGTCCTTGTAGGGTACGCCATCCCTACCGGCGGTCCAGTCCAACCGCGGATCGACGGGAACCGCCAGCGTAGCGGCGAGATTCGCGTTTCTGGAGTTCCACGTAGGATCCGTCACGGCCAGGGGAAGGCCGCTGTCGTTCACGACGAAGAAATTGACCAGGTTTTGTGTCGGCTGGTGAAAGCCACAGCAGAATGGGTCCACATATGGGAAATTGAGGCGTTCGCCAAAGTTGGAATTGTTCCCATCGGGCTCGCCATCGTTGATGGAGGCCTCATACGCCAGGATGGTTTCCTTGCCGTTGGCGAACTGGTTAAAGCCCGTCCAGACGTGATCGAAGCTCGTTTCCAGGTCGAACCGTCCGCCGTTCGAGTCCCTCACGGCCCGCAGGGTCGTCAGTGCGCCGGCGTAGTCGCCCGAATACATCTGCACCCTGCCCTTGTAGGCTCGGGCCTTCCACTTGGTCGCGCGTCCCGCCTGCGAGTTCCTCGGGTCCGCGGGCAGCAATGCGAAGGCCGTGTCGAGATCCCGCATGACCAGCTTCGGGACGGAATCGATGCCGAGATTATTCGGCTTAAAGAAGTCCACATCATCCTCGACGTAGTAAGGAACATTCCCCCACATCCGCCAGGCTTCGAAGTGATAGTGCGCTCGGAGAAACAGCGCCTCGCCCTTGATTGAGGCCGCGTCGCTCGGCGGGATCCCACTCACTTTGTTCAGCAGACGCAACGTCGCATTGCTGCGGACCACCCCTTCCCACACGGCCCGCCACTTATCGTTCAAATAGCCCTCGGCTAGACCGGTCCCCCAATTGTAGAGCTCGATGTCCGCAATGGGGGCCTGATCGTTGGCGTCGGATCCCTTGTGGGCATCATCGCTCGCGACGCTCCCCCATACCCAGTTGCTGGCGGCGGATCCCCAATTACCGCCTACGTCGTTGCTCCAGTCCAACGCTCGGTACGCGGCAATGAGGGTGCCTTCAACGCCCGCCTGGTTTGCCAGCGTGCCCGCATCCAGCGCCCCTTGCGGGGCGACATCGAGAAAGTCCTTGCAACTGTACGTGACGCCGCCGACAAGGATCAGGAACGCCGTCCCGACCAGCAGGTTGTGCCTATCGCGCATGTTCATCGTCGTCCGTTCCTCGAGAAAGGCGTTCCCTAGAGCGTGGTGCTGATGCCCACGCTGATCATTTTGTTGGCCGGATACGAACCGCGATCGACACCGCGATACTGGTCTCTGATATCACCGGCGGGTCCGAAGATGTTCGCCGCGGGCAATGACGGATCGAGACCCGAGTACCCCGTGATGGTGAAGAGGTTTTCCGCCTGCAGATAGATTCTCGCGGCGGGTATCCAGCGGATCAAGCCCGGAGGCACCGTGAATCCGATTTGCAGATTGCGCAGCCTGACGTAGGTTCCGCTCTCGATGTAATAGCTGCTCAACTGGTTGCTGAAGCCATCGCTCACATCCAGGCGCGGATACTTGGCGTTCGGGTTCGTCACCGTTCCTGGACAGGTCGTACCGGCACAAGGACCATCCAGTACCGCGGAGTTGTCCAGCAGGTCACTGCGGACGTTGGTGTCGAACACGCGGAAGATGTACCAATACTTCTGATAGTTGAAGATCTTGTTGCCGAACGTGCCGAACAGGGTCGCGCTCAGGTCCCATTGTCCCCAGCGAAACCCGAGATCCAGTCCGGCCGTGAATTTTGGGTGGGGACTGCCGATGATCGCGCGGTCGGCCGAGGTGATATGGTGGTCTCCATCCACGTCCAGGAACTTGATGCGGCCGGGACGGGCACCGTCGTCCCAGCATTGCCCCAGCGGGTCCCCAGTGCCGCATTGGACGGCGTCCAGCGAATCCCGATAGTAGCCATCCGCCACCAAGCCGTAGAACGACCCGATCTTGTTGCTGTAATGGCTGCCGTTGAAGGTCACGTTCCAGAGCTTGCCCTCGCCCAGGGTGCCGGCATAGCCGAGGGAAAACTCGATGCCTCTGTTTCTCATCTTCCCGATATTCTTGAAGGCAGCATTTGCCGTGCCCGCAGTACCCGGAGGAGCGGGAGGAAACAGCAGATCATCCGTCTTTCTGTCGTACACGTCTACGCTGAAATTGCCCTTCCCCTGGAACAGCCCGAGATCCAGCCCGACGTTCACCGACTTGTTCTCTTCCCATTTCAGGTCCGGATTGCCCAGTACGGTTTGCCTGTAGCCAGGCAGAACCGTGGTGCCGTCTCCACTGATATTGTAGGAGGTCTCTCCCGTTGTGCCGCCAAATTGGTCGCTCGTGCTACCCGTGGGGATGTTCTGATTTCCGGTGATGCCCCAACCGAATCGCAGCATGGCGTTAGAGACGAGGTCGCTGCCCGAGAGGAAGGACTCCTGGGACAAGCGCCACCCCGCGCCGATGGCCGGGAAGGTTCCCCACCGGTGCGTCGGGCCCATCCTCGAGGAGCCGTCGCGACGGAGGGTGACGCTCAGGAAGTAGCGTTCGGCAAAATTGTAGTCGGCCTTGCCGAAGTACGAGAGCAGCGTGCCGATGTCCCCCCTGCTGTTCACGTTCTTTGTCTTGGCGTCACCCAGGAAATCCGTGATATAGCGGTAGTCCACCCCCGCGTTGAGAAGGTTGTTGAGGACTCCATTGACGCCCCTGCTCGCGTTCCGGTTCGCTTCCTGTCCGAACAAGAGGGCGACGTTGTGTCGGTTGAACGTGCTCACGTAATTCAGCGTGTTGCTCCAGGTCCACTCCATGAATGAGCTGAAGTCCTGCGTGATCCCATTCGCAGTGACCGGCTCTTTGTTCTCCGGCGTGGTCGGAGTGAAGGTTCTCACCGTGCCTTGACCCACGTTGAACCCGAACCTGGTTTTCGCCGTGAGGCGGCGCATGAGGTCCAAACCGCCAAACACGTTCCCGAAGATCCGGCCGTTGGTGTTCCGATCGTCCTTGTGAGACCAGGCGTACCCGAGCGGATTTGACTGATTCCCCAGCCTGAGGGCTTTGCCGGAGGCAAAATGGCCGCCGATGTCGTACACGGGGATGACCGGCTGCGCCAGGATATTCTTGCCGAGGATGCCATCTTCGGCGTAGCCACCGGGGTCGTCCGCGATCCCGCCGTACGCCTGCTCGAGCGCAAGCCCGATATTTTCACCGACGTTGAGCCGGTCGAGGTTGAATGCGGTGTTGATGCGAACGGTGCCGCGCTGGTACTGGTTATACGCGGCCGTTCCGTCCTGCTTGAAGTAATCAAATGAAACGTGGTACGCGTTATCCTCGCCACCGCCCGAGACGCCGAGGTATGCGTCCGCAACCGCGGCGGGACTGAACACCGCCTTCCACCAGTTCGTCCCGGCGCTGCCGGGCATGATCAGGCTGGTGGGATAGGAATACGAGCTCGGATCCAGGTAATTGCTATCCGCGGGATTGTTGGAGCACGGGCTCGGGGTGCAGTTGTTCGGCCAGATGTAGTTGGGAACCTGGGGATTGATCGAATCCCCGTAAATGTTCGTCGGGATTTGTTGCTTGGCATTCTGATAGCTTTGCTTGACGACCTGAAAGTACTGCAGCGCGTCGAGCATGATGAAATCGTCATAGCCGCGCACCGGACTGGCGACGCCCGTTCTCACATCCAGCGTAACCTGGCGCGGTCCCGGTCTTCCCTTCTTCGATTCAATGACGACGACGCCATTACTCGCCCGAGAACCGTAGATCGAAGCAGCCGATGCATCTTTCAGGACCTGGATCGACCCGACATCGCCGGGATTCACCCAGTTCAGATAGGTGTCCAGCGTGGGCGTCCCGTCGATGATGAACAGCGGATCATTGTTCTGAAACGAGCTGACCCCCCGGATCCTGACCGTGCTGCGTGAACCGGGAGAGCCACTGGCATCGATCGTCACACCGGGAACCCGACCATCCAGCTTCTGCAGCACGCTGGCTGAGGTCTGCCGTGTGACGCTTCCGAGATCGACGCTCGAGACGGCGCCCGTAATGTCGGTCCGCTTCTGTGTCGAGTAGCCGGTCACGACGACCTCGGGCAACACGCTGATGGCGCGCTCCATCGCGACGTTGACGGTGGTGCGCCCCCCGATGTTCTGCCCGATGCCGCGAAATCCGATCAGACCGAACGTCAGCACGCCGTCCGCGGGAGCGGTCAGGGTGTATTTTCCATTGTCATCGGTGACCGTACTGGTGGCCGACCCCCGGACGCGTACGGTGACGCCGCGCAGATGGTCGCCCGTCGTAGACGTGACCGTCCCGGAGACGGCGATCTCTTGCGGCTGCTGGGCAACGGCAGGAGCCCGCAACACCAGCGCCAACAGCACACTCATCCCCACTGCACGAAGGAAACGCGTACCCTGTCGCATGTCGTTCATGGCGGCGTCCTCATCCTGCGGGTCTTCGCATGGCCTTCAGGCCATGCTTGGTGATCAACTCGCGATACGTCATGAGCACTACGTTTCGGGCCTTGACGGCCGCGGTGAATCTCTGAGAGGTGAGCGCATCCAGCTCTCCCTGGCGGTTCTTGCTCATGTCGGGGAGAGGCTGGTCGGTGTTCATGTCCACCAAGGCGCCCAGCTCGGCATCGTCGATCCCCACATGCGTGACGACGACGTGCACGCCGGGCTGCAGGCGATCGATCAGCGCGACCAGGCTGTCCGCCTTGCCGCGTGGGGGCGCCCAATATTGGGGAGCGTCCATGGTCTCGCCGAAGTACTCCGACATGCCCAGCGCATATTCCCGCGCGAGCCGCTCGGTGACCTCACGAAACTCCGGGTAGCGAACAGCCGTGCCCATGTGAAAATCGACGTAATCGATCTTGAGGCCCGAGCGCAGCGCTCGGTCGATTTGGGCGCGGAGCTCCCTGTCGATTTCTCGTGGGTCAGGGTGATTCTGGTAGAGCGCCTCGCTCGACGGAAAAAAGTATCCCTCGGCGTCGACCAGCGTCGGGACGGCGACGCGGCCCGACACGGGTCCCCACCGGTAGTTCCTCCACTCCGAATTCAGCGTGAGATGAATGCCGACGGCGACCGCGGGGTGTCGCTTCAGAATCTCCACGGTTTCCTGGTACCAAGGACAGGCGAACATGACCGACACGGAAACCGGAAGGCCGCTCTCGATGAGCCTCTGCAGCGCCATGTTGACGCTGTGGCTCATGCCCGCATCATCGCTGCGGATGATCAACGCGACCGGTTCGCGAGCCTGACCGAGGAGGGACATCGGCGAACTGGGAAAAAAGAGGAGGACGGCCCACCCCACACTACGGATGTGCGCGGCAACGAGGTGACGGCTCAGTGCCATGCGCTGCCCTCCTACAGCATGATCGAATTCCCCGCACGCAGCCACGGAAGCATTGCGTCCGATTGAAATACGCGCCGAATGGCAACCCCGCAAGGGCCCGGTGGGCGCGGCAGCCCGCACCGCCCTCTTGACGGACACGCGCGCGGCGGCCATTCTAGCGGGCTCCGAACGCCAGGTGTGGGAACGATGGCCGATCTAGGCGGGCGCTACGCCGCCTACACCGCGCGCCTCGTCGACCGGGTGCTGACCGCGCCTGGCGAGACGCCGAGCGAGCTGCGTCGCGCCGTGCTCGCGCAGGCGGCGCGGCTGGGCGGGGGGCGCGACCCAGCGGCCGGCCCGACGTCCGGTGAGGCCGTGCCCGCCGCGCTTGGCACCTACGTCGACAAGGTCGCCCGGCACGCCCACAAGGTGACCGACGAGGAGGTCACGGCGCTGCAGCGCGCCGGGACCTCCGACGACGCCCTCTTCGAGGTCACGGTCTCCGCGGCGCTCGGCGCCGCCCTGGGGCGGCTCGAGCGGGGCCTCGCAGCCCTGCGGGGCGAGCCCCGTTCCGTCTCGGAACGGGACGAGCAGCGCTGATGCGCCTACACGCAGTCGAGCACCGTCATCGCCTGCCGCAGCGGCTGAAGCTCTTGCTCATCCGACTGGTGAGCAGGCGCCGCGTGCCCGACGTCGTCAAGACGCTGCTGTACCGGCCGGAGTTCTTCGGCCGCCCGATGTGCGATTGGACGCAGGCGGTGATGCGCGGACCCTCGTCGTGGAGCGTGGGCGAGCGGGAGCTGTTCGCCGCGTTCACGTCCCGCCTCAACCAGTGCGTGTTCTGAACCCGCGCTCACGGCGCGGTCGCGTCGCTGGCCTTCATGCGCGAAGAGAAAGATGACTCGCTGGTCGCGGCGGTCCTGGCCGATTGGCGCACCGCTCCGCTCGATCCGAAGCTGCGGGCGACGCTCGGCTTCCTCGAGAAACTCACGCTCACGCCCGCCGACGTGCGCCCCGCCGACCTCGCTCCGCTCCGCGCCGCCGGCGTGAGCGATGACGCCATAGAGGACGCGATCCACGCCTGCGTCCTGTTCAACATCTACGACCGCCTGGCAGACTCGCTCAGCTTCCATCTCCCCGGCCCGGACGGCTACGCGGCCTCGGGGCGCTCCCTCATGCAGCGGGGCTACCGGTTGTAGGACCCTCGTCCCACCCGCCGCGTGTTGTACACCTCGACGAACCGCCGGTGGACGGCATCCGTCGGGAACGCCTCGTCGGCATCATAGGGGTAGCGCGACATCCGATGGAACGGGAGCGGCTCCACCGTGCCGCCGGCCGCCGTGTTCAGGTCGGCGTCCTTCATCCAGGCGTCCGTGTAGATGACGAAGTCGCGCGTCCAACCGGGGGGCACCGGCGGGGCGGCGGCCGAGTCGAACTGCAGCGCGACCTCGTCGCCGGGCCCGAAGATGACATACCGGTCGTCCGCCGCGTCGAGCAGGGGCAGGATGTCACCATAGCGCGTGAACGCACCCACGATCGGCGCCCAGGCCGGCTCGCGCGAAGCGTCGGCGTAGTCATACCACTGGGGCCCGTACCGTCCGCCCTTTCGGTACATGCGCGAAAAGCCGCGGTAGTGGAGATCGGCGGCCACGGGACGCAGGGTGGTCACGGTCACGGGGCTCGCGGACGCCGTGGCGGCCACGAACGCTCGGTCCCAGTAGACCTCCATGTTGGTCCGGATACGCACCCGGGTGTCGGCGCTCAAGAATTTCCCCGTGAGATCCGCGATGACCGTCTTGTTCTTGCCCGCCGGAAAGCCGAGGTCGGAAATCACCGTGCGCCAACGGCCGGCCGGGTCCTTCACCTGCAGTTGGAGCGGGACCACCTGCAGCGACTGTGACTGGGCGAGCGCGAAGTTGATGCTCGCGTCCGTGGGATAGATCCAGCCGGTGAGGAAGAGAAACACGCTGTCCATCCCCGCGAGGTTCCCGAAGTCGAGCACGAGATCGTGCAGCTCGGTCAGGCCCTGGTAGCGCGCCGGGCGGAGGGTCGTGGCGTAGACGTGGTCCTGAGCGTGCAGCGCCGGGAGGAGATCGTTGCCGAGCTCGTCGGTCGCCGCGACCGGCAGGCGCGGCCGCGCGACCTGGTAGAGCCGCAGCGCCGACGGCCCCGCCGGCGCGAACCGCTCGTTCAGGTAGACCTGCACTGAGTCCGGGTGGTCCACCGCCAGCAACCGCGCCTCGTCCAGATATGCCGTCTCCCACAGCTCCTCGGTGAGTCGCAGCTCGTAGCGCCCGTTCCGTGGTTGGAGCAGCCCGCTCGGGAGGCGCAAGCTTTCCTGCGACGCATGCGGCGAGGCGGACATGATGCCGCCCTCTCTCGTCATGATGCCGAGCGGCATGCCCAGCGCGCTGTTCCACATGGCGTCCGTCGCGAACGTGAACCCGCGGCCGTCCCACACGTAGAGGAATGGGCACGACCCCTTGAGCATCTGCTGCTCCAGCACATCCTCTTCCGTCCCCGGATAGTAGACCGTCTGCGACACGCCGTTGGGCCACCGCACGCGCAGCACGTCGGCTTTCAGCCGGCGCCCGAGGCCGAAGTGCGTCACGCCGTCGGTCGCGAGCCGCAGCTGGTACAGGTCGCGGGCGCGCAGCTCGACGGTGGCGCCGAGCCCGAAGGCGTTGTTCTTCCCGCTCCCCTGGCGCAGCGCGACGAGACGCACATCCGCGTACTGATTCACGTTGCCGCCGTCGTTGCGGAGCAACCGGGGCCGTCCGTCCCAGCCGGCAACGATGAGATCGAGGTCGCCGTCCCGGTCGATGTCCGCGACGGCGACCGCCCGGCCGGCCCGCAGGCTGTCAGGGGAGGGCAGGATCGAGGAGTAGTCCTCGAAACCCCGCGTGGCGTCGTTGCGGAACAGGCGCACGCCGCCCTTCCCCACCACGATCAGATCGAGCCGGCCGTCGTTGTCGAAGTCGAAGAATGCGGCGTCCAGACCGACGACGCCGGCGAGCTTGCGCCGCAGCACGCCCGAGCGGGCGTCGAGGTCGAACGTCCCGTCGCCACGGTTGCGGTACAGGTGGGGCACGGTCCCGTCGAGCGACGTCAGAAACACGTCGAGGAAGCCGTCGTTATCGTAATCGCCGACTGCGACCGCGCCCGCTGTGCCCGCTGCGGCGAGACCGCTCGCCGCCGTCACATCCTCGAAACGTCCCTGGCCGAGGTTGTGGAAGAGGCGCACGTGACCGTCAGCTGCGACGATCATCAGGTCGATGTGGCCGTCGCCGTCGAAATCGCCGAACGCCACATCGCGGCTGCTGTTCATCGCCAGACCCATCGCGGCGGCCATCTCGCGGAACGTCCCATCGAGGTTGTTGCGGTAGGCGCGGTTTCCGGTGGCCGTCGCGAGCAACAGATCGAGGTCGCCGTCATGGTCCATATCCAGGAACAGGGCCTTCGCGACGACGCCCGAATCGGCCAGGCCGGCCGAGGCGGCGACGTCGCGGAACTTGCCCCCGCCCATGTTCCGGAGGAGCACGCCCCGCCCTGCGGTCGCGACGTACAGGTCGGGCCGTCCGTCGTTGTCGAAGTCGCCGAACGCCGCTGCGACAGGGCGATCCCGAAGCGCTAGCCCCGAGCCGCTGCCGGCCTCGACGAAGCGGCCCAGGGCGCCCCGGAACAGATGCCCGCCGACGAACACATCCTCGGTCTCGTCGTCGTCGTAGTCACCCACCGCGAGGGCCACCGCGCTCTCGAGTGAGCCTGCCAGGCTCTCCGGGAGCGCCGACACACTCTCGAGCCCGCTCCCCGCAGTGACATCTGTGAAACGGATCGCCGCCGCGACGGCCCGCGGGTCCTCCGTGGGCACAGCCAGGCTGGGGTTGAACGTCAGCACCGCGTAGCCGACCAATGGACCGGGCCTGCCGCTCGACGCGCCCAGTCGCTCGAGAGCGACCTGGTAGGCCGGGGTGACCTCCATGGCGCGCTGGAAGCGCCGAGCCTGAGCCGCCGCTTCGGCGGCGCGGCCCGAGCGCGCCAGGACGAGGGCGCGCTCGAAGAAGCGCGCGGCCTCCCGCGGCAATTGCGGCAGCTGCCGCTGCAACGCCTCCAGCTCGCCGGCGGCGTCACCGGCGGATCCGCGTGCGAGGAGGAGGTCCACGAGCTCGAGCCGGGCGACGATGTTCGCGGGAGCGCGGGCCATCACGTGTCGTAGCAGGGTTTCCCGGCGCTGCACCTCCCCGGGGTCGGCGGATCGCGCGGCAAGCTCCGCGAGGGCGTACAGCGCCCGGGTGTCGGTGGAATCGCGCCGCAGCACGCGATCGATTTCGCGGCGCGCGTCCGCCTGCCGACCGGTCTCCTCGTACACGCTGGCCAGCATCAGTCCGACGTCGCTGTTGGCGGAATCGAGCGCCGCCGCGCGACGGAGCTGGGCTTCGGCGTCGCGGTAGCGACCTTCCCGCAGGTATACGAGCCCAAGGTTCGCATAGCCGAGGGCATGATCGGGGGCGAGCGCCACGACCTTCCGGAACTCCGCTTCGGCGCGGGGAAGCTGATTCTGCTGCAGGTACGCCAACCCCCAGGTCCGGGCCGTGACAGCCGAGTCGCTTCTCGCTTGGTCCCCTCCCCCGCCCGGCGCCGCTCCCCGGCACGCCGCCGCCAGCAGCAGTCCGATCACCCTCGGGCTTTTCAGTCGCACGCGAACTCCTCCAAGCGATCGACGAAACGCCCGTGAAGATAGTGCGTTACTTGTCCCGCCGACACGGCGCGTGGTATGGTTCACGCCGTGATCTCCCCGTTCCAGCGCCGCGTCGCCGTGGGCGCGGCGTTCGTGGCCGCCATCGGGCTCGTCGTCATCCTGAACCGTCGCGTCCCCGGTGCCGCCGATTCCCCCGTCGAGCCGGGGATTCACTTCACCAGCATCGCGACCGAGGCGGGCATCGCCTTCGTGCATCACGGGCCGACGCTCGACCCGAAGCTCGCCAACATCGCCCCGCTCGTGGGCTCGTTGGGTGCGTCCGTCTCGGTGGCCGACGTGAACAACGACGGATGGCCCGATCTCTACCTCACGAACAGTCGGTTCGGGTATCCCAACGCCCTGTACCTGAACCGTGGCGACGGCACCTTCGTGGACACCGCCCGCGCCGCCGGCCTCGCGGACGTGAACCGCCTCGGCGAGGGCGTGTCGATGGGCGCCGTCTGGGGCGACTATGACAACGACGGACTCGAGGACCTGCTGGTGTACAAGTGGGGCTTCCTCCAGCTCTTCAAGAACCGGGGCGACCTCCACTTCAGCGACGTGACCGCAAGCGCCGGGTTGCGCCACTGGATGAACAGCAACGGGGCCGTGTGGTTCGACTACGACCGAGACGGGCTCTTGGATCTCTATGTGGCCGGCTATTACCGCTCCGACGTCGACTTCTGGCACGTGAAGACCACCCGCATCATGGAGAACAGCTTCGAGTTCGCCACCAACGGCGGCAAGAACCGCCTGTTCCACAATCTGGGGGGCGGGCGCTTCGAGGACGTGACGGACCGGATGGGCGTCGG
>Ga0193721_1000393_pt1 | contig 12468 bp, 14 predicted proteins | sample U2s2metaG_FD_145078 | JGI IMG/M metagenome (GOLD analysis project Ga0193721, IMG submission 145078) | Soil microbial communities from a riparian zone of the East river system, Colorado, United States - U2s2 | ecosystem: Environmental > Terrestrial > Soil > Riparian zone | place: USA: East River...
CGGCACGCATGACGAGGAACTCGCCCGTCTCGGGTTACAGCACCGTGTCTGGCGTCCGCTCGTCCTAGATTGCTGGCAAAGGGCAGGTCTTACGGTCGGCAAACGCGTACTTGATCTAGGCGCGGGTCCCGGGTATGCAACTGTCGATCTTGCCGAGATCATCGGCCCGACTGGTGAAGTGATCGCCCTTGAACGTTCCCGAAATTTTATCCGCGCGATGGAGGCAAACTGCCATGCGCGATCGCTCACGAACGTGAAAATTCACGAGATCGATTTGATGACCGACGATTTACCCTCAGGAGATTACGATTTCGCCTGGTGCCGCTGGGTGGTCTCCTTCGTTGAGGATCCCGCATTGCTGATTCGAAAACTGGCGCGCGTCATGCCAAAAGCGAGTTTGTCCATCTTCCACGAATATGGGCATTACGAGACTTGGAGATACTTTCCGCGATTGCCAATGCAAGAGCGTTTCCGCGAACATGTGATCGCAACCTGGCACGAGTCTGGTGGCGAACCCAACGGCGCGGCAAGGTTACCGCAGTTGCTTGCGGACAATGGTTTTGTGACTCGCTCAACCCGACCCCAAGTGTTTTGCCTCCGGCCAAGCGATTACATGTGGCAGTGGCCCGCCACATTCATCGAAATTTATCTTCCGCGCCTGATTGAAATGGGACGCATCGATCGGGAATTTGCCGACCAAGTCCGCGCCGATTTGGCAAAAGCAGAAATGGATGCGAATGGCTTTATGGTTACGCCGCTGTTGCTGGAAATTGTGGCTGAAAAATTGTAGAGCCAAGCATGTCGCGTGCGAAGCGTGATTAACTCGTGATGCCCGCGAGGCCAAGCCGCTCTGCATCGGCTTTCAAAGCAGTGATTACCTCCGCAATAACATCGTCTAACGGCATTCCCAACTCTTCGGCGCCGCGGACGATGTCCTCGCGATTAACAGCGCGAGCGAATGCTTTGTCTTTCATCTTCTTTTTCACTGCGCGCACATCGACATCATGAATGCTTTTTGTTGGGCGAACGAGTGCGACAGCAACGATGAAGCTGCTTAGTTCGTCCACGGCGTAGAGCGTTTTCTCCAGCGCCGTCTCTCTCGAGACGGTTGCGTAATCGGCGTGGGAAAGAATCGCCCGGCAAACCTCTTCGCTCCAGCCGTTGTCGCGCAGCCATGCCACGCCAACAAATGGATGGCCTCCGGTCGGACTCTGTTCGAGATTAGGATGGCGCTCGTAATCCATGTCGTGCAGTAATCCTACCGCCCCCCAAAGATCAGCGTTTTCGCCCCGCAATTGAGCAAAATGTTTCATCGAGTCCGCAACGGCGTAGCAATGTTTCCGCAGGCTTTCTGATTTCACCCAGTCGCGGAGAATATCCAGCGCCCGAGCGCCCAGCGTCTCATTCATTGATTGAACTTTAATGAATGGAGACGTTGTCGCCTGGTTTTATTTTTGTGGCAAGGCGCACCACATCCCAGTTAGCCAGACGAATGCAACCGTGGCTTGCGGCGTGGCCAATCGAACCAGGATCGTTGGTGCCGTGAATGCCGATTCCTTTTTTATTTAGTGCAATCCAGATCACGCCTACAGGATTCCGCGGACCTGGCGGTAGCAGATGAAAATTGCCGCTGCGCTGGCCGTGCTGGAGCATTTCCTTGTCATAACGAAAAGTGGGCATCTTGGTAATCCTGCGCACTTTCCACTCACCGATGGGTGAGGCGGTCTGCGCGGACCCGACCGTGACTGGATACGCGGCGATGAGCTTTTCGCCGTCGTGAACTTGAAGGATGTTGGTCTTGGTGTCGACGTTTACGGCGACATTTCCGGTTGCACCTCTATTTTGCTCTGGAGTTCCAGCTTGCGCATCGGGTTGGTCTTCAATCTCATTGGCAGCTGCGATCTCGCTGCCGGGCTTAATGTCTTTTACCGAGGCAAGGTCAAACGGCTCAACATTCGGAACCCTCAGCTGATCTCCGGGCTTGATTGTTTTCAACTTACCAGGATTGAGCTGTTCAAAAAAATGAACGTCGCTGTGGAATTTCTCAGCGATTGCATCGGCAGCATCACGGTACGGCAGAAATTTCAACTTTGCCTGCTGCGCTGGTTCCTTGGGCAGCGGCCCTATATTTTGAAGGTCCGCGTCCGTAACCGTGTACGGGATGAACACCGGATCGACGCTGGCGAGATCGAGGCCGGCGACGTCGGGCGCGGCGTTCGATTTTCGTTTGGATTGTGGCGGCGGAGAAGTTTGCTGTTGTTCGCCGCGAGACTCGCGGTAAGCCGCAAGCGCTTTTCGGGTCAAATCATTGTAGCGCCCATCGATTTTACCCGGACCAAAATTCGCGCGATCAAGAAACACCTGCAGACGAGCGGCCGCTTCAATGTCAGCCTTGGTTGACTTTGACGCCCTTGCCGCCTTTCTCTTCGCCGAAGCTTGAGAAATGCTGCTTGTGATTAATACTGCGACGAGCGCGACGCGAAGAACTGCATTCACCTAAATGGATCGAAACGGTTGGCAGCGACGGCTGCCTTGAGCAACGCAAGTCGACGAGTTTTTACGTTTGCGATCTTGAAAGCAGGTGTAATGTGGCAGCTTAAACCGGTCGGATCGCTTTCATGTTCATGACTACTTTACCTGTTCGCGGTCTGGCAAATTTCTTCGCGGCGATTGCTTTCGTTTCCGTTGCAATTAGCGGATTTGGAAATCCGACATCGGAGGTTCGGGATGAAACGCATCCGGCCATTCGAGCTGTTATGGCCGTGCAAGATGAAGTCACGCCGGCCCTGATTCAGCAATCAGAAGTTTTGGGCACTGCAGTTGGGGTTGATGCTGCCGGTGCTTCGGAGTTGACAGTTTACGTCGATCGAAACGCGGAAAAGGCGGGCGAAGTGATTCGCAATCTCCCGCGTCAATTTCGCGGCGTAGGTGTACAGGTTCATCTAATGGAGCAAGTTCGCGCGATGGGTAATACAGCGGCGCAAACGCCGCCCATCTCGCTCGGCACGTCTGGCGGTTGGACGTATGATCTTGCAAATCGCTTCTGCTGCGCCGGCACTCTTGGAGCGCTAGTGTGGATTGGCGGCACGCAGTACATTTTGAGCGCTGGCCACGTACTAGAGGGTGACATCGTTCGCGGAGGCAATAAGCGAATTGCCAGAACGGGTGACCCTATCATTCAGCCAGGGTTGGTTGATGTGAGCTGCCAAGGGTCTCTTGGCCAAGTTGTGGGAACGCTGGTGAAAAGGCGTTCGTTCTCCGGAAACAATGTCGATTGTGGGATCGCGCAAGTTGTTCCTGGGATGGTTGGAACGGATGGTGCGATCCTCGGCATCGGAACGATCTCGAGTGAGATTGTATCGGCCGCGCTGAATCAGCCTGTGAAGAAAAGTGGACGGACGACCGGCTTGACGACGAGTTCGATTTCCGGGTTAAATGCAACTGTCAAAATAGCCTTCACTAAAGAGTGCCATGGCGTCACGTATTACAGAACGTTCCACGGTCAGATCGTGGTAAATAATCCGTCGTCGTCTTTCCTCAGGAGTGGCGACTCGGGATCACTGCTCGTTGAAGACGAGCCAACGAATCCTCGCGCGATCGGCTTGCTCATCGCAGGCAACAAGTCGGTCGCATTTGCGAATCCGATTGGCGACGTGCTCAACTTTCTTGGCGCGACGATGGTGGGGAATTGATGGTAACTTGGCAATGAGCTATGCGGAAGGGATCGGCTCTGGTTTGGGTTTCGGTGGCGGTTCTCGTGCTGAGTTCAATCGGCGGTTACAGTCAGAGCATGGCCCAAAACAGTGCGCCGGGACCGAACCGTGATGTTAACGCTGTTCTCGCAGCGCATGACAAGGAGCTGCTTGCGATACCCGACGTGGTTGGCGTGTATGTCGGCAGAATGGAAGATGGCCGGACGCTTTGTTTAAAGGTCATGCTCGCTCGCAAGAATTCAGAGTCTGAACGAAAGATTCCCCGGACAATCGAGGGTTACCCCGTTGTTATAGAAATAACGGGCCGCGTGCGCGCGCTTCGCCGGCCCTAGTCAGCGCGAAGGCTTGGCCAGTGCGCACTGAAAAGAAAACGCGCCTTTTGTTCGGCCCGCAGGCAGAACACAAAGGCGCGTTGGAGACGAAACAGACTGGTTTTTAGTCTTCGTCCACGATCACGCGATCAACCATCATGTTGTCGCCTGTGCCAGCGTAATGGACGTGGACTGGGACCCCGACTCTGACCTTCGTTTTTACAACGTCTGGATCCAGGACCTTGCCGCTTTTGGTCACATACGTAACCGTCTTGCCGAAGCGATAAGTCCGCGGTCCGCTGGTTTCCTTCAGAACGATCTGACTGCCCGGAGTGTACTCCGTGATCGTCCCGCTGCCCTCAGTCGTGGTCGTTGTTGTCGTGGTCTCCGAGACCTGCGCCCATGCGAACGGCGCGACAACTGCCAATGCCATGCTTAGAAGCAATTTTTTCATGATTTCCCCCTTTTTGTTCAGTTGCGGCAATGATAAACGTCCTCTGTCCCCCGTTAAGTTTCGAGAACCCAGAGAACTTGCCGTTACAGTGGATTCGGATGCAGCATGGGCCGCGGATGTTTGAAAAGTTCTTTTGTGTCGCTTGACCCTGCTTTCGCCGAGGAGATTTCTTTAGGCTAAAAATGGTTGATATGAAGTTTTGGATTGGAACCTCAGGATTTCAGTACGCGGAGTGGAAGGGAAATTTTTATCCGGAAGACTTGCCCGCCGCGAAGATGTTGCCGTTTTATGCGGAGCGATTTTCAACCACGGAGATCAATTACACATTTCACCGCATTCCCGCGCCGAAAACAATTGACAACTGGAAAGCGCAAACGCCGGAAGAATTCCGGTTTGCATTGAAAGCACCGCAGAAAATTACGCATTGGTCGAAGCTGCGCGATTGTGTCGACACACTTGAATATTTCTGCAAAGTTGTCACCGGTCTCGGCGAGCGACTTGGCCCAGTTTTATTTCAATTGCCGCCAACCTTCAAGAAGGACGCCGATGTATTGGATTCGTTTCTACGCGAATTTCCTGCGCTGCGCGCTGCGTTTGAATTCCGTCACGACTCTTGGTTCGACGATGACATCTTCGATCTGCTCAAATCGCGCAACATCGCTCTTTGCATTGCGGACACCGACACCATTGCTACGCCAAGGAAGATTACGGCTGATTACGGGTACCTCCGCCTCCGTCGCGAAGATTATCAAGCGACCGACATCGAACGGTGGACAGAGTTCGCGCGCCAACAGGAATCGAATTGGAAAGACGCTTTCGTCTATTTCAAGCACGAAGAAAGCGGCATCGGGCCGAAACTCGCGCAGCAGATGTTGAAATTGCTCGAGTGATCCGGCAGAGCCTAGCGCCCGATCAAAATAAAGATTCCCGCTAGCAGCGCCAGCACGCCGGTTATAATTCCAATGCCAAGTCCAGTGAGGGTGAGGATTCCGATCGCGATAAGATAAATGGCAAGCAGAAGCATGCCGATATTTTTGGTAATCATGTCGTGAGTATCGACAATTGCACTCCGGCTTGACAACCCTCAAGAGACTTGGTCAGAGGATATTCTCGGCACGGAAATTTTGGATTCCGAGTATCGGCAGAGAACCACTATTTGCCGGCGACACGAACTATCACTGCTGAAATGTCTTTTGCATCGATGAAGGCGTCGAAAAATTCCGCACCAATCAAATTAGAAAGATGGACGACGTTTTCAGTGACTCCTGCCACTTTGCCGCCCATTTTTTCTCCGGACCTCAAATGCAACTCGACAGCTTTGCCGGGGCTGCCCTGAAGTAGACTGAGGACGGTGGCGTTTGGTTGCAGGGCGGCTTTTTCCTGAGCTAGCAAATTGGAACAGGCACCCGCCGCAACGATGATTCCGATAACAAGTGAGTAGCGTTTCATGATCAAGTCCTTCTGCGCGATTTGCGCCCGATTAGCGAGCAAATAGTGCGCACACGCGAAAAGCCGCTCTCATTACGGGCCACGAAAATTGCCGCTCCTTGATTTTGAATTGGCAGGCGGAGCGCCTGCCCTACAATTCTGCATGCACTTGATCGCTGAAAATCTCGAGCGCGTGCGCGAACAGATCGCTCAAGCAGCCGCGAGAGCTGGCAGAGTTGCCGAAGAAATCGAGTTGGTCGCAATAACTAAGACGCATCCAGCCGAGAAAGTGCGTGAGGCGATTGAGACTGGACAGACTCTGTTCGGCGAGAGTCGTGTTCAGGAAGCGCGGGCGAAAATTCCTGAGCTGCAGTCGAATTTGCGCTGGCATTTTGTGGGGCACCTTCAGAAGAACAAAATTCGGCACGCGCTGCCGCTGTTTGAAATGATTCACAGCGTCGATTCATTCGGTTTCGCACAAGACATAAACCGCATCGCAGAAGAGCAGGGGATGCATCCGCGAGTCTTGCTCGAAGTCAACGTAGCAGGCGAGGGGAGCAAGTTCGGCTTCAAATCCGAAACTCTGCGCGCAGAAATGGAATCGCTTCTCGCGCTCCCGCGATTATCGATCTTGGGCCTGATGGCAATTCCACCGCTTGCCGAAGGAGCCGAAGCGTCCCGGAAATATTTTGTTCAATTGCGCGAGTTGCGCGATCGCTTGCAAACGGAGTTTCGGGTTGATCTCCCGCAACTATCAATGGGCATGACACAGGATTTTCCAGTCGCAATCGAGGAAGGCGCGACCCTGGTGCGCGTTGGCACGGCTATCTTTGGCGAGCGTTCTAAGAAGCAGAAAGGGACAGATGAACGCGGATTATCACAGATTTTGGAAACCTGAAATCAATCCATCGTCTTCTGTCGTGTTTCATCCGTTGGTCTATCCGTAGCTAGATAAACGATAGCGTGTGCAAATGCGGCTCGAACCAACCAATATTCAACAAATCGGCGACGAACTGGCCATTGCCTGGAACGAGGGCACGGAATCGTTCATCAAACTGGAAACGCTGCGGCGTGCTTGCCCGTGCGCGGCATGCGGCGGTGAACCCGATGTGCTCGGCAGTATTTCACGGCCGCATGTGACCTACACCAATCAAAGTTTTCAACTTGTCGGCTTTGATGTGATCGGCGGTTATGCGCTGCAGCCCCGCTGGGGCGACGGACACAACACGGGAATTTATAGCTTTACTTACCTTCGCCGTCTGCGGCAGGATTTTAACTGAACTCAAGCCACAACTTGGACTTCGTCTTGTGAGCCGGTTGCTAAAATTCGCGATTGTTGTTCTCTGCTTCTCGTTATGCGGGGCGGGCACCTTCATGGTGTCGACGCCGCGGGACGAAAGATCGCAGCAGAGAACAAACGTGATGCCGGTTAAGAATCACCAGCTCATTCAGCGGAGTTGGATCCAGGTCTAGCGCTCAGCTAGCACTGCTACGGGATTGTAATACGCAACAGAGTTGTTTGGGGCGCGAGTGGTTTCAGGTGGCGATCCTGCAAATGGGCCGGAACGAGAAAAATTCCGCCTGAGTTGAGTTCGAGATTCGCACAGCAGAGAGTTCCCTTAAGACAACAAATGATTGCAAATTGCCCGAGCGGGGCTGCCTCGCGGGATTGATCAAGATTCCATTTTCGGATTTCAAACAGGCTGTGGCTTAGGAGTAATTCGCCTTCCGATTGAATCAACTTTGGTTGAACGTCATTGAAATCGATGCATTGAATCGCTTCCTCAACATGCAACTCGCGTCCTTTGCCGCTCTTCGGATCGGTACGGTTCCAATCGAACACCCGGTACGTGGTGTCGCTATTCTGTTGGATTTCGATCAATAGATTGCCTGCACTCACCGCGTGAAGACGTCCGGCCGGAAGGAATGCGGCGTCACCTGGTTTGACACGGATTTTGTGAACATAATCAGCCGCTGTTCCCTCGCGCAGCGCCTTTTCGAATCGATCGCGCGCTCTGGGTTTGCGAAACCCGAGTAAAAGTTCCGCCCCGGGATCGGCGGCCGCGACGTACCAAAATTCAGTTTTCGGCTCGCCGCCTAGTTTTCCGGCGAATTGTTCCGGCGGGTGCACTTGCAGGGAAAGCTTCTCGTGTGCATCGAGAAGTTTGATGAGTAATGGAAAGCGTGGAGCGTCGGGAGCATCTCCGAAAATTTGCTTCCGATGCTGAGTCCACAAGTCGTGCAATGTCTTGCCTTTCAACGGACCATTCGCCACGACGCTCTGCGCTTCCGGCCGATCGACGATTTCCCATGATTCTCCGATGCGTTTCTGCAACGGCAATTTCTTGCCGAACTCAGATTCGAGACGCCGCCCGCCCCACACGCGTTCCACGAAAAAGGGTTCGAAGGCGAGGGGAGCAGTGATTTCAGATTTCGGATTTCGGATTTCGGATTTCAGATTGGTAAATTTGTAGGGCGTTTCTGTGAAACGCCATCTATTTTGGCGGCTGACTGCAAATGAAATGCAAGGTTTTCTCAAATATTGGCTGCCGCTTGCGATTTGGCTCGGCGTGATTTTTGTCGGATCCACCGATCTAATGTCGGCGCAGCACACGTCGCGATTTATCGTTCCCTTTCTGCGCTGGCTGGACCCGCATATTTCGTGGGCAGCAATCAATACGATTAGCACCGTAATCCGAAAACTGGGGCACGTTAGCGAATACGCGATTCTGGCTCTCCTGCTGTGGCGTGCACTTTGCAGCGGCTCTACTCTGCGCATGAAAACGCCGATCTTGTTTGGCGCAGTTGTTCTGGGGTGTGCAGTTTTTGCCGTCGGCGACGAATTTCACCAGTCATTCGTGGGGTCGCGGACTCCCTCAGATCGCGACATCCTGTTGGATATTGTAGGAGCACTCTTGGGAGCATTAATTGGCGCGGCGTTTGCACAACGTGCGAAAAAGGCCGAAACCAATGCCCGGAGCGAACTGGTCGATGCGCGATCATGATCCGGTAAGTCATGAGCTCCTCCGGTTGCGACTGTTTAAAACTGAACGAAATGATGCCCCGTGAACACGGGGTCAGCGTTGCAGGACAAGGTGTGTGAGCCTCCAGAGCGTCAAGCGCCAAAGTCGAGGAAAATCGCGAGGATTCGCTCGGTGACTGCTGTTGTGATGTGCCTTGCAGTGTTTGTAGGAACGCTGCATACGCTGGGAGCGGCCGTGCAGCAACCTGCAGCTAGCAGCGATAGGGGAAAGAGTTTAGGTGCGCCCGCAATCACGGCAAACCCAGGGCATGTGACAGTCGCTGGCGGGACTGGCAGCACCAAAATTAGCTGGGATACGGGAAACGGATCCATGGGTTTCGTTTTTGTAACAACGAGCGCGGGCAAGCCGGTTCTGTTCGCTACTGGCGCCAAAGGTAGTCGCGTGGCGCCGTGGATTCGGCCGGGTACCTATGCTTTTGAGCTCTATGGCGATGATCAACGGAGGACGTTGCTTGCCACGGTGACCGTTTCTGGAACTACGGAGAGCGAGGCCTCTCACCGCCCGACGTTGTTACGAGGCAACGCCCGGTGGCTGCTGATTCTGGCGCTGCTGGTTGTTGTGTATATCGCTTTTTACCTCAGCTCGGCGGGAACGTTGCGCACAACATTTCCCACAGAGCCAACGACGTCGCCGCGTCCACTCCACGTTGGACGGAACCTTCTGCTAGGAATAGCCGCTTTCGTTTGTTTGGATGGCGCCATCTTTCACACGCGATTGTACACCTCGATCTTAGCTCCCGATTCCTACGCAGGGCGATTGGCGGTCATTACACGAACTGAAAAGCAGCGGTCAGCATCGGGTCTGAAAGAGGTGCTGGTTCTGGGAGATTCGAGAATGGCAGAAGGCTTCTCTACCACTGTGGCTGACGGGCTTGCGTCGGCAGCCGGGTACAAATTTGTGACTCTCGCTGAACCCGCCTCTACCGCAAACACTTGGTACTATATGCTTCGAGAAGTAGACCCAACAGCGCAACGCTACTGGGCGATTGTTGTGCCTTACGGCATTGGCTACGAACCGACCAGTGCTGAGTCCTTGAGAATCTCCATGGCAGCCCCGCTCCTGCGCTATGCCGACTGCTTCACTTTTGCGTCTGCTTTTCAGCAATGGTCTGGCCGGTTCAGAGCAGTCACGGCATGCATATTGCGAGGGTCGGCATATCAGAGCGATGTTGCAGATTTTCTTGAACATCCCATTGCCAGAATAGAAAGCGTTCAACGAGAGTCGGCAATGGTTCATGCCCGGGCTGTTTATAAAGGACGGGACTATGACATGGTGGGTACGTCCTATGACGCCACGACAGGCCAGATGACTTTCCCGCCGCGACTAACCGAAACTCAGCGGGAAGCGATTCGGAAGAGTTTATTACAGCCGTCTCAATCGGAAATGCAATACTCCCTGAGACTACAGCGCGATTGGATCCCGCGAATTTTAAATCGCTATTCGAAGAGTGCCACTGCCATTGTGCTCACGCCTGTCCCGCGCGGCCCCTTTGCTGAACTTCCTGCCTTCTCTGTGGCACAACGCGCGCCTCTTCCCGAAGTAACGAGGCAGAGAACAGTTTTTTCCCTTCCCGAACAGACGTTCGATTTTCTCGAAAAACCCGACTACTACTTCGATGCATTCCACCTCAATGCCAAGGGCCGGCAAAGGTTTACCGAAAGGCTAGTCAATGACCTCGTGGCACGGCTTGCAGCAGCCGATTCACATGCCAGCTATCCCTGATGTTATTCAATAGCTTCCAGTATTGGATATTTTTTCTGATCGTGGCGGTGCTGTTCTACAGCATGCCGTTTCGCATTGGGAAAGTGCTGCTGTTACTCGCAAGCTATGTGTTTTACATGTGGTGGGATCCGCGATTCATCATCCTCATCGTGACCTCCACGGTGGTGGATTACTTCCTGGGGATTTGGCTGGAGGTCACAAGCGGCCGCCGCAAGAAGCTTTTGCTTGCCATTAGCCTTGTCGTTAACCTGGGGTGTCTCGGTTTCTTTAAGTATTATGACTTCTTTGCGGGTTCCTTAGCTGGTTTGCTGCATATCCCTAAGTCATCGGTGGTCTTACAAGTTGTTCTACCTGTCGGCATCAGCTTCTACACGTTCGCAAGTCTTTCTTATACACTCGATGTCTATTGGGGAAAAATGAAGGCAGTCAGAAACCCGAGCGACTACGCGCTCTTCATTGCGTTCTTCCCTCATCTTATTGCAGGTCCAATCATTCGGGCTCGGCAATTTATTTCTCAGATTCAATACTGGCGGCTTCCAGCAGCAATTGTGATTCAAAGTGGTATCATCCTTGTCCTGTCTGGTCTGTTGAAGAAGATGGTCTTTGCCGATCGTTTCGCCGTCGTCTCCGACGCGTACTTCAGAGATCCTGCAGCCCATCCGGGCTGGCTGGCTGCGTGGTCGGGCTGTCTTGCCTTTTTTATGCAGGTGTTCTTTGATTTTTCTGGTTACACCGACATCGCTCGCGGTTGCGCCAAGCTGCTCGGCTTTGAATTTCCGCTCAATTTTGCGCGACCGTTCTTATCCAGAAACCCGCCCGACCTCTGGCAGCGATGGCACATCACACTTTCCACCTGGGTGCGGGACTATTTATTTATGCCCTTCAGCCGGGGAAGAAAAGGGCGGTTCGTGTTATACCGCAACATGCTGGTTGTTATGGTGCTCGTGGGACTGTGGCATGGAGCGAACTGGACGTTTGTCGCTTGGGGCGCATACCATGGTCTTCTATTAGTCGGCTACCGTCTTTTCGATCGCGCAACAGTCGGCACAGCGGTCGATAGAGTTATGAAGAAGCGCTGGTTCGTGCCATTTAGCATCGGAGCAATGTTCGCCGCCTTTGTGTTTAGCGCGGCTTTCTTCCGTCCGAAGACTCTCCAAACCAGCGGGTATGTCTTAAGTGCGCTATTCGGTTTCCAGCACGTAACCGGCGAATTTCTGCTGACCACCGGGACGATCGTGCTAATTTTCATTTCGCTATTCTTGGCGGCTGCTCAGGAACGCAACCAATTTATTGATCGCCTGGCTTTGCAACCGGCGCGCATTCAAATTCCGGCATACGTTTGCGCATTTCTGGCGCTGGAACTTTTTTCAGCAACTGGCCCAGTGCCGTTCGTTTATTTCCAGTTTTAGCGGTGGAAAATAAAATGGGCTGACTGGGTGGATCCGGATGCCGGGCGCATCGGGCCGTTATCTTGGCCAGAGTCGGCGTCGTGACCGCGCTCGGCAGTGGCTATCGACCCATTCGAGAAGAACTGGTCCAACTGGTTGGACGCCGATCAGCCGTTTTTCGAGGTTGGTGCCAAGTTGCCGTTTGGAGTTAAGAACCAGACTGTAGCGGCGGGGAATGCGGAGTTGGAACCGGCGATTTGGTTCGTTGCTTACCACCGTCGCTACCAATTCGCAGCTGGGTGCGGCGATGGAATTAGGGCCGCGGCGGCGCGGTCGGACGGGATCTCGGTGTGGGAGTAACTCTCGGGGTTGCACTCGGCGTTCCCGTCGACGTCGCACTAGGCGTAG
>Ga0193721_1000394_pt1 | contig 12429 bp, 13 predicted proteins | sample U2s2metaG_FD_145078 | JGI IMG/M metagenome (GOLD analysis project Ga0193721, IMG submission 145078) | Soil microbial communities from a riparian zone of the East river system, Colorado, United States - U2s2 | ecosystem: Environmental > Terrestrial > Soil > Riparian zone | place: USA: East River...
GTAAACGCGGTGTGCTCCGCGACCTTTCTTTGGAAATATCCCAGGGAGAAGTCTTGGGCTTGGTAGGCCAGAGTGGATGCGGCAAAAGCACACTTGCCCTCGCGATCTTAAAGCTCCTTTACTTAATAGGCGGCGCTGCAGAAGGTTCAATCCATCTCAATGGACGCGACCTGATGACCCTCAAAGAGCGCGACATGAGAGCTCTTCGCGGCCGTGAAGTTGGCCTGGTGCTGCAAAGTCCCATGTCCGCGCTGAATCCTGCGCTGCGCATCGGCAGACAGCTCGGAGAAGCCTGGAACGTCCACCGGCAGGGCAGTCGCCAGGAATGCCGGAAAGCTGTAATGGAAACCTTGGAGAATGTCAGCCTGCCGGCGGAAGAAGGTTTTCTGAAACGATATCCTTCGCAACTAAGTGTCGGCCAGGCCCAGCGAGTTCTAATCGCGATGGCCGTTCTCCATCGCCCGCTGCTGCTGATTGCCGATGAGCCCACCAGCGCTCTCGACTTGATCACGCAAGCAGAGATTCTGCAATTGTTCGCTGCTCTCAACCGAAAATTCGGGATGAGCATTCTCTATATTTCGCATGATCTGCTTTCCGTAGCCACCATCAGCCATCGAGTGGCGGTCATGCATCAGGGAGAGATCGTTGAGTGCCGGAGTACTGCCGAAATATTTCGCGAACCCGCGCATGCCTACACGCGCGATCTTATTAGCGCTCTTCCAGTGGTACCGCGTTTCGCAGCGGCTGCGGGAAGTAAGTAGGTCCTACTTCCGCCCGGGGTGGAATTCCCCTTTTTCAGAAAACTGCGAATAGGGCCACTCATTCTTCTTGGCGGGAGCGGCTACCACCACTGCAACCGCAACTTTTGGTTTGCTTCCCCAGTCCGCCGGTTCGGGATGGATACACCAGACGTTTCCCGGCTGATCGAGGGCCAGACCCACCAGCCAATACTTGCCCTCCGTGCCCAGTTGGACACAATTCGCAACCCGGGCCGTAACACTTTTCCCGCCCGGCAGCTCGTCCAGTTGAACTGGCACTCCCGGCTCCAATGGTTTTGAGAGCCGTACTCCGCAGCCTTGCGGATTCACCACTAAAGTATGGCAACGTTCAGAGGTTTGACCGGCAGTATCCAGGCGAGTAAGACGCAGCGGAATCTGCGCCCGGATTCGGGTGCTGCGCTGCCCGGTGTGCTGGGAACTCACTGTCGATTCCATATTTGTGGTTATCTAAAATTCTACGTCCGAAGTCAGCCAGTGTTTACTTCTCCGCCTGATCAAAGCGCACCAAAGTAACCAATGTAAGGATGAAATTGGAATTTTGCCGGAATCTCGATGCACCAGGTCACGCGGCAAATGGCTGGATCTGAATCAGCGGCCCATGAGAATGGGCATGAGCTTTTCGCAGCATGTTCGCGGAGAGAATTCCCGTCCGCTGAAACGACTTCTCACAATCCGCGGTCGAAGGCCCACGCATGCTGCCCTCCAGGTATGCCAAGCCGGGACAGCGAGTGCACGTTCCCACATGGCTGCATGTCGAGCAGACTGGCAGATCCTTTGCTCGGATGGAGCGAACTTCATTCAGTTCCGGCGAATTGCGCCAGATATCAATAAACCTCTGCCGCCGCACATTGCCACTCGGCAGCGGGAATTGCACACAGGGGAAAACATCGCCATACGGAGTGATGTAAGCCGCCGTATGTCCGGCGCTGCAAGGATAACCTTCCATGACGTCTTCGCCCGGCTTTGGCGGAGGCGCGCAAAACTCTTCGACATTTCCCACCAAATCTTTGTTGTGGAAGACCGCCTTCAGCTCCGAACCCGGAATTCGCAAATTCAGTGTCGCCATCGATCTTCGGAGTGATCGTCGGATCCAGGGTGTAGACCACGCCCAGTTCCTGAGCCAACGCCTGTACTCCCGCATGCTCGCCCATGTTCACCGTCATCAGCACATTCGCGATTGCAACTTTCAGCCCTTGCGATTTCAGCAACCGAATTGCTTCAATGCTGCGTTTCAAGGCGCCGGGCAATTTGGTGATCGCATCATGGATCTCAGGACGACGCGAATAAATACTGACTTGCACCTGCTCCACGCCCAAATCGCGCATCCGCCGGGCTTCCGATTTGCGGATCATCACCCCATTGGTCTTGATTCTGACATTGAATTTGAGGTCACGCGCGTGTTCCAGAATCTCGAAAAAGTCGCGACGCATCAGAACCTCGCCGCCGCTGAGAGTGAGGAAAAAAGTCCCAGCCTCGGCCAGTTGTTGCAGAATATCTTTGATTTCGACAGTGGTCAGCTCGCCGCGATCATCGTGATCCAGATAGCAATGAACGCAGCGTTCGTTACACCGATACGTGACGTCGAGATGGACACCAAGGGGAACTCCCAGTTCAAGGGCCCGCTCATTCATCTCCTGCATCAGGCTCATGCCGCCTCCACGGGTCCAGGAGAGATATCGAAGGGACAATCGGAGACCAGCAGAATTCCGTGATGGGAAAGTTCATTCACGAACTGTTCGGCATCGCGCCGCGCAATGTCAATATCCACTTCAAATTCATCGCAAACGTTTCGGGCGACGATTTCCGCAAGCGGAGTGTGTCCGTCCGCCGCCTGCCAAATCACCGTAGCCACTTCATTCAGGGTGAAGAATGTGGAATCCACCGAGGACATCACCATCATCTCCCCGCCCAGCATGCGCGCTGCTATCTGCGAGCTTCTCGCGATGTATTTCTCACTCATCGGATAAGGTCCCAAACCCGCGCATCGGGGACGAAGGTTAGCCGCCGCACTGGCACGCGGTCCACAAAATCACAGGTGGAACGAAAAATCATTTCGACCAGCTCCGCATCTTCCGCGAAGAACAGAATATTGCGCAGCAGGCATCGCACAGCTTCCGCCGTGCTTACAACCTCAATCTTGTTCTCGGACCCTTTCTCCAGCAGAAACAAGGTTGCGACCGGCGCCGAACAGTTCGTGCCCACACGGGCAAGTTCACCAGCAAACGGAGTCCCGCAGGCATGATAACCCGTAGCCTCGCGGCGCACGTAGGAAACCTCATCCGTCAACAGGATCACATCGAAAGGCGCCAGTCGCGAAATCGTTGTCTTGCCCGCTCCCGAGATTCCCGAAAACAAAAACGCTTGATCATCTCGGATGGCGCTGGCGGCATGCAGCAGGAATCCACCTTCCCGCGCCAGAATTAATGTGTGCACGATGCGCAATACGGAATCAATAGAATAAGGATTCGCCGACTGCCGTATACGTCCGCGTCCAGCCCGCGGATCCCACTGTGCTCGAAAATCTCCGCGCCGCAGATGCCATAGTCCATCCTGCATTTCAACCTGCGCGTCTTCCTCAGATTCCGTTTCTGCGGAAGGCGTAACCAGCTCTACTTCAAACTCGAATTTAGGATTGGGCAGGGAACTCATGAAGCCCGTGTAGCGATTTTCCAGCAACTCGCGGAAAGAAGAATCACGAGTACGAAACAGAATCGGCATGCCGCCAATCTCGACCGCAATCTCGTGCCTTTGAGTCAACTTTTTATCCGCCCTCTTTTTTGCGTGGCCCAACCATTACGCTCTTGATCTATCAAACGACCATTCGAAATTTGCGTATACCCGCAGCGTGGCCCGGAGCAAAAGGTTCCAATGGCACAGCAGCCAGGCGGTGAGCAGCCGTGCAGGGGATACCTTCCGCCCAGGCACGATCCGAATGTGGTGCCGATGGATCGCGGTAATCTTCCCCAACAGGTCTCTCTCCTGGACCGGCGGATCATCTTCGGTCATGCAGTCGCCGCGCGTGATCAGAATTTTTCCTTCGCCCAGGCGGCACTTGCGCATGACGCGATGAATAAAAAAACGCCCACTACGAACGTAGAGCACGAGATCGCCCGGCTGTGCTTGCTCAAAATTATAAGATTGAATGGTAGTGCAATCGCCCGGCCACAAGGTCGGCAGCATGCTGAGTCCGCTGGCTCGCAGTTGCAGCATTCCCGTGGACCGCAGCACCTCTGCCGCCAGACTGCATTTGCACTCTTCCTGGGATGAGGCAACCATGGAACTGCTGCTAGGACCTCTTTTTGTTAAAGCGGCACTGCCCTTGGTTGGCGTGCATTTTCCCGCAAGCCAATGCCAAAGTTTCAAACACTCGCTCGTATCGAAATTCCGGCTTGGCATATGGCTTCTTGCCTGCACTCTGGGTGGGTGCGCTCGTGTGCTCCCTAGAAGGCCGGTTCTTCTGATTCATAGAAGGCTCAAATGCGGTGGCTGGTCTCCTGCAGCTTGCCTCGAAGCTTCACAGGATATCGCAGTGTACAACAGACCAGAAGACAATTGCTAACCCAGTTGCGCTCGGTCAGATGCCGAACTTTCCGCGAGTTCCGCTTCAGCCTCGAACCAAATGAAATCTAATAAAACGAAAGCGTTCCCTCCAGCCTGGCACGCCGCAGCGTATAAGAAAAGATCAAGAAACTCATTGGCAGCAGAATACAGGAAAAGAATGCAAGGATGGCAATTTCAGGTAGCAATAAGGAGAAACCTGCTCCCTGTAGCAAAGCCAAACGCATTCCGCTCAGGGAGTGCGTGACCGGAATGAGTTCCGCCAGAACGCGCAGTGGCTTGGGCAAAGTGCTTACCGGAAACAACGTCCCGGTCATGAACCATATTCCGGATCCCAACAGCCAGACCAGTGCGGATCCCTTTTGAATGGCCAATTGCAATGCAGCCGCCAGAATTCCAATCGCCACCGCAATCACCACCGACAGTGCAAAGATCACAATGCATCCAGGAATGTTCGGACTTTGCGGCAGCGAACCTGCCAGCAGCAGCCCTGCCCCGACATAGAACAGCAGTTGCACAGTGTTTCCCGCAAAAGCCGACATTGCGCTGAGGAAAATTAATACCGGCGCTGGAGTCGAAGTTGTCATCAGGATCTCCAGCGTTCCCGTCTGCTGCGCTTCCTGTACGATGTGGAGAAAAGCGCTGATTCCCATTACCAGAAATGTGTAGAAACCAGTTCCCACTATCAGGAAAGGAAAATATTCCACCCCGTCAGGATGGAAACCCGGACCCACCGCTCGCGAAAGATAATAAAAAGCGGCCAACTCCGCCATCGCGCCGGCCGCGGTAATCAGGAAGCCTGTCCGATAACGAATTGCGGTCAGAAGATCGCGCCGCGCAATCGTCCACATTTTGTCCAGCAGAGCGGCGAGTTTCATTGCCACCCTCGCGCCACCAATTCTCTCGCGTCATCCACTTCGCCCGTGGCTTGAAAATAGAACGAACGTAGCTCCTCCACACTTCCACTCATCGTCCGTGAAGCGGCGGTCCTGCCTCGGTGGAGAACAGCCACGCTGTCACCCACAGCAGCAGCCTCGCTGAAACTGTGAGTGGCGAGCATTACAGTAGATCCGTGAGCGGGCAATTCACGAACCAGATTCCAGAAGTGCGTGGCGGCCACGGGATCCAGGCTGCGGGTGGGCTCATCCAGAAGCAGAATCGACGGTTGTTTGATGAGCGCGCGAGCAATTCCGAGCCTCTGGTACATTCCGCTTGAAAATTTCATCACCAGCGTATCCGCAGCTTCCACCAGGCCGGTGCGCTCTAACAGGGCTTGAATTCGGGGCGCGCGCCATCTGCGCGGGACATCATCGAGAGCGGCGAAGAAGTCGAGATTTTCACGCGCCGAGAGCCGAGGAAAAAACGATCTCTCGGTCGCAACCGCAAAGCCCACATGTTTCCGAACCTGATCGGGCTGAGTGCGAGTGTCCGCCCCTTTGACCAAGACCCGGCCCCCATCGGGCAGTAGCATCGTCGAAACCAATTTCAAGGTTGTGGTCTTTCCGCTGCCATTTGGACCTAAAAGAACCAAAACCTTTCCGCAAGCGACGCTCAACGAAACTTCATCCAGAGCGCGGGTCTCTCCACTCCTCTCCTTTCCCATCCAGTTAAACAGGGCGGGACGATGGCGGAAGATCTTGCTGACGGATTCAAGTACGATGCTGTTTATTGCCACGATTGATTTCTTTCGTATGCGGAGGATTACTCCGCGCAAAAATGATGGCTGGAAGCCTTGTATTATAGTGGGGACAATCGGCATTGTGGCGCCAATCCACATATTTAAGGATTCGACAGAACATAGGTTTTTCTCGTATGCCTCTCGCTGCACCGCGGCAACCGGTCCCGCATGTAATGCCTGAGATCCAGCGTAGGGCAAGTTCAGTTTTCAATCCGGAATTCGACTTCCTGCTGGACTGTTGTGCGAACAGTTCGCGAATCGAACGTGCTGAACGAATCCGTGACATTCGTCCGCTGGATTGGCGACGCCTCATTGATCTTGCGGAGCATCATGGTGTCATTCCACAGGTATATCGCTCGCTCTCCGTTCTCCCGGATGTAGCACTCCCAAATTCATTGCGCCAGTCTCAGGAGCGCAATGCACGCCACACCCTTTGGCTCACTCGTGAATTGCTCCGCATTCTCAAAAAACTCGATTCGTACGGCATTTTTGCTTTGCCTTATAAAGGTGCGGTCCTGGCCGAGATTCTCTACGGCAATGTTACGCTGCGCCAATTCTCCGACCTGGATCTGCTGATTCATTCCTCCGACCTGCCACGAATCAAATCTGCTTTCGCGGAATTAGGCTACCAGCGTGGGATTGAGCTTGCACCACGCGAAGAGCGCGATTATCTAAAGTCAGGGTATGAGTATACGTTCGATAGCGTGCAGGGTAGGAATCTGGTGGAAGTGCAATGGCGGATTCTGCCGCGGTTTTATTCGGTGGACTTCGATGTCGAGGGCTTTTTTACGAGGGCGGTTCCATTCACTCTCGGCGGAATGACATTACGAACATTGTGTGCAGAGGATCTGATACTGGTGCTCTGTGTTCATGCTGCGAAGCACGCCTGGCAGCAACTTTCGTGGCTGTGCGATATTGGGGAACTGGCGCGGTCTACGCAGGTTGATTGGAATGCGGTACACCAGCAAGCTAAACATCTCGGTATTCAGCGGATGGTGGCTGTGAGTTTCTTTCTCGCGCACAAGCTGCTTCAAAAACCTTTGCCACACATTGTTCAGGCGCAATTGAAGAAAGACGTATCGATCGAAAATCTTGCCAGCGAAATTATTCCCATGCTTGTTCGTGGAGACGATTACGACACGGAATCGATTTCTTATTTTCGATTGATGATTAGTGTACGAGAGCGCTGGCGGGATCGAGTTAAGTTTCTCTGGCGTCTCTCCACCACTCCGAGTGTTGGAGAATGGTCCGCGATTCGATTACCAGGCCCGCTTTTTCCTCTCTACCGCGTGGTCCGCGTTTTTCGGCTGCTGTCGAGAATGTTCTCCTAAAGTGGTTTCCTCCCGTGAAACAAGTAGATCAGGTCGATGATCAGGATTATCACGACCATCAATTCCAGCACAAAGGCACGACTCTGGTGGAACTGATCGACCATGAATCGATAGAGTTCTTCGGCCGTCTGCAATTTTTGTGTTACCAGATTTTTGTAGTCCGGAACGCCGACTTTGGCAGCGGCCAGCTTGTAAAGACGGGCAGAGAACATGTCGCTGAGAAACTTGATGGCATTGTCCGCATGCTCGGTAAGTTCAGTCACGTCGAGCAAAACCGTGTGTAATTTGGTGGCGGCCCGGGCCAGGCGCCAACGGGCCAGGATGCCGGTGCCTCTGTCCAGCGAGTCGTAGACACCTTCTAGCTCGCGAGTCAGTAACTCATCGTAATGACGGAACTCGAGCAACTGCGAATTAGCGTATTCCAGCAACTGGATCGCAGTCTCCGCCCCCACTGCGCTGTCATATAGAAACGCTGCATTCCAACTAATCACCGCCAGGTCATTTGGATAATAAGAAATCCGTGATTGCAGGATCTCGTTGCGCTCGCCATCGGACAGCACCGCAGTTTCTCCGCGAACAATCTGCGCAATACGCTCTCCCTGCGTAGCCACGAGATCGTTGGCGCTGGGCGAGCCCGTGATTTCGCGCACATGAAAAATAAAATAGTCTTCACTCAGCCACTCGGGATAGGGTTTCACCAGCGCCGGCTTGGCACGCTCCAGTTTCTGGTGAGCAATTTTGGAGGCGTGGCGTTCGAAATCGATGTCCCAAACCCAGCGGCTGCCCAGGCGAACCAGCGTGTCCCAGTCCCCAGAAAATGGCAGTTCGAAGACTACGCTGAGCACGCCGTAATCGTAGTACTTGATTTGTCCTTCCAGCCGCTCGCCGGTTTCTAAAATCAGAGGTTCAATTGGCTCGACGACCGGCGGTCGCTGATAGCGAACGTATCCAGGCGTTGGATGTTTGAAGCTGGGCTGCTCGAGGGTGCGCGCGCCGAAAATCTGGCGGAGCTGGTCGAGCTTGATTTCCTCACAAACGTCGAACTGGATAAGGACTAGGACAGAGCCGCGCAGGGCAAGAGCTTGGGTTTCTAGTTTCGGGTTTCTAGTTTCCGGTTCCGGCTCCCGTCGGTCGGTGACCGCCAGGGAAGGTTCGTTTTCCCGGATCATGGTGCTATCCATTGTTTCAGATTCCTTCGTCCGTGACGAGGTGGGAGGTTGGTGGCTTTAGAATCAGCGAGATAGAGGCAACGCTTTAGACTCACACAATCAGCACTGACCCGCGCGAAGCTGCCATTGCGGCGGCCACGGTGCTGACAATCTGAAGTTACAGAGGTAATTAGCCGTATGCGATTTTTGCCCCTACGATAGCCGAATCGAATCATGGCTGCTGTTTGAAACAGCGGCCTGCAGGGGGCATGGATGGCTTCTCCAACGATGGCGTACGGGGAACGCTGCTTCGGCGCGGCATACACGATACGAGTTTTTGCGGCTTTGGCAATACTAGGCTTACTCATAGGACTTTGGGCGGATGACCCGAATACCGCTTCACATCCCGAACTGATGTGGGTTTCCATCGGACTGGTGGCTGCAGTCGCCGCCATGTGGATTGTCCTGGGCAAAACCATTCTGATCATCAACGATTCGGGCGTGCGTCGCGAGTCCGTGTTGGGGCAGCAGGAAATGGCGTGGAGCCAGATCGCGGAAACACGATATCGCGTGGTTCCCATCAACATATACGGACATTTCGGACTGATTGGCGCCCTGCTCGCAATGTCAAACAAGTCGGGGCGCGTCCAACTCACCCTGACATTGATCGGCAGCGACGGCAAAAAGCTTAAGGTGACGTCAAATTTCCGCAATGCCAGCGAGGCTATCGGGATGATCCTTGGGAAGATTCTTCCTCCGAAGGTGCAGAGCGTGAAAGTCAGGTTGCAACGCGGCGAGACGGTTCGGTTCGGCGGCATCGGACTTTCGGCGACTGCTGTTAGCTGGAAAAACAATTCCCTCCCGGTATCGGAGATCACCAAGGCCGAACTAGTGCGCGGCAATCTGCAAATCAAGCGCCAGGGAAAATGGTTGAGCGCAATTAGCGTCAGGTCAGATAAAGTGCCGGACGTGCTTGCTTTCTTTGAAGTCCTGGAATCGCTGGCTCCTCAAGTGAAGTCAACGGGAATCGACCCGCTGGCCCGTGTCCGCATGTAAGTCAAGAGCCACGTAGGGACAGGCGACTCGCCTGTCCAGCGGAGCGAAGCTCCGCAGTGGTTGGCGCGACGCCAGTCCGGAAGTCCATGCCGAATGATGAGGTTGATGGATTTGAGCGGCGCTTCCGCGCCGGACAGGCGAGTCGCCTGTCGCTACGTGGGTTGGGGGCTCCCATGGCTTGGATTTCCAGGTGGCCGTTTTCTGCTTCTTCGTTCTCTTCTTCGTCAGTTTCTTCGGGGTTTTCGAAGTCTTCGTTTTGCCATTGGGGGTCGCCCAGGGCGGTTTCGTCTACTCGGGTGGGGTCGATTACGATTTTGGTTTTGACTACGGGCTCGAAATCGGTGCGGCGCAGGTTGAAAGACGCGGTTTGCAGGGCGTAGAGCAGGAGGCCGGCGGTTTTGTGGTCGATCTGGTGGGAGATCAGCAGGCGCATGACCTGCATGAGGGCGACCTGGATAGAGTTGGCGTCCTCGAGGACGGGCAGGTCGAGGGTGGGAGGGGACTGGCGAGCCTGCGCGGAATTGATCACGATGCGTTGGTCGTGCCACTTTTTATGAAAGAAACAGAAGCGGCGATCGCGAACGGCGGGCGATCCGCACTGCGTCCCATTGACCTTGATGTGCTGGCAGCGAGGGATGTTGGAGCTATACATGGGTATCCCCCTCTCCCCCCTCGATCTTTGGAATCATCGGGATAGCGTGATGCTTGGGCTAGTCTCTGGCGCCCCTTCGGGGCTTGTCCGGCGGTGCATCCGTACCCACGGCTGACGCCGTGGGCTGTATTCTTGTGCGCCGCTTCGCGGCTGGGGGCGGGGCGGAGCTTTGCTCCGGTGGACAGGCGAGTCGCCTGTCGCTACGTGGGTTGTGGTGGCGGTTGCTGCTTCCCCTCACCCAACCTTTCGAGTGCGCGAAAACGATGGAGCAGCCAGGGCTCAGAGTTTCTAGTTTCAGGTTTCTGGTTTCCGGCCATCCGTCACCCACCCTGTCGCTAAGTGCGCGACAAGGATGGGGCAGCCGGGTCAGAGCTTTTGGATCTCTGGTCCAAGCGACAATAAAAAGGGACACCGCGCTTCCACTGAGGATGGGGGGTGTCCGTTGCAACTTAGTTCACAATAGCCGGCGGCTACCGTTGAACCGGGACGTCTTGATTGGCGGGTGGTTTCTCCGGAGACTGTTTGGGTGCGGCTGCTGCGGCGGCTTTGGGCTTCCAGAAATCTGGGTCGGCTTTGATCCACTCATCCTGAACATAGCTGATTCGCGGATTGAATATGAACAGGTTGGTTTGGCTGGTCTCGATGGCGGCGGCCGACAAGTCTGCGGCCTTCTTACCGCCCTCCGCGCCCATGGCGGCCTCGACCTGTTTCCCCGTGACGAATGACTTGTCGATTTCGGAGGCGGATTTCATGGGAGTGAATACCAGGTAGGTGTTGCCCTCGGGACCGTAGACCCCCTGAAAGGTGGCCCAGTGAACGTCGGGGATTTTGTCATAGGCGGCAACGTACATTTTGGCCAGCTCGTCAAAGTCCTTGTCGTGGCCGGGCCTCACCTGGAAGCGGGTGATCTCGAAATAGCGCATGTGCGGGATATCAACCGGCACGTGCAGGCTGTATTCCTCTTTGAGGGTAAAGACGCCGGCGTCGTAGTCGCTTAGCAGTTCACCGTCGGCGGCGGCGGCACGCTCGAGCGCGGCGGAAAGTGCGGCATTTTTCTGAGTTGCCTGGTTATCTTTTTCCCAGGCGTCGAAGGAATCGTATCCGACGAGAAACAGCGAGCGTGGTTTGCCGGAGAGGGAATCGACAGCTAGATAGTGCGTTGGCCACTTGGCGCGAGTGAAGACTTGAACAAAGGCGCTTTCCGATTTCTCATGCGTGGATCCGGCTTTGCCCGGTTTCAGGAACTCGCGGAAAATTACCAACACCTTGGGTGGTGGAGGCATTCCCGCTGGCTTGTCCTGGGCCGTGGCAAAGCCCATCCAACCGAATAGAAGAGCTGAACCTAACAAGAGCCCGGTGAATTTTTTCATGGATACTGCCTCCTTGTTGAATGCCGGATGAATGGAAACGGAGATCCTAGGACAGCGGAAAAAACCAGGGCCTGAGGTCGGGCGGAGAGTATCTGAGAGACAGTGCGAAGTCAAGTTGCGTGCCTCCGTCACAGCGGTTTCGGGAAGCACCGGATGCGGCACGCCTGAAGGGATGTTCTGATAGGAATCCCTACGTGTCCATGCCCTGATACGAATCGCTACGTCCATCCCTTGATACGGGTCAGGCGGGCAGGTGCGGAGCTTTGCTCCCCTGGACAGGCGAGGGGGCCTGTCCCTACGCGGGTTGTCGTAGGGCCATCTGGATTACTTGAGACAGATGCAGGGCCTCTCGGCCAGTGGCTTGGTAGATTTGTTCGCGGCAACTGAAGCCGTCGGCGATGATCAGGGTGTCGGGCGGAGTCTTTCTCACGGCGGGGAGGAGTTCCAGTTCGCCGATCGCTACTGAGACCTCGTACTTTTCTTTCTCGAAGCCGAAGGAGCCGGCCATGCCACAGCATCCGGGGGCGGGGGCGTGAAAATCGACTCCCATTTTTTTAAGCACGGCTTCCTCGTCGGTCATCTTCATGATTGATTTGTGATGGCAATGGCCATGGAGCAAGGCTTTGCGACGCAGTCTGGGGAGCGCGAAGTGTTTGGCTTTTTTCTCCAGGAATTCGCTGAGGACGAAGGTTTGCTGGGATAGTTTCTGGGCGCGATCGTCATTCGGAAAGAGGTTGAGCAGTTCGTCGCGGAAGACGGCGGCGCAGCTTGGTTCGAGGACGACTAGCGGGATGCCGCTGGCGATTTCGCTGGCCAGGGCGTCCAAAATCCGGCGCAGCAAAGTTTTGGCGCGATCG
>Ga0193721_1000395_pt1 | contig 12425 bp, 13 predicted proteins | sample U2s2metaG_FD_145078 | JGI IMG/M metagenome (GOLD analysis project Ga0193721, IMG submission 145078) | Soil microbial communities from a riparian zone of the East river system, Colorado, United States - U2s2 | ecosystem: Environmental > Terrestrial > Soil > Riparian zone | place: USA: East River...
TCCTTCGCGGAAGGCCTGGGCGAACGGGGCGGCCCCCTCTGCCTGCACGGCGGCGAGCCGCGGCGCGCGGTCGATGAGCCCCCACGCCCGTGCTTCCTCGAGCGCCTTGCCGAACGCCGCCGTGTTGCCGAGGTTGCCCGCCGGCACGACGATCCAGTCGGGCGGCTCCCAGGCGAGCTGTTGCAGCAGCTCGAAGACGATCGTCTTCTGGCCTTCGAGCCGGAACGGATTCACCGAGTTGAGGAGATAGACGCCCAGGCGCTCACTCGCCTGGTCCGCCAGCTCGAGGCAATCGTCGAAGTTGCCACGCACCAACAGCGTGCGGGCCCCGTACGCGAGCGCCTGCGCGAGCTTGCCGATGGCGACCTTGCCCTTGGGAACGAGGACGAGCGCCGGCAGGCCGGCGATCGCGGCGTAGGCGGCGAGCGCGGCCGCGGTGTTGCCGGTGGACGCGCAGGACACCGCACGCGCCCCGACGCGCCGCGCCTGCGTCACGCCGACCGTCATGCCGCGATCTTTGAACGAGCCCGTGGGGTTGTGGCCTTCGTGCTTGAGCAGCAGCCCGGGTGCGCCCGCCCACGCGGCCACCGCCGCGCTCTCGAGCAGGGGAGTGTTGCCCTCGGGATACGAGAGGATGTGCGCGCCGGCCGTCGGGAGCACCGCTTCGGAGAACCGCCAGACGCCCGAGGCGAGGACGCCGCGCCGCACACCCGCCCGCGCGTCGAACGTCGCCCGGAGCGCGTTCCCGATCTGGGCGGGGGATGCATGGCGCACTTCCAGGAGGCCGCGACACCGCGGGCAGCGCGGATGGGGGTCCGTTTCGGGAATCTCGCTGCCGCAGCCTGCGCACACCTGCCAGCTGGCGCTCATGCGCCCGCGAGCTTCAACACATCATTCAGAATGCCCCCCGCCGTCACGGCGGGTCCGGCGCCGGGCCCGGTGATGACGAGCGGATTCTTCTTGTAACGCATGGTCGTGAAGATAAACTGGTTGTCGGTCCCGTTGAGCGAGGCCATCGGGCTCGGCGCCGCGACCACGACGAGGCCGACGCGGATGCGCCGGCGCGTCACGATCGCTCGGTAGCGCAGAACGCCGCCGCGCCGCCGCGCCGCCGTCACTCGCTTCGCCCACCCGGCATCGAACTGCGCCAGCGAGGCGAGAAACCGATCGAGCCCAAGCCCCGCCGCCCCGTCGGGAACGAGCGATTCGACCGCGATGTCGTCGAGCTCGCCGGCAAAGCCGAGCAGCCGTCCCAGGATCAGCGCCTTGCGCGCCACGTCCATCCCGGAGAGGTCGTCGCGCGGATCGGGCTCCGGGTAGCCCTTGGCGATCGCGCCGCGCAGCGCCTGCGAAAAGGGGGCGCCCCGCCCAAGCTCCCCGAAGAGATACCCGAGCGTTCCCGAGGGACAGCCCTCGATCTTCGAGACCCGGTCCCCGGACTCCGTGAGCTTCTGGTAGGTGTCGATGATGGGGAGGCCGGCGCCCACGGTCGCCTCGAGCAGCAGGCGACGCCCATGCGTCTGGGCGGCGGCGCGCAGCTCGTCGTACTTTCGCTTCTGGGTGGTGACAGGACGCTTGTTCGCGAGCACCACGTGCATCCCGGCGCCGAGCGCGGCCTTGAGCGTCTCGGTCGTGTCGGCGGCGGTCAAGTCCACGAGGATCGGGTTCGCCAAGGCGTGGCGGGCCACGAACGCGACCGCGTCGGCCGCGCTCGCCCGCCGGCCGCCCGCGGCCTTCGCGAGGGGCGTGCCCTTCGCCTTGGCCGCGCCGAGCGCGGCGAGCCGCCGGGGTGCGAGGCCGCGCGCGTCGAACACGAGCCCGCTGCGGTCGATCAGGCCCACGATGCGGAGCGTGAGCGCGTCCCGCTTCACCTTCGCGATCATCGGCGCGAGCGCCCGCCCGATCTGGCCGAACCCCAGGAGCACGACGTCGGTGCGCTCGGGATGCGCCACCGCCCCGCCGCCGATCTTCGAGAGTTGGAACGCCGCGTGCACGGCGCGCTGGGCTCGGGGCGCATCCTTGGCGTCGACCACCAGTGAGAGGTTGAGCTCCGACGACCCCTGCGCCGTCGCGATCACGTTGATCTCCGCCTCAGCGAGGGCGGAGAACACGCGGGATGCGATCCCCGGCGTTCCCGCCATCCCGAGGCCCACCACCACGAGCGTCGCCAGCCCGCTGCGGACTTCCACGCCGTCGATCTCCTGCCGCGCGATCTCGCGCCGGAACGTCTCTTCCAGGCTGTGACGCGCCCGTTCGGCGCTTTCCGCGGGGACGCTGAAGCAGATCGAGTGCTCGGACGAGGCCTGTGTGATGAGCGAGACGGAGATGCCCTCATGGTGCACCGCCGCGAACGTCCGGGCCGCGATACCCGGCACGCCCAGCATGCCGTTGCCCGTGACGGTGAGCAGTGCCTGCCCCGGAATCGCGGACAGCGCTTTCACGGGATATTGCTCGAGTGTGCGGCGGCGCGAAATCTCGGTCCCGAGCGACTCGGGGTCCGCGAATGGACGGATGCGGATGGCGACGTTGCGCTTGATCACGGGGATGAGCGCCCGGGGGTGCAACACCTTCGCCCCGTAGTAGGCGAGCTCCGCCGCCTCCCGCACGTGCAGCTGCGGCACGACCCGCGCGTCGGGCACGATGCGTGGGTCGGCCGTGAGCAAACCGGGCACATCCTTCCAGAGCGACACTTCGCGCGCCCCCAGCACCCGGGCGAGCAGCGTCGCCGTCAGGTCGGAGCCGCCGCGCCCCAGCGTGGCGACGTGGCCGTCCGGCGTGGCGCCGAGAAACCCCGGCACGACGGGGACGACGCCGCGCGCGAGCAGCGGCTCGAGCGCACGGCGCGCGCTCCGCTCGGTGCGCCCGAGGTCGGGGGATGCGTTGCCGAACGTCTCGTCGGTCTGGACGACTTCGGTCGCGTCGACGTAGGCGACGGGGCAGTCGGCCGTCGCCAGCGCGGCCGCGAACAGGCGCGCCGAGAGGCGTTCGCCGCGCGCCACGAGATAGTCGATGGTGCGCGGCGTGACCTCGTGGAGAATCCCGAGCCCCCCGGCGAGCTGCTCGAGCTCGGCGACCGCGGCGTCGATGAGCCCGACGAGCTCGTCGAGCCGCGCGCCCCGCGGGACCAGGGCGCGGGCGGCCTCGGTGTGCTGGGCGCGCAGCCCCTTGGCGGCGGCACGGACATGAGCGGCGTCCCCCCGAGCGGCGCACGCCGCGCTCTCGAGCAGCGCGTCCGTCACGCCGCTCATGGCGGACACGACCACGACCTGCGGGGCAGGTCGGTGGGCGAGCACGATCCGCACGGCGTGCTGCACGCCCGCGGCGTTCGCGAGCGACGCGCCGCCGAACTTGTGGATGTGTGGGGGGCGACGGGCCACGCGACCCTCAGTCCGATTCGTAGCCCGCCGCGGGGCGAGCGGCGTGGAAACTCTCGGCGGCAATGCCACGGGCGCGCCAGGCGCGCACCATCGCCTGGCCCACCGTCGTGGCCTTCCCCGGGCGAGTCACGGCGACCAGGGTCGGCCCCGAGCCGGAGAGGGTGGCGCCGAAGGCGCCCGCCGCCCGGGCGGCGGCCGTCACGTCGTCGTATCCGGGGATGAGCGCCCGTCGAAACGGCACGTGCAGCACGTCGTCGAAGCCCGCGGCCAGGAGCCGCGGGTCAGCGTGCGCCAGGCCATGCACCAGTGCGGCGCCCTTCGCGGCCGCGCACACGGCCTGCGCGTGCCTCACCGTGGCCGGCAACACGGCGCGGGCACGCTTGGTCTCGACGGTGAAGTCCGGCACCGCGAACACGAGCACGAGCGATTCGTGGATCACGAGGGGCGTGACGATCAGCCCATGGGGGGGAGGGCCGGGCAGCACGAGGGTCGCACCTCCGTACACCGCGGGAGCGACGTTGTCGGCGTGCCCCTCGAGCTCGGCGCAGAGCGCGGCGAGGGCGTCGCGGTCGAGCGCGAGCGCCAGCAGGGCCGTGGCGGCCGCGGCGCCGGCCACCGTCGCCGCCGCAGAGGAGCCGAGTCCGCGGGCGACGGGGATGTCCGAGTCGGCGACGAGCACCAGGCCGGCGGGCACGTCTCGCCCGGCCTGTCGGCAGGCGGCGACGAACCCGCGATACAGCAAGTCCGCATCCGGCGGCGAGTCCAGGGCCCGCAGTGTCCCGTGGCGCTCGATCGCGACGGTAGCGGCGGCCCCGTGCGCGCGCGCCGTGACGCGAAGCCAGCGCTCGACGGCCACGCCCACGCAATCGAACCCGGCGCCCAGGTTGGACGTCGTGCCCGGCACCCGCACGCTCACGCTCGCTGGCATCGGCGGTCCCGCCCCCGCGCAACAGAAACGCCCGCGCAATGCCACGCCGCGGGCGGTCGCTTTTTCGCACGTTGTTGCATACTTATCCCTCGTGCGCGGCAGCGTCAAGGACCGCGCCCACGAAAAGGAGCGTGCGTGAAGACGAGCATCCGGGTCGGCATTCTGGGCGCGACTGGCACCGTGGGGCAGCGCTTCCTGCAGCTGCTCGACGGCCACCCGCGCTTTGCGGTAACGGCGCTGGCGGCATCCGATCGCTCGGCGGGGAAGCGGTATGCGGAGGCGTGCACCTGGCGGCTGCCGGGCGACATGCCGCGCGCCGTGCGCGCCCTCGTCGTCCAGGCTCCCGAGCCCCCGCTCGACTGCGACCTCGTCTTCTCGAGCCTCCCGGCCGACGTGGCGGGTCCGCTGGAGACGCGATTCGCGCAGGCCGGCCATCCGGTCATCAGCAACTCCTCGTCCCATCGCATGGACGAGACGGTGCCCCTCCTCATCCCCGAGGTCAATCCGGACCACCTGGCGCTGCTCGAGACCTGCCGGGGGACCGGGCGCGGGTTCATCGTCACGAATCCCAACTGCTCGACCGTGATGATTGCGCTCGCGCTGGCGCCGCTCGCCGCCCGCTTCGGAGTCGAGGCGGTCGTCGCCACGACGCTGCAGGCGCTGTCGGGCGCCGGGTACCCGGGGGTCGCCGCGCTGGACATCACGGACAACGTCGTGCCCTTCATCGCCAACGAAGAGGAGAAGATCGAGCGCGAGACGCGCAAGATCCTCGGACGCCTGAGCGGGGGCCGGGTCGCTCCCGCGGAGTTCGCGGTGAGCGCGCAGTGCCATCGCGTGAACGTCGTGGACGGGCACATGGCGGCGGTGCGCGTGCAGCTCGGTCGCGCGGCGGATCCGACGGAGCTGCGCGATGCGTTCGCGTCTTTCACGGGGCTCCCCCAGGAGCTCCGGTTGCCGAGCGCGCCGCAGCAGCCGATCGTCGTGCGCGAGGAGCCCGACCGTCCGCAGCCGCGGCTCGACCGCGACGCGGGGCGGGGGATGAGCGTGACGGTGGGTCGGATCGCGCGCGACGCGGTGCTCGGGCACCGGTTCGAAGTGCTGGGTCACAACACCATCCGCGGCGCGGCGGGCGCGGCGATCCTGAACGCGGAGCTGCTCCTGGCCCAAGGGTACGTGAAACCGGGCGACTGAGAGATGACGTCATCGCGGCACCACTTGGACGGCGAGCTGCGCCAGCCGGAGGAGCACGAGTGCACGGTGCGCGTGGAGCCCGCGCGGCTGCAGGTGATGGTGGCGCGGTGAGACAGGGGGTCCGGCGGGCGGGCGGGAAGGCGGTCGGGAGAGCGGCGCTGCTCGTGCTCCTCCTGACCGCCCGTCCGCCGGTCCTCCTGTCCGCCCAGGTTCCCGACACCATCCCCGCTCCCCTCGTCACCACCGGCGCGCTGGTCGTTCCAACCGACACCGTTCACGGCGTGCGACCGATGGGCGCCTTCCTGCGGTCGCTGCTCGTGCCCGGGTGGGGCCAGGCCGTCACGGGCCGGCGTGTCACCGGCGCGGTGTTCGCGGCGTGGGAAGGGGTCACGGCTATGATGACACTCAAGGCCCAGTCGGAAATGCACTACCTGAGGGAAGCGCGCTCGGCCAATGTGCCTGCCAAGCGGCAGGAAGTGCAGGACTGGCTGGTGCTGTGGGTCTTCAACCACCTGTTCTCCGGCGCGGAGGCGTTCGTCGCGGCCCATCTCCAGGACTTTCCCAAGGACCTGAAGCTGCAGGCGTTTCCCGGGGGGATCGGGATCCGCCTGCCGGTGCCTCGGCCGTGAACGCGGCGCCGCTCGGCGTCTTCGACTCCGGCATCGGCGGGCTCACCGTGGCGCGGGCCGTGTTCGAGCGCCTGCCGCACGAGTCGGTGATCTATTTCGGCGACACGGCGCGCGTCCCGTACGGTCCCAAGTCGCCGGACACGGTGCGCCGCTACGCGGACGAGATTCAGGCCTACCTGTTGCGGCGTGGTGTGAAGGCGCTGGTCGTCGCGTGCAACACCATTACCGCGCAGGCACTCGACCATTTGCGGGAGCGCTCGCCCGTGCCGCTGGTCGGCGTGATCGAGCCGGGAGCGCGTGCGGCGGTGCAGGGGACCCGGTCGGGCAACATCGGCGTGATCGGCACGGCGGGAACCATCGCGAGCGGCGCGTACGAGCGCGCGATCAAACGACTCCGGCCCGACGCCACCGTGTGCGTTCAGGCCTGCCCGCTGCTCGTGCCCCTGGTGGAGGAGGGGTGGTTCGACCACCCCGCCACCGAGCTGATCGCCCGGGAATACCTCGCACCGTTACAGCGTGCCGGCGTCGACGTCCTGGTGCTGGGCTGCACCCACTATCCGCTGCTGAAGCCGCTGCTCGCCCGGGTGCTGGGCCCCGCGGTGACGCTCGTCGACAGCGCCGAGGAGACCGCGCAGGTCGTGGCGCAGGAGATCGCGCAACGGGGCCTCGCCGCCGCGGAGGACAGTCATCCGACGCACCGCTTCGTGGTGTCGGACGACGAGCCGCACTTTCGCAGGGTCGGGGCGAGGTTCCTGGGGGAGACGCTGCGGCACGTGGAGGTGGTGCCCCTCGGATAAGACGTCTTACGGAAACGTCTTTAACTCCACGTTGTCTTTTGTGACGATCGCATACCGTCCACCGTCCAAGAACGCTCCCGGATTCACATAGGCACGGCTATCGGGGAGTTGTGACAGCGCCGGACGGTGGGTGTGGGCAAGGATCACGAGATCCAGGTCCGGACGGCGGGCGAGCAGCTGCTCGGCATAGCGCGCCTGCGCCTGCTCGGCCCGGTCGAGCACGGCCCGGTCCCGCGTGTTGTCCGCGAGCTTGCGCGACAGGTGGTAAGCGATCCAGAAGCCGAAATCGGGATGCAGCGCGCGGAACACCCGGATCGTGAGGGGATGGCGGGTCACGCGGTGCATCACCTTGGCGTTCCAGTGCTGCTCCGTCAGCCCGTCGCCGTGGGCTACCAACGCGCGGCGCCCTGCGAGCTCGACTTCGGTCTCCCCGGGATGGAACCCGATGCCCAGGTCGTGGATGAAGAAGTCGCCGCCCCAGCGGTCGTGGTTGCCGCCCACGAACGTGATGGGAATGCCACGGAGGCGCAGCGCGTACAGCTTCGCGACCGTGGCGAAGTGACGCCGTGGGATCACGGCGCCGTATTCGAACCAGAAATCGAACAGATCGCCGTTAATGACGAGCGCGTCTCCCAGATCGGGGACGGCGTCGAGGAAGCGGTGCAACGCGGCTGCGACCGCCGGTGGGACCTGTCCGAGATGGGCGTCGGCGACCACGAGCACGCGCGAGCTGGGGGGGGACACGGCCCCAAGCTAGGAATCCCGGGGAAGGGCCGCAAGCGCCTGTCCTATTTGACTTTTCGAGACTGCGCGTGGATGTTGCCTCGCCGTGATCAGCTCGATAACCCTGCGCGTCAACTACTCCGAAACCGACCAGATGGGCGTGGTCTATCATGCCAACTACCTCATCTGGTTCGATCGCGCCCGCACCGAGCTGATGCGCGAGACGGGTCTCAGCTACAAGGAGCTTGAGCAGCAGGGCGTTTACCTCGCCGTCTCCGAGGTGAGCGTCCGCTACCGGGCCGCCGCTCGCTACGACGATGTGGTGCAGGTGCGCTGCTGGGTGCGCGAGCTGGTCTCGCGGCGGGTGACGTTCGGCTACGCGGTCGAGCGGGCGGCCACGGGCGAGCTGCTGGCAACGGGACAGACCGCGCTCGTCTCGCTCACGCACCGCCACACGCTCACCCGCATTCCCGCGCATGTTCTCGACCTGCTCAAGCCGATCGCCGATCCGGTCCGCTGCTAAGGTGCTTCTCGCCCTCGTGGACCAGCGCTACTTTGACGGACCGAGTTGGGCGCGCGGTGGTCGACGCCGGCGCGCGGGGCGAGCGCATCCGGCGCGTGCACCGCTGCCACTTTTTTCGGCTTAACTATTGAGACCGCAACGTGTTCCGCTTGACCGGCGGATCGCACTCTCCTACATTGGCGCCTGTGTGCTGCTGGCGGGCTGCCGCCCGCGGCTCGCGCCGCTCGTGGCGCTGCCGCTCGCCCTGGCGGACCGGGACAGTGCGGTCGCGTGGACGCGGACCATGCAGCCCGCGCGCCCGATCGCCGTTCGGTTCCGCTGGAAGTATCAAGACGACCAGAAGCGCTGGGGGGGCCGCGGCCAGGCGCGCGTTGCGCCGCCGGATTCGCTTCGGTTCGATTACGTTGGGCCGCTGGGGTTGGGCGCCGGCGCGGCGGCCGTGGTCGCCGATTCGACGATCTGGGCCGACCCGGAGAAGAACGTCCGCTCGCTCGTCCCGGCGGTGCGGATGCTGTGGGCGGGTCTTGGCATCGCGCGACCGCCGGCGGCGGACGCGGCGGTGTTTCGGGGTGGCGTGGATGAGCGCGTCCGGATCTGGCGGTTCGTACAGGACGGGGATACGCTCGACTACCGGGAAACGCTCGGCGGGGGGCGCGTCCTCGAGGCGGAGTGGCGGCGGCAAGGAAAAATGCTGGCGCGCAGCCGGACCGAGTTCGACCTGCACCTGCTACCGGCCAGCGCGCGCATCGATTTCCCGGAGGGGCCGGCTCGTTTTGAGTTCACGGTGGTCTCGGTGGATACGGCCGCGGTGCTCGATCCCGCGATCTGGCGCGGGCGTCGTTAGCGCCCTCGTCCTCACCCTCGGGGGCTGTCTCTACGGCTTCGCCGGCGGCGGGTTGCCGAACATCAAGACGGTCGCCATCCTCCCGTTCGACAACCAGACCGCCGAGCCGGCGTTAACCAAGGAAGTCAACGACGCGGTGCTCGAGGCGTTCCAGGGGCGACTCGGGCTCCGGACGGCCGGTGAAAGCAACGCCGACGCTGTGGTGCGCGGCAAGGTGGTGCGGTACGATCCCGACGTGCCACTCTCGTTTCAGGCGGGGCAACAGCGGACCGACGTCACGCGGCGGCAGGTGCAGATCACGGTGGATGTCGAGATCCTCGATCAGCGCGACGGCAAGACGCTGTGGCAGCGGCAGGGACTCACGGAGGTCGGCGACTACGCGCCGCCCCAGGAAGCCGAGGGTCGCAAGATCGCGCTGCAGAAGCTCGTCCGGGACCTGGTCGACGGAGCCCAGTCGCAATGGTGATCCGTCCGGCCGACCGCCGGGGCGCGAGCTCGCTGGGGTGTCTCGTCTCCCTGCTCATTTTCGTCGGGGCGCTGTACTACGGCTTCCACGTCGGCGAGTTGTTTTTTCGCTACTACCAGCTGCTCGACGAAATGAAGACCGAGGCCCAGCTCGCGCCGTCGCTCGACGACGGTACGATCCGCCGCCGTGTCCAGGCCAGGGCGCAGGAGATCGGGCTCCCGGCGGAGGCCCAGCAGATCCGCATTGTGCGCCGCATCTCGCCGCGCGAGATCGTGATCGAGACGGAGTACAGCGAGACGGTGAACCTGCCGCTCTTCAACCGCACGTTCAATTTCCATCCCAAGGCGACGCAGCCCCTGTAGCGCGCCCGCCTGGGCGCTCACGGCGGGTCTGCCGTTCCTGCTGGGCGCGGCGGGCCACGTCGACGTCGCCCGCTTTTTCACGATCCTCGCGGTGATGCTGCTCGTCGGGAAGTTCGCCGGCGAGGCATTCGAGCGATTGCGCCAGCCGGCCGTCATGGGCGAGCTGCTGGCGGGGATCCTGCTCGGGGCGGGGCTCCTGAAGGTGATCCCGACCGGTCCCGACGATCCGCTCACCCCGGTGTTCCAACTGCTGGCGCAGCTCGGCGTCGTCGTGCTGTTGTTCGAGATCGGGCTCGCAACCGATCTCAAGGCGATGATGCGGGTCGGCACCGCGGCGAGCGCCGTCGCCGTCGTGGGCGTCGCGGTGCCGTTCGGACTGGGCTTTCTGTACTGGCGGTCCGGCTGGCACGGGTACGAGCACACCGTGGCCGACCCGCTGCCGACGGCGATTTTCGTCGGTGCGACCCTCACCGCGACCTCGGTCGGGATCACCGCACGGGTGCTGAAGGATCTCAACGTCCTGCACAGCCTGGAGGCGCGTCTGATCCTGGGGGCGGCCGTGATCGACGATGTCCTCGGCCTCGTCATTCTGGGAGTCGTGTCGGGGCTTGCGGCCGGCACGGCGTTCAGCCTGTCCGGCGCGCTGCGCATCCTCGCGGTCGCGGTGGCGTTCCTCTTTGTGGCGCTGTGGATCGGGTTGCGGTTTGCGCCGCGGCTGTTCGGACTCGTCGACCGCATGCAAGTGCGGGGGGTGCTCGTCGTGTCGGCCTTCGCGTTTCTGTTGCTCCTCTGCGTCATCGCCGATCGCGCCGGCACGGCGCTCATCATCGGCGCGTTCGCTGCGGGCCTGATCCTCTCGGAGACCAACCAGTTCGACGTCATCGCGGAGCGGATCAAGCCGGTCGCCGACATCGTCACGCCGATCTTTTTCCTGAGCATCGGCGCCGCGGTCGACGCGCGCGTCTGGAACCCGTTCGTGCCCGAGAACGAGCAGACGCTGGTGATCGGGGGCACCCTCCTGGCCATCGCCGTTGTCGGCAAGCTGGCGAGCGGGTGGGCGGTGCCGTGGTTGCGTTACAACCGGTACATGGTCGGTGTGGGCATGGCCCCGCGGGGCGAGGTCGGGCTGATCTTCGCGCAGATCGGCCTGACGGCAGGCGTCCTCTCGAACCGGTTGTTCAGCGCCATTCTGTTCGTCGTGGTCGCGACGACGCTCGTGGCGCCACCCTTGGTGAAGTGGACTCTGCGTCGGGGCGTGACGCTCGACGATGGTGCGGCTCCGTGAACACGGCGGGGAAGATTCGGACGGCCGCCGACGCTGCCCGCTGGCGCCAGCGACTGCACGGCCCCGTGGCGTTCACGAACGGCGTCTTCGACCTGTTGCACCTCGGGCACGTGACGCTGCTCGAGGCCGCGCGCAGCGAGGGCGAGGCGCTGGCGGTGGGCGTGAACAGCGACGCGTCGGTGCGGCGCTTGGACAAGGGCAGCGACCGGCCGGTGGTGCCCGAGGCCGAGCGGATCCGGCTCGTCGCGGCGCTCGCCAGCGTGGATTGCGTGGTGCTGTTCGACGAAGACACGCCCCTCGCGCTGATCGAGCGCCTCCGGCCGGACGTGCTCGTGAAGGGGGCCGACTACACGCGCGACGCGATCGTCGGGGCGGACCAGGTCGAAGGGTGGGGTGGGCGCGTGATGCGCGTGCCGTTGGTGGCGGGCGTGTCGACCACCGACCTCCTCGCGCGGCTGCGGGGGAAGGGCGGGCTGTGACCCGTCCCCCGTCTCCTGCCTCCCCTCCCTCGTCGCCGGCGAAGCTCCTGATCGCCACGCGCAACGACGGCAAGATTCGCGAGATCCGCGAGCTGTTCGCGGGCCTCCCGTTCCACCTGATGTTTCCGGCGGACCAGTTTCTCGAGCGGTTGCCGGACGAGCCGGACCTGGAGCGCGGCAGCAGCTTTGCCGAAAATGCCGTCGCCAAAGCGCGCTACTTCGCGAAGCGCGCCAACGTACCGACGCTGGCGGACGATTCGGGGCTCGAGGTGGACGCGCTCGACGGCGCGCCTGGCGTGTTTTCGGCGCGGTGGGCGCAGATGCACGGGGGAGGAATCGGTGACGCGGCGAACAACGCGCTGCTGCTCGAGCGCCTGGCCGGCGTTCCCGACGAGCGCCGCACCGCCCGGTATCGGTGCATTGTGGCGTATCTCGAGACACCGCTCGCCAAGCCGCAACTGGTCGAAGCCACGTGCGAGGGGCGCATCCTGTCCGAGCCCCGCGGCAGCGGCGGCTTCGGCTACGATCCGCTGTTTTTCTCGGCCGATCTCGACATGACGTTCGCCGAGGCGCCGAACCCGGCGAAGCAGCGGGTGTCACATCGGGGGCGCGCAATTCGCGCGCTCGTCGAAGTGTTGGTCCGCCGCTCTAAGTAGCTTTTTGCGGCTGGTCCACTAGGTTGTGTTTGGGCTTTTCCTCGGCGCCTCGGCATCTCGGCGTCTTGGCGTCCAGTCTTTCGGGGCGTAGCGCAGTCCGGTAGCGCGTCTGGTTTGGGACCAGAAGGTCCCGGGTTCAAATCCCGGCGCCCCGACTCTCTCTTG
>Ga0193721_1000397_pt1 | contig 12391 bp, 13 predicted proteins | sample U2s2metaG_FD_145078 | JGI IMG/M metagenome (GOLD analysis project Ga0193721, IMG submission 145078) | Soil microbial communities from a riparian zone of the East river system, Colorado, United States - U2s2 | ecosystem: Environmental > Terrestrial > Soil > Riparian zone | place: USA: East River...
CACGCACGCACGAGTACATCTCAACTGGCTCGCATGAGAACAAATTCGGTATCGCGCTCGATCGTCTCGCGACTGTTTACGAGCGCGCCGCGAAACTGCGCAACATCGACATCGTCGGTGTGCAGATGCATATCGGCTCGCAAATAACCGAGGCGAAGCCGTTCGCCGATGCAATCAAGAAGGTCGCGCCGCTCGTTCGGCAATTGAAATCAAAATACGGGATCAAGTTCTTCAGTATCGGAGGCGGACTTGGGATCGTTTACGAGTCGTCATTTGCCAGCGGCAGTCTTGATTGGTGGAACGCGGACCACGGAACATCCGCGAAACATCAGTTGTCGATTCAGCAATATGTCGATGCAATCTTGCGGCCGCTGCGGGAATTGAAACTGCGAATCCTGCTCGAGCCAGGACGCTTGTTAGTCGGAAACGCGGGCGTTTTGCTGACCCGGGTTCGTTATATCAAGCGCACCGGTCAAAAGAAATTCGCTATTGTCGATGCAGGAATGAACGATCTGATCCGGCCGGCGCTTTACCACAGCTATCACGAAATTGTACCGGTAAAAGAACCGAGCTGTAGGGCGTCTGTGTCAGACGCCGCAGTTACGAGTAAGAGCACCCGCCTTCGCCTGGCTACGGCGCGGCAAGAGAGCAAAACCGAGAAGATCGACATCGTCGGGCCCGTGTGCGAGAGCGGAGATTTTTTTGCGCTCGATCGGCAGATGCCAGAACTCCGCGAGTGCGACTTGCTCGCGATCATGAGCGCGGGCGCTTACGGATTTGTGATGGCCTCGAACTACAATTCGCGGCCGTTGCCGGTCGAGGCGCTTGTTCGCGGCGACAAATTCGCCCTGATTCGACACCGGCAGACGAATGAAGATCTAATCCGCGGTGAAATCGATCCGAAATGGCTGTAGAGGCGCGTGTCCTCACGCGCAGAAGTCCGCGGATTGCGGCTGAGGACAGCCGCCCCTACATCCAATTTGCAGAATTTTGCCTCCTGCATAAATAGTCTTGCTGCTTTTATTATATGAAACGGCTTTTGCTCATTTGCGCAGTGTCAATCTTTGCATTGGCATCGAAGGCGGCATCGCCGCCGTCGGGCGAATACATTATTTTGGTTGGCGGACCCTCCATGTATCAGTGGGAGAAATATAAAGTTTATCCGCACGATCACTGGTGGGCGAACTTTGTTCGCGCCGCACGACTACGGACTGAGCAAGTGCGGGCCCAACTTGGACCGGACGCGAAGATCACCTGGCTTGTTTACAAGCAAGGCTATGTGGATCGCGCGAAACAGGAAAACCAGGACCTGATCGGCTTAATCGATTCGGTGCGCGAAAAATTTAATCTCAATCTCGTTTGGTTTCATGCGGGATCCGAAGTCACCGATTACCTGAACAACGGTCGTGATCAGATGAAGATTGCCGGGTTCGAATACTTCGGCCACTCAAACCGCGCCTGTTTTATGTTCGATTACAGCAACAATATCGACAGCGCCTGCAAATCGTGGCTGCACGAGGATGAGTTGACCAAAATCAATCGGCGGGATTTCGCGCGCGGCGCTTACGTCAGGAGTTGGGGTTGCCATACCGGCGAGAGCATGTCGAAGAAATGGTATCGCGCCACCGGCACTCATATGGTCGGCGCGCTTGGAAAAACACAGTTCATGATGGAGGAACTGCCGATCCTTGTTTCCCAAGGCGGCAAGTGGGTGAACTGAATTGCGGATTGGCGATTGCGGGTCGCGGATTGCTGTCTTGTCATTCCGAGCGGAGTCGAGGAATCTCTTACTGTTCTTTAATCTGACGTTGATCCACGCGTTATGAATCTCGAAGAGCTCCACCCGCTGTATCACCAGCCGCTCTTCGATTTAATTTCGCAAAGCCGGGCTGTGCATCTCAAGCATTGGACCGGCGAGGCGGTGCAGCGTTGCAGTTTGCTCAGCATCAAGACCGGTGGCTGCAGCGAAGATTGCGCTTATTGCGCGCAATCTTCGCATTATTCCACCGGTGTCGAGCGTGAGAAATTATTGTCGATCGATGCGATCACCGTCGCAGCAAAACGGGCCCGCGCACAAGGCGCGACGCGGTTCTGCATGGGCGCGGCGTGGCGGGGCATGCGCGACGGCTCGGAAAAATTTGAACGCGTTCTCGAGATCGTGCGCGACGTGAGCCAGCTTGGGATGGAAGTGTGCGTCACGCTGGGTGAGATCGGGCCGGCCGAAGCGCGCAAACTCAAGGCTGCTGGAGTCACCGCTTACAATCATAACATCGACACGTCACCGGAGTTTTATCCGGAAATCGTGAGCACTCATACCTTTCAGGACCGTCTGAACACGATTGCCGCCGTGCAGGAGAGCGGGATGTCAGTTTGTTGTGGCGCAATCATCGGCATGGGCGAATCGAAAAATGACCGTCTTCGTATGCTCGAAGTCCTGAGCAATTTCGATCCGCCGCCAGAAAGCGTGCCAATCAATTGTTTGATGGCGATGCCGGGAACACCGCTGGCCGATCAGCCGCCAGTCGATATTTTTGAACTCGTTCGGCTGATCGCCGTCACGCGGATCGCGTTGCCAAAAGCGCGCGTCCGACTCGCCGCCGGCCGCACCCGAATCTCGCGCGAAGGCCAGGCCCTATGCTTCTTCGCCGGCGCGAATTCAATTTTCTTTGGCGACAAGCTTCTCACCGCGAAAAATCCTGCGGCTGATGTCGATGTTGCGCTCTTGCGCGAGCTAGGATTGCAGATTGAATCCGCGCGCCCGAATCACGCCTCCGCAGTGTCGGCGTGAAAGACACTTATGCCGCACTCCCGCAAGGGTTCCAAGGGTCGGACGCGGACTTCAAAAGTCACTTTGGATGGCTCGTGGCCGGCCAACTCGTCTTTGCCTTTGTGTTTACGCTGATCTTCGCCAGCGAGTTCGCCAGTGGTGGAGTCGGTGCCGGCATAAAACTCGGTATGGTTGCCTTTTTGGGAATCGGGACGCACTTGATCGCCTACGCCGTGCAGCCCTTTCCGGGCAATCCCATGGTGTATTGGAGCATCGCGCTGGTTGAAATGGCCAGCGTCGCCGCGATTTACAAGGCTGGAGCGGCAGAAGCGTTCTCTTAACGGCTGAGTCGCATCTCGTTGGAGACAGTTAGTAGGATCTCAGCCGGGAGCGAAACGCCCGGCGTTCTGGCGCGGAGTCACTTGGCTCGTCGGCAACATTCCAATCTCCATGTTGGACGTTTGAGCCTATTCGGGTTGCGCTTGGAGCAGGCTGTTGAACGTTTGCCGTCCCAATGGATTCGATGACGCAAACTCCCGCTGCGCTTGGGTATCGCATGCCGGCGGAATGGGAACCGCACGCCGCTACCTGGCTCTCCTGGCCCCGGCGTGAAGGAATCAGCTTCCCTGATTCATTCGATCGCGTTCTGCCGGCTTTGCGCGCGATGGTGGAGGAGCTCATCGAATCCGAGCAAGTTTGCATCAACGTCGGCAACGACGCGCATGAAGCAGAGGCACGGGCAGTGTTGAACGGATTGTCGATGGAACATGTCACCTTTCATCGGGTTCCGACAAACGAGCCGTGGTGCCGCGATCACGGGCCGATTTTTCTCACGCGTAATGCCGATCCGCGCGTCGCGATTGTCGACTGGGACTACAACGCCTGGGGCGGAAAGTATCCGCCGTGCGATCTCGATGAAGTCGTGCCAACCCGTATCGCGCAGATTCTCGATCTACCAGTTTTTTGTCCGCGCATGATTTTGGAAGGCGGCTCGATCGAGGTGAATGGCGCGGGCGCGCTGCTGACTACGGAATCGTGTTTATTGAATAAGAATCGTAATCCGAATTTAGTTCGTGCCGAAATTGAGCAACGCCTCCGCGATTATTTCGACGTTCGGGAAATTCTTTGGCTCGGCGAAGGAATTGAAGGCGACGATACCGACGGTCATATCGACGATCTTGCGCGTTTTGTTTCGGAAAATACCGTCGTCACGGTTGTGGAGGAAAGTCGCGAAGATAAAAACTTCGAGCCGCTGCAAAGAAATCTCGCGCGCCTTAGGGCAATGAAGATCGGTGACCATAAGATCTGCACTGTCACCCTGCCGATGCCGAAAAAGATTGTGCGCGAAGGTCAGCGCCTGCCTGCAAGCTATGCCAATTTCTACATCGCGAACTCCTGCGTGCTATTGCCCACATTCGCCGATCCAAACGACGAAATTGCATTGTCGATCTTACAAAAGTTTTTCCCCGATCGTCGCGTCATCGGGATCGATTGCCGCGAATTGATCTGGGGACTAGGCACGTTTCACTGCCTCACCCAACAGCAACCGGCGGTATAGCGCATTATTCTTCTGCGAATCGCCCCGGCTTGTAGCCGCTTTTCAGAATCGCGTCGTGAAGGTCTGGCGGGTGCGTCTTGCGCGCGTCGAACGTGACGACGACGCGCTCACGGCCGAGATCGACTTTTACACTCTTTACGCCTTTGACTTTCATGAGCGGCGTACGCAGTTTGCGCACGCACTCGTCGCAATCTTCGCCCTCCGTTGCGATCTCGATCGTTTCCAATATCGCGTGATCAGCGCGTTCTGGACTAAAAGGATCGCTCGGGTCGGGATCGTTAGGTCGGGCAGGGTCCATCGTTTCTTTATCTAACGTGCGAGGATGGCTCTACGGCTGTCTCGCGCGCGATCGGTTCAAGCACGCGCCAGACATTTTCGGCCAAAATCTTCTGGCCGGAGGCGTTGGGATGAATGCCATCCGGCAGATTTAGCGAAGGATCGCCGGCCACGCCGTCGAGGAGATACGGCACCAGTGCGGCGCCATTTTTTGCCGCGAGCTCGCCAAACATTTTCCCAAAGGCGGACACATAATCGTCGGCTCCATAATTTGGCAACTGCATTCCCGCGATCACCACCCGCACGTCGGGATTTCGCGCTTTCACTCTATCGATGATCTGCTGAAGATTGTTTTGGATTTGCCCCACTGGCACCCCGCGAAAAGAGTCGTTAATTCCAAGCTCCAGGACGAAAATGTCGATCTTGCGTTTCAGATGGGCTGGGAGGCGTTCCAAGCCGCCTTCGGTCGTACCGCCCGTTGCGCTCGCGTTGGTCACTTGAAGGTTCAGGCCGGCGTCGCGCAACTTGTTTGCGATCAGCGCAGGATAAGCTTCGCTGCGTTTGAGTTGAAATCCGTCCGATAAGCTGTCGCCCAGGACGAGGATCGTTTTCATTCCTGAAGAGGTGGGCGTGGCGCTCCAGGCGACATGGGCGCACAAGATTGACAATGCGGTAACAAGATGAACGAGGAACACTTTCGACATTCGATCTTTGATGTTCGATATTCAACGGGTTAACGATTCAACTCTTCAACTTCTCTTTCTATGGCAAATTACGCTATCAACGGATTCGGTCGTATCGGGCGCAACGTGCTGCGCGCCATGACGCAAAAACAAGTCGAGCGGGTTCGCGCGATCAACGATCTCACTGACACGAAAACACTCGCCCATTTGCTCAAATGGGACTCGGTCCACGGTAAGTTCGACGGCGAGATCGGCTATGATGACGAAAATATCGTCGTTCGGGGCCACAAGATTAAGATTTTGAAGGACCGCGACCCGGCGAATTTGCCCTGGAAAAAACTGGGTGTCGATGTTGTGCTCGAATCGACCGGATTCTTCACCAGCCGCGAAAAAGCCGAGCTGCACGTTAGCAAAGCGGGGGCGAAACGAGTGCTGATCAGTGCGCCCGCGAAAAGCCCGGACGTGACGATTTGCATCGGCGTAAACGACGATCTCTTTGATCCGGAGAAACACGTGATCATTTCAAATGCGAGCTGCACAACGAATTGTCTCGCACCCATGGCGAAAGTGTTGAACGACAACTTTGGAATCGCACACGGATTCATGAGCACGATTCACAGCTACACGAACGATCAGCGCATCCTCGATTTTCCGCATGATGATCTGAGGCGGGCGCGCGCAGCCGCGATGAACATTATCCCATCTACAACCGGCGCAGCAAAGGCGATCGGTGAGGTCATCCCGGATTTGAAAGGCAAATTGAATGGCGGCGCTTATCGCGTCCCCACTCCGGATGGTTCGGTCACGGATTTCACCGCCGTGCTCGAAAAGGATGCGACGGTGGATTCAGTCAATGCTGCATTCAAAAAAGCTGCTTCCGATAAAAGCTACAAAGGTGTGGTCGAATACAGCGAGGAGCCGCTCGTTTCGCAAGACATCGTCGGTAATCCGCATTCATGCATTTTTGACAGCAAACTGACGCTGATGCTTGGCAATCGATTCGTGAAAATCGTAGGCTGGTACGATAACGAGTGGGGCTACAGCAACCGTTGTGTGGAAATGCTGGAACTGATTTCGAAATAGGCGCTGGTAATCGTGCTCGTGCTCCTGCTCGTGATCGTTTTTCATTAAAGGATGAAAATTTATTTCGACCACGAAAAGTTGGACGTTTATCGCGAGGCCATCGATTTCTGCGGCTGGGTGGGCGACTTTCTGGCTGCCATCTCCACGAAAGCGGCTGCGAAAGATCAACTCGATCGCGCCTCGACTAGCATTCCGCTCAACATAGCGGAAGGGAACGGCAAGTTTTCAGCGAAAGATCGCGCGCGGTTTCTGGAAATGGCGCGCGGCTCCGCGCTTGAATGCGCTGCTTGTCTGGATGTTTTATTCGTGCGAAAGCTCGCCAGCGAAAAGCAAGTGACGGAGCAAAAAGAGAGGCTAGCTAGAATTGTGCAGATGCTCATTGGGTTGCTTCGCAAGTTTTCTGAGCGGGCTGACGTGTTGCGTGAAGATGAAGCAACATATTTGATCGATCACGATCACGAGCAGGAGCACGAGTAATTATGCCGAAACTCATGCTGCGCGACCTCGATGTGCGCGGAAAACGGGTGCTGGTGCGGGTCGATTTTAATGTGCCGGTCGAGACGCGCGGCGGCAAGATCCGCATCACCGATGACACGCGCATTCGGGGGAGTCTTCCGACGATTAATTATCTGCGCGAACATGGCGCAAAGACGATTCTCATGTCGCACTTTGGCCGGCCGAAGGGAAAGCGCGTTGAAAAATATTCACTCCGTCCAATCGGTGATTATTTGCACTCGCTCCTCCATCAGCCGGTCATTTTCAGCCATCAGACGATTGGCGAGGTGCCGGAAAAAATTGTCAGTCATATGGAGAATGGCGATGTCGCTTTGCTCGAAAACGTCCGCTTCCAACCGGAAGAGGAAGCGAACGATCCAAAATTCGCGGAGGCGCTCGCGAAACTGGGCGATCTTTATGTGAACGACGCCTTTGGGGCAGCGCATCGCGCCCACGCCTCGACAACGGGCATCACAAAATTCGTAGCGAAATCGGCGATGGGTCTCCTGATGGAGAAAGAGCTGAAACATTTACGCGACGGGCTCGAAAAACCGGCCAAGCCGTTCGTCGTAATTTTGGGCGGAGCGAAAGTTTCCGACAAGATCGGGGTTTTAAAAGCGTTGATGGAAAAAGCCGACACGCTTTTGATCGGCGGCGCGATGGCGAACACATTTCTTAAGGCGGAGGGGATCCCGGTTGGCGCGAGCCGCGTTGAATCGGACAAGATCGATCTGGCGCGCGAAATTCTTGATCTCGCGAAAAAGTGTGGGGTCAAATTTTTGCTCCCAATTGATGCGGTGGAAGCGGAGGAGATTCGCGCCGGCGTGCCAATTCGAAATACCAGCCGACTGTCGCCCCAACATGGGATCAGCGACGGATGGCTGGCGGTTGATATCGGTGCCGCGACGATTGCGCTTTACCAGGAGGAAATTGCGAAGGCGGAAACGGTCTTGTGGAATGGGCCGGTCGGGATTTTTGAGATTCCCGATTTCGCGGAAGGCACCATTGCCATCGCGGAAGCGCTCGCCCAATCGGGCGCGACAACGATTATCGGCGGCGGGGATTCCGTTACTGCGGTAAAACAGGCTGGGCTTGCGGACAAAGTGACATTCATCTCGACTGGCGGAGGCGCCTCGCTGGAATTGCTCGAGGGGAAGGAATTGCCGGGAGTGGCTGCGCTAACGGACAAAAAATAATGAGCAAGAAAATCGTCGCCGCCAATTGGAAGATGAACATGATGCAGGCGGAGTCGGCACGCTTTGTCGAATCACTGCTGCTTGAGATTGGCGATGTGGCCGATGTCGAGGTTGTCATTGTGCCGCCGTTTACCGCGATCGCGAAAGTGATGGAGGCGCTTGGCAACGCTCAAAACATCAAGGTCGGCGCGCAAAACATGCACTGGGAACGGAGCGGCGCGTTCACCGGCGAGATCAGCGCGGCGCAGCTGCGCGATTTGTTTGTGCATTATGTAGTGCTCGGGCACAGCGAACGCCGCAGGTTATTTGGTGAGACTGATGAAATCGTGAACCGCAAAGTGCGTGCTGCGCATGAAGCGAGCCTGCGCCCGATCGTGTGCGTTGGCGAAACGCTCAAGCAACGCGACCGTGGCAATGTCGATAAAATCCTGTCGATCCAACTGCGCGGCAGTCTCGCCGGTCTGGGCCCGAAGGAATTACAAGAAACGGTCATCGCGTATGAGCCGGTTTGGGCAATCGGCACAGGCCGCAATGCCACGCCCGAGCAAGCGCAGGAAGCGCATGCCTTTATCCGCCGCACGTTGCGCGACATGGCCGATGATACAACCGCCGAGCGCGTCCGCATTCAGTACGGCGGCAGTGTCAAACCGGAGAACGCGCGTGAGTTGATGAGTCAGCCCGACATTGACGGTGCCCTCGTTGGTGGCGCCAGCCTCGATCCGCGCAGCTTTGCCCAAATTGTAAACGCGGCCCGCGACGAAGGTATCGGCGATTGACCTCAATCGCCTTTGTGCGGATCGAAAACTGAGGCGGTTCGGTGAACCGCTCCTATCAGTTATTTCTTAATTTCGAGATAAGTGCGCGATTGCACATGATTCGTGCCGGGCTGGAGTTCTTCGATGCGCATTTGTTTCAGGAACCAGCGATTGTCGATCTTTTGGGCAGAGACTACTTCAAACCGCTTCACGAGCTGGGCATTCCAATCGTAGCCCTCCATACGCATGAGCGCGCCGCTCGTCTTGTCGATCCACAAGAGCACGTTGGAATATTGCGACTCGCGCGAGGGCGCGCGTAATTGCAGCTTCCAGCAATTGCGGGTGCGGACATTTTCTTCGCCCAGGACACGCGCGGTTTGCCAGTAGAGAAATTTGAACGCGAGATCTTCGTAGCTAAGACTGGTACCGCGGATTTTTTGACTGAGCTTTCCTGTTGCAAGCTTTTCCGTTCCTGCGCCAGTGACGAAGTCGAGGCGCGAGCTGTTCTGTCCGAGACGCAACTGCAAAACTTCGTCAGGATTAGTGAATGAATAGCGAATCAGCGGCCCGTTTTGCGTGAGACGAAACGGGATGACGATATCGTTTTCGCGAAGCTGACCTTGAAGATCGATCTGCTGACTCGCCTCAACCATTCGGACCGAAGCCAGAATTTGCTGTGCGGAAGGCGGAGGCGCGCCGTGGGTTAGCGCGGGAAGGAAGATCGTTGAAGCGATGAAGAGTTGAAGCGTTGGACCGACCGACGACCCAACCATGCAGGAAAATAATCGCTTCATCGCTTTAACCCTCTAACGCTCTAACGACACTGTTTCAACGTTGCTCCATTTGACGCTGCTTCTTATGGTGAGCTCGACCGAAAGTGGACCAGACGATTTTTCATCTCATTAACGAACAATGGACGAGTCCGTCGGTCGACTTGTTCATGGCGGCGCTCAGCAATAGCGAGATCTGGAAGCCCTTGCTCATCGCAATCGCGCTTGGCGCGCTTTTTTTTGGCGGATTCAAGGCGCGAGCGTTCGTTGTGTGTTTGGTCTTTTCTCTGCTGATCGCCGAGGGGATTACCAGCATTCTAAAATCGGCCATTGATCGTCATCGTCCCAAGCAAGTGCAGAGCGTGCGGATGGTCGAATTGCAAAGGACACGCCCGAAATTCATGACGTTGTTCAAGAAACCGACTGTCCGGTTTTCCAATCAATCCGATCGAAACCGCTCGGGACCATCGTTTCCATCGGGACATATGACGAGCAACACGATCACCGCGGTATATCTGACGTTCTTTTATCGGCGACGTGGCTGGCTTTACTGGATCGTCGCGGCAGCTGTCGGCTATTCGCGAATTTATCTCGGCGCGCATTGGCCAAGCGACGTGATTGCGACGCTGTTTCTCGCCAGCGGCGAAGCGTTGCTCCTGCTCGGATTATTTGAACTGATCTGGAAAACAGCGGCGCGAAAGTGGGCGCCGAACCTTTACGCCCGTCATCCCGGTCTGATTGGAAATGTAAATTCGCAAGCCGGAGGCTCGCGCCACTTTCGATGAGCACAACGCGTGCGGTCTGGTTTTTTATCATCGCGCTAACGGTGATTCGATTGTCGATGTTGGCGACGACCGACCTCGAATTTGACGAGGCGCATTATTGGATGTGGTCGGAGCGCCTGGCGCCGGCCTACTTCAGCAAAGGGCCCGGCATTGCCTTCGCCATGCGTGCAAGCACGGCGATTTTCGGCGCAAACGAGTTCGGCGTGCGCTTTTTTAGTCCGGTGCTGGCGGCGGGGACGAGCCTGCTCTTGTTTTATTTCGCGCGACGATTGTTCAGTCCGGCGGCCGGATTGTGGGCAGTGATCGGCTTGAACGTCACACCGATTTTCAACATCGGCGCATTCCTCATGACGATTGATTCGCTATCGGTCTTTTTCTGGTTGGCGGCGATGTTCACATTCTGGCTCGCCCTGGAACGCAGTCCGCGCTTCTCATTGTATTGGCCGCTCACTGGATTGCTGGTTGGCCTTGGATTTCTCTCCAAATATACGAATGCGCTCGAGCTTGTGTCGATTCTGCTTGTGATCGCGCTGGCTCCCCGGCTCAGACAGGAGTTTGCGCGGCCCGGTTTGTATTTGCTCCTTGGCGTCTTCGCTCTTTGCACAATCCCGCCGATTGTCTGGAACGCGCAACACGCCTGGATCACGCTGACGCATTTGCGCTCGCGCGGCGGTGTTGAGCAGGGCTTTGGCGTCCATCCGCTCGAGGTAGTTTCATTTCTCGGGGAACATTTTTTGGCGTATTCACCCTTCCTGTTTCTCGCACTGGCCTGGGGCGTGATCGCGAGTTGGCGGCGCGTGAATCAGCAATTCAAAGTGTTATTTCTAATGTGGTTTGGTTTGCCAGTGTTCGTCTTTTATTTCCTTTTATCGATCAACAAGAGCGCCGCTCCAAACTGGGACGCGCTCGCCTTCCTTGGGTTCGGCTTGCTGGCAATTTATTTCTGGTGGGAACGCCTCGAAAGGAGCTTGGTCTTGCGACTCTGCGCGAGCATCGCCTTGCTGGTCGGGCTAATCATGAGCGTGATCGCACTGGACACAGACTTGCTCCGCACCGCTGGTTATGAGTTGCAGCGAAGCGATCCGAGCGACCGGATGCGCGGCTGGAAAAGCGCGACTGAAGCGGTCGAAAAAATGCGCACTGATCTCGAGGCGCAACTGGGGGAGAAATTGTTCCTCATCGCTGATGCTCGCGATCGCGCCTCGGAAATTTCTTTTTATCTGCGCGACAAACGGCCAGAAGGCCCGGGGCATCCGCCCGTTTACATCACAGAGTCGCAGGACATGGTAAATCAATTTTCGTTCTGGCCGCGGTACGATGAATTCGTGGAAATAAAAGCAGGCACTCCCCGCCCGGAAGGCGAAGTTTACACCGAGGAGAGCGGCATTAATCCATTCGCTGGACGCAGCGCGCTTTTCATTCGAGAGGGCGAAAAAGAGGGCGTGCCGCACAATATCCGGGCTGCGTTTCAATCGGCGGAGCCGGTTGGCACCATTGAAGTGCGTCGCTATGGCAAGCTGCTGCGCATCTGGCAGGTTTTCCTCTGCCGGAATTACCGCACACTTCCGCTATGATGGAGACGACAAACTCGCCAGCAGTCTCTGTCATTGTGCCGCTTTTCAATGAGGAAGAGAACATGTCGATCTTGCAATCGGAGCTGAAAGCGGCGCTCGCTGGAATTGACCATGAAATAATTTTTGTCGATGATGGATCGATTGATCGCACGTTCGAGCGAATCGAAACCGCGCCGAATGTTCGAGTGATTCGCTTTGAAAAAAACACGGGACAAAGCGCCGCAATCTATGCCGGACTCCAAGCTGCTCACGGTGCGATCACAGTTCTCATCGATGGCGATTTGCAAAACGATCCCACCGATATTCCGCGACTGCTCGCTGAAATCGATCGCGGCGCCGATCTGGTTTGTGGTTATCGCGCACGGCGCAAGGACACGCTCTTGAAACGGCTAACCAGCCGGATTGCCAATTTCGTTCGTGGCCGTTTTACCAAAGACTACGTGCGCGAC
>Ga0193721_1000398_pt1 | contig 12380 bp, 10 predicted proteins | sample U2s2metaG_FD_145078 | JGI IMG/M metagenome (GOLD analysis project Ga0193721, IMG submission 145078) | Soil microbial communities from a riparian zone of the East river system, Colorado, United States - U2s2 | ecosystem: Environmental > Terrestrial > Soil > Riparian zone | place: USA: East River...
CAGGCCCCCGAGATCGTCGATCAGCACGTCGCGCTCGCCGTCCCGTCCCTTGGCGGCGAGCAGGGCGAACGCGCTGAGGGTCATGAGGGCGTAGGCGACCAGGTAAAACAGGAGGGCCGCGGAGCCCGCGCTGGTCCCGACCGCGACGGCGACGAGCAGGTAGCCCGCGTGGGCGATCGAAGAGTACGCCAGCATTCGCTTCACCGTGCGCTGGGCCAGCGCGATCAGGTTCCCCGCCACCATGGTCGCCACCGCCAGCCACCACACGATCGCCTGCCACGTCGCCACCCCGGCGAACGCCTCGGCCAGGACCCGGAACAGCGCTGCGAACGCCGCCGCCTTGACGCCCGTCGCCATGAACGCGGCGACGGGCGTCGGCGACCCGTCGTACACGTCCGGCGCCCACATGTGGAAGGGCACGGCGGCCACCTTGAACCCGAACCCCACGAGCAGCAACCCCAGGCCGATCGACAGCATGGGGCTGTGCTCGAGGCCCAGCGTCCGCACCTGAATGCCGATCTGGGTCAGGTTCGTCGCGGCCGTGGCGCCATAGACGAGGGCGATGCCGTACAGCAGGAAGCCCGACGCGAACGCCCCCAGCAGGAAGTACTTGAGCGCCGCCTCGGCAGCGGCGGCGCTGTGCCGGTTGATCCCGGCGAGCGCGTAGACCGACACCGACATCAGCTCGAGACCCAGGAACACGACCATCAGGTCGTCGCCCCCGACCATGAGCATCATGCCCAGCGTGGCGAACAGCAGCAGCACGTAGTACTCGGGCGCGAGCAGCTGCTCGCGCTCGAGATAGTCGAACGACACCAGTACGGTGAGCCCGGCGATGCCGAGGAACAGCCAGTCGGCGACGAAGCGGAAGTCATCCAGCGCGATCATCGCGGGGGCGCCCGTGGCCCGGGCGGTGCGCCACCACAGCCACCATGCGGCCGCGGCGGCCGCCGCGAGCCCCACCAGGGTCACCCACGCGGCGATCCGCAGGTCCGTGGCCGTCCGGTGCCGCCACGCCGTCACGAGCAGGACTGCCAGCCCCGCCGCGGTGAGCACCACCTCAGGGAGGAGAGCCTGGAGGAGGTCGCCCGAACGGGCGAGGTCGAGGTTCATCGAGCCGCCGTGAACGCGGCCGCGTTCAACCGGACCGTCTGAATGAAGTGCCGGGCCGTGGGCTCCATGCGGCGCAGGATCGGCTGCGGGTACACGCCGATCCACACGATGCAGGCCAGGAGCGGCACGAGCACCGCCAGCTCGCGCGCCGACAGATCGGGGAGCTGCTCGTTCGTTGGCTGGTCGAGCGGATTGTAGATCACGCGCTGCAGGGCGGGCAGCAGGTACATGGCGGCGATGATCACCCCGGTCGCGGCGATGACGGCCGCCAGCGGGTAGGTCCGGAAGGTTCCGAGCAGCACCAGGAACTCACCGACGAACCCGTTCGTGGCTGGCAGGCCGATCGACGAGAGCGACACGATGGTCAGCAGCGCCGCGAGCAGCGGCACCACTTTCGCAATGCCGCCGAACGACTCGATCAGGCGGGAGTGCCGCCGCTCATACAGCATTCCGGCGAGGAAGAACAACGCTCCCGTCGAGATGCCGTGGTTGATCATCACCATCAAGGCGCCCTGCACGCTTTGGAGCGTCAACGCCCAGATCCCCAGCATCACGAATCCGAGGTGGGCGACCGACGAATAGGCGATCAGCTTCTTGAAATCGGGCTGCACCATCGCCACGAGGCCGCCGTACACGATACCGATCAGTGAGAGTGCCACGACGACCTGCTGCACGGCCGGGTGGAGCGCGACGGCCGGGAACAGCGGCAGCGCGAACCGGAGGAAGCCGTAGGTGCCCATCTTGAGCAGGATGGCGGCGAGCAGCACCGATCCCGCCGTCGGTGCCTCGACGTGCGCGTCCGGGAGCCAGGTGTGCAACGGGAACATCGGCACCTTGATCGCGAACGCGAGGAAGAACGCTCCGAACAGCCAGAACGCGATCGGCCCGAGCCCGCCGAGGTGCGCCAGCAGGTGCGCGTAGGAGAACGAGTACACGCCCGTCCGCTGGGCGACCGCATACACGAGAGCGAGAATCGCCACCAGCATGAGCAGCGATCCAAAGAATGTGTAGACGAAGAACTTGATGGCCGCGTACAGGCGGCGCTCGCCGCCCCACACCCCGATGATGAAATACATCGGGATGAGCATGACCTCCCACATCACGTAGAAAAGAAACAAGTCGAGGGCGACGAACACCCCGATCATGCCCGACGTCAGCACGAGCAGGAGCGCGTAGAACCCGCGCTCGCGTGTCGTGATGTAGGTGTAGCTGCCGAGCACCGACAGGGGGACGAGGAACGTGGTGAGCAGGACCATGAACAGTGAGATCCCGTCCAGCCCCACGGTGTAGCGGATCCCCCAGGTCGGGATCCAGGGCACATCGAGGAAGAACTGCACCCCGCCGTCGGGCGCGAAAGTCCACCACAGGGGGACGGAGAGGGCGAACTCGACGAGGCTCGCCGCGAACGCGACGTGCTTGGCCCAGCGGGCCGGCACGAGCAGGACACCCAGTCCGGCCAGCACCGGCCAGGCGAGCAGCGCCGTCAGCACCCACTGGCGGTACACGAACTACCTCACGGCTGCGCCGAGCACGGCCAGGACCCCGATGACGAACAACATCACGTACGAGCCGACTTCGCCGGTCTGCAGCCGGCTCCCCATCCAGCCCAACGCCCGCGACACGGCAGCGCTGCCGTTCACGAGCAGACCGTCCACCATGCGGGCGTCCACGATCTTCCACAGCACCTCGCGCGAGATCCAGACGATGGGCCGGACGACGATCGCGTCGTACAGCTCATCCACGTACCACTTCTTCCAGAGGAGTCGGGCCAGCCCCGTCTCCGCAGGCGCGAGTCGCGCCGGCACCAACGCGGCCGGCCGCAGCAGCCGGAAGGCGGCGAACATGCCCAGGGCTGCGACCAGGACTGCGGCCACGACCAGCGCCCATTCCGTCGTCCGCGCGGTGTCGACCACCGGGTGCAGTCGGGCAGCGGCGCTCGTCACGGGCTCGAGCCAGTGCTCGAGGAAGGCGCCGCCGCCGAACAGGCGAGGGACGTTGAGCCCGCCCCCCAGCACGGTCAGCGCTCCGAGCACGACCAGCGGAGCCGTCATCATCCACGGCGCCTCGCGCAGGTGCTCCCGTTCACGGTCGCCGGTGCGGTTCGGACCGTGGAACGTGTACCGCATGAGCCGCGTCATGTAGAAGGCCGTGAGCAGGGCTGCCGCCATGCCCATCGCCCAGAAGACGTACCAGAGGGGCCGGACTTCCGCCTCGGCGAACGCGGCGCCCAGGATCTCGTCCTTCGAGAAGAACCCGGCGAACGGGGGGATGCCGGCGATGGCGAGCGTCGCAATCCACATGAGACCCGCGGTCCACGGCAGGTGGCGGGCGAGCCCGCCCATGTTGCGCATGTCCTGCGCGTCGTCGTGGGCGTGGGTCGCGTGGTAGGCGCGGTGCATCGCGTGGATCACGCTGCCCGAGCCGAGGAACAGCAGCGCCTTGAAGAACGCGTGGGTCGCGAGGTGGAAGATGCCGGCCGCGTAGGCCCCGGTGCCCACGCCGATGAACATGTACCCGAGCTGTGAGATGGTGGAATACGCGAGGACGCGTTTGATGTCCCACTGCTTGAGCGCGATGGTGGCGGCGAACAGCGCCGTGAGCGCACCGACGCCGGCGACGGCGGCGCTACCGAGGGGCGACAGCGCGAACAGCACGCCGCAGCGCGCCACGAGATAGACGCCCGCGGTGACCATGGTCGCCGCATGAATCAGGGCGGACACGGGCGTCGGCCCTTGCATTGCATCGGGCAGCCATGTGTAGAGGGGGATCTGGGCCGATTTGCCGGTGCAGCCCAGAAACAGGAACAGTGTGATCGCGGTGACGACCGCGCTGCCGGGCGCGAACGCCGCCGGCGCCCTGGCGAACACGGGGCCGAAGTCGAGCGACCCGATGCGCCAGAAGATGAGCAACATCGCGACCAGGAACCCGAAGTCCCCGATCCGGTTCACGATGAACGCCTTCCTGCCCGCGTCGGCGTTGATCCGCTCGTTGAACCAGAACCCGATCAGCAGATAGGAGCAGAGTCCGACACCCTCCCACCCGACGAACATCACGGGGAAGTTCGCGCCCAGCACCAGGATCAGCATGAAGAACACGAACAGGTTCAGGTAGGCGAAATAGCGCGCGTACCCGGGATCCTCGTGCATGTAGCCGATGCTGAACACGTGGATCAGGGCGCCGACGCCCGTCACGACGAGAATCATCACCGCCGAGAGCTGGTCGAGCTGCAGCGCGAAACCGACCTGCAGCTCTCCGACCGGGAGCCACTCCCAGTAGGGGAACACCAGCGGCGCCGCCGCGTGGAGTTTGGCGAACTCGATCACCGCGAAGGCGGAGGCAGCGAACGCGAGCGCCAGGGTGCCGACGCCCACGATCGAGACGGCGCCCTTGGCGCCCGGCCGACCCAGCGCGAGGGTGCCGTTCACGGCGAAGCCGAGCAACGGGAGCGCCGGCACCACCCAGAGCAGGGACAGCGGCGCCGCGGGCATCACCCTTTGAGCAGGTTGATGTTCTGGAGGTTGAGCGTCTGCCGATGGCGGTAGATGGCCAGGAGGATCGCCAGGCCGACCGCGGCTTCGGCCGCAGCCACGGCCATCACGAAGAACACGAAGATCTGGCCGGCGACGCCGAGTTGCTGAGCCAGCGCGACGAACGTCAGGTTCACGGCGTTGAGCATCAGCTCGACGCACATGAAGATGACGATCGCGTTGCGCCGCAGCAGCACGCCCGCGACGCCCAGGGTGAACAGCACGGCCGAGACGGTGAGCGAGGGCTCGAGGAGCATCAGAGCTTCCGCTTGGCGAGCACGACCGCGCCGACCAGCGCGGCGAGCAGAAGCACGCTGGTGATCTCGAACGGCACGAGATAGGTGCTGAAGAGCGGCCGGGCAACGGCCGGCACCATGCCCTGCTCCGCGGCGGCGCGGGCCATGGGGCCGGGCGCGAGTGCGAGGGCCGGCGCCGGCCCGCCGTGCCGCAGCGCGAGCAGCTGGACCAGCATCAATCCCGCGAGCAGCACGCCCACCCCGAGCCCCACGGGCCCTTTGAGATCGGACGGTCCCGCGCGGCCCAGATTGAGCAGCATGATCACGAACAGAAACAACACCATGATGGCGCCGGCGTACACCAGCACCTGAAGCACGGCGATGAACTGGGCGTCGAGCAGGACGAACAAGGCCGCGAGCGCGAACAGCGTCGCCACCAACCACAGCGCGCTCGCCACGGGGCTCCGGCGGGTGATGCACGCGAGCGCGCTCACGACCGCGAGCCCGGCGAATCCCCAGAAGATGATCAAGGTCGGCGCCATCGCTACTCGCCCGCGGGATCGGAGGGGTCCCACAGGGTCGAGACGGGATGCGTCTGGGCGCACAGCCGCTCGAGGTCGTACACGAACCGGTCGCGCGAAAACTCGGAGTTCTCGTAGTGCACGCCGACGTGGATCGCTTCCTCGGGGCAGACCTCCTGGCAGTAGCCGCAGAACACGCAGCGGAATTCGTCGATCTCGTAGATCAGCGGGTAGCGGTTCCCCTGCTCGTCCTCCCCGGGCACGAGCTTGATGCAGTTCGCCGGACAGATCTGCGGGCAGAGCCCGCAGGCCACGCACTTGGCGCGCCCCTGCTCGTCGGTGAGCATGCGATGCGTGCCGCGCCAGCGCGAGGAAATGTTCCAGTCCGCGGTGCTCTTCTCCTCGGGATACTGCATCGTGACCTTGGGCCGGAAAATGTGCTGCAGCGTGAGGGCCATGCCCTGGAGCGTGGCGCGCACGTAGGAGGCCCGCGTCCCCGGTCGCTGCATCACCTTGACGCCGATCGTCATCAGGCGCGCTCCTCCGCCACCGATCCGGCGATGATGTGCCCGCGGTCGAGCACGAAGAACAGCGGCACCGCGAGCAGCAGGTTCACGGCGAACAAGACCAGCGCGAAGCGAGTGTCGTACGTCCAGCCGAGCCGGTCGTGCAGCAGCCAGATCGCGGTCGCCATCACCGTCACGTAGCCAAGCGCGAGGGGCAGCATCACCTTCCACCCGAGCGCCATCAGCTGATCGTAGCGGAAACGCGGCAGCGTCCAGCGGACCCAGATGTAGAGGAAGAGGAAACACATCGTCTTCACGCCGAACGACCCGAGCGTCAACACGGTCTTGAGCACCGTCCACGGTGGTGTGTTGTCCCACGTGATGAACGGGATGTCCCACCCCCCGAAAAACAGCGTCGTCATGAGGGCCGATGCCGTCACCATGTTGGCGTATTCCGCGATGTAGAACATCGAGAACTTCATCCCGCTGTACTCGGTGTGATAGCCGGCGATGAGCTCGCCCTCGGCCTCTGGGAGGTCGAACGGCAGCCGGTTGGTTTCCGCGAACGCCGCGACGATGAAAATGAAGTACGCGAGCGAGAGGGGGAACACGTTCCAGGTGAAGAGGGATGCCGACTGCTTGGCGATGACGTCGGTGAGCGTCACGTTGCCGGCGAGCAGCAGCACGGCCACCGTGCTCATGCCCATGGCGATCTCGTAGGAGATCATCTGCGCGCTCGCCCGCATCCCGCCGAGCAGCGAGTACTTGTTGTTGGACGACCACCCGGCCAGCACGATCCCGTAGACGCCGAGCGAGCCGAACGCCAGGATGTAGAGGAATCCGACCGGCAGGTTCGCCACCACCATCTCCACGTCGCCCCACGGCGTGGGCAGCGGCGTGGCGAACGGGATCACCGCGAAGGTCAGGAGCGCCGGCACGAAGGCCATCGCCGGCGCGAGCAGGAACAGCACCTTGTCGGCCTGGGCGGGAAGCGTCTCCTCCTTGAGAAGGTTCTTGAGCCCGTCAGCCGCCGGTTGAAACAGTCCTTGCGGGCCGACGCGGTTGGGGCCGAGCCGGTCCTGCATCCAGGCGCAGATGCGGCGCTCCGCGAGGGTGAGCAGCGCCACGCCGACCATGATCGCCGTGAAGACCACGAGAATCTTCACGATCGAGCCGATCAGGAAGAACGTCATGCCGGCACGGCAACGGGCACGGCCGCGGGCGCCGGCAGTCCGGCGAATCCCAGCCGCCCGTAGGAGAGCCCGCGGAACGCGTCCACCGACGCTGCGAGGCGGTCGAACGCCTCGTCGGCGGTGGCCAGGCGCTCCCCGCGACCCAGCGTCGCGCTGACCTCGGAGAGCACCCACCAGGCCGGCCGCGCCATGCCGGGCGCCGGCTTGGCCTGGAAGTAGCGCTGCACCCGCCCGTCCCGGTTCACGAACGTGCCGTCCTCCTCCGCCACGTTGGCGATCGGCAGGACCACCGCGGCCTCGCGGGCGCGCTCGGGCAACATCGTCCCGACATAGATCAGCGCCCCTGCCGTCCGCACGGCGCTCTCGGGCTCGTCGAGCACCAGCACGACCGACGCGGTCTCGGCAGCGCTCAGCGCCGCCGGGTAGTCCCGGCTGTAGCCGAGCAGCTCCGCACCCCGGCCGTTTGGGGCTCGCTCGGCGCGCAGCGCGAGCTCTGGCACACCGGCGAGCGGCGCCTCCTCGCCCATCACCACCTGGAACGCGCCGGTCCAGTCGAGCCCGGCGAACAGCTCGCGCGCGAGGAACAGCGCCTCGGTGGAGGCTTTCGGGGAGACGAGGGCGACCGCCTTGCCGCCGGCACCCCGCAGCAGCGTCGCCACGCGCTCGCACGCTTCGTCCCAGTCGGTCGCGTGCAGCTCGCCGCCCCGCCGCACGAGCGGGGCCTCGATGCGGTCGCCCCGGTTCATCCAGCGGTAGTTCAGGCGGCCGTGGTCGCAGATGAAGTAGCGGTTCACCTGGAGGTTGGGCCGGGGGCGCACCCGCACCACGACGTTCTCGCGGGTGTCGAGCGTGACGTTGCAGCCCTGCGAGCAGCCGGTACAGACCGACGCCGCCTTGTCGAGCTCCCACGCGCGCGCCTTGTGCAGGAAGTCCTTCGAGAGCAGCGAGCCGACCGGGCAGAGGTCGACGACGTTGCCCGCCCACGGGTGGTCGAGCCGCGCCGCGGGGTGGATCCCGACGTAGGCGCGGTCGCCGCGCTCGGATACGTTGAGCACCGGCTCCTTCGCCACGTCCTCCATGAAGCGGACGCAGCGCGTGCACAGGATGCAGCGGTTCGGAACGTACAGCACATCCGGCCCGAAGTCTTCGACTGGGTTGAAACGCTTCGCGTACTCCGGGCTGTAGCGCGTCGCGGGGCGGCCCTCCTGAAATGTGAAGTCCTGCAGCTCGCACTCCCCCGCTTGATCGCAAATGGGGCAGTCGAGGGGATGATTGATGAGGAGCAGCTCGAGCACGCCCGTGCGGCCCTGCTTCGCCTGGGTCGACTGGGTGTGCACCACCATGCCCTCGGCGACCTGGGTGGCGCACGCGATCTGGAGCTTTGGGGCCTTCTCGATCTCCACGAGGCACATGCGGCACACGCCCGCAACGGGCAGCCCCGGGTGGTAGCAGTAGTGCGGCACGAGGACGCCCGTCTGCTTCGCGGCCTCGATCACCAGCGTTCCCTTGGGGACGCTCACCGGGACGCCGTCGATCGTGAGACTGATCAGGTCGTCGGCCATCAGGCCACCAGCACCGGCTTCCGCCGCCCCGCGATGTAGTCCTCGAACTCGTTCTTGAACTTCTTGATCCCCGAGACCACGGGCGCGGCGCACGAGTCCGAGAGCACGCAGATGGTCTTGCCGGTCATGTTCTCGGAGAGATCGAGCAGCAGGTCGAGGTCCGCGGTCTTTCCCTGGCCCGCCAGAATCCGCTCGAGGATCTTGGTGGTCCACGCCGTGCCTTCGCGGCACTGGGTACACTGGGCGCACGACTCGTGCGCGTAGAAGCGGGCGAGCCGCATGATCTGGTAGACCATGTCGGTCGAGTCGTCGAACACGATCACGCCGCCCGAACCCAGCATCGAGCCCCGCTCGACGACGCCTTCGTAGTCGAGGAGGCAGCTCTCGGTCTCGTCGCGGTCGAGGATCGGCACCGACGAGCCCCCGGGGATGCACGCCTTCAGCGTCCGCCCCGGCCGCATCCCGCCGGCCAGCTCGTACAGCAGATCCTTGAGCGGGAAGCCCATCGTGACTTCGTAGTTGCCGGGCCGCTGGACGTGCCCGCACACGGAGAACAGCTTGGTGCCCGTGCTCTTCGGAGAGGCGAGGGACAGCCCCTTGTACCAGGCGGGGCCCTGTTTGAGAATGAGCGGCACCGCGGCCAGCGTCTCCACGTTGTTGATGGTGGTCGGCATCCCGAAGACACCCGCCGCCGCCGGGAACGGCGGCTTGATCCGTGGGTTGCCGCGCTTGCCTTCGATCGAGTTCATGAGCGCGGTCTCTTCGCCGCAGATGTAGGCGCCGGCGCCGCGGTGCAGGTGGATCTTGCCGCGGCCGAAGACGCCCGCGGCCTTCGCCTCGGCGAGGGCCTTGGCCATGACGGCCCAGGGCTCGGTGAACTCGCCGCGGATGTAGATGTAGGTCACCTCGGCCTGGATCGCGCGGGCCGCGATCGCCGCGCCCTCCAGCAACGCGTGGGGCGTCCAGCGCATGATCTCGCGGTCTTTGAAGGTCCCCGGCTCCGATTCGTCGGCGTTCACGCACAGGTAGTGCGGCTTTCTCTTCTCCTTGGGCATGAACGACCACTTGAGGCCGGTTGGGAACCCCGCCCCGCCCCGCCCCCGCAGACCCGACTCCTTGACGAGGTCGATGATCTTCGCGGGTTCCATGGCGAGGGCCCGCTCCAGCATCTCGTAGCCCCCCCGCTTCACCCAGCCCTTGTAACTGCGCGCATCGGCCTCACCAAAGTGCTTGGAGAGGAGGACCGTTTCGCGAGCGTGCGGTTTGTGAGGATAACCCATCAGACCATCCCGAAGTCGGAACGCGGAACGCGGAACGCGGAACAGCGTGTTCCGACTTCCGCATTCCCACTTCCGCGTTCGGTTCTCAGTTGTATTTCCTCACCAGGTCCGGGACCTTCTCCGGTGTAACCGACTCGATGAAGTCGTCGTCTACGAGCACCGGCGTCGCGAAGCCGCAGGCACCCAGGCATTCCACCTCGATCACCGTCCACTTGCCGTCGGGACTCGTCGCGCCGAGCTCCCGCGCCCCCGTCGCGTCGAGCAAGGCTTTGACGACCGCTTCGGCCCCGCAGATGTTGCACGGTGACGTCGTGCACACCTGCACGAAGTGCCTCCCGACGGGATGCTGGTGGTACATCGTGTAGAAGGTGACCACGCCTTTCACGTAGGCGGGCGTCAGGCCCAGCACCTCGGCCACCTCCGCCATGTTGCGGTCCGAGATCCAGCCGCGGGCCTGCTGCACCAGCCACAGCGCCGGCAGCAGCGCCGCCTGTTTGGTGGGATACCGGGTGAAGATCTCGCCCAGCTGCTCGAGCGTCTGGCCGGTGAAGACCGGCTGGTACTCCTCGGTGCCCGCCGGCGGCGTCGGATGCGCGCTGACGCTCATCGATCCACCTCACCCATGACGATGTCGACCGACGCGTTGATCGCGATCAGGTCGCTCAACAGGTGCCCCTCCGCCATCTTGGGGAGCGCCGCAAGGTTGATGAAGGAGGGGGGCCGGATGCGCCACCGCACCGGTTTGGCCGTCCCGTCCGACACCAGGTAATTGCCGAGCTCGCCCTTCGGATTCTCGATCCCGACGTACGCTTCACCCACCGGCGCCTTCACACCTTCCATCACCTGCTTGAAGTGGTAGATCATCGCTTCCATGTCGTTCATCGCGCGCGATTTGGGGGGCAGGATCACCCGGGGATCGGCGACGTTCACGGGGCCGTCGGGCAGGCGGTCGAGCGCCTGCTGGAGGATGCGGTTCGCCTGTGAGCACTCCTCCAACCGCACCAGGTAGCGGTCGTAGACGTCGCCGTGCTCACCGACCACGACGTCGAAGTCGTAGGTCTCGTAGCCCAGGTACGGCCGATCCTTGCGGACGTCGTACGGGACGCCGCTGGCCCGCAGCATGGGGCCGGAGAGCGAGTAATTGATCGCTTCCGCGGCCGTGAGCGCGCCCACACCCTGCGTGCGCCCGACCCACACGGCGTTGCGGGTCAGGACGCGGTCGATTTCGGCGAGCGTCTTCGGGAACGTTTGCGTGAAGTGACGCAGCCCGTCCACGAACTTGTCCGGGATGTCGGCCATCATGCCGCCCACGCGCGTGACACTCGTCGTGAGCCGGGCACCGGTCCACATCTCCTGGAGATTGTAGATCCGCTCGCGCTCCTGGAACGCCCACAGAAATGGCGTGAAGGCGCCCAGGTCGATGGAGGTCGTGCCGAGCCACACCATGTGTGAGATGATCCGGCTCATCTCGCACGCGATCACCCGCAGCACCGTGCAGCGCGGCGTGATCTCGATCCCCATCAGCTGCTCGGCACGACCTCCATCGAGCGTCTCGAACCCGGAGTGCAAGTACCCGAGATGCGGGATCACGCGCACCACCGTCTCGCCGTCGAGCTCGACCACGAGCCGCAGGACGCCGTGGGTCGCGGGGTGCTGGGGCCCGATGTTGATCAGCATGTGCTCGCTGGCGAGCCCCGGCTCCGCTGGAGCCGCGACGGCGGGACCGAGCGGCACGCGCGTCGGCTGTCCGCGGGCGTCCAGACCGGGTGTGGCCAGGTCGAGCTCGACGGTGCGCTGGCTCATTCGGAGTCGGGCGGCGTGCCGGGCTCGCCACGGCGTATCCGCTCTCGCATGTCGGGAGGCAGCTCGTGGTACGCCTCGGCGATGGACAGCTCTTCCATCGAGTAGTGCACCTCGGGGTTCGCGTTCAGCGCCTGGCGCACCTGCTCCGCCCGGCTGAACCGGCCGCGCAGCGGGAAGTCCTTCCGGAGTGGGTACCCCTCCGCGTACGTCTCCCACATCAGGATACGGCGCAGGTCGGGGTGGCCCTGGAACGTGATGCCGAACATGTCGAAGACTTCGCGCTCGAGCCAGTCGGCGCCGCGCCACAGCGGCACGACGGAGTCGACGGCCAGCTCACCGCGCGGGTCGAGCTCGACCTTCACGCGCAGCTCGCTGCGGCGCCCGAGGGCACGCAGGTTGTAGACCACCTCGAGCGGTCGCTCCCGGTCGCGATACTCGACCGCCGTCACGTCGACCAGATAGTCGTAGCCCTGCTCGGGCGTGTCGCGCAGCCACCGCAGCACCTCGAGCAGTCGCTCGCGGGCGACGTAGACGATGGTGTCGCCGCACGACTCGACGGCGCGGCCGATGGCGGTGCCGAAGGTCGCTCGCAGCGCGTCGACGGAGGCGTTCACGTCGACCGGAACTGGTGGACGGAGT
>Ga0193721_1000399_pt1 | contig 12370 bp, 10 predicted proteins | sample U2s2metaG_FD_145078 | JGI IMG/M metagenome (GOLD analysis project Ga0193721, IMG submission 145078) | Soil microbial communities from a riparian zone of the East river system, Colorado, United States - U2s2 | ecosystem: Environmental > Terrestrial > Soil > Riparian zone | place: USA: East River...
AACGCACAACGAACTGGCAGCTCCAGCAACTGGTTCATTCCAGACCTTGGGTCAGACCACATTGGCCATTCCGTCGCATTCGCCAATTGCGCCAGGCTCGGAGCCACCCAACACACCCACCCACGCAGAGACCGGTGTCCCGGCTGACGCGTTCAACCCTTTTAATCCCTTCGACCAAATTATCTCGGGCGGAACCCGCGCGCGTCTGGCTGAGTTTGGAAACCGTTTGTTCGATAACGAAACCGACGCGTGGCTGAGCACAATCGGCGTCAAGGGGGACAAGCTCTTCAACGGAAGCTGGGGGTACGACGCCGGATTCCGTTACAGCCAACTCAAGAATACGGTTACCGGGACGCAAGTGTCCGCCTCGAAATTCAACCGCATCTTGAACCAGGCCGATCCGATCTTTCAACCGGGTGGAGTCCTCGCTGGCCAGCCTGCCTTTAATCCTTTCGGTGATTTTCGCGCTCCAATCCCGTCTAACGAGGCCACGATCGATTTTGCCAGAGTCCATCCCAAGGACGAAGACACCTCAAAGCTGTGGACGTTGGATGCCACGATCTATACGACGGCGCTCTTCAACTTGCCGGCCGGCGGTGTTGGTTTCGCCTTCGGTGGTCAGTTCCGTCGCGAATCGCTGAAGGAGGAGCCGGATATGCTTAACGTCGAGGGTGACATCGTCGGTAATTCCCCAGTTCCGGCTGCTGAGGGTGGAAGGAAGACGTATGCGTTTTACGCAGAGACCAGAATTCCTATCTTCAGCCCCGTGACGAGTACGTACTACACGGGCGACGGCAAAAATCCGCAGCTGCAGCGCGAGACCAAGGCAATGATTCCGGGCTTTTATTCCCTGGAGTTTGTGGTCGGAGCGCGATTTGAAGAGTTTCTGAACAACAATACCAATGTCTTAGTGCCGAAGGTAGGCATGCGCTGGCAACCGTTTGACGAGCAGCTGACTCTCCGGGCAACTTGGGGCGAGGGTTTTCGTGAGCCATCACTTGAGGAACTGTTTGGGTCTCCGTTATCAACCCTGGAGCCTTCTCACGATCCGATGAATGGCGGCGTCTTCGAGCCTGAGACGAATACTCTGATAACCAGCAATCCCAATCTCCAACCTGAAGATTCCCGCTCGTTCAGCGGCGGCTTTGTTTACTCGCCCAAATATGTGCCCGGTTTGAACCTCTCGGTTGATTTTTGGGATATCGAGCGCACCGGTGTTGTCAGTGCGCCCTTGGCCGACCAAGTACTGCAACGTGAACTAACAGGCACATTGTTGCCCGGCGAAAAGGTGGAGCGCGACATTGGTGGAAACATCACACGTATCTTGATTCGAAATCAGAACATCGGCAATCAAGAGGCTCGCGGGGTTGACTTGGGCCTTTACTACCAGAGGCCCACGCCGTGGGGGACCTTCACTTCGCAGACTCAAGTAACCTACCTGGATGAATTCATCTTCCAGGGGTTCATCTTCCGAGAGTTCGGGCCAGACAACGGCAATTTGGCCGGCAGAACCACCGATCCGGGTCTGTCGAATGAGGGTTGGTATAAATGGAAAGGGAATTCCAGTCTCGAGTGGACATGGAAGGGCTTCGATCTCTTTACCATCGTGCGCTACACCGACGGATTCCACGAATTTACGCCAAACCTTCACCATCACTGGGTTCACCAGACCTTTTTCTTCGACGGTCAGCTTTCCTATGACTTCACCGCTCTTCTTCTTCCGGTTGAGACCAATCCTGTGCCTGGCTATTCGAAGGGCGAAAAAGAGGTCGTCCGCGGCAAGGACGGTGCGCCTCTCGAAAAGGGTGCAGCTCAGACCAGCAATTATCAGCGTACTGTTCTGGACCATCTGCTGCGAGGCACGATCATCACCATTGGATGCAATAACATCTTTGGTCAGGATCCACCGAAGGCTTGGGGGGAAGGTGGAAACGCTGTTGGTTATCCCGGCTTCACTTACGATGCCACTGGCCGGTTCGTTTACGCGCGTCTAACGAAGAAATTCTAACACTGACGTTTTGGTTAGGTCTGCGGAGAGGCAGTGGCAACCGCTATTGCCTCTCTTGCTTTGGTCGGGAGGGGCCATCGTCATCGCTTCAATAATTTGCACACTGCAACTTCCCGGGTGTAGTTTTTGTTCGTGAAGACGCCGATACGGAAAAGCGCAGTAATTCTGATGGCAGCCAGCATGTTTGCCGGAACGGTGCTCGCCGATCCCACGGTCAAGCAAACTTCCAAACGTAAGCAGAATGTTGAAGAGCAAACGGTTTTCGTCACCGGTTCGCTTATCCCACAACGTGTTCAGTTGCGACCGATCGGCACGACGACGGTCTCGCCGGTCAGAATCATTGATCGTCGTGAAATCGATCAGACAGGGCGACGTACGACGGCGGGTGCTTTGATCAATGACCCGTCGCTGCGCGTAATCGTAATCAATCACTGATCTCCGGTCCCCGGGGCGCGCCTTCGCTGGCTCCAGCAATCAACGAGTTTCTCAAAGAACAATACTACCGTTTTAACGCATCCAGAATCGGCTGCGGGTACACGCCCAGCCAGATCGTCGCGACGATCAATGCGCTGATCGCCAGCCGTGATAATCCGTTCACAGGGATCTTGTCGATCCTGGCAGAGGATTGCCAATACATAGCGCGAATGACTTTGAGGTAATAATAAAATCCACACCCAACGGTGATCACTCCGATGACGACGAGCGCTGTCTGATGGTGCAAGATCGCGGCGTAGAAAATAAAAAACTTTCCTAAAAATCCGGCGGTGAATGGAACTCCGGCAAGCGAGACCATCCCAATCAACATCGCGAAAGCAAGGAAAGGCGAGCGCCTGGCCAACCCATCGAAATCCGCAATTTGTTCCCCGGTTTGCTGGGCCACAATTATCAACACTGCAAAGCTAAGCAGCGTCATGAGCAGGTATGCAACGAGGTAATAACCTATGGCTGACAAGTCGAAACATGCTACGCCTATCAGCAAATAGCCGGCATGCGCGATGCTCGAGTAGGCTAGTAGCCGTTTCAGGTTCGTCTGCGGCAAAGCGGCGAGATTTCCGTAGATCAAAGTCAACAGCGCAATCACAACAATCAGTCGCTGTGTTTGAGGCAGCGTCAGGAAAGGCTGTAACACTCGGAGCAGCACGATAAATCCAGCTGCTTTCGAACCCACAGAAAGGTACGCAGTCACCGGCGTAGGTGCCCCCTGATAAACGTCCGGGACCCAAATCTGGAAAGGCACCGCGGCGATTTTGAAACCGAGCGCTACCAGAACGAACACCATACCTAACAAGGCTGCGCTTCGATCTGTCGCTGGATTTGCGAGTACGGCTGCGATTCGCTGCAGATTTGTCTGACCGGTCACACCGAAAATCCACGCGATCCCATACACCAGAAATGCCGTCGAAAGGGCGCTCAGTACGAGATATTTGGTTCCTGCTTCCAAAGTCAGCGGATTACGCCGGGTGAAACTGACCAGCACGTAAAAAGAAATCGTCACCAACTCCAGCGAAACAAAGATGAAGACGAAATCGATTGCTGATACCAGGTACATCAGGCCGGCGCATGTGAAAATTGGCAGGGCAAAAAATTCGCCAAGACCCGCCTGCGGTGTAGTGCCAGGAAAAGAATTGCGCACCACCGGCGCGTAGTCGGTCATTAAAATCAGCACGAAGATTGTGGTGACCAACGCGAATTGCTTGAAGAAGATCGACAGGCTATCTGCGGTGTAAAAGCTCCAGAAGCCGCTTGCTTGACTGGTCGACGTGCTTGGAACCACGAAGAAGCTCGCAGCGAGAACCAGAGCGAGACCGGCAATTGCCACGAATGCCAGGACCCGTTTATCAATCTTCGTGACAAACGCTTCTACCAACAGAATCGCCATTCCCAGCACCAGCACTGCGATCTCAAGTTCTGGTGCTGTGATCATGGTCATCTCCAAGCGATCTGCCGAATGTTGTAGCTGCCTCGCTGCGTCGAGGCGCTCGGGCGATGTTCCTCAGGGAAGCACGGCGACACCCGCCACGGCGGGCAAGCTTTGCCGTGGCCACACTCTGTATCCGCGAGATGGCGGTCGGTAGCGAGATAATTGCGAAAAACCGGCGTCACGGTTTGAACAAAAGATTGCGGAAAAAATCCATAGCAAAGAAGTCCCATCACAACCAATGCAACCGGGATCCTCAGCGCCGGACGAAGGTCGACAACCCCTTTCCATCGTTCGCTTAGACTTCCCATGAATGTCTTGCGATACGCGCGCAGCATGTAAACGGTCGAGATCACCACTCCCCAAAGCGCAAGCACGGTTGCGATTTGGAAGATGTGAAAGTGGCCCATCTCCCACCCATTCTTGAACGCACCAAAAAAGATCATGATTTCCCCGGCGAAATTGGCGAAGCCGGGAAGCCCAATCGCAGCGAATACACCGAATCCAAAAGCGAGCCCGGCAAAGGGCATTACTTTGGCCAGACCACCCAGATCATCAAAAACCAGCGTCCCGGTGCGCTTTCGCAATTCTCCAGTCAGCGCGAAGAGCAACGCGATCGACAGACCATGAGCAAACATGAGAACAACAGCGCCAGTCGTGGAGAGGATAGTGGCGCCCGCAATTCCAAGAAAAATGTAACCCATGTGCATCACGCTCGAGTAGCCCAACATCCAGTCGAGTCGTTTCTGAGCGATCGTGACCAGACCAACGTAGATGATGTTCCCGAGCAGCAGCACCACAAGGAGATCGCTCCACTGACGCGCCCCCTCCGGTAACAACGGAATAGCCAGCCGCAACAGACCGTACAACCCAAATTTCTTTAACACTCCCGCATGCAACATTGCTGCTGGCGCGGGGGCCGAGGCATACGCTTCCGGCGCCCAAGTATGGAATGGAAAGAGTGAGATCAGAATTCCAAAACCAATAAGCAACACCAGGTAAACTTGGCGCTGCGCATCCGCGCCGATCTGACCGAGGCCCGCGGCAGCTGTTAAGGCGCGAATATCAAAGCTGCGCACAGATGCGGGAAAGCTTTGATAAAGCAGGATCAAGCCCAGTAGCAAAATAAAACTGCCAATTGCCAGGTAGATGGTGATTTTCCACGCCGCCGCGACGCGATTTCCACTGCCCCAGATTCCAATCAACAAAAATGTCGGGATGAGTGCGAGCTCATGAAATGCGTAAAGGAAAAATAAATCGATTGACGCAAAAGCACCGATTGCGCCGCCGGAAATGAATAAGAGACAAGCGTAGAATGCATTCTCATATTTCTCGACCCTTCCTGTAAACGATACAGCGGCCAGGGTAACGATTGTGGCGAGCAGCACCATCACAAGACTCAAGCCGTCGACACCTGTCGTGAAACTCAAGTGCCACTCGGGAGAGATAACAAAGGAAGTAACCTGCTGAAAATCGTGTTGACCCCTGTCGAACGACACGAGCAGAAACAACGTCCCCGCAAACGCTAAACCTGATGCCCCTAAGGCGGTCTTCCGCGCGGGAACGCCAGCCATGATCAAAATCGCGGCGACGATTGGGCAAAAAATGATAAATAAAACCATTAGCGAAAAACGGCGAAGTAAATGACGGCAACCACACCTAGCCCAAACAGAAATGCGTAGGCTTGCAGGTTTCCCACTTGGATCAGCCGCAGCAGTGCCCCGATTCCCCAAGTTCCACGGCTGCTGCCATCGACTGCGGCGGTATCTATGATCCATCGATCAAAAAAAGCCGAGACGCGTGCGAGCAGTTCCTGCGTCCAGTTAGTCAGCCAGGCGTAAAATTCGTCGAAATAAAACTTGTCACGCAGAACCTCGACATCAATTGGTTCGCTTACTCGGTTACGGTAAACGGAAATCGCCAGTCCGCTGCCAACGAACAGTGCGACGAACGCAAGGACAGGAACCAGGAAAGCAGTTCCCTTTTCTATCGGAAGCGCGAGAAAGTTTCGCGCGAAAAATCCAAATCCACCTACCGCGGCGAGAATCGCCAGCACGATCAGTGGTCCCGTCATCACGAGGGGTGATTCCTTGCTTTGGCGTGCGGCTTCACTGCGTGTGTTACCGAAAAAGACGATGATCAACAGACGCACAACATAAAAGGCCGTTAGAAACGCTGTGAACAGTCCCAGAATGAAAATCGTCATGTTGCGTTCGTAGGCGAGCGCAAGGATTGCGTCCTTGCTGAAGAAACCGCTGAAAGGTGGACAGCCGATCAACGCTAGGGCGCCAACGGTGAAGGTGACAAATGTGACCGGGAGTTTGCGAGAAAGTCCTCCCATCTTCCAGATGTTCTGCTCGTGATGAAGCATCACGATGATCGAGCCCGCGGCAAGGAAGAGAAGGGCTTTGAAAAATGCATGGGTGAACAGGTGAAACATGGCCGCGTCGTTTGAGGCAAGACCGACAGCCATCACCATGTAACCAAGTTGCGACAGCGTTGAGTAAGCTAAAATGCGCTTGATGTCGTTTTGCTGGGTTGCGATTAATGCAGCCATCGCCGCGGTAATGGTGCCGATCCACGCGACGACCAGAAGCGCGGTCTGTGACGCTTGAATGACGAACGCGACGCGCACCAGCATGTAAACACCGGCTGCAACCATCGTCGCGGCGTGGATCAAAGCGGAAATTGGCGTCGGGCCTTCCATCGCGTCCGGTAACCAGACATGCAGCGGAAACTGGGCTGACTTACCAACCGCTCCGCAAAAGATCAGAAGCGCGGCGATTGTGACAAATGTCGGATGGCTTAACAGCGTCGGCATCCGTGGCGTAATCTCGGTAAAAACGACAGAGCCAGTCGCCATCCAAATCATCAGGATCCCAATCATGAATCCAAAATCGCCAATGCGAGTGGTAATGAATGCTTTGTTGCCCGCATCTGCAGCTGCATCGCGAAAGAACCAGTGGCCAATCAGAACGTAGGAAGTAAAGCCGACCAATTCCCAAAAGATGAAGAGCATGACGAAATTGTTCGCGAGAACGATCCCGAGCATCGCAAACATGAACAGTGAAAGAGCCGCGAAATAACGCGGCTTACCCTCGTCATCCCGCATGTAACCCAGCGAATAGATGTGGATGATTGCGCCCACACCGGTAACCAGGACGAGCATCGTCTTGCTTAATTGATCGAGCGTAAAGCCAAGCGGTACTTTGAACGCGCCGCTAATATCGATCCAGGTAAACTCAGCCGCGCTGATACTGGATTGCGTGAAGATCAAGCAACTGCACGTGAAACTTACCAGGACGGCCGCAACCGAGATCGAACTGCTCGTCGCTTTCCACCGGAGTGTGAATAGCGTGATAACCACCGCGCTGGCTAACGGTGCAAGCAGGATGGTCCACGGCAAGATTGAATTCATCGGATCGCTAAAATTTTAGGCTGCTAATATTTTTGACGTCCGTTGTCCGTCGCGCCCGGTAGAGAGCGACGATGATGGCAAGGCCCACGGCAACTTCCGCCGCTGCCACAGTAATGACAAAGAAAACGAAGACCTGGGCGTTATAGTTGGGCAAGCCCCTTGAATCGACGCGGAACCGGGAAAAAGCGACAAGCGACAAGTTTGCTGCGTTCAGCATTAGCTCCAGTGACATGAGGATGATGATGAGATTGCGGCGCAGCATCACGCCAGCAAATCCGATTGCGAAAAGAATGCCGCTTACGATCAGATAATCGCCGAGCGTGATCATGTCATCGAGGTTCGCGTTTGCTCAAAAGCACGACGCCAATCGTCGCTACCAGCACTAGGACGCCGACGATTTGAAATGGCAGATTGTAACTCCCAAAGAGTGTTGCCCCGATATTCCGAACATCGTCGATTGTAGATGCTGGCAGTGGCGGAAAAGCCTTGTGCGCAATCGTAAAGTGACGGACCACAGAAAAAATCTGACCCAACAAGATTATAGCAACAGCGAGTCCCGCTGCTGAGGCCAGCCAGTTGATCTGGCGACCTTCTTCGGCGCGAAGATCGAGGAGCATGATGATGAAGAGAAACAGCACCATCACCGCCCCTGCATAAACCAGCACCTGGATGATTCCTATAAAATAGGCGTTTAGCGACATGAAGAGCGCGGCCAGACCCAGAAACGACATGACCAAACTCAGCGCACTGGCCACCGGATTTCGGTTGATCACGACGGCTGCGCCGAAGATCAATGTCACCAAAGCAAAGATCCAAAACAGGAACGGAGACATGAGTTACTGGAGTGGGGGAGTAATGGAGGAATGGATAGATGAATTCTTGTCCCCGGCGAGCACCCCATCACTCCAATACTCTATTACTCTAGTTCTCCTCATTTCTTATCGTTCCATTTCAACACGACGCCATGCATTACTCCGCCGATCTCGAGAAGTTTCTCCTTGTGATGCACCATCTCTGCGCGCGTGTAGCCGGTAATGGCGTAATCCTTGCGTAGAAAAATTGCCTGCTCGGGGCAAACCTCTTCACACATTCCGCAAAAAATGCAGCGGATCATGTCGATATCGAACGCTTCAGGATATTTCTCGACTTTGGCGAACCGATCGGTTGAAGGGATTTCGCCCGGAATAATTTTAATCGCGCGCGGCGGACAAATGAACTCGCAAAGCTGGCACGCGACGCAACGCACACGCCCATCTTCATCGCGGACGAGCGCCGGCGCGCCGCGATAATAGTCCGGCAAGTTGCCGTCCCATTTTTGCTCGGGGTACTGCATTGTAATCTTGGTGCGCCCCAGCAGCAGATTTTTGAAATGCTTAAACGTGATCGCCAGACCGGCCACGATGGCAGGCAAATACAATCGCTCGCGCCAGTTCAGCTTTGGTCGTGGAACAGTGATGGTCATACAGAAAGATTAAAGTCGAATGAAAGGCAAAATTGCCGCGACAACGAAGATATTGACCAACGCGATTTCGAAGAAGAAAAGCCAGCCCAGACGCATCAGTTGGTCATAACGAAATCGGGGCAAGGTCCATCGCACCCACATGAAAACAAAAATGACGATGGCGACCTTTGTGAAGAACACCGCGATGTTTATCAGACCGAAAATCCATCCGTGAGAGCCATCGGGAATTCCCGGGAAATGCCAGCCGCCAAGAAACAATGTCACGATCACCGCCGATCCGGTGATCATTGCTGCGTATTCGCCAAGGAAGAAGAGTGAAAACTTCATCGAGCTGTATTCGGTGTTGTAACCGCCTGCGAGTTCCTGCTCGGCCTCGGGAAGATCAAATGGCAGTCGGTTTGTCTCGGCAAAAATGGCGATTGTGAAAACGAGGAATGAAATGATCATGGGAATGGTGAGCAACCATTTCCATGGGTTGGTCCAGTCGCCGATAAACGGCGCGATGAACCAGCCGTGGTCGATCTGGTATTGCACCACACTGGTCAGACGCAGACTGCCAACGAGCAGAAAAACGGGAATGACTGCAAGACCGAGCGAAAGCTCGTAAGAGAGCATCTGCGCACTCGAACGGATACCGCCGAGAAATGGATACTTGGAACTCGACGCCCAGCCGCCGATGACTATTCCGTAAACCCCAAGCGAAGCGATAGCGAACACAAACAAAATGCCGACGTTCACATCTGCGATGATCATCGGGACTCCGAACAGCGTGCTGCCAAAAGGCACAACGGCGATGGTAATGATGGCCGGCATCACGGCCAGGCAAGGAGCGAGCCAGTAATAAAATGTGTTCGCGGCGCGCGGCGTGAAATCTTCTTTCAGCAACAATTTGAACATGTCGGCAATCGGCTGAAGAAGGCCGGCCGGTCCGACACGATTCGGTCCAAGCCGGTCCTGAATTGCCGCGCTAACCTTGCGTTCGGCGTACACGGCGTAGGAAACCATCGGAAGGATTACCAGAAAAAGAATCCCGACGATCTTGACCAGCGACGTGATTACAAAAAAGGAATCCATCGTGATCTTGCAGCCTAGTGGGTTCCCGCAGCGGCAGCTTTACGGACTTCATCGACCTGTCGCCCGACAGCGCGGCGGCGGGCCTGCATCGCGACCGCTTGCTCGATTGCTTCGTCGTCCCTTGGGCGCACTGGCGGTAATTCTTCCATTTGCAAAATGTGCACGCCGAGGTCGCCGATCTTGTTCAAACTTAATCCGGCAAATTGCGGCACTGTCTCGCTGATTCGGCGAAAAACGTCATCAATGGTGAGAATGGAATCGCCACCGCCGACTGCCTGGAGCAAATCCCGCAAAATTTCCCAATCATCGCGCACGTTACCCGGTGGGCGCACGGCGCGATTCAATCGTTGCAATCGTCCTTTGCCATTGACCATTGAGCCGCGCTTTTCGGCGAATCCGCATGCGGGCAGAACGATCGTCGCCTTTTCAGTGGCTTCGTTCGATAAGATATTCATCATGATCAACACAGGGAGTTTCGCCAGTTGCTCAACCGGTACGCCCAAATGCATCGTGTTTTCCTTCAAAATCAGCAGCGCCTTGATTTTTCCTGATTTCACAGCTTCCGAAATCGCAAGCAGGTTTGCGCCTGGTTCAGATTCCGATCCAAGGATGAGTCGTGCGCCGTTTGTATTGGGGTTGCGATCTTCGCTGAGCAGGATGTTGTCACCTGGTTCGCGGCGGGGGACGATGTCGATCCATTCCGTGCCTAACGACTTTGCCAGTTGTGCCGTGAGCCAAAGCTCCTCGTTCGTCATGCGCGCGGAAGCAATGATGGCGATTTCCGGGCCGGGGAACTGTTTTAGCTGAAGGGCCGCCTGTGAAATTGCGGTAGCCCAATCGGTATAGGCGAGTTTTCCCTCAAGAAAGATCTGTGGGTCAAGCAAACGGTTCTCGGCTTCGAGATATTTAAAATTGAGTCGTCCGTAATCACACATCCAGCATGAGTTGACATGGTCGTTCTCACGGGGGGTCTGCCGATAGATCACATCCTCTCGCGTGCCGACGATCGTGTTGCAGCCTGTCGCGCAACTGGTGCAGATGCTTTTGGTTTCCTTCAGGAACCAGACGCGCATCTTAAAGCGAAAATCAGTGGACGTGAGCGCGCCGACCGGGCAAATATCGACCGTGTTAAGCGAATAATTATTTTCCAGGTCCTTTCCGGGATGAGCGGTCAGCACGGTGTAACTGCCGCGATCGACAAATCCAAGCACATCGTCGTGGGCGACCTCCTGGCAAAAGCGAATGCAGCGCGAGCAAAGAATGCAGCGTTCATCATCGAGCGTAACACGCGGCCCGAGCACGACGTTTTTCGGTTTCTTGACTTTGTGTTCGAGAAAGCGCGATTTGCTCATTCCAAAATCGACACTGAACTCCTGTAAGCGACATTCGCCGGCCTGATCGCAGATCGGGCAATCAAGGGGATGATTGATGAGGAGGAATTCCATCACGCCGCGCTGGCATTCTTTCACCAGAGGAGAATTAGTCCTCACGCCCATTCCTTCAGCGATATCCTGTGCGCAGGAAATTTGAGGACGGGGCATCCAGTTGATGATTGGTTTGTTGTCCGAGCCAAGCTCTGGTTTGCGATCCGGCCCGAGTCTTGGAAATCCCATCTCGATCAGACACATCCGGCAATTGCCCGGTGAGCTGAGCTTTTTGTGATAGCAATAGCGCGGCACGTAACTTCCCCCCTGTTCGCACGCTTCGATCACGCGGGTGCCCTTGGGGAACTGATGCCACACGCCGTCGATCTGGACGTTTAGCATTGGAACCGATTCCGCGGTGCTACTCATTCTTACTCTTTCTCTTGCTCCTGCTCTTGCTCAAAGCTGAATGAATAATCACCTTCTTCACGCACGAGCGCAGTTTGAGTTTCGAAGTTATAACCCAACCCCTTCAATAGCCCCATGAGCATATTCACGATTTGAACGAGTTGCTGTTTTGCTGAAATGACTTGCGCGGCCATTAGCTTGCGCGAGACCAGAACATCAAGACTCGCCGCTGCTTCAAGGGCGGAGCCACGGGCGATATCGAAGTATCTGGCGCGATCTCGCTTTGAAAACTTTCCATTTCCTTCCGCTATGTTCAGCGGAATGCTGGTTGCGGCTCGATCGAGTTGATCCTTTGCAGCAGCCTTTGCTTCGATTGACGGAAGGAGTTCGCCAACCCACTCGTTAAACGCGAGTGAAACTTGATAAACGTTAAGCTTTTCGTGATCAAAATACGCTTTCATTTTTCAAAAGAGCAAGAGCATGAGCATGAGTAGGAGCAAGAGATTCTAAATCGTCCCTTTTGCTCCAGCTTTTTCCCATCCGGGATCGCGCGCCATGGGAACTGTAGGAATCGTTTCCTCTTCAATCAGCTCTTCGGGCGTGTATTCCGGCGGTAGCGGCGGCGGCATCGGTTTTTGAGCGAGCGCGGCGAATTCTTCCGGAAATTTCTGGACAAAACTTTGCGTTGGCCAGGCGCATGCCTCGCCAAACGCGCAGA
>Ga0193721_1000401_pt1 | contig 12312 bp, 9 predicted proteins | sample U2s2metaG_FD_145078 | JGI IMG/M metagenome (GOLD analysis project Ga0193721, IMG submission 145078) | Soil microbial communities from a riparian zone of the East river system, Colorado, United States - U2s2 | ecosystem: Environmental > Terrestrial > Soil > Riparian zone | place: USA: East River...
GGCATCCTTTTGGCACTAGTTCAAGTGGGCCTCATGATCACTAGCGAACGCGCAACTATGCCGCGCGGACGTGAGGGCTACGCGAACGAGGAATTGTTCCGACAACAGCTATCCCAGGTGCCAGCGTCGGAAGTAGGTCATGCCGGCGGTTTAGACAAATCCGACGAACTCGCCGCGGGGCGATCACAAGACTTGGCGCTCGCCGCACCGACGTCGTCGTTACCGGCAAGTCGACCGGACTTTCATCAAATGGCCAAGATGCCGTCCACGGCAGTCGCGCCGGCCAAGGCGGCACAACCAGAGGCCACTGAGACGCTAGGACTCTCTACAAGTCCGGAGAATTTTGTCCGAGCCGAAGTAGCTGAGCAAAAACCAGCGGAAGCGCCTGCTACAGTGCAGGCCAATCGCAAACTGATTCGCAACGCCACTGTCGAACTCGAGATCGCCAGCTTTGATGATGTTGTCCAGAAGATCACAGCGTTTGCGAGCGAGGAACGCGGTTACGTCGCAACGACAAATTCCCAAAAACAGGCAAACGGAAAATTGCGCGGCCAAGTCGTCATAAAGGTCTTGCCGGAAAATCTGGACCGTCTTCTGCAAAAGCTTCGCGGCCTTGGCGAGCTGAAGAATCAGACGCTCGGCACCGAGGACGTGACGAAAGCGTATTTCGATACCGACGCGCGGCTGAAGAACGCTCATGTGATGGAGCAACGCCTTATCGATATGCTGAACACGAAGACCGGCAAGGTTTCCGATTTACTTCAGGTAGAAAAGGAGCTCGGTCGCGTGCGCGAGGAAATCGAGAAGATGCAGGGTGAATTGAAATACTGGGATTCACAAGTGCAGTTCGCCACCGTGACCATTTCCCTCGCCGAAAGAGACATGGAAGAACCGGCGGCGTTCCTGCTCAAGGAACGCGCGCAACTCGCACTTTACGCGCCAGATGTAGAGAAGATTTATAACCAGATCAAAGCGCTCGCGTCGCCAAAGGTGCAGATCACGAATGCGCAACTGAACCGCGATTATTCAGGACGGGTCTCCGCGACAATGAGCATGTTAATCGCGCCGGAAGAAAGCGACGCTGTAATCGGGCGCGTCAAAGGTTTCGGGCGCGTGGAAAATTTCCTAACGCAGACCGAACGCATTGCGCAAGGCGGGAGTGGCATTTCTGAAAATGCCAAGACGAAGCGCGACAAGGTGGAACTCAACGTCACCGTCTCTCGGGAGGAACAAGAGCAAGCTTTGCAACAAACCAGTCTTCGCATTCGCAGCTCGTCGGTGGACCAAAAGGCAAAGGAACTTCGGGCTTTGGCCGAGAAACAAAACGGACGCGTTCGGAATTCGACCTTTAATCGCGATCCAGACGGACGCGAACTGGCAAATGTTTGGCTGCGCGTGCCGATGAAAAACTACGCTTCGCTCATGCAATCGCTCAACTCGCTCGGCAAAGTTGAAAACGTGAGTGTGCAACGCCAGAACCGCACGGACGCCCAGATTGATGAAGCCAACGCACCGGCTGACGTCTCGATTCAGGTTTACAGTCAGGGCAGCATCATTTCGCACGAGAGTGGTTTGCTCGCCACGCTTCGACGCACGCTGGCGCAAAGCGCCGGCGCCATCATGTGGAGCTTGCGGATGATCGGCGTAGCGGTGGCATTCCTTGCCCCGTGGGTAATCGCGATCGTCGCTGTAATCTGGATCATCCGGCGCGTCGCGCGTGCCAAGCGGTAGGTGGAAACGCGTTGTCCTCAACGCGTTGGCAATGGAGACGGCCCGCCCTCGGGCCGTTAGTTGGCGGCGCGAGGGCGCGCCGGCTCCAGCATCGTCTTCGCCGATCCACGCGTACAGTCGAGCGCAATGATTCTTGCCCACGCGGCCAACGAGTCATAACGTATAGTCGTCCAACGAAGAGACTCTCGAATGAAATCTGAAAGCGGTATCAGCTATGACAATGCCGCGGTCGCGGCTTGTCCCAAACATTTACTCCAGTTCGCAGTCGACCAACGTTACGACGATTACACGCCGGTGGATCACGCGGTCTGGCGGTTCATAATGCGCCAGAACATTTTTTTCCTGCGCGAGTACGCGCACAAGGTTTATTTCCAGGGTCTTCTCAACACCGGCATCTCGTTCGACCGAATCCCGCGCATTCAGGAAATGAACGATATTCTTTCAAAAATCGAATGGGGCGCAGTGGCGGTGGATGGTTTTATTCCGCCGGCAGCGTTCATGGAATTTCAGGCTTACAAGGTATTGGTGATCGCGTGCGACATGCGCCAAATCCATCACATCGAATACACGCCCGCGCCGGACATTGTGCACGAGGCCGCGGGTCACGCGCCCATTATCGTCGATCGCGAATACTCGAAGTATCTACAGCGCTTTGGTGAAATAGGCGCAAAAGCGATGTCGTCCAAGAAAGACTTCGAGCTGTATCAAGCGATCCGCCATTTGTCGATCCTGAAGGAGCGTCCAAACGCTGACCCGAAAGAAGTCGCGGAAGCAACGAAGTTGGTTGAACAGCGACAGAAAAATTTAGGTGAGCCTTCCGAAATGGCACTCCTCTCGCGCCTTCATTGGTGGACAGTGGAATACGGATTGATTGGCACTCTGGAGAATCCAAAGATTTACGGCGCGGGGTTGCTTTCATCGATCGGCGAATCGGTCTCGTGTCTCGAGGCGGAAGTGAAGAAGATCCCCTACTCTATCGATGCGCAGAATTGCGCATTCGATATCACCACGAAACAGCCGCAGCTTTTCGTCTGCCGCGATTTTCAGCACTTAAAGGACGTGCTCGAAGAATTTGCGAGCAAGATGGCGTATCAGGTCGGCGGACTCGAAGGCATCAATAAGGCAATCGAATGCAACAACACCGCGACCTGCGAATATTCATCCGGCCTGCAAGTGAGTGGCATCTTCAACGAAGTCATCACCGACTATAACAATTCGCCGATTTATCTGCGGACGAGTGGCAAAACCGCGTTGGCTTTCCGCGACAAAGAATTGGAAGGCCACGGCATCGATTATCACAAGGAAGGTTTCGGTTCGCCGATCGGTAAATGGAAGCAAACGCCGGCATCGGCCGAGTTGCTCACGAACGATCAGTTGCATGCGCTCGGCATTGTCGAGGGTAGGAAAGCAAAGATTGAGTTTGTCAGCGGGGTTGTTGTTTCCGGCAAGGTCGAGAGAATCTTACGGCGCGACCGCAAATTGCTGCTGATCACATTCTCAAACTGCACCGCCAAATATGGCGACCGCATCCTGTTCGAGCCCGGTTGGGGTACTTATGACATGGCCGTTGGCGAGCGGATCAGTTCGGTCTTTAACGGCGCGGCAGACAAGGACGCATACAATCAGGTAGCGCTCGTGCCAAAGGAGCGAACAATCAAAGTGCCGTCCGACGCAAAACGGAAACGGCTTGAGAATCTATACGCCCAAGTGCGCAAGATTCGCGAAGGCAAAACAGGTTACGAACGGCTTGGCGAAATTTGGGAAACACAGCAGGCCGAACATCCCGAAGACTGGTTGTTGTCGATTGAAATTTTCGAGATCCTCGATACGACAGATCAGCAGCCAGAGCTAAAAGCGAAAATCGAGAAGTTCCTAAACGAAAAGAAGGCGAAGACCAAAGATCTTTCTACGCTGATCGGTTGGGGATTCCGCCTGGTCGAATACCACAACAAACCCGAGTATCAGGCGGCGCTACAAGCCTCGGCGAAATAACTGTAACCGCTTCGCTGCGCGAAGCGTGGCGCTGATGTGAATGGCTCGCTCGAGTCGCGTCGCCCACAGGGCGGCGGCTACAGTGTTTTGCCACCTGTCATGTCGAGCGGAGTCGAGACATCTCTCGATGATTGCTCTGTCTTCAAATCAGAGATTCCTCGACTTCGCTCGGAATGACAGCCGTGGTCGGGTGTGATTAAACAGTTTCGTCCTTGAAGTGGCGCTTGCCTTTTAGCGCCTTCGCGTATTCGTCCTTGCTCAAAATATTTTCATCGAGCTGCATGTCGCTGCGCAGAAAGTTTTGGAACCAAGCTTCGATACGTTGTCGATCCTTCAGCACTTCCTCGCTGATGTAATTGGCGTCGATGTTGATACAGATCGCGCCGACAATTCCAAATTCCTTTCGTTTGATTGGAATCGTCGTGCATTTGAATTTTCGCGACCCGATGTTCAGCTCGTAATTCAATTTGTCCTCGTTAAGGAGCTGACGCTTCTTAAGATCGATCAGCAGATTCGTCGTACCGTCACGCAAGTGCCGGCCGGTCGCATTGTTTTCCAGTACGATGAGCGAATGTGATGGGTCAGCGAGATTGTGGAGCAAGATCTCGATTCCGGTGTTCGGAAAGGATTTTCCAATCAGCCGGACAATCCGCTCGTAGTTTTCGAGGAATTCGTGCGTGTCATCGGCGATTGTCTTCCCGTTATATTTCTCGAACAACTGCGCGTACACCTTTTGCTCCGCGGGTTCGAGTTGTGCGCGTACATTATTCTGCTCGCCGATAAAGATGAGCTGTCGCGCCGCGGTATGATCTTCATTCTTGAGAAAGTAATGCATGCCCAGCCGAAAATCTTTCAGGCTGAATTCGCCGAAGTTTTCGCGCGTTACAGTAAACGGATAGAAATCGTACTCTTCGAGATTCTTCCCAAACTTACGACGCCGTTCCTTGTATTTTCCCCATAGAAAACCCGTCGCCAAAAACAGCATCGAAACAACAATCGAAGCGACGATGTTAATACTGAGTTCGCTTTGCAGCGCTTTGATCATACGAGAACCTTCATTATCAACACACGCAGAGTATATGACACTCAGTCAGCGAAAGCGATGCGAAGACGTATCGCACTCCAAAAGCACTTCGTGCAAAATCGATGAGAAACGCTGCTTTGTTTCGTCCGGCAGCTGCCGGACTTTGGGAGTGCGCCACGCGTCCTCGCGTCGCTTTGTCAATGTCACTGGCTACCCAACTGCACTCAAATATTTCCAGCAAGACTGGACAAGGTGATATTTTCCAGCGCGACGTCAGTCGGCCGCGAGAGTGCGTACGCAACTGCGCTGGCGACATCTTTCGGGGAGATCATTTTGCCGCGCGGCCAATTACCTTCGATATCGTTCCAGATGTTGGTGTCAGTCGCCGCCGGATAAACGTTAATCACACGAATTTTGCGGTCGCGTAATTCGTCGCGCACGCATTGCGAGAATCCTTCAAGCGCAAACTTACTCATGCAATACGCGCTCCAGTTGGGGAAACCGCTCCTGGCAGCGATGGAAAGAATATTCACAACGCTTGATCCCGGCGGCATTCGCGAAGCGAAATGCTGCGTCAACATGAATGGCGCGGTGATATTCACGCCGACGGTTTGTTCCCATTCGATTGTGGTAATTTCTGTGAAGGGTTTCACCACCGCGACGCCGGCATTGTTCACAAGCAAGTCGATTGGTGCATTGCCAACTTGAGCGATCAGCTCGGAGACGCCTGACCGTTTGGCTAAGTCGTGAACAAGCAGAACCACTTCCGCGCATCGTGGCTCGACGGCCTTGCGCGTTTGCGCCAATGCAACCGTATCGCGCCCGTGCAAGAGTAGTACCGCATCGTTAGCGGCGAGCTTCTCGGCAATCGCTCGGCCGATCCCGCGACTAGCGCCTGTGATCAAATAACGCTTCATCTGTTGTGGCAGAAAACGTCCAACGTCCAACGCTGAACGTCCAACGCCGAATTGGTAGAAGCTGTGGTGGCAGGCGTGTCGCCTGCGAAGTTTATTGCGTTGCAGCCGGTACGGCTGCCACTACAGAACAAGTCGCAGTCAGGTTCTTCGCAGCGTAAACCGGTTGTTCGCTGTTTCCCACAAACGCAATCGAACAAGCTGTTGATTCAAACGATGATCGATCTTTGGCCACAGTGTGCGGACGATGTTTTCTCCGGTTGAAGGGGCGTTTCGAAAATCTTCCGTTTCCAGATCCAGATGTCGATCTCGCCATGGCTCAAGTGATTCTTCGATTGCTTTCTGAAACGCAACAAAGTCGTAGAGCGTTCCGCTGCGCGCATTGTACTCACCTCCGATGGTTGTTTCCGTTAGATAGCGATGTCCGTGGCCACGAGGATTGTTGCATTTGCCATACAGGTTTGCGTTTTCGGTTTCGGAGAACGCCGCGGTATGCAATCGATGCGCCGCGTGGAACGGCACCTGCAATCCCAGAAACGTCGTATTGTTTCTGCACGCTTCCGCAAAAAAATCTTCGCGCTCATGCAAACGAACGCGGTGCAGCGGAATCATTGTGTTCGTGCGTTCGTAGATGTATCCAGCCAGACTTTCGGTTGTAATGGGACGTTCTTTCAATCCGACGACCTCTTCGTTCAGATAGTGATGATCTAGTTCGGTGCGCAATCCGCGGTTACAGGTCTCGATTGAATCGTAGCGAACCAGCGGTTCGTTGCCGTGAAACTGTTCCTTTCGAAACGTGAGGCGGCAACGGTAATTGTGACCGTGCAGTATAGTTGCCGGTCCAAACAAGCGCATGTTTTCATCCGCGCTCAGATGAGGCGACATTGTTTTGCGCGCCGCCGAGAATTCAAACCAGTAGTTCGCCTCCCCAGCACCAGTAAAGTAAAATGTCGCGCTGCGCTCGGGCGAGTCGGTCAGGTGACAAGCGCACAGTTTTGCTTGGACGTCGGAGAACAGCGGCGCCACTTCTATGTAGAGTTGCCGCGCAATGTTCTCAGCGGTCGGCGCCACGTCGCGAAAAGCAGGATTGTCCTCGTTGAGAAACTTGTGATCGAAGCGCTCCCGCACGATTTTGCCGGCGCGCTCTTTGATTTCGCTGATGTTAATCAGCATTCCCGTTGTTGGATCCACCGGCCCGGAGAAAACGAAGTAGGCGACGTAATTACGACCGCTTCCGTAGCGCGCGTTCGTTTCCGGGCCGAAAGCGCTGAGATTTTCAGAAGTGCTCCAATCGCTAACGCGCAGACGGCGGGAGGCGGAGAATTCGAGCCGCTTACTGACGGTTAAAAGCATAAAGCAGCAAACACGGTGCGCGTCCTGGCGCAAGGTGGATCGGCTTCTCCGAAGACGATGGCCATTCGCCGAAGGCGCGGTTAACGTCGGCGCAGCGTCGCACCGAAGAGAATTAGACGGCAAGGCCCCAATTACGTTTGCCAACGCGTTGAGGACAACGCGTTCCACCTGCCGCGCAACTAGTCTTTTAACAGCGAGAGGAATTCGGAGCGCGTTCGCGCATCCTCCTTAAAGACGCCAAGCAAACAAGATGTTTTCATCACAGAGTTTTGCTTTTCAACGCCGCGCATCATCATACAGAGATGCTTTGCCTCTATGACAACACCAACGCCGCGAGGTTGCAGCGTCTTCATTAAGGCGTCGGCGATTTGCATTGTCAGATTCTCCTGGATCTGGAGCCGTCGCGCGAACATGTCGACAATCCGCGCCGTCTTAGACAGACCAACGACTTTGCCGTTCGGTATGTAGGCAACGTGCGCTTTGCCGACAAAAGGAAGCAGATGGTGCTCACATAACGAATAGAGCTCGATGTCTTTGACGAGAATGATCTCGCTGGCTTCCGAATCAAAAAGCGCCTTGTTGACCAGGTCATCCAGGCTTTGCCTGTAGCCGGCTGTTAAAAATTCGAAGGCGCGCGCGGCGCGTCCCGGCGTTCTAACCAAGCCTTCGCGTTCTGGATCCTCGCCAATGGCTTCGAGTATTCCCAGAAAGCATTGTTCCATGCTTGCCACGCGAGCGGCGCCGCAGCGCTGGATTTTGCTGATGCGGCGTTCAGCCGCTTCCAGTTCAGTTTCGGTTTCGGAATTTCCGTCCCGCATTGTTTTCGCCTAATCGAGCCAGCTTTGCGGATATTTTTCGTCGTCGAGCGCGACCGCTTGCTCGGTAAGCTCAAGCGTGTGCTGCGTATCGAACATGACGGCCAGTTCTTCCGTACGCGTTGCATTCTTGCTGGCCATGATTGTGCCCGGATGTGGGCCGTGTGGAATGCCGCGCGGATGCAACGTAATCGAAGCCGGCTCAATTCCGCGCCGCGATCCGAAATTGCCGCGCACGTAAAATAAGACTTCGTCGGCTTCAACGTTGTCGTGCACCCACGGAATTTTGACGGCTTCGGGATGCGTATCGAGCATTCGGGGAGCGAACGTGCAAACGACGTAGCCGCGAATCTCAAATGTTTGATGAATTGGCGGCGGTTGATGGACCGTGCCGGTGATCGGCTCGAAATCCTGCGCGTTAAACGTGAACGGATAAACGTAACCGTCCCAGCCAACGATATCGAACGGATGATGTGCCATCGTCACCTGCGTCCAGCGCGGGCCGTCCTTCACTAGAATCTCGCTGTCTTCTTCCTTGTCGGTGGTGTTCAGCTCAGTCGGGCCGTGCAGGTCGCGTTCGGAATAAGGCGAGCCCATTTTGATCTGACCTTCTTTATTGACGTAACGTTGTGGGATCCGAACAGGGCCGACTGACTCAAGAATCAGGTAATCTTCTTCTTCAACCTTGTCGGGAACGAGTCGATAAGTGATGCCGCGCGGAATCACAATGTAATCCTCGGAGCGATAGCGTTGTTTACCAAAAATGGATTCTAGCGTGCCGCCGCCTTTGAAGACAAAGATGATCTCATCGGCGCCGCCGTTGCGGTAGTACTGAAATTTGTCGTAAGCCTTTTCCGGGCGGGAGCGATACGCGATCACGTCCTGGTTAAACAAAATCGGAATCCGGCCGGTGTAGAGATCGCCCTTCCGAGGAATGTTGGCCGTTTTTAGATGATGATGCCGCAGCGGACTGTCGGCGACTTTTTTGAGTTCCTCGCATTTGAGCAGCTTTACATTGCGGACGCGCGTGGGTGGCCGCAGATGATACATGATTGAGAACGCTTCGTTAAAACCTTCTGTTGTAACGACGTGCTCGTAATAGATGCCTTCGTTTTTGAAACCTGGTCCCGCGCCATTGCGCTGAAACCAAATGTGATGCTTCCGCGGCATCTCGCCAAGTTTTTGATAATACGGCATTGTTTATTCTCCTCCTTCTAAATTGTCATTCTGATCCCGCAGGCGCGGGAGAAGAATCTCTGGTCAATCTGAGATGTTTCGCCTTCGCTCAACATGACAAGATTACAAATTTCCTCTTGCAGCTTGTTCGCGCTCGATGGCTTCAAACAACGCTTTGAAATTGCCTTTGCCGAAACTCTTCGCGCCTTTGCGCTGAATAATCTCGAAAAAGAGCGTCGGCCGATCCTCGATCGGTTTTGTGAAGATTTGCAGCAGATAACCTTCATCATCGCGATCGACCAGAATGCCGATTTGCTTCAACGCGCTGAGTTCTTCGTCGATGTGACCAACGCGATCCAGCAAGGTGTCATAGTAAGTCGAAGGTACCCTTAGGAACTCAAGCCCGCGTTGCTGCAGATCAGTCACCGTCTCGATGATGTTGTTCGTGCCCATGGCAATGTGCTGCACCCCTTCGCCATCGTAGAAGTCGAGGTATTCCTCTACCTGCGATTTCTTTTTCCCTTCGGCGGGCTCATTGATAGGAAATTTTACAAAGCCGTTGCCATTGCTCATCACCTTGCTCATCAACGCCGAGTATTCAGTTGAAATGTCTTTATCATCAAACGTGAGGATGTTCCGGAAACCCATTACGTCTTCGTAAAATTTTACCCACGGGTTCATCCGGTTCCATCCGACGTTGCCGACGCAATGATCAACATGCTGTAATCCCGTCTCCGTCGCGCGGAACGGGGGATCCCATTTCACGAAACCCGGCATGAACGGGCCGCTGTAATCATCGCGCTCGACAAACACGTGCACGACTTCGCCGTAGGTATGAATACCGCTAAGGACGATCTTCCCTTTCTCGTCCTTTAGCGTTTTCGGCTCCATGTAACTTTTGCCGCCACGCTTCGTCGTTTCTTTCCATGCGGAGGTTGCGTCTTTTACTTTTAACGCAATCACTTTCACGCCGTCGCCATGTTTATAAACATGATCAGCCACAGGATGATTCGCCCGAAGCGGCGTTGTCAGAACAAACGTGATCTTGTTCTGCCGGACCGCATAACTGGCGCGGTCCCGCACGCCCGTTTCCGGTCCACTATAGGCCAGCGGCTGAAAACCGAGCGCGCTCTGATAAAAGTGGGCCGCCTGTTTGGCATTACCGACGTAAAATTCGATGTGATCTGTGCCCTCGAGCGGCAAAAAGTCTTCCTCTACCGCAGAGGCTCGTTTCTTTTTCGGAGCAGCAATTGTCGTTGGCATGATGACCTCCTAGATTTCTCGCGCCGAGCGCGCCTTCTAAATATAAGATCGACACGAGCCTGTCGCAAGGTCGCGTCGTCCCATCAGCTCAAACTTGTCATTCCGAGCGAAGTCGAGGAATCTCTCGATGTTTTCCTGCATGAATCGGCTGTATTTCGGCGATAACTTAAAATGGCTTTCGGATCGGAAAGAATTTCCCGACGCGAGTGTCGATCTTGTCTATCTCGATCCACCCTTTAATTCCAACGCCGACTACAACGTCCTGTTTCGAGAGCCGAGCGGGCAAGTGAGCCAGGCGCAGTTTCACGCTTTCACCGATACGTGGAGCTGGGTCGACGCAGCCGACACGTATCACGCGTTCATCGATAACTGCCCGAACGTCACGGTCGTCGAGCTGCTACAACTGCGGCGGCAGGTGAATCGTCGCGATCATGCAGCGGGCGCTTCCGCCACTAAGTTCAATCGTAGGGAGTTCAAGCGGCAAGAGCTGCGCGTAACGGCTCAACGTTTCGCGTTGTTCGTCGGTCAATGCTCGAGCTGCGCGGCTGGAAAGCACCAGCAGTTGCTCGCCACTCTTATTTTGTAGTTCAATGGCATTGCCGGCGAAGTTGGCAATCTGATCTGCCGATAACTCAATGATCTTCTTTCCGGCCTTCTCCAACTCCGCTCGCACCTCTTGCCGCTCGGCTTTGTTCGGTATCACGTCCAGACCAACCATCGCGAAGGCCGTGCCGATGCACATCATCACGTTCGTGTGATAGATCGACTGGCCATTGGGGCCGATGCTGGTGAAAGTGACCGGCTCGTAGCTGAAGTCATCGGCAAAGCGTTGGATCATTTTCGGATTGGAGCGATTTGAGAGCGAGACGTACGCAATTTTGTTCAGGTGATCGAGCACAAGACTGCCTGTGCCTTCCAGGTAGCAACCTTCATCCTCGAACGCCGAGTAATTGATCACCTGTGTGACCCGATAGTGCTTACGCAGTTCCTCGACAATATCCTGCCGACGCTCTCGTTGCCGCAGAGCTGAATACATCGGAAAAAGCGCGACTCGCCCATCGTGATGCGTCGAGATCCAGTTGTTGGGGAAAACCGCGTCTGGTTTTTCCGGCTCAGCTGTGTCTTCAAAGACATGCACCTTTACCCCGGCCGTGCGCAATGTTTGCATGGCTGCGTCGAATTCTTTCCTCGCCAGCAGCGCCAACGCATCTGAGCCGCAATTGGTGTCACGTTGAAACGCATTATCTGCTGCCGTTTCGGGATTGAGATAAAAACGGCCGGGCCGAATCATCATCACCGAGTCCGTGCTTTGCGCGTGCGCAGGAGTTTGCGTCATTGAGCAGCTGCATACTACCCTACTCGCCTTGATGCCGCACCTGGGGAATACCGCCGGTGCGCTCGGCGAGGTAACGATTTTCACGGATGTTTGATGTTTGATTTCCAGAGCAAACTGATCGAGTTGCCAGACCACTGCTGTAGCGTCCGCTGTCCTTGGCAAGCCGGAGCCTTGGCATAGGCTGCTCAGCGAAATTCTGTTTACGATTTCACGGCAGATGCGCTGAGGACGGCGCACGATACGCGTTTCCGATTGTAGTCACGGGCCTGTGGCCCGTCTCTGTTCGCTTCAAAAGCAGAGGACCGCCCACAGGGCGGTGGCTACAGAAATCAATCGCCAAAAGAAATGTCCACATCACGCGCGGTCTGGACAATTTCTCCGTTGGGCGGGACCAGCTTTAGGCGATTGACCGCTTCTGCGATTGGCACGTGGCGAACCTGATAGTTGTGATAACTCACCATTGAACCGAAGTGGCCTTCGTTTGCCAGTTGCACGGCTTTGACTCCAAAGCGCGTCGCAAGAATGCGGTCCAACGTCGTCGGCGCGCCTCCGCGTTGCAGATGGCCTAGCACGCAACAGCGCGTCTCTTTTCCCGTACGCTTCGCAATTTCGCGCGCGACGATGTCGCCAATCCCTCCAAGCCGAAACTCGCCTGCCTCTACGTCGCGCTTCACTTGCTCGCCATGTTTCGGTCGTGCGCCTTCCGCC